>Ga0255121_1000652_pt1 | contig 10361 bp, 10 predicted proteins | sample Law_Colum_RepB_8_2_FD_188580 | JGI IMG/M metagenome (GOLD analysis project Ga0255121, IMG submission 188580) | Freshwater microbial communities from St. Lawrence River, New York, United States - Law_Colum_RepB_8h | ecosystem: Environmental > Aquatic > Freshwater > River | place: USA: New York... | reverse complement strand
AGCAAGATCAACGGAGTAACAAATGTCGACGTTGATCTTGATTCCAAAAAGGTGACAATCGAATCTGAAGCCGATGTCGAGTGGCAGATCATCGTGGTTGCCGTTGACGAGGCAGGATTTGAAGCCGTTGCCAGTTAACGAGCCTGTCGTCCTCGCGGTTACTGGCATGACGTGTGCTGCCTGTGCAGCGCGCATTGAAAAGAAACTCAACAAGATTGATGGTGTGAGTGCAACTGTCAATTACGCCACTTCTAAGGCAACCGTTTCCGTCGAAGGTACAGCGACAGCCGTTGGTACTTTCATCAAAACGATTGAAGACCTCGGTTACGGTGCGGTCGCTCCGAAAATCGAAGACGGCGAATCAACGGCAGAGATTGCAGCTGAAGTTCATCTCATTGATATCCGAAGGCGCTTAGCAGTAAGCGCAATATGTGCTCTCCCCGTGATGTTGATGTCAATGATTCGGCCGTTGCAATTTGATGGTTGGCAGTGGGTTTCACTCGCCCTCGCGTTGCCGGTGGCGATTTGGGGCGCCGCACCATTTCATCGTTCGGCGTGGCGTAATGCTCGACACCGAGCAACGACTATGGACACTTTGGTTTCGCTTGGTGTGATTGCCGCGATGTCTTGGAGTTTGTGGGCGCTGATATTTGGAAATGCTGGCGAAATCGGCATGAAGATGGATATGAGTTTGTTCCCTCGGTCAGCAGCGAGCGAGATGGTCGACCATTCGTCAATGGGGACGAGGCCACACGACGAGATTTACCTTGAAGTCGCAACAACGCTTGTGGCCTTTTTGTTAGCGGGTCGATATTTTGAAGTTCGATCGCGTCGTCGAGCTGGCGCAGCTTTGCGGTCGCTATTTAACATTGGTGCGAAAGAAGCAACTCTTTGGCGCGATGGTGTTGAAACCCTCATTCCCATTGGCGCACTGGGAGTGGGCGAAATCTTTATGGTGCGACCTGGCGAAACTATTGCAACTGACGGTGTAGTGGTTGAAGGTCAGAGTGCAGTTGATCGCAGCATGGTGACGGGCGAGAGCATCCCCATTGAAATCTCAGTAGGTGACGCGGTCACTGGCGGAACTCTCAATTCCAATGGTCGTCTACTTGTTCGTGCCACTCGTATCGGTCGAGACACGGTTTTGTCGCAGATGGCACGCCTTGTTGAAAAAGCCCAAGATGGCAAGGCGCCGATTCAACGTCTCGCCGATCGAGTGAGTTCAGTTTTTGTTCCGATAGTGATGAGTCTTGCTCTAGTCACACTTGTTGTCTGGCTCCTCATCACTAGTGACACACAGCGATCGTTTCAAGCGGCTGTTTCTGTGTTGGTTATTGCTTGCCCATGTGCATTAGGTCTAGCAACACCTGTTGCCTTGTTGGTCGGAACCAGTCGTGCAGCACGTGAAGGCATCATCATTAAGGGTGCACATGTTCTTGAGGCAACTCGTGGGATTGACACGATTGTGTTTGACAAGACTGGCACCCTGACGACCGGAATCATGACCCTGCAACGTGTCGACGAAATTGAACCCGAGTATTTATCGGCAGTGATGGCGGTCGAAATGCAAAGTGAACATCCCATCGCACGTGCGGTAGTCAACGGTTTGCGTGATCGTGGGGTTGTGGCCAAGTCAAGGGTTGAAGAGTTTGTCAACATTCCTGGTGTTGGCGTGTCTGCATTGGTGAACGGCCAGCACATCACGATCGGACGATCAACAAGTTACGGCACCTCAGTTGCGACGATTGTTGAAGCAACCGTTGATGGGGAAGTAGTGGCTCGTTTCGAGGTGAGTGACCAAATCAAGCCAACAGCTGCATCGATAGTTGCCGAACTACGCGAACTTGGCGTGCGGCCCATGATTGTCTCTGGGGATGCAATTGGTCCAGTACACGACGTAGCAAAACAGGTCGGTATTGATGTCAGTGAAACGCGAAGTGGTGTATTGCCTGCTGACAAGTTGCGCATTGTTGGCGAATTGCAAGCAAGCGGTGCGAGTGTGGCCATGGTTGGTGATGGAGTAAACGACGCAGCAGCCTTGGTGGCGGCTGATCTCGGAATAGCTATGGGTACTGGAACCGATGCGGCGATGGAAGCCGGTGACTTAACAATCGTGAGTGGCGATTTGGCTGTTGTCCCGAAAGCACTTGCATTGAGTCGGCGAACACTCAGAATCATTCGGGCCAATTTGTTTTGGGCTTTTGCTTACAACGTTGCTGCTTTACCTCTGGCCGTTGCTGGCCTGATGAACCCAGTACTTGCCGGATTAGCAATGGCACTATCGAGTGTCTTTGTGGTGGCGAACAGTTTGCGCCTACGTCGATAGAAGTTACTTACGCAAGTTTCATAAAGAGTTTTTCAACCTCGTCGATGTTGAAGCCATTTGCTGCAGCCTCTTTAGGATTAGCTAAGCAATGACTCAGGCCAGTCGCTAGCAATTTGAATCCGACTTGATCAAGCGCTTTGCTTGCCGCAGACACTTGCGTTACAACATCGCGACACTCTCGACTTTCGGCGAGCATCTGTTGAATTCCTCGTACTTGGCCTTCGATACGACGGAGACGTTTTGTGAGATCAATGGTGACATCTTCTGGCAGTTGCATGACAGTCCTTTCGCTCAAACGAGCGTACCCCTAGGGGTATGAATTAGCAACGATCTCTGATTATTTGTCGCGCGGGCGAAGTGATACTTCTGACTCGCTAAATGTGCGGGCTGAACAATCGGCCATCTGCACGGGTGGAACAGTTTCGGTGACGATCAACGTCGCGATGGCGCGGAACGCATCGGCGGCGGCTCCAACACCGACGAGCGAAACTGGTTCACCAATATCTCCGCCTTCGGCTACTGATGACTCGATAGGCACTTGTCCTAAAAGCGGTGCACCAATTTCGTCGGCGAGTGTTTGACCTCCGCCAGTACCAAATAATGGATACGACGTTCCGTGATCGCAGACAAACGCGCTCATGTTTTCGATGACACCAGCGATACGTAGGTACGAGCGACGCGCCATGTCGGCGGCGCGGATGGCTACTTTTTGAGCACTCACGGCCGGAGTGGTGACGATGATCATGTCGGTACGAGGCAACATGCGCGACAGACCCATTTGCACATCACCAGTTCCGGGTGGCATGTCAATCAGCAAATAATCAAGTTCGCCCCACGCAACATCGTTAAGGAATTGCTCGACGGCCTTGGTGAGCATGAGTCCACGCCACATCAGCGCAGTGCTTTCGTTTTCAACAAGGAAGCCAGTTGAAACGACTTTGAGTAGACCCTTGCCAACGACACGCTGATTGGGCTGAATCTTGGGGCGATCAGATATCGGGTCATGTTTGGCCTCAAGCCGTTGATCAAGACCGAGCATGCGCGGCACTGAGAAACCCCAAATGTCGGCATCAAGAACGCCAACTGTGAATCCTTTGGCGGCAATTGATGCCGCCAAGTTGACGGTGACCGAACTTTTTCCGACGCCACCTTTTCCTGAGGCAATAGCCAAGATTCGTGTCGTTGCCGGAATGGCTGTTTCTTTGGCGTTTTCTTTGGCGTTCCAGCGAGCCTTGGCCATCGTCGCCGAGCGCTCTTCGGCGTTCATCTCGCCCCACTCGATCTTGACGTGTGAGACACCTGGGTGGGTAGCGACCCGAGACTCAATATCTTTCTTGATTTGGCCTCGTAACGGGCACCCACCGATGGTCAGTTTGACGGCAACGATGACCTCGCCGCGGTCGGAGACCTCGGCACAGTAGGCCATACCCAGTTCAACGATGTCACTGCCGAGTTCGGGGTCGATGACCGCTCGGAGCAGATTTGTGACCTCTTCGATGGAGGGAGGGACCCGCATGGTCGACATGGCTTCATGGTATCGGTATGACAAGTGCACATAAGGCAGGTAATGTGTGAATACCGATGAGTGACCATCGGTCGGGGAGACCCGAGTACCCATCTCAGGAGAACCATCGTGATTACTCTCACCGACACCGCAGCAGTCAAAGTTAAAGAACTTCTTCAGGCCGAAGGTGCTGACGATATGGCATTGCGCGTGGCTGTTCGCCCCGGCGGATGCAGTGGTTTCTCGTACGAAATGTTTTTCGACAGCGACATTGCCGAAGATGATGAGCAGGCCACCTATGGCGAATCAGTCAAGGTAGTTGTCGACCAGGCTTCAGCCCAGTTGTTGCTCGGCGCGACTCTTGATTACAAAGATGGTTTGAACCAAGCCGGTTTCAACATCATCAACCCCAACGCAACTCGCTCATGCGGTTGCGGTCAGTCATTTAGCTGATCAACTCGTTCGTTACGCAAGCACTTCGCGAACTTCGTCGGGGTGCCACACACCTTCGAATCGATGAGTAATCACGCCCGAAGTGTCGGTCACCCAAAGTACGGGCTCAAAGGTTAAGTTCAACGCGTCAACCACGGGCGCAGTCGTTGTTGCAGTTTCGTCGGCATAGACATCGGCGTGAATAAAGATGACATCGCTGAAATCATTCGCGACTTCAATGAGGCCGTCGAGAACTGGCGCACAAACTCCAGTCTGACAATGAGCTGGTGTACCCACCATAAAGACAATTCTTTTGCCCGTTGCTAATGCATCGGCGAGTGTCATCTCATGGAATGGGCAGGGGACCGGGAGACGCGTGCAGTAGGGCTCAACGCCGCGATGGTCACTCACAGTTGGAGTATCAAATGCTGGCAATGACTCATCAACATTGACAACGACGAGATTTTGAGGATCACGAATTTGGAACGCCGCACCGTCTGCTGGTCCACCCTCGACGATGATCGAATACATGGCAACGTCATTTGCCTCGGCTTCAAAAACCCAAAACGGTGCAGTACCCTCGCCAAGCCATCGGCGCTGAGCAACGAGTCCATCAACGACGAGTGAGTTATCGAGGTAGTTCAAAACTTTGCCGTTGAGAGTTTCTGGGCCCTTCATCAGTAGTCCGTCATTGTCGGCGAGTGACACGGGGAGCCGAACTCGGCCCGGTCCAAGTTGATCGGGAACCCAACGCTGCACGATCGCCATATCGCCCGCAATTGGACCGTCAAGCGGATTCCCGGGAGTTGATCCACCGCATGCACTCATGAGACGTGACAGTCCGATCGCCGAAACGCCAACGGTGCCAACTTTGAACAAGTTGCGGCGATTTCCACTCCAGATATTGCTACTCCAAGTATTTGCGGCCATGGTTAGACCGTAGTTGTTGCAATGTTGGTTGCGGACATCAAGTAAATGTGACAATGGAGCATGGCCAATGTTTCCTTCTCACTCAACGGGACTGCGGTTTCGGTTGATTCGCAAGGAACTTTGTTGACTGCATTGCGTGATCATCTACGGATTCCGTCGGTCAAGGATGGCTGCGCCCCACAAGGTCAATGTGGGTGCTGCACGGTATGGGTCGATGGGGAACCACGAGTTTCGTGTGTGACTCCTGTGCAGCGAGTTGATGGGCGCGTCGTTACGACAGTCGAAGGACTTGATGTTGATGTACGTCAAGCATGGGGCGAAGCGATGTGCGCTACCGGTGGAAGCCAATGTGGTTTTTGTACGCCCGGAATCATTATGCGTTTAGAGGCTGGCAAAGATCTCTTAGCGCATATGTGCCGTTGTACTGGGTGGCAAACAATCAATGAGGCAGTGCAGGTTCGTCGTGGAGAAATCGGGTTGCCACGTTCTGAGTCACGTGATCTTGTGGCTGCCAAAAAACGAGCAACTCTCGAAGGTCGGGCGGTGCAAGACGTAGGTCCACATGTGGCGTTGGGTGCAGGTGGTTTTGCCGACGATATTGCACCGGCCAACTCACTTGTTGCGGTTCCATCTGTTTCAGGTGAATGGTTTGTTGGTGAAACAACGGCTGATGCGCGTCGTGCCGCGGCAACTGTGCAAGGTCGAAAATCAAGTCTCTCGGTGACGTACCCCGTTGTTTTTCCTGGAGACTTCTCGTCTCCTTCATTCGTACACACTTTGCAAACAACATGGGTTGAGCCGGCCTATCTTGAGCCCGATGCAGTGTGGTGTCAACCTGGCGGCAAACCAGTGGGACCTTTGTTGAATGGCGGGGCCTTTGGTGCTAAGTCCATCACGAGTGAGCTAGCGCTTGAACTTCAAGAAGTTGCTCGACGTTTAGCGAATAAACATCAACGTCCCGTGCGAGTGGTGTTGTCACGAGAAGATGTTGTTCGTCGCTCACCCAAGCGACCACCGATGGCATTAGCTGTTCGTTCAGATGGAAGTGGCGAAGTTTGGGTCGCACGCACGTCGGGTCTTGCAGACATCATCGGTCGTTACGCACCAGATTGGCAAGTGCATGAAGTTGATGTTGCTGGACCAACTGTGTCAATTGGTGTTCGCGCTGCAGGTTGGGCCGAAGTAGCCGTGATGAAATCATCGGTGTCTCCAGAAACCGAATGGGGCGATTACGTGGTGTCGCCCGATGGAGCACAAGCCTGGGCTCATGTTGATGATTCAGGGATTCATGTACGTGTGCAGTGTGGACTCGTGCTTGATGCTGTTGTGCTGCGTTCGTATTGCATCGGTGCTGCGCATATGGGTCTTGGGTGGGTGCGCAGTGAAGGTATTGCGGTGAACGAGAGTGGGGAACCTGTTGATCTGACGATTCGTTCGTTTGGCGTGATTCGTGCGGTCGACACTCCATTCATTGACATCGAAATCATTGACGACGATGGTCCGTCAATCAATGGAAGTGATGCAGTGTTTGCCGCGGTCGCTGCTGCTGCATGGCGTGCTGCTGGATTTCCGTCAACGTGGCCGTGTCAGCGTTGACTTAGCCCCAATACTTGGTGGCCGCAAAGAAGAGACTGTTGATCGCGAAAATTGCTGAGATCATGACCATGTAATTCTTGCGAAACATCTGGTGCATCTCGGTTCGAAGTTCAGCGATCTCTAGTCGGACATCGGCGATGTCGCCTTTGAGTTCTGTGCGGAGGTTGGCGATGTCGCCTTTGAGTTCGGCGCGGAGATCGGCGACTTCCGTCTTCAGATCGTTATGGACCTCGTTGATTTGAAGCTTAAGAAGTGCGTCATGAAGCTCGAGGTCGGTTTTGGTCGCGACGTCTTCCCAAACGCTGGTTGGTAGAAGTGTCATGAGGGTGTCGGCCTCCTTTCGGCCAAATTTTTCGGTCGCAACTAAATACAAGTCTTGCCGTTTGCTCTCGTCGATAGCCAGTCTGATGCCTTTCAAATCTTCAGTCAACGAATTGTGGGAACAAGAAGCCAGGGGGCGGTGAGTTAACTGGCGATTTTGACAACTAACATTCGTGACATGGCAAAGACTTCCGCTCCCAAACCCCTTGGTCCGTATACCCCTGTCGTTCGCGCTGGCGACTGGGTGATTGTGTCGGGTCAACTCGGTATCAAAGATGGCGTCTTGGTTCCTGGCGGAGTCGCTGGTCAAACCACGCAGGCCGTCAAGAATCTCAAGGAGCGTTTGAAGGAAGCCGGAGTCAGCATTCATGACATCGCCAAGACCTTGTGCTTCTTGACCGATATGGACACGTTCGCCACCTTCAACGAGGCCTATGTCGCTGGCTTTGATGGCGCTCGTCCGGCCCGTTCAACCATCGGCGTTGCTGCACTCCCATTTGGGGGCGCAGTGGAAATCGAAGCCTGGGCATACAAGCCACTCGCTCCGGCCAAGAAGGCGGCAGTAAAAAAGGCCCCGGCCAAAAAGACGGCGGTTAAGAAATCACCTGCCAAGAAAGCTCCTGCGAAAAAGACAGTGGTCAAAAAAGCTGTCGCGAAGAAGTCGGCAACTCGCCGCGCCAAGAAGTAGGTTTTGATCATGCCTGGTGCAGTGATTCTCGTGCTCGTCCTCCTCGGATTTCCCATCATCTTCGGTTTGTCAATGGCGGGTGTCGCAGCGTTGTTTGGTCATGTGCTGTGGAAAGATGGCGAAATTCGCAACGAGGGCAGCGAGCTGCTCGATCTCAACACCTGAGTCTGTTGACCGCGTCAGTTGTCGGCACAGGCTGACCCATGGTTGGAATGCACACTCCCGATGCCGAAATGGCTCGGCTCGCCAGCAAAGCACTTTTGTATTCGATTGATCGCATTCGCATCGATCCGCCACCGCTCGGGGCACCACGACCGTACGACGAATTGTTTGCAGCAGTCGGGCAGACGATCACCAAAGATGGCATCACCGGCGCCGAGGCCTTGCGACTTTTCACCGAGGTTTTAGCACCTTCGTCAATTTCAGTTGACCATCCGAAATTTTTGTCATTTGTTCCGGGCGCACCAACTGAAGCTTCAATCATTTTCGACATGGTTGTTTCGGCCGCCAGTATTTATGCAGGTTCGTGGCTTGAAGGCGCGGGAGCGGTCTTTGCCGAGAATCAGGCCTTGCGTTGGATTGCCGATCTCGCTGATTTTCCAGACTCTGCTGGCGGTGTCTTTGTTAGTGGTGGAACTGCGGGCAACATGTCGGCGTTGCTCGCGGGTCGTCATTGGTGGCGTTCACGCAACGAAGGTCGTCATGATCACACGCGCGGACTCATCATGGCGTCAAAGGGCGCACACTCGTCTGTCGCTCAAGCCGCGCGCGCTATGGATGCCGATGTGTTGTTGGTGCCAGCCGATGAACGTGGTCGTTTAGTCGGGTCGGCATTGCGTGAGACGGTTGATGCAATGTCGCAGGCTGATCGTGATCGATTGTTTGCAATTGTTGCTACGTGCGGAACCACAAATATCGGAGTGATTGATGAATTGTCTGTCGTCGCTGATGTTGCTCAAGAACTCAACGTATGGTTCCATGTTGATGGCGCGTATGGAGCGGCAGGTTTGTGTGCACCTAGTGTCCGCCATAAGTACATCGGCATTGAACGCGCCGATAGTTTCATCGTTGATCCGCACAAATGGCTATTCGGTCCATACGACAGTTGCGCATTGATTTACCGCAATGTGCACGACGGACCACGCGCGCATACTCAACACGCGGAGTATTTAGATGTGTTGCATGGCGAAGTTGACGAAAGTCAGCCCTGGCTTGAAATGAATCCGGCCGATATGGCGCACCACCTCAGTCGCCGTGCCCGCGGGTTGCCATTGTGGTTTAGTTTGGCAACGCATGGCACTGACGCGTATGCCGATGCAGTTGAACGCACGCTAAAAGTGACACAACAAGGTGCTGATGAAATTCGTGCACGTCCGTACCTTGAATTACTACTTGAACCTGATCTGAGTATTTTGGTGTTTCGCCGACTGGGATGGACACCCGAGGATTATCAGCGTTGGAGTGATCAACAGTTGTACTCGGGCGAATCGTTTATTGTTCCTAGTTCGTGGAATGGTGAAACTGTTTTGCGGTTCTGCATTGTTAACCCACGTACAAGAAGACAGCATCTCATTGAAATTCTTGATTCATTGGCACCGGAGGAATCGTGAGTAATCCAGAGAACATGGCAGATCTTTTGATTGAAAATGCGTTATTGGTGGCAACAGTCGATAATGCGCGTCGCGAGCTCAAAGGCGGATGGGTTGCGATTACAAATGGATTGGTGAGCGGAGTCGGATCATCGTTAGATCCAAAGCCAGTAGCGCGCGAAAAGCTTGACGCTACCGATTGTCTCGTGACACCTGGTTTGGTAAATACGCACCATCACATGTATCAAAATCTGACGCGTGCGTATCCTCCAATGACCGACAAGCCATTGTTCGGCTGGTTGCAATCGCTCTATCCGTTGTGGCGCGCCATTGACGAAGAAGCCGTTTATGTGAGCGCATATGTGGGACTTGCCGAACTGGCGTTATCAGGTTGCACAACAAGCACCGACCATTTGTACTTACACCCACATGGAGCTGGCGATTTATTGACCGCCGAAATTCGTGCGGCGCAAGAACTCGGCATGCGTTTTCATCCCACTCGCGGCTCAATGTCGTTGTCACAAAAAGATGGTGGGTTACCCCCCGATGATGTTGTGTCTGACGACGATGAAATATTGGCCGCAAGTCAATTGGCAGTTGAGCGTCACCACGACCGTTCATTTGGTGCGATGGTTCGTGTGGCTTTAGCCCCGTGCTCACCGTTTAGCGTGACCGAAGAACTGATGGTGCGTTCGGCCGAGCTTGCCGAAAAACTTAATGTACGTCTGCACACTCACTTCGCTGAAAATGCTGAAGATGATGATTTCTCGATTGCCACATTTGGTTGTCGACCCATGGAATATCTCGAGCGCACCGGTTGGTGTTCAGATCGCACGTGGGTTGCACACTGTGTGATGCCCAATCACGATGAGGTTCAGCGCTTGGGTGCCGCCGGCATCGGCGTTGCACACTGCCCAAGTAGCAACATGATTTTGGCTTCGGGTATTTCACCAGTCGTCGACCTTCGGGCCGCGG
>Ga0255121_1000628_pt1 | contig 10529 bp, 7 predicted proteins | sample Law_Colum_RepB_8_2_FD_188580 | JGI IMG/M metagenome (GOLD analysis project Ga0255121, IMG submission 188580) | Freshwater microbial communities from St. Lawrence River, New York, United States - Law_Colum_RepB_8h | ecosystem: Environmental > Aquatic > Freshwater > River | place: USA: New York... | reverse complement strand
TCCAGCTTCACCGCTTTACCGTGGTCACTAATATGTATATGAATGCTTTCTGGCTTGGCAACAATTTCCAGATCGCCAACTTTAGATTGGACGACTACGCCGCCAAACCTGGGTTTGTGGTCGCCTGCACCTGCATTTGCAGAAATGCTGCAGACAGCCATGAGCAATGCAAGCAGAGCGCTACGAAGGTTAAATATTTGAGTCATGGTGAAAATACCTTTCAAGAGTCAAAGAAACAACTAACAAAAAAAGACTGGGCTTGCCTCCATCGCAAGCCCCCTCGGAAGAAATATAAGCAAAAACTAAAAGCTTTCATTGCCTGAATCAGCCACTAGCGCCTCAATGGGTTTGCGACCAAACAGCGCCACCATGGCTGGGGTTAAAAATGAGTCGAGTAAAGTTGATGTAAGCAGGCCCGAAAAAATTACCACTGCCACTGGGTGCAAGATTTCTGTACCAGGCATCTCAGCTTCAAAGAGCAGCGGTGACAAGGCAAGCGCGGCTACCAGCGCAGTCATCAGCACGGGAGTCAGGCGCTCAAGCGATCCGCGCACCAGCATTTTGGTATCGAAGTCTTCACCTTCAAAAGCGCACAGATTGATGTAGTGCGACACCTTCAAAATACCGTTGCGAATGGCAATACCCGCCAGTGTGATGAAGCCAACCAGCGCGGCGATGCTCAGAGGCTGGCCTGAAATCCACAGCCCAATCACTGCGCCAACCAGTGCCAGAGGGATATTGGCCATGATGATGGCTGCCAACACTGCGGATCGGTAGCGCGAGTACAAAATCAAAAATACCAGCGCAACTGAGCCCAGCGACAGCAGGCCAATCAGGCGCGAGGACTCTTCTTGCGCTGCAAATTGCCCGCCCAAAGTGATGAAGTAACCCTCAGGCATTTTGGTCTCGGCAATCGCGGCGCGCAGGTCAATCACCACATCGCTGAGTGCGCGACCTTGCGCGTTAGCCGAAAGCACTATGCGGCGGCGGCCATCGTCGCGGCTGATCTGATTCGGCCCGTCTGATTCATCAACCGAAGCTAACTGGCTGAGCGGCACCCGACCACCAGGTGTGTCAATCATCATGTTGCTCAAGCCTTCAAGCCCGCGCGACGATTCCGGTAGACGCAGCACCAGGTTAAATCGCCGATTGCCTTCGACTACTTCCGTGATGCGTTCACCGTCAATCAGCGTTTGCAACTCTTGCAGCAATTTGGCCGGCGTGATGCCCAAACCCAAGGCCTTATCGTAGTTGACCTGCACCTTGATTTGCGGCGTTAGCACCTGCTTTTCTACTTCCAGATCGACGACACCCGGGATGGCGCTAAGGCGTTGCCGCAGGATTTCAGCTTGCCCGCGCAGGCCATCCAGATCGTCGCCATACACCTTGATAGCAATTTGTGCTCGCACACCCGTGAGCATGTGGTCAATGCGGTGGCTGATCGGCTGGCCCAGGCCGATGGCGGCGGGTAGTGGCGCGATGCGGCTGCGCATGTCGGCGTAAATCTGTTCAACCGTACGGTCACTGCGCTTGAGCTTGATGTCTAGCTCAGACACATGAACCCCCTCGGCGTGTTCGTCCAGCTCGGCCCGGCCAGAGCGGCGGCCCACGTGTTCAGCCTCAGGGACACCGGCCAAAGCCTTTTCAGCAATTGCGCCAATTCGTACTGATTCGCTCAACGTCGTGCCGGGATTGAGCCGCAGGCCGACCAAGGCCACACCTTCGTTGAACGGCGGCAAAAACGTGGTCGGAAAAAACGGCACCGCCGCAATAGCCAGCACTGCGGCCAGCGCGCCTGCACCGACCCAAGCTTTGGGGTGGTTAAGTACTTTTTGCAGCAGAGCTTCGTAGCGTGTTTTCAGCCAGACTTGCGCTTTGGTGTCGCCGTGATCTAGGCTTTTCATCTGCGGCAAAAGGTAGTAAGCCATTACCGGTGTAACAGTCACCGACACCACCATCGACGCCAGCATGGCCACGATGTAGGCAATGGCCAACGGCTGCATCAAGCGACCTTCAATGCCAGGCAAAAAGAACAGCGGTACCAGCACCAGCACCACAATGACTGTCGCAATCACAATACCCGAGCGCACTTCCAGCGTGGCTTTGGCAATCAACTCCATTGGCCCTAGACGTTTGTTGGGGTGCGCAGCACGATCGATCTTAAGTCGACGCAGCACGTTTTCAACCCCTACCACTGCATCGTCCACCAACTCACCAATTGCAATTGTTAGTCCGCCCAACGTCATGGTGTTGATCGACAGGCCCAAGTACTTGAACACCAGCACCGTCACCATGAATGAAATCGGAATCGCCACCAGTGAAATCAGCGTAGTGCGCACATTGGCCAAAAAGAAATACAGCACAACTGCCACCACGGCAAACGCCAGCATGAGTTTGCTTTTCAAGTTGTTTACCGACGACTCGATAAAGTTAGCTTGGCGCATGGTCACTTGGGCTTCACCCATGCCTGCGGGCTGCCCTTTTTTCAACTCTTGCAGCGCAGCTTCAACTTGGCGCGTCAATTTGACGGTATCTGCATCGGGCTGCTTATGAATGCCCAAGATGACTGCGGGCTGGCCGTTCAAGCCTGCATCGCCGCGTTTAATGGCGGCAGCAAACTTGACATCCGCCACTTGGCTCAGCTGAATCGGTTTGCCATTTTCAAACGCCACAGGCAAGCGCTGCAAGTCTTCAATACGTGTGGTGCGGCCAATGTTTCGAATCAGGTATTCGCGAGAATTAAGCTCTAAAAACCCGCCGCTTGAGTTGCCTGAAAAGCCCTTGAGCGCTGCGGCAACAGATTCGAGCGTGATGCCAAGCGCCGCCATGCGTGCAGTATCGGGTTGAACCTGGTACTGGCGCACCTCACCGCCAATGGGCACAACCTGCGCCACACCCGGAATCGTCAACAAGCGGGTTCGCATCACAAAGTCGGCGTATTCACGCACCGCCATCGGGCTGATCTTGGTGGTGTCAATCGGCAGTGCAAGCAGCATGATCTCGCCCATGATGGAGCTGATCGGCCCCATGCCGACGTGCTCAATCTCCTGTGGTAATTGTTCGCGCACCAGTTGCAGCCTCTCACCCACCATTTGGCGAGCGCGGTAAATGTCAGTGCTCCAGTCAAAGGTGACGTACACAAAAGACAGCCCAACACTGGACACACTGCGAATGTTTTCTACACCAGGTATGCCGACCATGGCCACTTCAAGTCGAGCGGTGATTTGCTGCTCAACTTCTTCAGGGGCCATGCCGCCAGCTTCAACTTGAAGAGTGACAGTCGGTTTGTTCAGGTCGGGGAAGACATCAACTGGCATTTTCACCAACGTGGTCGCACCCGCGATCAGCAGCACAGCGCTCAGGACCAGCACAATCAGGCGGTTGCCCAATGAGGAATGAATTAATTTATCAAACATGATTTATATGGCTTAGGCTTTTGTTTAGCGCACTTGATTGACCAGCGGTGCGCCTTGCGACACCACCCTGTCGCCAGCCTCAAGCCCGTTCGTTACTGACATCATGCTGCCACTCAGAGGGACCACGCGCACTGTGCGCGGCACAAATGTTTCAGCACCTGTGTGTACCCACACCATGTCCTGGTTGCTCGTGTTTTTGACCACTGCTGAGGTGGGCACAGCAAAGCCTTTGACAACTTCTTTGGTTTGCAGGATCACCTTGACGGGCTGGTTAACAGCTAAATGCAGCACGCCTTTACCTGGCTTGGTGCGAAACAATAGTGGAATGGCACCTTCACGCAGCGTGCGACCAGCACCTGCAAATTGAAGCGCCACGATGCCCTGGGTGCTGGTAATAGATGCTGAGGCGATGTTGCCCACCAAAGCGGCATCAAACGCGCTGGCCTCCACGCTCAAGCGGTTGGGGTCAACAATTTCAAATAACACCTCGCGTGCATCCACGACTTGGCCAGCGACCACATGGGTAGAAGCAATCACCCCAGACACCGGTGCTACCAGAGCTTCAAGAGCTACCAAGCTCGCGCCGATGGCTGCAGATCGTTGCTGCAAACTGCTGACATCTGATTTTGCAGCTTCAATATCCTTGGCTGGCACGGTGCCCTCAAGCTGCTCCAGCCTGGCCAGGCGCTTTTTTGCCAGGTCCAAGTTGCTTTGAAGCTCCGTGCTTTGTGACTGCTGGTTGGCACGGTCAATCGCGCTGGTTGATGCGCGCACCACGGCCAGCAACTCCCCTTTGCGCACGGCTTGTCCTAAGGTTGGCAGACCGCGCGGGCCTGCTTCAATGCGTCCGGCTTGGGTGGGCTGCACTTTGCCACCTGCATTGGCGTCTGCCACCACACGGCCAGTCAGTTCAACTGCTTTCGGCAGAGAGGCTTCTTCGACTGCGACAGTGCGTATACCTAGTTGCCGCTGCGACAGTTTGGGTAAAAACACGCCGCCATCTGCCTGGCGTTTGGGTGCGTTTCCACTGGCTGCGGGTACTGATTCTTCGCCGTGGTCGTGTCCTGGCCCTGCTATTGCAACAAAAGAGGCTGTAGCGCCAATTATCAAGGCGCAAGCAGCTAATAAAAACGTAGCATTTGACGCAAAGGTGGCCGCGCGCCTGCGCCTTCGCATTGCAACAAAGACAATAGCAGCAAGCAGCAGCGCACCGCCAGCATAGGCTGCCCAGCGCAACCAAGGTTTGGCGTTTTCATCATGCGCGTGGTCATCAATAGGGCCGTCAATTTTCAAGTCACCTGCCAGCAGGTCAGCGTCTTTGCCAGCAATTATCGTAAAGCTGACTGACAAGTCGCCCGGCTTGGTAAACACATCGTTTTTAAAGATGTAGCTGCCATCGGCTTGCGCCGCAGCAATGCCTTTGATATTGCCAATTTCAACTTCGATCTTTGCGTCGGTCACCGGCTCGTTGGTAGTGAAACGGTCCAGGTAAATTTTCATCTCGTTGCCTTCAACCATGCCAACCAGTTCAAACAGGTCAGAGTGACTTGTCAAGCGTGGTGCGGCGGTGCCGGTTGCGGCCGCGGGCGCATCACCGTGGTCGTGGCCATCGCCAGCCCACGCATAGCTAAAAAAAGTGGTCAAAACGACGGCGAGAGCTACCATCAAAACAGCTATTTGCGCCAGTATTGATTGGGCTATGGGTCTATTTGACATATAAAAAAAGCTAAAAATAAAATTTTGGGCGTTCATGGAAACACTCCGTGGGCTTGGTTCAGGTTTGCGATGGCGCGCTGCACATCAATGGTCGCGCGTGCCAGTGACAAGCTAGCTTCAAATTGTTCGTTGTCGGCGCGCAGACGGATGGGCAAGTCGCTGTCGCCCAGCCGCCATGATTTAGTGATCAGCGTCTGCACCTCGGTGCTCAGACGAACTCGTTCGCTTGCCGCGATTTGAGCGTTACGCGCAGCGAGCAACTCAGCATTGGCCGCAGCAACTTCAGCCAGCAGTTGACGCTGAACTGAATCAAGGTTTGCTTGGGACGCGTCTAGTTCTGCACGGGCTGCAGCTTGGCGCGGTGCGTTTCGGTTGTCGCCTCCTAGTGGAATTCGCAAGGCAATGCGTAGTGTGGTTTCATTGGAAGTAGCAAAACTACCGCGTTCGCGCGCAATGCCTATGCCCACAGACATAGGGTCACGCTTGTCGGTGTTTACCAAAGAAAGTTTGGCTTGTGCACCGCTTAACTGCGCTTGCGACTGGCGAAGTGCTGGGTGGTCTGCTGATACGGACGCAGAGATGACATCAATGGTGGCAATGGGGGCAAGTTTTTCTTCAAGCGGTGCAACAGTTGCCAGCCCCGTTAGGCTACGCCAATGGCTTTGTAACCGCGCCAATTGGCCCTCTGCCTGCGCCATTGCCGCTTGCGCCTGCTGAACCAGCACTTGCGTTTGCAGGGCGTCAACCCGCGCGTTTTCACCCGCCTTCACGCGGCGCATCAAATCTTGCGTCAAAGCATTTGCTTCCAAAAGCTTGCGCTTGTTCAAGTCCAGCTCAACTTGGGCTGTGGCTGCGCTGGCGGCAAGTGCCCGCAGCTCGCCAGCCAGCTTGAGTTTGGACAACGCAAACTGGCCGTCAAAACCCAACCGCTGGGCAGCAACATCGGCCTGGGTGGCAGCACGAACACCGCGGTTCCAAAGCGGCAACTCAATTTCAGCTTCAAGTTCACGAAAGCCATCATTTTTATTGAGCCTGTCAGTGCGTTGCGCTAGGGCAGCAACAGGCTCACCAGATATCCAGCTGCCGGCGGCCTTTTCTTTGGCGGCCAGCTCGCTGCGACGGTTGTCCAAGGAGCGTGACTGGCTACTGATTTCCCAGGCAGCGTCAAGCGCTTGCCTGAGCGTCGGCGGCTGGTTGGCGATTTGGGCCAGCGCACTTGAGGCCAGACAAGCAAGTCCAAGCGTAGTAAATATCGCGCTACGAGAATACGCAGAATTTTTAGAATGAGAAAAATTAAACAAACAAGGTCTCCGAAGTCAATCAAACTTCAGTGAACCTTTACGCATTGCGCGCAGCGGTAGATTGCTGGCGCGTTAGCTCAAAAGGCTCACCACGGCGGGCGTGGTGTAAGACCATTTGGGGCGCTCAATGTTCGCGGTAATGGCGCTGCTTGCGCTGCTTAAGTGGAATCTTGGTGCGGTATTTAACCGGTCAGTAATAAATCTAGTGCCGTGGGGTGTTAGCAAATAAGTAGCATGGCATTTTTCACAGTGGGCTTGGCTGCAGCAGTCGTTGCAGTCGGCGTCCTGCGTGGTGGGTGCCTGTATGGCCACTTCAGACATTGTTTTGTGGTCGTGCTGATCTTGGGAGACTAGGTCATGCGCGTGGGGCGCTAAATGCTCTGCATCTGTAGTGGCATACGCGTTTGCCCCGCCAGACATTAATGACAGCCAAAAGATTAAGAAGTACAAAACCAAGTTTTTCATGAGAACAACTTTACCAGCAATCAATGGCGATCAAAGGACAACTTCAAAAACCCCGCGAATTTTTTGATTCATATCGTATTTGGGTACACCTTAGGGTTCAACGGGCGTTCAACGGGCGTTCAACGGATGTTAAAAGCTTGTTAAGCCATCGATGAACAAGACTTACGAGAGAATCCAGTAAGTAATTTGCATAGTAATTAAGTAAGCTCTAGGAAATGGTGGGTATCCTTTGCACAAGGTTCGCGCGCGCGATGCGTGCCAGAAAGTATTTTTTTATAAGCATTAAATTCAAACAACCCACCCTATTCCATATTAAATTTTTTTACCACTTTTGCTTCGCTATGACGAGTCAAACCTTTGGAAATTAGTGCATGGAATGGTGTATTACATTGTTCCCGTATTACGGGTCACGTTCACTAAAAATTACCCCCTCTAACGACCTGTAGCACGGGCTTGAACTGACTTCTTCTGCCCTGTACTGCGGGTCTTTGTAGTCCTGCTCTACGGGCTGCATCTGAGATTTTTTTTGAGCTTTTTTTAGTGCGCTAGGTTGATCCCTTTTTTTAAATTCAAAAGGCTTGTCCCAAGCCCCTAGCTCGTATTGACTAGGTACGATGTCAAGACCTATAAAGTTTGATATTCGATGCCAAGTTAAGGCAAACCAAGAAGCACCACCAAATGTGGATTTCCCGTCGCGTCGAACTGGTAAGCCTCCTTGCCGGGTAAGGACTATGAGATTCCGTGATATCAATTCGTCTCTTCCCTTGGCAATTTGATCTTTGGAATTAAAGCCCTGTTGACGTAGGTAAACGTATGACAAATGAAGTCTTCCATTATTTGATCCGTTGTGTTGATCAGCTAACTCGATGAGTAATGCTCGGGCTAGGTTAGAACACGACCTATAGGCTTTAGACCTTTTAACAACACGCGGAATCGCAAGAATCTGACCAGTGAATGTTTCTGGGACGATTTTCTTCCTACTCATAATTGATCACCTCAAGTTAGTGCAAGAGGGATTAGGATTTAGCAGGACGACCGCGAGATGTCTTTCTCAAAGCTACATTCGGCCACTTTGCGGCTTTAATTAGTGTGTTGCGTCTTTCCTCAAGCCACAAGTCGATCTCGTCTTCGAACCAGACTGCACAACGTGGAGTTAGAAGAAAGTGGCTGGGGAAATCCCCCTTCCTTTCAAGATAGTAGAGGCTAGTACGGCAGAGGCCAGTTTTAGCAAGAACAGCAATGCGACGAATCGTACGACGAGTGTGAACTGATTTCATGAATCGATCTCCGTTGAAGGTATATGAACGAGATCGATGCTAGATAACAATACCATCCAAAGATATTTGGATATATTCGAATATCACCTATTACTGATCTACCGCCAATCGGAGTACCAGTCAATAATTGTTTCTGGTTTCACTTCAAATCCACACTCGCGAAGAATGTCTGCTGTTCTTTCAAATGCAGACATTTTCTTTCTTGTAGCGCTTCGGGTTTTTGGCAAACCTTCTCTCTCAACTACCAGATCAACGATGAGCGCTGCATTTTTCTTCAAAGAAATTGGGTATCCCTTTTTTCCCTTACTACGTAATGGCTGGGGTACTGACGTCAGCTGATCCAGCAATTCACCAAGAATACGATGTCGTACTCCCTCAGAGACGCCAATACGTATCAAGGCTGCCCTCACCTCCCGTGTCATCCGCTCAAGACTTACTCCACCAACTTGGTATTCCTGCAACCAAATCCCCAAGGCAACAATTTCTGCCTTATTGATTCGATTCTCTTCCTTATCCCTGTGGCGTTTTTGCTCTGGGGTAAGTGGTGAAGTGAGTAGAGTTTCATTCATAGATCAATTCCGTCATCATCGTGTGCTGCAACGTCAATCCTAGCCTTGGTTTTTGCAACGACTTCTCTTGCGCTCTCACCCTTGCACCAAACATCGATCATGTCTGCCCAACCTTGCATTAGCGCCCTTCTAGGCCCCGGTAATTTTGCGTGGTTGTAGGCAGCGGCAACCTGATCTTTCTTTACATGAGCCAAGCAAGCCTCAATCAATGCCTCCGGAAAAAGGGCATCGTTCAGACGCGTTGAAAAAGTTCGGCGCAAGTCATGTACCGAAAATCCCTCAAACTCATCTAAATCTTCACCTCGCCTATGCTTTATTTGCTTAACGGCCGCGTCGATCGTTCGATTCAAAGTTGCGTTACTAATCGGCTCATCAAACTCGTAACGACCTGGGTGAAAGTGAGTTGCAGCAGGAAAACATGCTTTTAACGTCGTCAGAATATCTAATGCCTGTTCCGAGAGAAACACCCTATGTTCTCGACCTGTCTTCATTCGAACCCCAGGAATTACCCACACAGATCGCTCCCAATTCACCTCTTTCCAGGTTGCACCAATAAAATCAGACTTCCTAACTCCTGTAAGAAGCATGAATTTCACTGCTAAACGTAGCGTTGGGGCAGTTGCTGTCTCTTGCAAAGCCTCAAAAAATTCCTTAATTTCATAACGGGTTAGGTTCCGTTCTCTAGCTTTGAAGGTAGCTATTGTTTTTCGTTGAATCGAATCTACTGGATTCGTTACATCAACACCTTGTCCAATAGCGTACCTGTAGACCAAGAGGACTAATTCTCGGGCGTGAACAGCTGGGCCAGGGCCACGTTCCTCTTTAGCCTTTCTGAAAATTTCTGCCAACATCAGGGGCCTAATTTCCTGCAATCGATACTTGGATAGCTGAGACTCAAGAATTCGTCTGTAAATTGATTTTCGAAGTTCAAGCGTTGAGTCAGCCAACATTTCATCCCCACTTTTCGGATCAGACTTGAATTTGAAATATTGCTCTACCCAACCGCCAAAGGAATCAGCCTTTTCTTTCTGGGTACGCTTTTCGGCTTTTACCTTAGAAGGCGACAAACCAGCTTGAACCATCCGCCGAGCGCGATCATGCAAAGCTCGAGCGTCAGCCAGTGAAACCACTCTACCGAAGTCCATACTGAGAAGCTCACCCTGTGAACAACTTGGAGTGCCTTCCTCATATCGGCCAATCGTCAGCGTCTCTCGCTTTCCATCGAGCCGGTAATCAAATCTAAACGACTTGCTTCCTGTTGCAGAAACTGCAACATACAAGCCCAAAGCATCGGAGACCTTATAGGCCTTTTCCCGAGGTTTGAGTATTTTCAACTGGCTATCAGTAAGCATCTTTGGCATCCTTATCTTGCTGCCTTGATACCGTCAGAACACCTGACGGTACAACCTCGGGCAGTTTCGAGACACCGAAAATTTACCGACTGAAATACCGTTTCGCAAATAAACCGCTTGATGAATGCTGATGAACGCTTAGGACACCTAACTCATTGATGCAGTTAATAAATTTCGGTTTTGCAGTACGTCGTTGAACGATGCAAAACGATATTAGGTCATTCCCACTCTATGGTCGCAGGCGGCTTGCTGCTCACATCCATCACCACCCGGTTGATGCCACGCACTTCATTGATGATGCGCCCGGATACTTTTTTGAGCAGGCCATAAGGCAACTCTGCCCAATCAGCGGTCATGAAGTCGCTGGTGATGACGGCTCGCAGCGCCACCACGTAGTCGTAGGTGCGACCGTCGCCCATGACGCCAACAGACT
>Ga0255121_1000620_pt1 | contig 10595 bp, 9 predicted proteins | sample Law_Colum_RepB_8_2_FD_188580 | JGI IMG/M metagenome (GOLD analysis project Ga0255121, IMG submission 188580) | Freshwater microbial communities from St. Lawrence River, New York, United States - Law_Colum_RepB_8h | ecosystem: Environmental > Aquatic > Freshwater > River | place: USA: New York... | reverse complement strand
GGCTGTGCGGCTTCACTCTGAACTTTATGAGTTTGCTGGGCTTGTCTTTGGCCATTGGCGTGCTCATTGACGATGCCATTGTGGTTCGAGAAAACATCGTGCGGCACATGGAGCGAGGCTCAGACCGAAGAACAGCAGCATTGGAAGGCACCTCTGAAATTGGCATGGCTGTGGCAGGCACCACGTTCTCCATTGTGGCAGTGTTCATTCCTGTAGGCTTCATGCCAGGAGTCTCTGGCGAATGGTTCCGACCTTTCGGTCTCACTGTGGTTGCATCGGTTTTGGTCAGCTTGCTAATTTCATTCACACTCGATCCTATGCTGTCTGCCTACTGGGGTGACCCACCTGGTGAACACCTCAAGCCTAAAAAAGGCATCAGCCTGAAACTTCAACAATTCAATGCCTGGTTTGACCATCAGGCCGATCGCTATGGCAATGTCATTGCTTGGGCATTGCACCATCGACGTTGGATGATCACGTTTGCCGTGGTCAGTTTCTTTGCTGCCCTCTTTTTGCAATACCAGTTTGGCGGCTCTAGTTTCTTACCGAAATCAGATGGTAAAACTTTGGCCATCGATGTTCGAACGCCTGCCAGTAGCAATCTAGACTATTCTCGCCTGAAGTTAGAAGCTGCTGCCGTCATGGCCCGCAGCTTGCCCGAAACCAAGGCCACGAACAGTTATGTGAACCCAGGTGGCGGTCGCATTTATGTCGACATTGGCAAAAGCACCGATCGCAATCGCACAGCACAAGACATTGCCATTGAACTGCGCAAACGAACCTCACAATTGGTGGGCGCTGAATACACTGTTCTAGACGACTTGTCCAACGGTGCATCTAAGCCCGTGCAAATTCGATTCAACGGCACAGACTCGCGCAAATTGCTGGCCATCACCAGCGACTTCATGGCACAACTCAGGGAAGTGCCTGGCGCTGTTGACGTGGGCTTGTCACAACAAGACCCGCAGAACGAATTACAAATTGAATTGGACCGCGGCTTGGCCAACTCTTTGAGCATTTCAGTCACCGACACAGCCAATGCATTGCGCGTTGCTTTTGCGGGCATAGAAGTTGGAGACTGGGTCGACCCTACAGGTGAATCACGCGATGTGGCTGTTCGCTTAAGCCCAGAAGATCGCATGAGTGCAACCAACATTGAACGCTTGCCCATTACGGTCAGTGGTATGAACACAGTTGTGCCTTTGGCCCAAATTGCCAAAGTCTCGATGGGCAAAGCACCCTCCAAAATTGAGCACTCTGATGGCAAGCGAACCATTGGCGTTTCTGCCAATGTACAAGGCCGCTCTTCGGGTGAAGTCACGGCAGATGCCCTGAAGATTGCCAAGAACATCAATTTTCCAGAAGGCTACGGCATTGAGCTTGATGGCGCCTCAAAGGATCAAAAGGAAGTGTTTGCCGAGATGGGTATCGCCTTGATTTCCGGTATTGGTTTGATGTACTTCATTTTGGTCATGCAATTTGGTTCATTCACCGCACCCTTGGCGGTCATGTTTTCCTTGCCCTTGTCGCTCATTGGCGTGGTGTTGGCTTTGCTCTTAACGGGCGGCACATTGAACCTCATGAGCCTCATTGGTGTGATCATGCTCATGGGACTGGTGGCCAAAAATGCCATTTTGTTGCTGGATGCTGCGCGCGCCTCAGAAGCCAACGGCATGGACCGCGAAGAGGCTCTCATGGCTGCGGGCCGCAAACGGTTGCGTCCCATCATCATGACCACCTTTGCCTTGATTGCTGGCATGCTGCCTGTAGCCATTGGCATTGGCGAAGGCAGTGAGTTTTACAGGCCCATGGCCACGGCCATCATTGGCGGCACCATTACTTCTACCATTCTCACGCTGTTGGTCATTCCCAGTTTCTATGACAGCATTGAATTGACTCGCGAGGCTTGGGGTAGGCGATTTCAGGCCTTGGGCTCCAGATTGAAGTCTTGACTGCTCTGTTGCATCACCGCAGCCACAGGCGGTGATGCATATCCAAATCGTCTTGCATACTGCTTGCGCCAATTCGGCTTACAGTGAGTTGCAAAAGGTAAATGGCGCATTTGATCGATATATAGTGCAATAGTTGCACTATATCTATTACAATGCCTACATTACATATTCTCCCCAACTGTCGCATCTTGATGTTCTTTGGCGATCATCCTCCGCCTCATGTACACATTAAGCATGTAGACGGAAGAGATTGCATAGTAGAAATTAAATCCCTCAAGATCATTGGAAAAGTTGCTGCGCGAGAAATCAAAGATGCAATTTTCTGGATTGAATTTGAGCGTGTATTTCTATTCAAAGAATGGCTAAGGTGCAATTCATGAGCGAATTTTTTTACCCAAAAATTAAAAGTGTCATAGCACTTACACCATGGACCGTTCGAACTGTTTGGAGCACTGGCGAATCATTTGATGTTGACCTTACAAAACAAATGAAGCTGAAGGCCTTTGCAGAAATTAGGAAACCTGAAATTTTTAAAACAGTCCATCTGCAATATGGCTGCATTGAATGGTTTGATACTGAACTCGGCGCTGACAATGTCTATGCCTGGGGTAAGGAGCAATCCGGAGAAGTCAGTCATCAAATGTTCGAGACGTGGATGACAAGAAATGGCTTGTCTCTCACCACAGCCGCCGAATCTTTGGGTGTCAGTCGAAGGATGATCAGCTATTACAAAACAGCCACTAAGCCCATTCCGCGGGCCATTTGGTTAGCTTGCCTAGGCTGGGAAATCACAAAGCCGAAAAAGGCTCTACCAAAGACACTGCCGAGTATCAAGGAATACGCTTCTCTACATGCTTGAGGAATAACCCCACCAGTGCCGCGCTTGCTCGGCGATAATCGAGCCTTGCTTCTTCGTCCCGAATGGGCGCTTACCCCTTTAGGATCTCACCATGAAAAAGAACTTCCCCCTTCAAATTCAAGGCAAAAACCCAGAACGTACCTTGGAAGCGGTCAAACACGAGATTCGCAAGTACTTCAAACGCGAACGAAATCGTGCGCTGCCCAAAGACGTTGACTTTTGGGACTTTGACTGCAAAGTGGGATTAACGGCAGAGTCCGCCGAAGTGGTCAAAGTAAGCGCTGTGGTTGAAAGCTTGGGCACTTTGGCCAAAGAAGGCGCTACTTCAGTTTATGTTGAGATTTTGAGCAAGCATGGTGTGCGAGTCATTCGGCCTGAAAACGACCCGGTCATCATTGAGCGGGTTGACGACGCTGGTTTTGCCAACCGATAAACAGCCCAGCGCCAATCACAATAGCGCAACCCAAAAGCATGGGTGCATCCAGTTGCTCGCCGAAAACAATCACGCCAATAGATATTCCAAATAGCAGGCGTGAATATCTGTAAGGGGTAACGGCCCCAATGGAGCCTGTTCGCATAGCTGTCATCAGGGCAGTGTAGGCAAACACACCCGCCAATAAAGCGGCAGCCAGCATGATGAACTGCTGAGCCTGCAAAGACACAAAAGGCTTGCCATCCCAAACGGCATAGCATGCGCCAGCAATCATCATGGTGGTAAAGCCATAAAAACCAAGCACCTCCTTGGTCAGGGAAGATGGCGCTGTGCGGGAGAACAAATCACGCCCCACAAAACCAAGCGTTCCAATCAAAGCAAGTAAGGACAGCAAAGAAAAGTCTGCGGCAGAGGGCCGAAGAATGATCAGCACCCCAAATAAACCCAGAAAGATGGCAATCCAAGTTTTAGCATCTACTTTTTCTCGCAAGAAAATACGCGCACCTAAGACCACAAACAACGGCGCTGATTGCAAGATGGCTGTGGCGGAGGACATGGGGGTTAAGGCAATGGCCAAGACATAAAACAGACGTCCAAAGAACTCAAAAACCGCCCTGAGCAGCATGTTCTTGGTCAAAACATGAGTCTGAAAAATTGAGGCGCCAGCACGCCTTGCCATGAGCGCAAAGACGCAGAGTCCCGCTGCTCCAAACATCATCAATACTTGCCCGACTGGCAATTGCTTGGTTACCGTCTTTAGGAAGGCATCTTCAATGGCAAAAGCGGCCATAGATGCAATCATCCAACCTATACCTCGCAAATTTTCTTGTCGCAAATGATTCCGTTCACTTTAAATCGCAAATTCGAATTGTTATTATTAAAATTTTACGACATAACATGCGGCGACTTGCCTTAACATGCATTTTTTGCATTCGCATATGAAACTGATTCAGATCAACGACCTAAGCGCACAGGACTTTCGCTCTATTTGGAACTTGGCCACAAAACCAAGTACGCCTCCAAAGGGCAATGTCGCTTGGTCGTTCGAAGGCAATGGCATCCGTACGCGCACAACGTTCATTCAAGCCTTTCGCGAATTGAACCTCAGCTTTGTAGAGCTACCCAATTTCCTAAAGACCAACGAAAGAGTGGCCGACTTAGCTGGCTACCTCGATCCGTTTTATGACATCTATGTCATTCGCGATTCAAATCACGAACGGTTGACGGAGTTTGCAAATGCCTCTCACAGACCGGTTGTGAATGCCATGTCGTCCCAGGGCCATCCCTGTGAAGTTCTGACAGATGCTTTCTCAATTGAAAAAACAATGGGCCTGCTTTCAAGTGTCAAAATTTGCTTGTGGGGTCCAACGACCAATGTTTTCAGGTCTTGGCATGAACTGGCTCGCCTTCTTGGTTTTGAATTGATTCACCTGTGCGATGCGCAATTTCACGAAACTATGCCGAATGTTCATTTCAGCGAAAACATTGACAAACCAATCGATGTGATCGTGACTGACTCTTGGCCTGCTGGTTTTGACAATGTTGCGTGGTCATTAAGCCTTCATCACTTGGAAGTCATGGGCCATCCGAAACTGTTGCCCACTCCCCCGTTTTCCATTGGCCGAGAAATTGCCTTCGATCCAGTTCAGTACAAAGGATTTATGGGCTATGAACAGAAGATTGATTTACTGGCTGTTCAGAAAGCCATCCTGAGCTATCTGATGACAAAGTGAATAACCCTCAAGATGCCCAAGCGCATCAATGCAAGTTACGCTTGCCAGATTCGCTGCTAAGGGCATCCAACACAAACATCGGTATGTCTGCATCAAATTTTTCACCATCTTCGGCCACGCAAAAATAGCTGCCGTGCATGGTGCCTGTAGGTGTTCTCAAGCGAGTGCCACTGGTGTACTGAAATTTTTCGCCTGGTTGCAGCAAAGGCTGATACCCCACCACACCCAAGCCTTTGATTTTCTCGTGCTGGCCATTGGCATCGTTCACGCTCCAAGATCTTGAAATGACTTGCGCAGCAATATTGCCTTTGTTCGTAATGGTGATGCTGTAGGCAAATGTGTACAGATCGCTGGCAGGATCAGACTGCTCAGGCAGATACTGGGGGATGACTTCCACTTGGAGTTTGTAGTTTGGCATGGTGTTATTTTGCACGAATTGCAAATTAAAGTATGGCAGTAGGCTTATGCCTTGAAGGGCAAAGAACGCATTCTTTGGCCTGTGAGCTTGAAAAGCGCATTGGCCACAGCAGGCGCTAACGGCGGCACACCGGGCTCACCCACACCTTCTGGTGAATGCGTACTGGGCACAATCCAAGTTTCAACTGCCGGTGACTGCGCCATTTGCACCAAGGGGTAGTTGGTGAAATTGGTTTGTTGAACCACGCCATCTTGAATATCAATATTGCCAAACAAGGCAGCACTCAAAGCAAAATTCACCGAACTTTCAACTTGCTGCGCCACTGTGTCTGGATTGACAACTGTGCCGCAATCGATGGCACACACCACACAGTGCACACGTGGCGTACCGCCCTGTAGAGAAACCTCGGCCACTTGCGCCACGATAGATCCAAAAGACTGGTGTAAGGCCAAGCCGTGAGCATGCCCTACGGGCAAAGCTTGACCCCACTTGGCTTTCTCTGCAGCCAATTTGAGGACTGCCGCATAACGCGGCGCCTCTTTCAGCAAAGATAAGCGGAAAGCCAAAGGATCTTGTTTGGTTTCAAATGCCAGCTCGTCGATGAAGCTTTCAGAAAAGAAAGCATTGTGAGAGTGGCCTACCGAGCGCCAAAAACCAATGGGTACACCCATGCGAGTTGAGACATGGGCCATGTGTTGATTTGCAAAACCATAAGGCAAATCAAATAAGCCCTCAGCCGTTGTTTTATCTGGTGCATCGAAAGGCCCAGACAGTGCTGGCAATACACGCGATATCCAGCGGGGCGAAATGGCGTCGCCTGCAGACTTGATGCGCAAACTTTCAACCTCGCCCTTGGCATTCAAAGCGGCGCTCAATTGCGCAACATGCATTGGGCGGTAAAAGTCGTGTGTCATATCTTCTTCACGCGACCAAACCAATTGAATTGGCACACCATCGGCAGCCATTGCAACTTGGGTAGCTTGAGCGACCACATCGGTTTCTAAGCGGCGGCCAAAGCCACCACCCAACAATGTGACATTCACTTTCACTTTGTCTTCAGACACGTTGGCCACCTTGGCAGCAGTGGCACGCGCCAAACCTGGCACCTGTGTGGGCGCCCAAATTTCTATGGAGCCCCCTTTGAATTGCACCGTGCAGTTCATGGGCTCCATGGTGGCATGCGCCAAATAGGGTGCCTTGTACTGCGCTTCAATTACGCGGGCTGCATTGCTTTCAGCCTTGGCCGCATCACCTCGTTCATGAAACGTGAAACCCTTTTCGGTTTTCAGTTTGTCTTTGAGTTCAGATTCAATGCGCTTTGTGTCTATGGCACCTTCAGCACGCTGCGCCCACTGGGCTTTGACTTTGTCGGCGGCTTGTTTGGCATGCCAAGTAGTTTTGGCAAGTACTGCAAAGCCTGGCGCTGAGCCCGCCTCACTGGCCAGCTGAATGCACTTCAGCACGCCAGGCAAAGCCAACGCTTCTTTGGCATCGAAACTGGTTAAAGTGCCGCCCATTTTCGGAGCTTGAACCACACTGGCAAAAAGCATATTGGGCAAACGCACGTCCATGCCAAACACTGCTGTGCCATCGGTTTTGCTTGGCACATCTGCTCGTGCAGTGGGCTTGCCAATGAGGGACCAATCTTTGCGGTCTTTCAGGGTGACATTTTGGGGTGTTTGCGCAGCAGCACCATTTGCAAATTCACCAAAATGTGCAGACTTTCCAGAGGCGTGGCTGATTACACCGTCTTTAACTTTGACTTCACCCAAGGGCACTTTCCATAGATCGGCAGCAGCCAAACACAAGCTGGCTTTTGTGGTGGCAGCCGCCATTCGCAAATGTTCCCAAGCGTCTTTCACAGAAGAAGAACCGCCAGTGGCATTGACGCCCAATTCGCGGGCTACTTTGCCCACAATCCACTGACCACTTTGAACTGCAAATGGCTTGTCAACGCCCTCTGACTGCATGGGATGAAAAGGCAATGTGCCAACAAACATGGCCACGTTGCCATAGATGGCGTCATGCCCTGCTTGCTCCAAACGAATTTGTTTCAGCGGCACGTCTAGTTCTTCTGCTACCAACACAGAAAGAGCATTGTGAATGCCTTGCCCCATGTCACTGCGGTGCATGGCCAAAACGACACCACCGTCTTTGGCAATTTTGATCCAGCCATTCAGAGCGACTTCGCCCTCGGTAGGTAACATGTTGCCAGGCTTGCCTATGCGTGAGCGAGTAGGCAATACGCCCCATCCGACTATAAGAGCACCAGTGATGCCAAGCCCACTGAGAATAAGGTTACGGCGTTTCATACTAGGGCTCCCGCAGCACGGTGGATGGCTGCGCGCACGCGTTGGTAGGTGCCGCATCTGCAAAGATTGGTCATAGCCTCGTCAATGTCGGCATCGGTAGGCTTGGGTTTGCGTTCTAGAAGCGCTGCAGCGGCCATTAGCATGCCGCTTTGGCAGTAGCCGCACTGGGGCACTTGTTCTGCGATCCAGGCCAGTTGCAAGGGATGTGGTTTTTCGGGGGTGCCCAATGATTCGATGGTTTTGATGTTGGCACCGGCCACGCTGGCTACAGGTGTGACGCATGAACGAATGGGTTGTCCATCTTGATGAACTGTGCAGGCAGCACAAGAAGCAACGCCGCAGCCAAACTTGGTGCCGGTGAGGTTCAGTGTGTCTCTGAGTACCCAGAGCAGGGGCATCTGAGGTTCTACTTCTGGAGAGACGCTTTTTCCATTAACTGTAAAGTTCATGAGGTTCAGCTTTCGAGTTGTGCTAGGTACTTGGTATGAGATGCTATCAGGTTGGTGTGAGCCATTAGAGGAACCCATCCACCACACCCTTGCCCAGCGAGCTCAGCAATAATCTAGCAACTCTGCCCCAAAACCCGAATATGAAAAAGAAAGTAGCCCTACCCCTGTTAGCGATCGTTTTGGTCGGCGTCGTCGCCTCGCATATCAGCTTCAAACCAGCCGACCACAGCTATTTGATGGTCGTAGATGGCATTGAAATTGATGTACTGGGAAAACTAAAAAACCAATGGCAGAAACACACTCAAAGCTGTGAAAGCGTTTCACAACTGCAAGAAGGCAGTTCCAATTTTGAGGTAATTCAGAGCGCCATTCAATCCTACAGTCCGCCACAATCTCAATCTGCAAAAATAGCCAGCATGTGGTCGCTGGGCGATTGGACCTTGGCCGAAGTGGAATTTGAAGCCTTGCTGCCAGCAGTTGTGACTTTGCAAACCAACAACAAGGAAACAAAAATTGTGCCGCGTGGCATTTGGAGTGGTCATACCAAGCCTTGGATGGCGGCGCCTTTAATTCGGACTTACCTCAAAACCCAAGTGCCTGAGGTGCCTGTGCAGTTGCTCAATTGTTTTATCCCTCGGTCAAAATCATTTAGCTGACATGACGCTTTTCCCGCCTACACGTGAAGCAGCGCTTGCTCGCATTGCATCTGTTGATCCTGCAGAATATGCTCGAAGCAGAAATGCACTGAATGGCGCAGTCTCGCAACTTTCACCCTATATCACTCACGGATTTATCAGCTTGCCAGAAGTCTTAGAAGGTGTGCGCTTGCATCACTCGGTTAGGACTCAAGATAAGTTTGTATTTGAATTGGGTTGGCGTGAATATTTTCGCCATGTTTGGCAGCACCAAGGCAACGGTATCTTCAAGTCACTTCATGAAGGCGTGCTGCCCGACGAAGCCTATGCAAACGAAATTCCATTTGACATTCTTCATGCCAGCACAGGTGTGGCCGCCATCGACATGGCTGTCAAAACTTTATATGCCACTGGCTATTTGCACAATCATGCACGCATGTGGCTGGCCAGTTACATGGTGCACCTGCGCAAGGTACATTGGCGTACTGGGGCTGACTGGATGTATGGACACTTGTTAGATGGCGACCTGGCCAGCAATCATTTGAGCTGGCAGTGGGTGGCTGGCACAGGCAGCCATAAGCCTTATCTGTTCAATGCAGAAAACGTATCGCGTTATGCACCATTGGCATGGCACAGCGCAGGGAGTGTGATTGACACCACTTACGAAGAGTTAGACCACCTTGCTAGAGACCCCTTGCCTGTTACTTTATCGTCTGTCTGCGCTGATAGCTCTGCAATTGACGAGCCCCAGTTGTTCACGCAGCCTCCGACTCATCTCAACCTGAATTCACCTAACTCAAGTACGGTGAGTGGTCGTGATGTTTGGCTGGTTCATCCTTGGAGCCTAGGTGAGTTGCCTGAGCATCTTTCCGCCAGCACGGTCATTATTGGCGTGTACGTCGCGGAGTTTCACCTCGCTTGGCCTTGGCGTGAAAAGCGGTGGCAGTTTGTCAACTCTCGGATGGCGGAACTTACGACGGAGCGTTGGTATGGAAATACTTCGTCAATCATTGCCGCGCTGGAAGGTGCAAATCAGGTGAGTGGTTTCAGTGAGGCGCATGTTTCGACATTCTTGCCTGCAACCATGTTGAGTGAAATGACACCCTGTTTGTTTCCGCAGGTTGACCGGCGTTGTGATTCTTTTGCAAAGTGGTGGAAGGTAGTTTCTGCCGGCTGAAGCTACTGTTCGCAGTCTGGGTGCGGGTGTATTGGGCGGGCAACGATTTCTGGTACCCCAGCATGAGGCGCCCGCCCAATACACCCTCACCCAGCGAGCTCAGCAAAAAAAATAGCCCCGCAATTTAGCGAGGCTATTTACTTGGCGGAGAAGGTGGGATTCGAACCCACGGTGATGTTGCCACCACGCCTGATTTCGAGTCAGGTACATTCGACCACTCTGCCACTTCTCCTGCACTCAACATTGCGGCTGGTCACTGCCGCAAATTCTATCAGCCGCCTTTAAGCGCGCAATTCAGTGATGCCGCCCATATAAGGCCGCAACACCTCAGGCACCGTCACAGAACCATCTGCATTCTGATAATTTTCCAGCACAGCCACCAACGCACGGCCGACAGCCAAACCAGAACCATTCAAAGTGTGCACCAGTTCATTTTTACCCTGCGCATTTTTAAACCGGGCTTGCAAACGACGTGCTTGAAACGCCTCGCAGTTAGAACAAGAACTGATCTCACGATAAGTGGCTTGTGCAGGCACCCAAACTTCCAAATCATAAGTTTTGGTAGCACCAAAACCCATATCGCCAGAGCACAACAGCATGACGCGATAAGGCAAGCCCAGTTTCTGC
>Ga0255121_1000611_pt1 | contig 10672 bp, 7 predicted proteins | sample Law_Colum_RepB_8_2_FD_188580 | JGI IMG/M metagenome (GOLD analysis project Ga0255121, IMG submission 188580) | Freshwater microbial communities from St. Lawrence River, New York, United States - Law_Colum_RepB_8h | ecosystem: Environmental > Aquatic > Freshwater > River | place: USA: New York... | reverse complement strand
TGCACGAGGCACGGCTGGCTCGGGATCGGGGATGGTCCAAACCAATCCTACTGATTGAAGGGGCTTTTGGTGCTCAGGATTTAGCTGAGATTCGTCGGCTTGATGCCCAGACCGTGATTGCAACACCAGAGCAGGCGGCCGTATTTCTGAAGGCCGATCAGGTTCCAACGCAGGTATGGATCAAACTCAACACGGGGATGAATCGGCTAGGGTTTAACCCCGCAACCGACCAAAATGCGATGCTGGATCAGCTCAAGGCAATCGAGGCGCGAATTGATCAACCGCTCCACTGGATGACGCATTTTGCAAATGCAGACAATCTGTCATCAACGGTGGGGGTCTCTTGGCAAGAGCAGGGACAACGTTTTACGCATTGGACAAAAACTCTGCTGTCGCATCTGCGATCGGGAGGCTGCTATTCGCTTGCCAATTCAGCCGCCTCATTACTGCATCCCGATAGCCATGCGGACTGGGTAAGGCCTGGTATTGCGCTTTATGGCGCAACGCCGCTATCCGATGCGATGGCCTCTCACACGGCGAGGGGTCTTGGTTTACGGCCCGTGCAGTCATTACATGCAGAGGTGATTGCGCTTCAGGATGTAAAGCGAGGCGAGGCGGTAGGGTATGGATCACGTTTCGTTGCTGCTGACGACATGCGGATAGCCGTATTGGCCTGTGGTTATGCGGATGGTTACCCCCGATCGGCAACAGACGGAACGCCAGTCTGGGTTGAAGGAGAGCTCGCCACGCTCGTGGGTCGGGTATCAATGGACATGGTGACGATCGATGTCACCAATCAACCAACGGTAAGGGTTGGCTCCGAGGCGCAACTCTGGGGCTCTCATGTAGCGATTGATGAAGTCGCCAATCGGGCTGGCACTATTGGGTATGAGCTGATGAGCAAAATTACGAATCGGGTTCCGAGAGTGATTAACGATGGCGAGAGATAAATCTCAGTTTGTCTGCCGCGAGTGTGGCGCGGCTGCGGCAAAGTGGCAGGGCCAGTGCGATGGCTGTGGCTCGTGGAACACGCTTGAAGAGGCCCGCGCAACCGCTGTCTCACGACGCGGTCAGACCCCTGTGGCTAAGGAGCTGCCGCGAATCGCAACCGGTAGTGATGAGTTTGATCGTGTCCTAGGCGGCGGATTTGTCCCCGGCGGGGTGGTCTTAATTGGCGGCGACCCAGGGATTGGAAAATCAACGCTTCTGCTTCAGGCCTTAGTGCATTTAAGTAGGTCAGCCTCGACGCTCTACGTCACCGGAGAAGAGTCAGTCGAGCAGGTTGCGCTTCGGGCTAAGCGCCTAGCACTTGAGACGAGCGCGTTAACGGTACTTGCAGAGATTCAGTTAGAAGAGATTCTCGGACAACTGATGGCGCAAAAGCCTCAGCTGGTGGTTGTGGATTCAATCCAGACTATGTTTAGCGATGAGTTAACGGCGGCACCAGGTTCTGTCTCTCAGGTTCGCGAGTGTTCATCACGTCTTACACGGTGGGCCAAGGAGAGCGGGTGCACGGTGATCCTAGTCGGCCATGTCACAAAAGAGGGCACACTTGCGGGCCCGAGGGTGCTGGAGCATATCGTGGACACGGTGCTGTATTTCGAAGGCGATTCTCAGGCCTCTTACCGTGTAATTCGCGCGATTAAGAATCGATTTGGGACGGTCAACGAGATTGGCATTTTCGCGATGACTGAACGTGGTCTTAAGGCCGTGAGCAATCCCTCTGCATTGTTTCTCTCGCCAGGACACTTGGGCCTTGAGGGGCAGGCGCCTGTGGCTGGCTCTTGTGTGCTGGTGACTCAGGAGGGAACCCGGCCGCTCCTCGTTGAGATCCAGGCACTTGTCGATACGGCCCACATTCCAAATCCGCGTCGCCTCAGTGTGGGATTGGAGCCCCAGCGCCTTGCCATGCTCCTCGCGGTTTTACATCGACACGCCGGCATTGGCTGCTTTGATCAGGATGTGTTTATCAATGCAGTTGGTGGCGTACGTATTAATGAGCCTGCGGCTGACCTTGCCGTTATTTTGGCCATCGTCTCTTCGATGCGCAATCGTCCGCTACCAAAAGGTCTGGTCGCGTTTGGAGAGATTGGACTCGCGGGCGAGATACGGCCTGCGCCTCGCGGGCAAGAACGACTAAAAGAAGCTGCGAAGCTCGGGTTTTCTCGGGCACTGATCCCATCGGCCAACGCACCGAAGAAACCGATCGAGGGTTTGGAGGTAATTTCTGTCGCAAGACTCGATGACGCGCTGGCTCACATGCGTGATTAGTTCGGTATCAATGCACAAGGGCGGTATTGCAATTATTGGGGGCGGTTGGTCAGGCCTGGCCTGTGCGGTGACGCTTCGTCAGCGCACAGATACGCCGATCACCCTATTTGAATCTGCGCCTGCGCTCGGTGGTCGAGCCCGCGGTTTAATCTGGGAGGGTCTCCCGATTGATAACGGCCAGCACCTGACGATTGGCGCCTATCGAGCAACCTTCGACCTGCTCGCGTCGGTAGGTGCGCCCGCATGGCGGTCAGAGCCATTGCGCTGGTCTGGTATTGGCCGCAATCAGCGTCTCATTTTGCGTTGGGAAATCCCAGATATTGGGTGGCCCTGGCGCGTGATTCTGGGGCTGATTCCGCGCTGGGCACCACAGGGCTGGCCATGGGCATGGCGATTAGCCTTAGCCCGACTGCTGATTACCTTGGTTGCGCGGGGTTGGCGGGATAAGCGCACGGCTGGGCTTACTGCCGCAGAGTGGTTAACGCGCCTGAAGATGCCCGCCGGGTTAATCGAACATTTCTGGCGACCTCTCACCGAGGGTGCATTAAATACTGAATTTTCCCAAGCTTCTGCAGAGGTCTTGGTCAATGTATTGCGTGATTCGCTTGGCGGCCCGACGGGCGCGACTCGAGTCTTTTGGCCATCGCAGAATCTCAGTATTGATGGCGTTGATGTGATGCAGACCTGGTGTGAGAAACACAATGTGTCGCTACAGACAGGCCATCGGGTGTTAAAGCTTGGAGCGGATTGTAGTCTGCAGGTTGCGCACGCTGACCAGACGACGCTGGGCTATTGGGACACGATTGTTCTAGCACTACCTTTTCACCAAACGGTTGCGTTGTGGCAACGCTCGGGGCTCGCACAAACACCCGCCATTTCAAGGCTGGAGCAGATGAGTGCACGTGCAATTACAACGGTCTGGATTCGTTTATCGATGCAGGATGATGCGGGCGTATCAGACCTTCCAGTCTGGTTTGTGTTGTCCGACCCCGCGGCTACAGGGCAGCACTACGCACAGGTAGTGGTGCGTCGTCCCGGTCTGCTTGGTGTTGTGATTAGTGCGCAACAGGCCATTGATGATCGGCAGGCATGCGCAGGCCGGCTACGAGATCAGTTATTGGTGCATCTCAATATTGATATCAACCAGTGTGATCAGAAATGGATTACCGAGAAATCAGCAACCTGGGCGTGTACACCGGAGGTCTCCAGTGCCGATCACGATGCCGCCCAAGGCCTGCTCGGTATTGACGGAATTTATCGCTGTGCCGACGATTTAGAGCCAGGCTACCCTGCCACAATTGAAAGCGCCGTTCGCTCAGGGTGTCGCACAGCCTTGCAGATCTTAGGTCGGCATCATTCCCATTGACGCACGCCAGGCGAGCCAGAGCTTTCGCGCGGGAGCAACCGAGATGCGCTGGTGCAAGACCTGAAATGATTCGGTTTCCAGCAGGCGAAGTAACTCACGATAGATCGTGGCCATGATTAGGCCTGGCCGTTGCGCAACCCGCTCATTGCGCGGCAAGATGGCAAGCGCCTCATCGTAGAGGCAATGCGCGCGGCCCGCCATGTCGCTTAAGAGCGCCGATAAGGGTTGGCTATATTCAAATCTTAAGAGGCTTGCGCTCTCAACCGCATGGGCTGCCATCGCGTCAGCGGGCAGATAGATTCGGCCTTTTCGAGCATCATCGCCAACATCGCGGATGATATTGGTGTATTGAAGTGCCCGGCCTAAGAGCTTTGCGTAGCGCAGGGTTTCATCGGAGACGGTGCCGAAGATTCTTGCTGATAACAGCCCCACCGCACCGGCCACCCTGTCGCAGTAGAGGTCAAGATCTGCCCAGCTTGAATAACGATTCTGATAGAGATCCATCTCAACACCGGCAATCACTTCGCTGAAGTGTTCGCGGGGCAGGCCGTAGGTTGCGAGCCGGGGAAGAAGCGCCTTGGTGACGGGATGGTCTGGAGTTCCTTCATACAATCGATCGAGCTCCGTCTTCCACCAGCTCAGTTTGATTGCAGCAAGCTGGGGTTCGGTGCATTCATCGACAACATCATCAACCTCTCGGCAAAACGCGTAGAGGGCAGTAATGGCTGCCCGACTGGGGGCAGGCAGAATCTTAAAAGCGGCGGTCAGGTTCGAGCCGCTCTGGGCAACTTTTGATTCGCAGTATTGATCTGGGGTCAACGCAGAGGGTCTCTTCTTCGGTGCATTAGATATGTTTAAACGCCCGCAACACTAACACTGGCAACAGCACGGATGAAATCCTTGGCGATGCGTGCCAGACGCGCGTCGGATCGGCCAAGACCCGGCGCGAGATCTCAAGGCCGCCCTCTATGGTGAGTGCGATCTCCATTGCAAGACGCCACCGGCCGACAACCGAACTCTTCCTGATGAGTGCGGGGAGGGCAACGCCCGCGTTGAGGTGGTGCCTGGCCCACTGTGCCATCCGCGACACCAAATCGTCGGGATCCTGAGCCTCTGAGCGCCACGCATGGGGCGCGTAGTGACGGCCCCGGGCCTGATCCTGGCCCATATCCTGCGCAAAGTTGGCGAGTTGCAGACCTGTACAGATCGCATCCGATGCCTGCAGCATTTCTTGGTGTTGGGAGGAGTCATCCGGCAGCCCCGCAAACGCTAGAACAAGACGACCGACCGGATTTGCCGATCTGGCACAGTAATCGAGCACGTCGTGCTCGGACTGCATGGGGGTGTGATCAACGTCCTGCGCAAAGGCGTCTAATAAATCGTGAGCAGGCGAGGCTGAGAGTGCCCTCTCATTTAAGGCCGCACCCAGGCTCTGGCCAATACGCCATAACCGCGCATCATCTGGGGGTAAAGGGGGCGTGAGGTTGGGCCCGCCTGGCAGTCCTGGCTGAGGTGGGGACTCCAGGCCTGCCCGTAGCATACCCAGCCCATGATGGCGTTCGTGACGGGGGGCGGCGCCCTCATCAGCGATGTCATCACCGGTTCTGGAAAACCTATAGAGGGCCAGCACCGGGCCTCGCATGGGCTTAGGAACTAGCCACGAGCCTACGGGGAAGTTCTCGTAGTGTTCGCCGCCATGAAATGCCCTGCCAAGATGTGCTGAGTCCATGTCAGGATTCTAAGTACAATGGTGGCTTAGCGTCGGGTAAAGAGGTCGGTTGCGGGTCAATCGCATCGGGCGAAGGTGGCGAAATTGGTAGACGCACCAGGTTTAGGTCCTGACGCCGCAAGGTGTGCGGGTTCGAGTCCCGCCCTTCGCACCAAACGAACCACTGTCCCTTTGTTTTTGTTTCAACCACAGGCCGTTTGGCTTGTCTTAATTTAGAACCTTTGTTCCTATGACTTCAACATCAGCAACACCCACGTCGGCAACCATCGCCCCCACCAGCGGCCTTGAGCGGCGTATTCAGCTCTCGGTCACCGTGGCCGAGATCGAGCAGGAGGCTCAGAAGCGGCTTTTACGGTTAAGTAAAACCGTCAAGATGGCCGGCTTTCGTCCGGGCAAGGTTCCCATGAGAGTGGTCTCTCAGACCTACGGGGCACAGGCGCAGTCTGAGGCCATGGGCGATGTCGTGAGTAGGGCCTATAGCACTGCCGTCAATGAGCAGAAACTTCGGGTTGCGGGTCCTCCCGCAATCGAGCCAGTGGTCAGTGAGAACGCGAGCGATACAACGCTTAGGTTTGAGGCCGTAGTCGAGGTCTATCCCGAGATTACCTGTCCTAGTCTTGAAGGGATCGAGATTAAAAAAACGATATGCGAGATCACCGATGCAGATGTGGAGCGTACATTGGATACCCTGCGCAAGCAGCGGACGAGTTTCGATTCAGTGGACCGGGCTTCGCAGAAGGGTGATCGTATAAACCTTGATTTTAAAGGCGAGATCGATGGGGTTCCCTTTACGGGTGGCAGCTCTGAGAACTACGCTTTTGTGCTTGGTGATGGCTCTATGCTCAAAGAGTTCGATGAGGCGGCCGTCGGCATGAAGGCTGACGAGACCAAGACCTTCCCCATGAAATTCCCCGACGATTACCACGGTAAGGATGTGGCGGGAAAGCTCGCCATGTTCACCATTAAGATCCGCAACGTCAGCTCCCCAAAGGTGCCCGCGCTCGATGAGGAGTTCGCGAAATCAATGGGGATTGTGTCCGGTGATATCGGACAGCTCAAGGAAGACGTGAGAAAAAATCTGGCCCGCGAGGTGGCCAATCGCTGCAAAGCCAAAACAAAAACCGCCGTCATGGATGCGCTTAGCCAGTGGGCGAATTTCGAGATTCCAAAATCCCTGGTCGAGGGCGAGTCCCAGCGGCTTGCAGAATCAACGCGGCAGGATATGGCCGCTCGCGGTATGAATGTGAAGGATGTTCCGATCCCTGCTGATTTATTCGCAGAGCAGGCCTCAAAGCGGGTCAAGCTCGGCCTGCTCGTGGGCGAGATCGTCAAGGCGCAGAATTTGCATGCGACTGAGGCACAGCTCAAGGCCTTTGTGCAAGACATGGCGTCGGCCTATGAAAAGCCAGAGGCCTTTGTGAACTGGTTCATGACCCAGCAAAAGCAGCGCGCTGAGGCGGAGGCGATGGTCATTGAGGATAACGTGGTGAGCTGGGCTCTGGCCAGCGCCAAAATCAGTGACCAGAGTGTGAGCGTTGAGGGCCTGATGGCCGAATCTGCTCAGTCATAAAAAAGGAAAAACGATGGCGCAGTTTGATCAATTAGATTTGCAGCGAATTGGCGCGGGGAATGCTCCGCAGGGTCTAGGGCTTGTGCCAATGGTGATTGAGCAGTCAGGCCGTGGCGAGCGAGCCTACGATATCTATTCCCGGCTCTTGCGCGAGCGCGTTGTATTCATGGTGGGCCCCGTGAATGATCAGACGGCGAACCTCGTGATTGCGCAGATGCTGTTCCTAGAGTCGGAAAATCCAGATAAGGATATCTCGCTCTACATTAATTCACCGGGTGGTTCGGTTTCTGCGGGGCTGGCAATTTTCGATACGATGCAATTTATAAAGCCCGATGTCAGCACACTCTGTGTGGGAATGGCCGCGAGTATGGGTGCGTTTCTGTTGGCCGCTGGTGCTAAGGGCAAGCGGTTTAGCCTGCCCAATAGCCGGGTCATGATCCATCAGCCCCTCGGCGGTGTTCAGGGCCAGGCCTCGGATATTGAGATCCATGCCAAAGAAATCCTTGCGCTACGGGACAAGTTAAACAAGATTTTGTCTGAGCGCACCGGGCAGTCGCTGGAGACAATTTCAAGGGATACCGACCGGGATAACTTTATGTCGGCCGAAGATGCGCTACAGTACGGCATCGTCGACAAGGTGCTAACGCACCGTGAGAGCTCGGATGGCTGAGAAAAAAGGGTCGAATGAGAAGCTTCTGTACTGTTCCTTCTGCGGCAAGAGCCAGCACGAGGTTAAGAAACTTATTGCCGGCCCTTCGGTATTTATCTGTGATGAATGTATCGACCTCTGTAACGACATCATCCGCGATGAGCAATCCGGCGAGCCCGGTACAGAGAGTGTAAAAGACGGCCTGCCTACCCCGCAGGAAATCTCTGCAAGCCTAGACCAGTACGTGATTGGTCAGACGACGGCAAAGCGGATTCTCTCAGTTGCGGTTTATAACCACTATAAGCGGCTGCGTCATCGGGGCGAGACCAAGGCAGAAATCGAGCTCTCGAAGAGCAACATCCTGCTTATCGGGCCTACCGGGTCAGGAAAAACCTTGTTGGCCCAGACACTGGCTCGGCTGCTCAATGTTCCTTTTGTCATCGCAGATGCGACCACACTCACCGAGGCCGGTTACGTTGGTGAGGATGTTGAAAATATCATTCAAAAGCTGTTGCAGAACTGTAACTACGAGGTTGAAAAAGCCCAGAGCGGAATTGTCTACATCGATGAGATCGACAAGATCACTCGCAAGTCTGACAACCCATCAATTACTCGGGATGTCTCAGGAGAGGGCGTTCAGCAGGCGCTACTCAAGCTTGTGGAAGGCACGGTTGCCTCGGTACCTCCGCAGGGCGGCCGCAAGCATCCTAACCAGGATTTTGTTCAAATCGATACCACCAATATCCTCTTTATTTGTGGTGGTGCATTTGATGGCCTTGATAAGGTTATTCGCAGTCGAACAGAAAAAACGTCTATTGGTTTCGGGGCCGAGGTCCGCTCGCCAAGCGATCGCGATGTGGGGGAACTCTTTCGTGAGGTTGAGCCCGAAGATCTCATCAAGTTTGGGCTTATCCCCGAGCTCGTAGGCCGTCTGCCTGTTGTTGCCACCCTCGACGAGCTTCACGAGGAGGCCCTGATCGAGATTCTGATCGCCCCTAAGAATGCCCTTGTCAAGCAGTATCAGGCGTTATTCGCCATGGAGGGTGTAGAGCTTGAGATTCGGCCAGCCGCACTGTCGGCGATCGCAAAAAAAGCAATTAAACGCAAGACTGGTGCCCGTGGGCTTCGATCAATTCTTGAAAATATCTTGTTAGATACCATGTACGACCTACCGGGTCAGAGTAACGTGACCAAGGTAGTCATTGACGAGTCTGCAATTACGGGTGATGGGCAGCCCCTACTGATCTACGGCGAGTCTCCTAAGGTTGCCAGCGGCGGCTAGTGAGGGCCTTGTTTTTCTGCGGTCTTGGCCCCATCTTCAAGTAGTTAACCAAATCCGGAGTTCGTTCCATGTCCAAAATCGATTTGTTGCCTGAAGAGCCGGTCTCGCTACCCATGCTGCCGCTGCGTGATGTGGTGGTCTTTCCGCACATGGTGATCCCGCTCTTTGTCGGTCGTCCGAAGTCGATTAAGGCGATGGAAGTCGCAATGGAAGCTGGCCAGCATATTTTCTTGGCAGCTCAAAAGAGTGCTGCTCAGGATGATCCCGCGGCAACTGACATTTATGAGATTGGCTGTGTTGCCAGCATCCTGCAGATGCTGAAACTGCCCGACGGAACGGTGAAGGTTCTTGTCGAAGGCTCGCAACGGGCCCGGGTGCTTGAGGTCGAAGACGAGGGCACCTATCTCACATCCCGCTGTGCGCCGATGACCCCGGAGTCTCCGGAGGGGCCTGAGATCGAGGCGCTCAGGCGAACGATTCTGAGTCAGTTCGATCAGTTCGTGAAGTTGAATAAGAAAATTCCTGCAGAGATCCTTAACAGTCTCATGAGTATCGAAGAGGCGGGCCGACTCGCCGATGCAATCGCTGCGCACCTGCCGATGAAGCTTGAACAGAAGCAGGCGGTTCTCGAGGTTGTTCCTGTGATCGAGCGGCTAGAAAAACTACTCGCCTTGATCGAGACTGAGCTCGACATACTGCAGGTCGAAAAGCGCATCCGCGGTCGTGTCAAACGCCAGATGGAGAAGAGCCAGCGCGAGTATTACCTCAATGAGCAGGTGAAGGCGATTCAAAAAGAGCTGGGTGAGGGTGAAGACAGTGAGCTCGATGAGCTCGATAAGAAGATTAAATCAGCACGTATGCCAAAGGATGCTCTTGACAAAGCCAATGCTGAGTTAAAGAAACTTCGCATGATGTCACCGATGTCTGCCGAGGCGACGGTCGTCCGCAATTACATTGATGCACTAGTAAATCTGCCCTGGAAAAAGAAGAGCAAGATTAACAATAACCTAGAAGATGCTGAGAAGGTTCTCGAAGAAGAGCACTATGGGCTTGACAAGGTGAAGGAACGTATTCTGGAGTATCTCGCGGTTCAGCAGCGGGTCGATAAGGTCAAGGCCCCGATTCTCTGTCTGGTAGGCCCACCCGGGGTCGGCAAGACCTCGCTCGGCCAGTCGATCGCCCGGGCCACTAACCGTAAGTTTGTTCGTATGGCGCTTGGTGGGGTCCGTGATGAGGCCGAGATCCGTGGCCATCGGAAGACCTATATCGGCTCAATGCCCGGCAAGGTCCTCTCGAATCTCACAAAGACGGGTGTACGTAACCCCCTGTTTCTTTTCGATGAGGTCGACAAGATGGGAATGGATTTTCGGGGTGATCCTGCGAGCGCCTTGCTGGAGGTCCTGGATCCTGAACAGAATCATGCCTTTGTCGATCATTACGTAGAGGTCGAATACGATCTCTCTGATGTGATGTTTGTCGCGACAGCAAATTCGCTGAATATCCCACCTGCATTATTAGACCGGATGGAGGTCATCAAGCTCTCCGGTTATACCGAAGAAGAAAAGATCAATATCGCGCAGCGTTATCTTCTTGCTAAACAGATCAAGCACACGGGGCTTAAGCCTGGTGAGATCGAGGTCGATGAGTCAGCAATTCGAGAGATCATCCGTACCTACACCCGCGAGGCCGGAGTCCGGGGGCTTGAGCGTGAGATCTCGAAAATCTGCCGAAAGGTCACACGGCTCGTTCTGACCAAGAAGGCGGTAATTCCTGTGAAGGTCTCCGATGCGAACATTGAAGAATTT
>Ga0255121_1000564_pt1 | contig 11128 bp, 9 predicted proteins | sample Law_Colum_RepB_8_2_FD_188580 | JGI IMG/M metagenome (GOLD analysis project Ga0255121, IMG submission 188580) | Freshwater microbial communities from St. Lawrence River, New York, United States - Law_Colum_RepB_8h | ecosystem: Environmental > Aquatic > Freshwater > River | place: USA: New York... | reverse complement strand
ATTCATGATGCCGTGACGCGACACCGATTGAAGCCGCGATAAAAACTGAGTCTGATCGGGGAAGATTGAAAGTTCATCACCATTGACGACATTGAACTGAAAGAGATCGGGGTCAAGGAAGCAAGGGGGACCAGCCGATGGAACCACGGCACGTGCGTCGAGTGCTTCGACGTAGCGCATGGCTCGGGCGAATTGACTATCGACTTTGAGGTCAATGAGTTCACGCATGCGTTCAGGAGATTCTTGGTAGACCATCGGGTACCAGATTGCGCCAGAGAACTGCAACCAATGCAAGTCAATTGGTCCGTGAGCACGAAGAGCATTCAGGTCGCTGGTACGACAATCGTTTTGATTAACCAGTCGATGAACGCCATCGCTGACGACCATTGCCGAATCGCCGGCTGGACCATCGGTGATTGACGTCTCAACGTGAATTGCAACAGTGAGGCCATCGCCCAATTCATGCTCGACTCCGTTGACGGTGTGAATGAATTCGTTGAAACCAAGTTTGCGAAGCCGACGTTCGAGTTCGGGAGTTGGGAAGCCCGGTAACAAAATCGGTGTTGCGCGATCAATGTTGTTTGATAACCAGTCTTCGTCAAGATGGTCGCCGTGAAGATGCGAGATATACAAATATGAGGGCTTGCGTAGCGCGTCATAAAAATCTGCGGGCAATTGATCGTTACGGGGAAAGACAAACCATGACCCGAAGAATGCTGGGTTGAACCACGGATCACACAGAATTGATCCTTGTCGAGTCTCAATAAAGATGCCGGCGTGTCCAACAGACGTAGCGCGCATCAGAGAAGTTGTCACAGAACCAAACTAGTCAAAAGTTTTGGGACTTGGTCGTACGACCAATAGTCCTTTGGTCACTTAGTGGGGGGATCTTTATACATCACGCCGGCACGTGAGACATTTTCGGTCCACTTTGAACCGTCCCAGTAGCGAAACTCGTAGCGACCTGCGGGGTCTTTGTACCAGTCGGCAGGAACGCTTGGTACGACCGATGGTGTTGGCGTCGAAGTCGAGCTTGACGCTGGAGTTGGTGAGATGAATGAGCCGGGGTTTGATGGCGAATTAGTCGTTGCTGCCCAACCAACGGGGTCAGAAGGTGGAGTTGGTTGAACCGGGGCGGCGCCTGTTGCGGTGATGCTGACGGGACGTGACAAGTACGCCACGATTTCGCCCGTCGAAACAATACTGACAACTTGCCAACCCTGCGCAGACATTGAAGTGAGTTGAGTCGCGAGGTCGGCGGAGTCGTTTGCTGAAACTTTGAGTGATGTGAACTCGAGCATGTTGGCGAGTGTAGTGCTGGTTTTTCAGTCTTGGGTAGCGGTGCCTTCGACGGCAACTAGTCCACGGGCTTCGGCCTGCGAGGATTCACCATCGAATACCAAAGAGCCATCTCGTAAGGCAATAGTGCGAGCGGTGCGCGAGACAAAGCTCAGTTCATGGGTGGCAACGACCAGCGCCGCGCCTTCGGCGGACGCTTGATCGAAAAGATCTAGAAGTGCTTCTTTGCCGTCGGCATCGAGCCCAACAAAGGGTTCGTCAACGAGCATCAATTCGAATGGTCGAATAAATGCAATCGCAATCGCGGCCTTTTGTTTGAGCCCACGACTAAAGCGAGTGGGCAGATCATCGGCGCGATCGTAGATACCAAGTTGTCCCAACAGATCGGCGGCCTTTTGTTCCCACGTACCCATGTTGTGCAAACGGGCGGTGTACTCGAGGTGTTCCCAAACCGAGAGGTCGTCGTAGAACGTCGGAGTGTCGGCGAGATAACTCAGCTTGCTTCGTGCATCCATAGAACCGGGAGCTTGGCCAAAGACCGTGATTGAACCTGATGCGGGCTCAAGCAAACCGGTAGCCATACGCAAGAAGGTTGTCTTTCCCGAGCCGTTGTGGCCAATCAACGCGACCTTTTCGTGTTCTTCAATACGTAATGACAATGGATACAACGCTGGACCATCGCCGTAGTCCTTGGCAACGTTGCGAGCAATGAGAGCAGCAGGAAGAACCGATTCGGTTTTGTGCGTCGCTGCTGATTCAGCTTTTTGTGCACTGGGTGGTTTGGGGTGGCGGCTCATGAGTTTCCTCCGGTACGAGTTTTCTGTCCGCGACTTTCGGCCGCGGCGTTATTCAAAGATTTCTTAATGTCATCGCGGAATCGAATCCAGCCAGCAAGGATGAATGTCATGAGTGCGATCGCGATCGCGATTCGTACCGCGGGTGCTTCGGGAGGATTGCCATCAGCAATCGCCATCCGAGCTCCGACCATCGGCAGACTTCCGACAACAGCAAGAAGCACTGGCCAAATTGCCTTGATGAGGCTGACGGTGCCGGCGACTTCGGGCGGCATCATGTTGGCTTGTGTCGTTGATGAGATTTGATCTGGGGCACCCGACACGATGTTGATCGCTCCACCTGCGATTGCAGCAATCACCGATGGGATTGCACAAATTGCGGCAACTAACCATATGTTCGGTTCGACAAGCCCCATTGTCGCAATCATGATGCCAGCAACCGGAATAGCAATGACAGCTGTCGAACTGAGAAGAGCGATGTACATGACTCCGCGTGCTTTGGGATATGCATCAGTGCGCTCGCCTTGATCAATTTCTTGGGCAAAGGGTTCACAGATTTCGAGTCCCAAAATAAACAAGGCAAGTCCACTACCAATTGCGGCAGGTGTCGTGCCGTTGTACATAGCTACTTGGCATAAGCCGGCAATGATCGCGAGCGTTCCTATGCGAGCAATACGACTGAGTGGGAAACGTAACAATCCATGCCAGCCACGAATCCATTCGGCCGAAAAGCGTCCTCGAGAATTCTTTCGCTTGATTTTGATCCATGGTCGATTACGGCTGCGCTCTTGACTGAGTTGGCGTCGCAACAATGTGACCGTACGAAGGTCTTGCAAGGTCACAGCAAATCGCAACTGAGTAACAAGTGCCGACCGACGCGACAATGCTTCGAGTGATTGGCGACCTAAAAGAATTAATCCGATACCGATCAAGATCACAGCAATAGATGAGGGGATTAACTCATTGAAATGTGTGCGCTCTCCCCAAAGTGCAAGCCCGCCCTGAAGATCTCCGGGACCAGTGAGTTGTGAACTTGGAAGAGCTGTGGCAATTTGCCAAGCAATCAATGCACCACCAATTGAACTGGCCATCCAGCCACGAAGTTTGAGCGAGTGTGCACACAGTGCGGCGCCAACAAAGAGTGCTCCAGTGGTCGCTCCCCAAAGCGCGCCAGACATGGCCCACGACATTCCACTTCCAGGTAAGCGACGTCCAGCTAATTGGCCAGCAACTGCACCAGCAGCGCCGGTCGCAAACATCGCCGAACGAAGTCGTTGAACTGCAGGGCGAAGCAATACTCGCCGACGACTCACGGGTGCCAGCAAGACGTGGCGAACATCGGCTTCTTCAATGGCTAATGGACCACCGCGACTTCCTGATCGCAGTCCCATCGCGAATGCCAAGACGCCAGCGAGTCCTAGCCATGCGGCACCAAACTTCGAGACATCTGCTGCCATTGAATCGGCCACGGGCTTGTCGGGAACGAGTCCCGAGATGAACAGAATTCCTCCACCAAAAATGAACGCAGCTAAGTACACGCGGTACAACGCTTCAAACCACTCAACTTCTGCGAGACGATTCTTCTGGCGGGCCCGACGAAGGGCACGTACTGCATTCGAACTGATGGCGGTTACTTGCGTGGCAAACGACTCGCGATTGGGTGTGACAGTTCCAACGTCAACTGGTGTATCGGAATCGGATGACCAACCTGACCACGAGGCAACAAACAATCGTGGAGTTGGATAGCCAGCAAGTTCGAGAGCCACGATGTTGGCGCATGCCGAGATACCGCTGCCACAATATGTGATTACTTCATCGGCGAGATCGACGCAGAGTGATTCGTAATGGCTCTGCAATTCTTCAACTGATTTGAATGAAGAAGTGTCGCTATCAATGACTGCGTTCCACGGTGCACTGAATGCTCCAGGAATGTGCCCGGGTCGTGGGTCAAGTTTTGCGGTGGCTTCGGTGACGATGCCTTGAAATCGTTCGGCCGATCGAGCATCAAGAATGACACGGCGAGAATTGATCGCACCTTCAGCAACGATTGATTCAAGTTCTTGCTTAGTGACGAGTTGATCGGTGGGCCATTCAACGGATGCGAACGAAGCTGCTTTGACAGTGGTGGGTTTGCCAGAAGCAAGAGGTTGGTCGTTGGCTCGTTGCCAGGCATTAATGCCACCGTCAAGAACCGATGCTTTGCAACCGAGCATGCGCAACATGACAACAAGTCGCGATGCAGTCATGCCGCCAGTGTCGTCGTAGGCAACAACGTACGAGTCGCTGCCAATACCAAGTCGTGACATTGCCCCAGCGAAAGCCGAAGCATTAGGAAAGGGATGCCGGCCTTGCGTGGCATCTGATCGATCTGATGACGCAAGGTCTCGATCAAGGTCAACAAAAATTGCGCCCGGAATATGCCCATCGGTGTAGGCCTTACGAGCATCGCGTCCGTCGAGGTACCAACGCACATCGGCAATGACGACATCGGTGCGGTCAAGAACTTGAAAGTCTTGGGCAGTAATGACGATTGGGACTTTGGGCTCTAACTCGTTCAAGGTTTCCATTCTTGCCTGTGAAGCGGGCATACTGACAATGATGGATGTAAGAACCGTTGAACTTTTTACGTCTTTGCTGGCACTCATCGCATTGATCGGGGGACTGTCATACGCCTTGGTGTCAGGTGTCGTTTCGCCCCAAGCATCAATCGTTGCCGAAATTCGTCGTTTATCGCTGTGGCTGGCATGGATAGTCGCCGCTGCGGCCACCGCAGGAAGTCTGTATTTCAGCGAAATCGCCGATTACGTCCCATGCCGATTGTGCTGGTTCCAGCGCATCTGCATGTTCCCGTTAGCCGGCATTTTGCTCGTTGCCGCGATTCGCAAAGACCGAAACGTACGTTGGTACGCATTACCACTGTTGATCGCTGGTATCTGTTTGTCGGCCTACCACTACCTCATTGAATGGAAGCCTTCATTTGGTGAAGGCGCATGCGGGATTGGGCCATCGTGTACCGATGTCTGGTTCCGTCGAATGGGATTTGTCACGCTGTCGTTCATGGCCCTGAGTGGTTTCATCGCGATCGCTGCACTACTTTTTGTACAGCCGAAGAAATCAGACAACCAGTTATCGGAGAAGTGACCAGAAAATGGCCAAGCAACCAATCAAGAAGTCGAACAACAGCAAGATGATTATTGGCGGAGTTGTATTGGCGATAGTTATTGCATTTGTGATCGCGATTGTTGCTGGGGGCTCAAAGGATTCGGGCTCTTCAGATACAACAAAAGCGCCAAGTAGCGACGGATCGGTATCAGCTGGTGAAAATCAGCCAGTCGAAGTTATTGGTGAAGCACTTGAGGCCTTGTCCGAATCAGGCGGCGACTCAACGATTGGGTTAACTGCACCAACCTTAAATGGCTATGCCTTTGACGGATCAAATCTTTCGGTGACACCTGGTGATGGCAATCCGTACATGGTCGTGTTTCTTGCTCATTGGTGCCCACATTGCAATGACGAAGTTCCGCGTCTCATTGAATGGAAAGAGTCAGGGGCTGTTCCCGCAGATTTGCAAGTGATTGCCGTGAGTACCGGAGTTGCCAGTGATCGACCGAACTATCCGCCATCACAATGGGTTGTGAACAAAGCGTGGCCGTGGCCAGTGATGGCTGACTCTAAAGCGATGGATGCGGCGCGAGCATACGGAGTTTCGGGTTACCCATTCTTCGTGATTGTTGGCGCAGACGGAAAAGTAAAAGCACGGGCCTCGGGCGAACTTGGCACTGATCGAATCAATCAGATCGTGACTGCAGCTCTCGCTAGTTGAGCGATCGCGCAGCTTGCTCGGCCAAAGCCAGTACTTCACGTAAAGGCAGCGACAGTTCCCGTGCCGCCAAAACAGCATCATCGTTTTCAATCTTGATTCGGCCACTGCCGATCTTGATGCGAATGTTGTGACCGTGAACAGTGACCGTCTTTTCTTCACGTGTTTGTGGCCAACGTTGTATGACCGAACCGCGCAAACCAAGAGTGCCCGTTTCAGAAACCAATACGGCAGAAATCTTTTCGGTGAGTGCAGGATCACACAATGCATGAACGGTGAAGGCCGGTCGACCTTTCTTCATGACAATGGGAGTTGCCCATGCATCATGCGCTCCAGCATTCAGCAATTCGGCAATCGTGTGTGCGATTACTTCGCCAGTCACATCGTCAACGTTGGCTTCAAGAAGTTGAACATCTTGCCCGGCACCCGAAAGAACTGTTGTTTCTAACGTTTCACCGATGACAACTTTGACGACGTTGGCGCGTCCAGGAATGTCATTGGTTCCGGCTCCGTAGCCGACGCTGCTGACAGTAAGCGGTGGCATTGCGCCAAACGAATCAGCTAACGCGACCATCAAAGCGACACCAGTCGGAGTTGCAAGTTCTCGATGGTCATCAAGCCCAACCAAGGTGACTCCACGTAGTGCGGCTAAGGCCGTGACTGCAGGTGCGGGGTTAGGCAAAGTTCCGTGCGCCGACTTGATGTGCCCATGACCGACAGCGATATTGCTACAAAAGATGCGATCAACCTTGAGTACCTCAAGCGCCGCGCAAGTACCAACAATGTCGACGATTGCGTCAACGCTGCCGACTTCGTGGAACTCAATATCATTCACGGCGACTCCGTGGATGTGTGCTTCAACCTCTGCGAGCACGCCGAACACCTTGAGTGCACGTTCGCGAACACGTGCTGGAAGTTCGGAATCGATCAAGAGTTGTTCAATGTCGCGCCAAGATCGATGATGATCATGTTCGTGATCATCATGATGATGGACGCCAACAATGGCCCGAGTTGCTCCGACGCCAGCACGTTGTGTGCGTTCAAACATTAATGCGTAGTCATCAAGTGCAAGTCCACCAAGTATTTCGATGACTTGTAATGAATCGGCACCAGCATCAATAAGCGATGCCAAAGTCATGTCGCCGGCAGTGCCAGCACCACAATGAAACCAAGCAGCGGTGCTCATGCTTGCTTCACCTGTGTTTGATCGGGGCGTAGTGATCGAACAATCCGTGCTACTGCGCACGCGGCACCGTAACCATTGTCAATCCCAACAACAGTGACACCATTGGCGCATGTCGCGTGCATTGCTAAAAGTGCAGTCACGCCTTCAAGGCCCGAGCCGTATCCAACATTGGTGGGTACTGCGATGACGGGCTTGCCACTCAATCCACCAATCACACTGGCGAGTGCACCTTCCATACCCGCGACGACAACAATCACATCAGCAGACATCACATCATCAAGTCGATTTAAGAGTCGATGTAAACCAGCTACTCCAACATCGGTGATGCGGTTTGCTGCAATGCCATGCGCACGTAAAGCCAAAATGCATTCGTCAACAACCGGAACATCTGCAGTGCCCGCCGAGATCACTAAAGCGTTACCTGAGTACCAAGTTTGGGGCGCTCGCCACAGCATTGATCCGTTGGCTGTCTCCGCTGCTCCAAAGGCTGCCTCAAGAGCTTGTTGTTGATCGGCCGTTGTGCGCGTCACGAGCACGGGCCCAGTGCCGTGGTCAAGAAGTTCGCGCACGATCAAGACGCACTGTTCGGGACTTTTGCCTGGACCGTAGACAGCCTCGGGCGCCCCTTGGCGTAGGTGACGGTGATGATCGACCAGCGTGTCGCCAACATCGCTATATGGGAGGCGCTTCAAACGCTCAACGGCATCGTCGGGCGCGATGGATCCTGAAGAAACGCCCTCAATCAATTGGCGCAGGGTCTCGACATCCACATAATCATCCTGCCACTTGGCGCTCATGCCTCTAGCCTTGGCGACTGTGAACACTTCCACTAATTCTCAGCAACCAACTGCCCGCTCTATGCGGGTGGGGTTTTTGGGACCTTTCGGAACCTTCACCGAACAAGCCGTGCGTTCACAACCCGATCTCGACGCTGGCGAACTAGTGGCCTTTCGTTCGGTGCCCGACGTACTAGATGCTGTCGCCTCTGGCGATGTTGATTACGGCGTTGTGCCAATTGAAAACTCGATCGAAGGCACGGTCAACTTCACTCAAGATGCACTGTCATTCGATTACAACTTGTTGATTCAGCGCGAAGTCGTTCTTGATATTGAGCATTGCCTCATGGCGATGCCAGGAACTTCGCTCGCTGATGTCACGACAGTGCTATCGATCCCGGTTGCGACTGCACAGTGCCATCGTTACTTGCGCGAAAACGTTGGTCATGCCGAAGTTCACGCGGCAAATAGCACGGCAGATGCCGCCAAGACTGTTGCCAGTAATGGTGAGGCTGGTGTCGCAGCAATTGCCCCGCGAAATGCAGCGACGTTGTATGGACTGAATATTTTGGCGACCGACATTGCCGATCATGCTGGTAACCAAACACGTTTCGTTGTTGTCGGTAAGTCTGGACTTCCGGCGCCGACCGGAAACGACATTACGGGAATCGTGGTTTTTCAACGTGCCGACGAACCTGGCAGTTTGATTTCGATTTTGCAAGAGTTCGCAGCGCGGCGCGTCAACATCACCAACTTGTTGTCACGTCCAACAAAAGATGGCGGCCTTGGCGACTATTGCTTCGTGATGTACCTCGAAGGCCACATCGCTGATGAACTGGTCGCCGATGCTTTGCGGGCGCTTCACGCCAAACAAGGGGGAGTGAAGTTCTTGGGTTCGTATCCAGCCCATTCGTCCCATGTGCATACCGCTCGAGAACACGCTGATTCGCGTTGGCAGCAAGCCGATGATTGGGTCGACCAACTTCGGTCCACCATCGGTCAATAACTGTCCTCACGATTCTCGTTTGCGACCGATTGCTCTCGTGCTTTTTGTCGCTAGCCTCACAGGCGGAACGGTGGCAGAGCGGACAAATGCATCCGCCTTGAAAGCGGAAGGCTCACAAGGCCCGGGGGTTCGAATCCCTCCCGTTCCGCTCAAGTGTTGCGAGAGAAGTTGATCAGGGCCACCTGTAGGCTTCACCCGCTACACCTTGGAGAGGTGCCAGAGCACGGTTGAATGGGACGTCCTGCTAAGACGTTGACTCCCGAAACGGGGTCCGTGGGTTCAAATCCCACCCTCTCCGCCATTTTGTTGGCGTTTGGCGCGATCTTTTCTCATCTGTGGAAAAGAAAGCGCCATTGCCTTTTTCGTGGGCTTATTGTCCCGGACCCTGTGGAAAACCCCATTGATCGGGCTTGGGACACAAGGGCTCTGTTGCGATCGTGTGACGAAACGACCACACTGACCGAGGCGGTTTCAATGTTTTGGCCGCCTCAACATCATGAGCACCTACCAACAATCCTCGGTGACTGATCAGTTCTGGTCGAACGGGTCGGGACGCCAGCGTCGTCCACGTTCAGGTGGCGGATTTCCTCGCGGACCCCAAGACCCTTTCCGTCGTCGTTTGGCAGCTCTTTTGGTGGCGGGTCTCTGTATCGCTCCGATTGCTTGGGCCTTGCGGGGTGACGGCAATGCAGTCGACATCACTGAGACCGGTGGGGCCGCGGCCATCGTGCAGTTCGACACGATCGGCGACACAACGACGACATTTGTTGCACCTGCGACCGTGCCAGTGACGACTGCTCCTCAAGTCATCGTGACCGCTCCCGAAACCGTGCCATCAACGCCGGCCCCGACGGCTGCGCCGACAACTGAAGCCCCAAAGCGAGTCTGTGCATCGAAGTACATCGTGCAAGCTGGTGATTCATGGTTTGGAATTGCTGATCGTGCCGGTGTGAAAGCCAGTTTGATTGCGGGTTCGAATAACAAAACGATTCGGTCGCCACTCATGGTGGGTCAAGAGATTTGTTTGCCACCAGGGGCAGTTGTGCCAGCAGCAGTGGAGCCCGATGTTGTCACAACTACGACAGTCGCCAAGATTGTATGTGTCGGTAAGTACACAGTGAAAACAGGTGATTCGTGGAGTGGAATTGCCACAAAAGTTGGCGTCAAGATTTCTGAACTCACTGCGGCCAATGGCAAGACATCACGTTCGACGTTGTTGCCCGGTCAAGAGTTGTGTTTACCTAAGGGTGCGGTGACGCCGTCAGCTGCTGCACCGTCGACTCAAGCGCCAACAACAACGCAGCCACCGAAGTATGTGCCAACGAAAACTTTTACCCGAGCCGAACTTGAAAAGTTTGTGCGCGACGCGTGGCCAGACAACCTTGAAGAGAATGCCTTCTATGTGGTCCAACGAGAAAGCAGATGGAATCCGCTCAGCCGCAATTCGTGCTGTATTGGTTTGTTTCAGTTGAACTGGAACGCGCATAAGTCGTGGATGAAGAACTACGGCATCACCGATGCGTCAGAATTGTTGAACCCTGAAATCAACGCCAAGTTGGCCTACGCGACGTGGCAGCGATCGGGCTCGTGGCGACCCTGGTGCACCACGAATTGGTGCCCGGCACCCTGACATCTCGGTGATTCTGAGGTTTCTACCTACGGATTAGCCCTCTAGGCTGATTGCCGTTGCACTGGTAGCTCAATGGATAGAGCATCTGACTACGGATCAGAAGGTTCGGGGTTCGAGTCCCTGCCAGTGCGCCATTTCTTTTCGTGGGAGCTAATTGCCTGCGAATTGCGTTCGTAGCTCAATGGATAGAGCATCTGACTTCGGATCAGACGGTTGGGAGTTCGAGTCTCTCCGGGCGCACTTAGTTGTTTTCGCCTTCGGTACAAACGAAACTGGCGAGATGAGTCCCAAATCTGTTAATCGCGTCGCAGTAGCGATCGGAGCATTCGTCACTTTGGCTGGAGTCATGCACTTCATCAACGCGAAATTCTTCAACGACATTGTGCCGCCGTGGTTGCCGCCTAGTGAAAGCTTCTGGACGTACGTCAGTGGAGTCGCCGAACTAATTGTGGGACCGATGCTGTTATGGCCCAAGTATCGCAAACAGGGCGCGTTGGCGGCAATCGTTCTTTTTGTCGCCGTGTATCCAGCAAACATCTACATGGTTTGGGACTGGCGCGATGAGCCGTTTTCGAAGCAGATCGTCGCCTATGGACGACTTCCGTTTCAGTTTGTAT
>Ga0255121_1000545_pt1 | contig 11298 bp, 10 predicted proteins | sample Law_Colum_RepB_8_2_FD_188580 | JGI IMG/M metagenome (GOLD analysis project Ga0255121, IMG submission 188580) | Freshwater microbial communities from St. Lawrence River, New York, United States - Law_Colum_RepB_8h | ecosystem: Environmental > Aquatic > Freshwater > River | place: USA: New York... | reverse complement strand
GCGCAAGGTGAACCAAGCGCTCGGCCGGCTGGTCCGCGCGCCCGGCCATACCGCGCGCGTGCTCCTGCACTGCCGACGGTTCGCGGACGAGACCTACAAGACCCTGCTGTCGACGGAATACGGCGACCCCGAGATCCTGACGGACGACGAGGACTTCAACCGTTGGACGGCCCGCAGCTGAAGTCGCTTAGACCTTCGAGATGACGCGCGCGGCGGGGAAGCGGATCTTCGCGAGGTTCGCGTACTTATCTTCCGACGAGCGGTAGCCGGCGGCGCAAGCGACGACGGTCTGGTAGCCGGAGCCGGCGAGGCCGAGGATCTCGTCGTACTTGGCAGGGTCGAGGCCTTCGATGGCGCACGTGTCGACGCCGAGGACGGCAGCCGAGGTCATGAACTGGCCGAGGGCGATGTAGCACTGGCGGGCGGCCCACTCGCGCTGTCCGGCGAGGTCCTTGCCCTTGACCACGCCACCGATCATCATCTGCCGATACGGCTCGAGGGCGGCCGGGTCAGCCTGACGGTCGGCGACCATCTGATTGAAGAAGGTGTTGACGTCGTCTTCGGTGATTTCGGTGCGACGCGCGAAAACCACGAGATGCGACGCATCGGTGATCTGGGACTGGTTCCAGGAAACGGGGCGGAGCTTCGCGCGGACCGCGGGGTCGGCGATGACGAAGAACTTCCAGGGCTGCAGGCCAAACGAGGACGGGGCGAGCCGCAGGGACTCCTGCAAGGCTTCCCAGAGGGGAGCGGGCAGAGCCTTGGTATCAAAGGCCTTCGTCGCGTAGCGCCAGTTGAGGGCAGTGAGGAGTTGGGCAGGCTGGGTCGCAGGAGTCATGGTCCCCCGACTCAAGCCACTCCACCCGCGGTGTCAAATCAGGCTGGCGAAAGCACGCCGTTCGACAGCACCCACTGGCGGTCCGTCCGGGCCGCGAACTCGCGGCTATGCGTCACCAGCACCAAGGCCGTGCCGCGTTGGGCGACGACCTCCAACAGCAGCCGCATCACTTCCGCTCCGGTGGCTTCGTCCAGGTTGCCGGTCGGCTCATCGGCCAATAGGACGCTGGGGCGATTGATCAAGGCGCGCGCGATGGCCACGCGTTGGCACTCGCCACCGGAAAGCTGGGCCGGCAGGTGCCGCAGGCGACTTCCGAGGCCGACCGACTCGAGCAAGGCCTGGGCCTCGGCGGCCGCGGCGGGGCGACCCGCCACCTGGGCGGCCAAGAGCACGTTCTCGAGGGCGTTCAGCTCCGGCATCAGCTGGTAGTTCTGGAAGACGAAGCCGACGCCCTTCCCGAGATTCTTGCGGGCCGGAACGAGTCCGCGTCCCGGCAAGAGGAAGTTGGCTTCCCCGGCGTCAGCGACGTCGAGCCCACCGAGCAATTGGAGCAACGTCGTCTTGCCCGAACCCGAAGAGCCGCGGATCGACACCGACTCGCCCGCGTGCACGACGAGATCGACGGAGCGGAGCACCGCCAGCGGGCCCGCGGGCGAGGCGAAGGACTTCTGCAGGCCCCGCGCGGAAAGGACGATGGTCGGTTCAGGCATCGCGCATGGCCTCCGAGGGTTTGCGTCCGGCGGCCCAGAGGGCCGGCACCAGACCGGCGATGGTGGTCACCAACAAGGTGAAGGCGGCCGCCACGACGAAGTCGGACGCATCGTAATGCAGCGGGACCTTCGAGAACTGGTAGACGTTGGCGACCATGTCGCCATTGCCGAAGAGGCTGTTGATCGTGCCGAGGATCTGTTCGCGGAACGCCAGGATCAGCCAAGTCAGCAGGAAGCCCAAACTCGTGCCCAAGGCCCCGATGAGCATGCCCTGCAGGCCGAACAACGCGACCAGATCGAGTCGACGGGCCCCGAGGGCGACCAGGACGCCGACCTCGCGCGAGCGGCGGATGACCGCGGAAAAGAGCGTGCTGCCGATCGAGAACGAAGCCACCAACGTGATGATGAACATCAGGAAGAAGAGCATCGTCTTCTCGAAGCGGATGGCTTCGAGGAAGTTCTTCTTGATCTCCTGCCAAGGCACGAACTGCAGCGTTGGGCGGCCGACGTTCAGGCGGGCGGCGATTTCATAGGCCTGCGCAGGCTCCTTCAGCCGGAGCGTCAGGCCGTGCACGCGATCGCCCATCGACCAGAGTTGATTGAAGCGGCGCAATGGGATGAAAGCCGCACGGTCGTCGACTTCGGTGAAACCCGTGCGGACCAAAGCGCAGACCTCGAAGACGGCGGGGAGCGGGGCCTTCCCCTGCTCGGCGCGTTCGGCCATGGCGGGTGACCAGACCTCGATTTTGTCGCCGACCTGCACGCGGAGCGCGCGGGCCAAGCCGAAACCGAGGATCACGCGGCCATCATCCAACTCATCGAAACCACCCGCGAAGACATACTTGCGGGCGGGATGGCCCGCATCGGTCGGGTCGATGCCGCGGACATACGCGACGTTGGAGAAATCGCCTTGGCGGGCCAGCGCCGGGCCTTCGGAAAAGGGCGTGGCGGACGCCACGGCGGGGTCAGCGCGCAAGGCCTTGAGCAGGTCCTGCGGGCGCTCGATGGGCGTGCGGGCGACGACCACGCAATCGCCGAAGGATTCGCGGATGCGGAGGCGATGCTCCTCGCCGAAGCCGTTCATCACCGTCTGCACGACCAACAAAGCCGCCACGCCCAGCCCGACCCCGAGGATCGAGACCGTCGCGAACGCCGGAAAACGCTTACCCGGAGGGAAGAGCTGCCGCAGCGCGAGATGGAGGAACCAAGGCAAAGGGCAGGCTTTCGCTTAGGCGCCCGCTTCAGGACGCAGGGTCGGGAACAGGATCGTGTCGCGGATGTTGGCCGCGCCCGTCAGCAGGATGACCAAGCGGTCGATGCCCACGCCCAAACCACCGGCGGGGGGCATGCCGTGTTCCAGCGCGAGGAGGAAGTCCTCGTCGATCTTCTGGGTTTCGGCGCCAGCCTGGAGCTTCAGCATTTCGCGCTGCACGCCCGGGTCGTTCTGTTCGGAATAGGCCGGAGCGATCTCCTGGCCGTTGATGCAGAGTTCGAAGACGTCGATGGTGGAGTCATCGCCGACCGTGACCTTGGCCAGGGGGCAGAGCTCCTTCGGGATGTGCGTGACGAACGTCGGCTGGATGAGCGTCGGCTCGATGAGTTTGCCGAAGACCTCGTTGGTGACTTCGTAGTCTTCCCAATCGGCGCGCGGCTCTTCGAGCCCGAGCGTGCGGCAGGCCGCGATCTTTTCTTCCTTGGTGCGGGCGAACCACTGCGGATCGCCGGTGCGCTCCACGATCAGGTCCTTATACTTCGCTTCGCGCCATTCGCCGCCGAGTTCGATCGTACCGCCATCGGCGCGGTTCACGCTCATCGTGCCGAGCACGTCGCGGCAGATCGTCTGGATCATCGAGCGGACCAGCTCCATCATGCCGCGGAAGTCGGAATAAGCCTGGTAGGCCTCGAGCATCGTGAACTCGGGGTTATGGCGACGGGAGAGGCCTTCGTTGCGGAAGACGCGGCCGATTTCGAAGACGCGGTCCATGCCGCCGACGAGACAACGCTTCAGGTGAAGCTCGAGTGCGATGCGCAGGTAGAAGTCGCAATCCAGCGCATTGAAGTGCGTCACGAACGGACGGGCCGCAGCGCCACCGGCGACGGCATGCAAGGCCGGCGTTTCGACTTCGATGAATTGGCGGCTCCAGAAGAACTTGCGGATCGACTCGATGACGCGGCTGCGGGTGACGAGGCGTTGGCGCGACTCCTCGTTCACGACGAGGTCGAGGTAGCGCTGGCGGTAGACCTGCTCCGGGTCGGCGAGACCGGCCCACTTTTCGGGCAACGGACGCAACGCCTTCGAGACCAGCTTATACTCGGTGGCGCGGACGGTCACCTCACCCGTCTTGGTGCGGAAGAGACGGCCGCGGACGCCGACGAAGTCACCGAGGTCGACGAGCTTCTTGAAATGCGTGTCGTAGCGCTCGAGCAAGGCGTCGCGCGTGAAGTAGCACTGCTGGACGCCGCTGCGGTCGAGGATCTTGACGAAGCTGGCCTTGCCCATGACGCGCAGGGCGACGATGCGGCCGGCGACCGAGACCTCGGGGCCTTCCTCGACGCCTTCGGGCAGGAGCCCGGGGCACTCGGAGGCGATGTGGGTTTGGGACCACTCGGCCCGGTACGGGTCTTCGCCCGCCGCCCGGAGTTGGGCTAGTTTCTCCTGACGCACCGCATGGAGGTCGTGGGAGATCGCGTTGAGGTCGGTCTTTTCGCTCATGATGACTCCCGTTAGGGGTGCCTTCAGGCGGGCGGGCTGGCAAGGGCGAAAGGTTCGGGTCCGCCCGGCTTTCCGTATTGCGGAGAACCCGTTCCGGGGAATAACCGAGTCCTCATGAAGGCGTATCTCGACCTGCTCCGCCACGTGAAGGAAACCGGGGAAGTCCGTCGCGACCGCACCGGCGTCGGCACCCGCGGGATCTTCGGCGCCCAACTCCGCTTCGACCTGGCCCAAGGCTTCCCCCTCGTCACGACGAAGAAAGTCCACACCCGCTCCATCATCCAAGAGCTCCTGTGGTTCCTCGCCGGCCGCACGGATAACGGCTGGTTGACCGAGCGTGGCGTGACCATCTGGAACGAGTGGGCGACGGCGGAACAGTGCGCGCGCTTTGGGCGCAAGGAAGGCGACCTCGGCCCCGTCTACGGCCACCAATGGCGCCGCTTCGGCGCGAGCAAGCAGCCCGATGGGACTTACGCCGACGATGGCGTCGACCAGATCAAGCGCCTCATCGAACAACTCCGGAAGAACCCCGCCAGCCGCCGGCATCTCGTCACCGGCTGGAATCCGCAGGAGGCCGACCACGTGGCTCTGCCGCCGTGCCACACGCTCTTCCAGTTCCACGTCTCGGAGGATGGCCGCCTGAGTTGCCAGCTCTACCAACGCAGCGCCGACCTCTTCCTCGGCGTGCCTTTCAACATCGCCAGCTACGCCTTGCTCACGCACATGCTGGCGCAGGTTACCGGCCTGAAACCAGGGCATTTCGTGCATACCTTCGGCGACGCCCACATCTATTCCAACCATATGGAGCAGGTCGAGCTGCAGCTCGCGCGCGAACCCCGTCCCCTGCCCCGCCTGGTGCTGAACCCGAACGTGCAGGACCTCTTCGCGTTCACGTTCGAAGACATCGCCATCGAAGGCTACGACCCGCATCCGGGCATCAAAGCCCCCGTCGCCATCTAAGCCCGTGCAGCTCGGACGTCCGCTCATCGCCATCGCCGCCGTCGCGCGCAACCGCGGCATCGGCCTGAACAACAAGCTGCCGTGGCGCATCCCGGAGGACTTCGCGTTCTTCAAGGCCACGACCATGGGCCAAGCGTTGCTCATGGGGCGCAAGACGTACGAGTCGATCGGCCGCCCGCTCCCGGGACGCACCACCATCGTCCTCAGCCGCAGCGGCTTCACCGCCGCGCCCGGCGTCCTCGTCGCCCGCGATTGGAAGGAAGCCGCTCGCCTCGTTCCGGAATTGACCCTCTACCTCGCCGGCGGCGCCGCCCTTTACGCGGAGGCCCTCCCCTGGTGCACCGAGCTTCTCTTGACCCACGTCGACCTCACCCCCGAGGCCGATGCCTTCTTCCCAGACTGGTCCAAGGACTTTGATGCTGGGGAAGTCATTCAGACGCACCCGACCTGCGTCATGAAGCGCCACCGCCCCCTTCATGGGGCTTAATTGATAGATTTCGGTCGTTTAAAGGGGTTCGGGGCCTTTCTTCTGGGTCGGACGACCCCCTGCCCTCAAAAAACGCCAAAAAACGGCTTTTAATTCGTTTTCTCCTTTCCAAGGTGCACACCCGTCCTAGGTTCCAAACATGCCGGACGGACTGTTTATTTTCTTCGCTGCGCTGACCCTCGGTGCGGCCTCCCTTTTGGTCCTGAGCCGCAACGCGGTGACCTCAGCCATGGGGATGATCCTCGCCCTCGTCGGGGTGGCGGCGGACTTCTTTCTTTTAGACGCCTACTTCCTAGGTGTGCTCCAAGTGCTCGTCTACGCGGGCGCCGTGATGGTGCTCTTCCTCTTCGTGATCATGTTGCTCACGGACACCGCGGAATCCGCCGAAGCTTACCCTTGGAAATCCGCGGCCCTCGGCTTGGCCGTCTTCTTCTTCCTCGCTGCGGGCGCCGTCTGGCTCTTCGTCTGGTCCGGCGCCGTCCCCGGCACCGCCGCGGGGGCAACCCCACCCGAGCTCTCGGCCAACCCGAGCGAATTCGTGACCGCCGCCAAAGGCTTCGGTCGGCTCCTTTACACCAAGTACCTGCTGCCGCTCGAAATCGCCGGCTTCCTGCTCCTCGTCGCCCTCGTCGGCGTCGTGTCGTTGAGCAAGGACCCCGTCGAAGAGAACGCCTAAGCCCGCCGCCATGGAAAACACCACCCTTGCCCATCACCTGCTGCTCGCCGGCCTGCTCTTCGCGCTCGGCCTGACGGGAGTGCTCGTCCGCCGCAACCTGCTCGTCGTCTACATGTGCCTCGAACTCATGCTGACGGCCGCCACGCTCGCGCTCGTCGCGTTCTCGCGCTTCAACCGCACGATGGATGGCGCGATCTTCGTCTTCTTCATCATCACCGTCGCCGCGGCCGAAGTCGCCGTCGGCCTCGCCCTGATCGTCGCCCTTTACCGCCGCCGCGGCAGCGTGAAGTCCGACGAGCTCGTCACCCTCCGCGACTAAGCTTTCTCGATGTCCAACGACTTTTCGTCCCTGGTCCACTGGATCCTGTTCCTCCCGCTCGTAGCCGCCGCGTTCTCCGCGCTGTTCCTGCGTCGGGCAGGCGCCTTCGCCGCTTGGTTCTCGACCGCCACCGCCTTCACCATCGCGGGTCTCTCGCTGCAGCTCCTTCTGCAGTCCACCGGTGACGTCACCTGGCACGTCGAGCTCGCGAAGCTCGGCGAAATCTCCCTCGGCTTCGGCTACCTCATCGACGCCAACGCGCGCCTGATGCTCTTCGTCGTTTCGTTCGTGGCTGCTTGGATCCACCTGTTCTCCGTCGGCTACATGCAGGACGACGCCGCCCGCGGCCGCTTCTTCGCCGGGCTCTCGATCTTCATGTTCTCGATCCTCGGGATCGTGGTGGCGGACAACCTGCTGATGACGTTCATCTTCTGGGAACTGGTCGGTTTCAGCTCCTACATGCTGATCGCGCACTATTTCGACAAGGACTTCGCCGCGGCCGCCTCGAAGAAGGCGTTCATCACGAATCGTATCGGCGACCTTGGCTTCATCCTCGGCATCGCCCTCTGCCTCCACCTCTACGGCACGCTCGACTTCGTCGCGCTCAAGGCCGCCGCGGGCCCGGCCGTTCCCGTCGCCGTCGGCGCCTTGCTCATGTGCGGCTTCCTCGGGAAGTCCGCGCAATTCCCCCTGCATGTCTGGCTCACGGATGCGATGGCTGGCCCGACGCCCGTCTCGGCGCTGATCCACGCCGCCACGATGGTGGCGGCCGGCGTTTACTTCATGGCGCGCGTGAGTTTCCTGCTCGCCCCGGAAGTCCTCTCCTGGATGGCCATCTCGGGCGCCGGCATGGCCGCGCTCGCCGGCCTGTGCGCGCTCGCCCAGACGGACATCAAGAAGTCACTGGCTTACTCGACGCTCGCCCACCTCGGCATCATGGGCTGCGCCCTCGGCCTCGGCCACCCCGAGCTCGCGGTGCTGCACATGGCCATGCACGCGTTCTTCAAGGCCACCCTCTTCCTCGGTGCCGGCTCGGTCATCCATGGCTGCCACCACGAACAGGACATGCTCAAGATGGGCGGCCTCCTGAAGAAGATGCCCCTCACGGCGGCGACCTTCATCGCGGCCACGCTCTCGAACTGCGCCGTCCCCTTCTTCGCGGGTTGGTACTCCAAGGACGCCATCATCGAAGCCGCCTGGCACGGCCACCATCACGCCGTCTTCGCGTTCCTCGCGATCGCCGCGCTGGCGACCTGCCTCTACAGCGGCCGCATGATCCGCCTCGTCTTCCTGGGCGAAGCCAACTCGGAAGCCGCGGAACATGCGCATGAATCGCCTTGGACGATGACCTTGCCCATCACGGTGCTCGGCTTGGTCTTCGCGGTCGGCGCCGGTTTCGCCGCGCATTACCTCATCCCCGCTTCCTCGTTGCAGGTCGTCGACGCGGCGCTCACGAGCCTGCACTTCAGCTTCACGGCCCCATCGACGATCATCGGCCTGCTGGCGCTGGTGTTCGGCTTCGGCGGTGCCCTCAAATTCTACGGCACGACCCGCGGCGCCGATGCCCTGCAGGTCGTCTCGCCCCGCGCTTACGCCCTCCTCGAACGTCGCTGGATGGACGGCCTCTACCGCTGGTGGATCGATGGCCCGCAGCGCCGTATCGCCGAGTTCATCGCGTTCCTCGACCTCCTGCTCATCAACGGCGTCGCCGTCCGCTGGATCGCCGGTGGCGCGACCGCCGCCCTCGGCCACCTCACCGGCCGGACCTTCCACCGCGGACAGACCCGGGGCTACGCGCTCTGGATCGTCATCGGCTCCCTCCTTCTGGCTTGGTACCTCCTCGCCCGCTAACCCATGGATACTTTCAGCACGCTCAACGCCTCGTTGTTGGTCACGGCGATTTTCCTGCCGATCCTCATCGGCCTCATTCTCCTCGCGGGACGCATCCTGCCCAGCAGCTGGGTCTCGGGGCTCGCCTTCCTCGGCTTCGCGCTGCCCGCCGCCGTCGTCCTCTGGTTCCTCTTGCCGGCATCCGGACCGCTCGACGCCATCCTCCGCCTGCGCGTGGATGGGCCTTGGCTCTTCAAGCTCGGCCTGAACGGCGTCTCCACCCCGCTCTTCGCGATGACGGCCGTCGTCGGCCTCGCGGCCGGCCTGAAGGCGCTCATCCAAGAAGTCGAAGGCCGGGCCACCTACCTGGGGCTCATCTTGTTCATGTTCGGCGGCACGCTCGCCGTGTTCGCCACCGACAACATCATCGGTTTCTACTTCTTCCATGAGTTCGCGCTCATCCCGACCTTCATCCTGACGCTCTTCTGGGGCGGCGAAGGCCGGCGTTCGGCGGCCATGCAGATGGCGATTTACCTGACCGTCGGTGCGATGCTTTCGCTCGGAGGTATCCTGATCGCCATGGATGCGGCGGCCCTCAGCTGGGATGACGCGACCTTCGGCGCGCTCTTCCAAGGCCTGTTGGCGGCCAAGGACCCGTTGCCCGCGGCGACCGGCGCGCTCACGCTCTTCGGGTTGGGTACGCTGGCTTCGCTCTTCCCCTTCCACTCCTGGGCAGCCCCGGGCTACTCGGCCGCGCCGACGCCGGTCTCGATGCTCCACGCGGGGGCGCTCAAGAAGTTCGGCCTCTATGGCATCGTGATGGTCGCCGCCGCTTCCATGCAGATCGGCCAAGGCACCCTCGGTCAGTGGTTCTTCTGGTGCGCCTTGGCGAACCTCTTGATCGTCGGCTTCATCTGCATCGCGCAGCGTGACCTCAAGCAACTGCTGTCCTGGAGCTCGGTCGCGCACATGGGGCCGATCTTCCTCGGGCTCTGGGTCGGCACGGCGAAAGGCGAAGCAGCCGGCATCGACGCCGCGATTTTCCTGATGGTCGCGCACGGCTTATCCTGCGCCGCGCTCTTCCTCCTCGCCAACGCCGTGCGCACGCGCACCGGCACCTACCGCTTCGAAGAACTGGGTGGCCTCGCCGCCCGCACGCCGGTCCTCGCGGCCTTCTTCGTCGCCGCGACCATGGCCTCCATCGGCCTCCCCGGCTTCGGCAACTTCTGGGGTGAAGTCGGCGTCTTCCTCTCCCTGCGCGCGGAACCACTCTGGGTGCAGGCCTTGGTTGCTTCCACCATCGTCGTCTCCGCCATCTACGCGCTGCGGGCCGTCGCCGCCGTCTTCTTCGGCCCGGCCTCCAAGCACATCGAAGAACGCGCCGTCCATGCGCCGTTCGGCGACCTTGGTTTCACCGAACGCCTGGCCGCCGGCCTGCTGCTCGCGGCTTCCCTGACCATCGGCTTCATCCCTTCCCTCGTCACCCAGTGCACGAACGCCGATGCCCGCGGCATCGCCGCCGCCGCCGTCCGCTCCGCCACCCCGAAGGCTCCCGCCGCCCCGGTCATCCCGGCCGCCACGCCTAAGGCCACCACCCCTGCTCCTTCCGCCCGATGATTTCCTCGCTCGCTAACATCGACGTCGCCTTCAAGGCCCTCGCCCCGCGCAACGCGGATTGGGCGTCGATCCTCCCCGAAATCTGCGTCGCCGGTCTCGCGTTGTTCTGCCTCGTGCAGGCGATGACGTTGCCGAAGTCGCTGCGTTGGCTGATTCCGACCACCGCCCGCGTCGGCTTGGCCTTGGTGATGGTCATGGCGCTGCAAACCGGGACCGCCTGGAATCCCGCCGAACCCACCGCCTTCTTCGCCGGCCTGACCAAATTATCCAGCGACTCCGCCCAAGGGATTCGTTGCACCTTCCTGCTCAGCGCCCTGCTGACGAGTTTCCTCGCTGGTCGTTTCTTCAAGGAACGGCCCGCCCCCATCGCCGACTACCACCACGTCCTCCTGGTGGTGACCGCTGCGTTCATGCTGCTCGCGCAGTCGAACCACTTCGTGACGCTCTTCGTCAGCCTCGAAACGGCGGCCGTCGGCCTCTACGTCCTCGTCGGCTACCTGCGTCGCAGCCAAGCCTCGCTGGAGGCCGGCGTGAAGTACTTGGTCTCGGGCGGCCTCAGCTCGGCGCTGCTGCTGATGGGCATCGTGCTCGTCTACGGTTCGCTCGGCGCACCCGGCGTGGATTCGCTCAACTTCGACCAGATCAACACCGCGCTTGCGGCCGGCAAGGGTACCGCCCTGACGATGGTCGGCCTCGCCCTGATCCTCGGCGGCGCGGCCTTCAAGCTCGGCGCGTTCCCTTTCCACACCTGGATTCCCGACGTCTACCAAGGCGCCCCCACGCCGACGACGGCGTTGCTCGGCACCGCCTCCAAGGCCGCCGGCGCCTTCACCTTGCTGCTCCTGGTCACGGGCCCTTTTGCCCCGCTGGCGCCTAAGCTGGCCCCGCTGCTCGCCATCGCGGCCATTCTCACGCTGTTGGTCGGCAACCTCGCCGCCCTCGCCACGACCGACGTGAAGCGCGTGCTCGCCCTCTCCGGCGTCTCGCATGCCGGCTTCCTCCTCGCCGCCATCGCCGCGGTGGTCATCGCCGGCGCCAACGACGGCCCGATGTTGCTCTCGATCTACCTGATCGCCTACGCGATCGGCACCTTCCTGGTCTCCCAGGCGCTCGTCGAACTCCCCGTTTCCGAAGATCACCACCGCCCC
>Ga0255121_1000541_pt1 | contig 11366 bp, 6 predicted proteins | sample Law_Colum_RepB_8_2_FD_188580 | JGI IMG/M metagenome (GOLD analysis project Ga0255121, IMG submission 188580) | Freshwater microbial communities from St. Lawrence River, New York, United States - Law_Colum_RepB_8h | ecosystem: Environmental > Aquatic > Freshwater > River | place: USA: New York... | reverse complement strand
GCGCGGCGAACGCCGCAGGGCGCAACGGCTCGTGGGCTCAGTGCTCGTTACCATGCTCGTTCTCCTCGGCCTCTTTTCGGTGATCGTTGTGGTTGGCGCAGGCGCACTCAGCGGCCTCTTGGTGAGCGGACTACCGAGCGCCCAGCAGCGAGAGGCGGCAGACCTGAGCATCATCCTGCTGGTGGCAACGATTGCGCTGGCACTCTCCGCCGTTTGCACCAGCGCCGCCGCCGCAAGATCGAAGTTCGGCGTGACTGCCATTACCGGTCTGGTGTACAGCGCTGGCACGATTGCCGGCGCGCTGATTGGCGGTCGCGCCGCTGGTGGGTATGGCCCGGCAATCGGCACCGCAGTTGGCGCGATTGCGGTGCTGGTCATCGCTGGCGTTGTGCTGATGCGAAGCAGTTTGCGTCCAGCACTGCCAAACTTCCGCGACCCGCTCCTCCGCGATGCCCTTCGCTCACTCTTGCCGCGTGTCGGCTCTGTCGTCATTGTGCAGCTACTGCTGGCCTATCTCATCTCACTCGCCGGAACGACTGGTCCAGGTGCGATCACCATCTGGTCGTACGCATTCACCCTCCTGCAAGTACCACTTGCCTTGGTCACCTCTTCGATTGGCATCGCGATCCTTCCAAAGGTTGCGGCTCAGGCGGCACGCGGAAATCTTGCGGCGGTACGGACGCTGGCAACCTCCAGCATCGGTGTCGTCATTTGGATGATGGCTCCCATCGCCACGCTTGGCGCACTCTTCTCGTATGACGCGGTGCGGCTGGTAGTCGGTGGAAACATCGATAACGCCTCCGCGGTCGCGACGGCGGATCTGCTCCGGCTCCTCCTCCTTGGCCTCGTTGCGCACGGGGTGATCTCGGTCGCGGTGCGCCTCTTCTACGGTTTGCGCGATACGGCGCGCCCCACCCTCGCTGAGATTGGCGGAAGTCTCGTGATCTTCGCCTTGGCGACCCTGTGGGTGCCGCTCACGGGGGTGACAGGTATTGCGACATCGCTCCCCCTGGGTACGTGGATTGAGGCTGCCGTCTTGATTGCTCTGCTCATTGCGCACAAGCAGGTGCTGAACGTCGCGACGGTCGTTGGCACCACCCTCTTCGCGCTCCTTGCGGCGCTCCTCTCCGTTGGTCTCGCCGCTGCGATCACGTCGCCACTCCTTGAGGGTGCACGACTTGCGGGGGTCATCCCTGGTGCGGCGGTTGCAGCGCTGGGCACCACAACCGGGCTTGCCGCCTATGTCACCCTCACGATTCTGGCGCGACGTCGCGAGGCACTCCCGTTGTTCCGCCGCATCGCCCCGCTCGCGCCAAAGGGGATGCGTGCGATCTTGCTGCGCGCCGAGGCAGCCACATGACGATTCGCCGCATCGACCTGAGCTCTCTGGAGGCGCAGCGCGACTGGGATGCGCGCGCCGTCGATGCGCCTGGTGGCGACGTGCACCAGGGGAGCGCCTGGCTGGCCTATCGCGCCAGCCTTGGACGTGAAGCGATCGCGCTGGAGATTGATGACGCGCCACTCGGCATCCTCTTGAATCGTGCCCCACTCTTCGGCCTCCCGAAGGGGCATGCGCCGCGTGGACCACTCGCTCCGTGGGGTGCCACGGTGGCTCAGGCGGTGGCTGTGTCAGAGCGCATTCAGCGCGCCGCCACCTGGCTCGGAGCGGAGTACGGACTCGTCTCGCTGGATGCAGACCCGTGGCTGCCGGCTGGCGAGGCGACCGAGGCCGCGTTCCGTAACGCCGGCCTTGAGAAGAGCGACGAGATTTTTCCGAGCCAACACACGATGGTGCTGCGCGCTAGCGCGACCGGAACATCGGAGGCTGACCTCTTTGAGGGGATCACCAAGAGCACCCGACAACGCATCGCGCTCGCCGAGCGTGCCGGATTTGTTGCCGAGCGGATCACGCACCTCACTCCTGCTCCTGAGCGCACCGCACTGTGGGCCCAAGTGCAGCTCCTGCTCGAAGCGACGGCACAGCGCAAGTCGTTCGCGCTCGGCTCTTCCGCCGCCATGATCCGCTGGTGGGATCAACTTGTTGCGACGGAACGTGCTGAGATCCTCGCCGTTCGCGGCGCCGCTGGCACGCTCGTCGCGTTCATTGTCATCTTGCGACATGGTGAGCGCATCACGACCGACGCATCGGGCGACGATCCGATCGCGCGGAAGGAGACTCCAGGGGCTCTCGCGCTGTTGCGTTGGACCGCGATCAAGATTGCTGCAGGGGAGCGTCGCATCACCGATCTCGGCGGCGTGGATGTTGCTGGGCATCGGGATGTTCCGGCTGAGGGCGACGCAATGCATGGTCTCTACACCCACAAGGCGTCGTTCGGAGCAGTCTGGACGCCGATGGCGGGTGCGCACCGTGTCGTGCTCCGCCCGCGTGCACTCCGACTACGGTCACTCCTCGGCCGAATGAGAGGAGGTCGCTGATGAGGGAGCGTCCACTGCGCGACCTGATTACACGACTTGAGGAGTTGCATCTAGTAGTGACTCCTGTATCAACGGACGTCTCCATTACCAGCGCCCCCACACACGATTCGCGGCTCGTCACAACGGGCGGCATCTTTGTCGCGATCCCTGGGCGAATCGCAGACGGTGCAACGTTTATCGCGAGCGCGGCCGAACGCGGTGCAGTCGCGGTGCTGTGCGAGCAGCAGATTGCCTCGAGCGTGCCGCTCATCGTCATTCGTGATGCGCGTGCCGCTCTCGCCGCTGCGGCGGCATGGTGGGAGGGCGATCCGGCCGAAGGGCTCATCGCGATCGGCGTCACGGGTACCGACGGCAAGACCACCACGTCAACGTTCCTCTCAACCGCACTGACCGCCGCTGGACTGCGCACTGGACTGATCTCCACGGCGATCAGCCGTGTTGGTGGCACACAGCGGGCGGCTGCGGCGCATCAGACCACGCCAGAGGCCCCCGCCTTGCAACGTGCGCTGCGCGAGATGGTGGAGGCTGGCGACGAAGCAGCAGTTGTAGAGAGCACCAGTCACGGGCTACAACTAGAGCGCGTCGGCGCGATTAACTTCGCGTCAGCGATCTATACGACCTTCTCACCAGATCATCTCGACTTCCATGCGACCCTTGATGAATATCGCGCCGCCAAGGCGAAGCTCGTGGCAAGAACGGTGGGCAGTGCAGCGAGTCGTGCGCGCCAACTGCCGCGTGTGGTGGTGGTGCACGCGAGCGATCCAGCGGTGCAGCCGTTCGCCGACGCGGCAGAGGCGGCTGGGTTGCAGGTCGCTCGATTCGATGCCTACTCGGATCACGAGGTGCTCATCAACGGAGTGAAGGCCGAGTTGCATCTCAGCATGCCTGGTCGAATCAATGCCGCGAATGCGGCTGCAGCACTCACCCTTGTCGCTGCATGGGGCCTGCCACTCCCCGCAGCGATCGCCGCGGTTGAGGCCGAGATCGGCCCTCCTGGTCGCAGTCAGCTGATTGACGGCACACAGCCATTCCGCGTCATTGTTGATTTCGCCCATACCGGCCCGTCGCTGACGGCGTCGGTGGCGGTGGCGCGCGAACTGTGTGGTCCCGCTGGACGCCTGCTGCTCGTCACCGGTGCCGCAGGCGAGCGCGACCCTGGTCGACGCACAGCAGTCGGTCGAGCGGCAACGGGCGCCGACTTGGTATGGATCGCCGACGAAGACCCGCGGGGGGAGGATCCTGACCGCATCGCGGAGGCGATCCGAGCGGCGTTCCTCGCCACGCCCCCACGCGCAGGGAGCAGTCTTGAGATCCTTCATGACCGTGCCGCCGCCATTCGTGCGGCGATCGGCGCCGCCCAACCGGGTGACGTCGTCCTTCTGGCAGGGAAGGGGCACGAGCGCACCATTGAACGCCACGGAGTTGACGAGGCCTGGGATGAGGCGGCGGCGGCGCGGAGCGCGCTTGCGGCGCTCGGCTATTCTCCAAAACTATGAGCATCGAACCGCAGCCAGTAGAGAAGACGCCTCGGGCAAAGCGCCCGCCGGCGGATCCAATCGCCAAGGTCCGCGCGCTTGCGCGACCGGTCGAGTCGCTCCGCGAGGCGCTGCGCGACAAGGTTGCTGCGGGAATCGGTACGGCGGAGGCGGCGCGCCTCGTTGATGATGCCTTCCTCTTCGCCGTCGAGGCGCACGGCACACAGGTGCGTGCCTCGGGTGAGCCATATGTGACCCATCCCGCTGAGGCGGCGCTGATTCTTGCTGATCTGGGCCTTGATGCGGCAACCCTCGTGGCCGCGCTGCTCCATGACGTTCCCGAGGACACGTCGGTGACCACCGCCGAGATCGCAGAGCGTTTCGGTGATGAGGTCGGCACCCTAGTTGATGGTGTCACCAAGCTGAGCAAGTTTTCTGCAATGAGCGCTGAAGAGCAGCACGCCGAGAACATTCGCAAGATGTTCCTTGCCATGTCGCAAGACATTCGCGTGGTGCTCATCAAACTCGGTGATCGACTGCACAATATGCGCACCCTGGCAGCGCTGCCAGCAGAGAAGCAGCGCCGCATCGCCCGGCAGACGCTTGAGATCTACGCCCCACTCGCAGAGCGCCTCGGCATCTGGCAGATGAAGTGGGAGCTCGAGGACCTCGCCTTCAAGGCGCTCGAGCCTGAGCGGTACCACGAGCTGGCGAGCTTAGTCGAGCTGCGACGAGACCTGCGCGCTGATTACGTTGATCGTGCCATCGCCATCCTCAAGCCAGAGCTTGAGCGCGCGGGCATCGAGGCAGAGTTCTCCGGCCGAGCAAAGCACCTCTACTCGATTCACAAGAAGATGGCGCGCCGATCGAGCGACTTCTCGGAGATTTACGACGTCTACGCGATCCGCGTGATCGTTGAGAACCTACGCGACTGCTACGCAGCTCTCGGCGCGGTTCACAGCGTCTGGCGACCGATTCCAAATCAGTTTGACGACTACATCGCCGTGCCGAAGAACAATCTCTACCAGAGCCTACACACGGCAGTGGTCGCACTCGACGGGCGTCCACTTGAGGTGCAGATCCGCACGAGATCAATGCATGAGGTCGCCGAGGTCGGAATCGCTGCGCACTGGCGCTATAAGGATGGCACGCAGCCGGATGCCGCCTACGACGCGAAGCTCGCCTGGCTACGCCAACTCTTGGAGTGGCAGCGCGACGTTACCGACGCCTCTGAGTTCCTCGAGGGCGTTCGACTGGATGTGTTCCAGGACCAGGTCTATGTCTTCACACCGAAGGGTGACGTGAAGGAGCTTCCTGCTGGCGCTACGCCGCTCGACTTCGCCTATCTGGTGCATACCGATATCGGCCACCGCTGCATTGGCGCGAAGGTAAACAACCGTCTTGTGCCTCTCGAATATCGGCTGAAGTCGGGCGACATTATTGAGGTGGTAACGGCGCGCGGAAAGCATGGGCCAAGTCGTGACTGGCTGAATGTCGCCACTACGCGACAGGCGCGCAACAAGATCCGGCAGTGGTTCAAGCACCAGGAGCGCGACGAGAACGTTCTGCACGGGCGCGAGTCACTGGAGCGCGAGCTTCGCCGCCTCGCCCGCACCACCCTTGAATCAATCGGTCGTGAGCGACTTGAGGAGGTCGCAAAGCAGATGAACCAGGGGAGCGTTGATGATTTGTACGCCGCGATCGGCTACGGCGCAATCGGCCCACAGCAGGTGGTTTCGCGCCTTGGCGTTGCCTCGGACGACGCGAAGTCACTCTTGCCGCTGAGTACGAGCGCTGCGGCGGTCGCCCCGGCTGAGCGAACCGGCGGGATTCGCGTGAAGGGGGTGCCTGATCTCCTGACGCGATTCGGCCGCTGCTGCCGTCCACTCCCAGGCGATCCGATTGTTGGCTTCATTACTCGTGGCAAGGGGGTCACTGTGCACCTCGCCAGCTGTGACGCCTCAACCTCTGCCCGCGAGGCGTCGCGCCTCATCGATGTGGAGTGGGAGATGACGCCGGCCACCACCGAGAGCTACCCGGTGACGATTCGCGTGGAGGGGCTTGATCGCACCGGCCTCTTGACGGAGATCACCCAGGTGGTCGCGGAGCAGAAGGTGAACATCTTGTCCGCTACTGTTCAGACGACAGGCCAAACGAATGCGGAGATGTTGATGACCCTTGCCGTCGGCTCTATTAGTGAACTTGCCAGGCTGATGGCACGACTGGAACGCGTCCGCGGCGTGCGCAGCGTTTCGCGGGAGCAGCACCAGTGAGCGGCTTCCAGTCTCCTCGCGGACTGCGCGACCTGCTTGAGCCACTTGCGTCGGCGCACGGCTGGGCGACGGATCGTGCCTGGGCCGCGGCAGACGCCGCCGGCTACGCACGCATCGAGTTGCCGATCGCCGAGGAGAGCGCACTCTTTGAGCGCGCCGTCGGCGGCACCTCCGACATCGTCGCGAAGGAGCTCTATCGACTAGAGCCTCGTGGAGATGATGCGATCACCTTGGCGCTTCGGCCTGAGGCAACCGCCGGTGCCGTTCGGGCCTACATCCAACACGGCATGCGCTCCCAGCCGCAGCCCGTACGCCTTGCGACAGTTGCGCAGCTCTTCCGTTACGACCGCCCACAGAAGGGGCGCTATCGCCAGTTCACGCAGTTCGACATCGAGGCGATCGGCGACGGTGGCCCAGGGATCGACCTTGAGGTGATTGAGCTCGGTGCCAACTACCTGCGCGAACTGGGGCTCACCGATGTGCAGGTGCACCTGAACTCTGTTGGCTGTGCAACCTGCCGCCCCGCCTACGTTGAGACGTTGCGCGCCCACTTCACGCCGGCCGCGCAGGAGCTGAGCGAGGTCGATCAGTCACGACTTGCCACGAACCCGCTACGCCTGCTCGACTCCAAAGAGCCAGCGGCGGTGAAGCGCGCAGCAAGCGCACCGGTCATTACCGATCACCTCTGTGCCGATTGTGCAGCGCATCACGCGGCGGTCACCGCGGGACTGGCAACGATCGGCGTCACCGTGCTTGCTGCGCCACGGCTGGTTCGCGGACTCGACTACTACACCCGCACCGCGTGGGAGTACCTCCTTCCCGGAGAGCAGGGTCAGCAGGGGGCACTGGGTGGCGGCGGTCGCTACGACGGACTCGTCGAACTACTCGGCGGCACGCCAACCCCTGCGATCGGTTTTGCCATCGGCATCGACCGTGTCGTGCTCGCGCTTGAGGCGCGCGGACTGCTACCAGCAGTGGCGGGCGGCCCAGCCATCGTTGTTGCTGGCATCGAACCCGACTCGGTGGCCGATCGTGTGGCGATCGCTGGCCAACTGCGAGCCGCTGGGGCGAGCGCACGGGCCGACGTCAGCACGCGCAAGATTGGGAAGCAACTCGAGGGTGCCGTGCGCGATGGCGCGTTGGCGGTCATCATCGTCGAGCCAGATGGGCGCCTCACCTTGCGAGATCTCGTCAAGGCGAGTCAGGCGGAGCCAGCGGAGCGTGGTGGCGTGATCGCCGCAGCACTTCGCCTGGTGCAGAACGAGGGGTAGCATGACCGACGCGGCAAAACTGACCACGGGCCTTCGGAGCGATGTCTGCGGCGCACTGCGCCCAAGTGATGTCGGTCGACGCGTGCGGCTCGCCGGTTGGATTCACCGCCGACGCGACCACGGCAGCCTCGTCTTTATCGACCTTCGCGATCGCTACGGCATCGTGCAGCTGGTCGTTGACGCCGCCGTCGCCCCTGAAGCCCACGCAGCTCTCACCGACGCCCGGAGCGAGTGGGTGATCGCCGTTGAGGGGACCGTTGCAGCGCGACGTGCAGGCACCGAGAACGAGAAGCTCGCCACCGGCGGCATTGAGGTCGCCGGTGAGAGCGTGACCGTGCTCTCCCAGGCCAAGACCCCACCCTTCTATATCAATGACACCGAGGCCCCCGTCGACGAGAGCCTCCGGCTGAAGTACCGCTACCTCGACCTGCGCCGTGAGCCACTGCGCGACCGAATCCTCCTGCGCAGCGCCATGGTGCAGGCGATCCGCGAAGTGCACCACGAGCACGGCTTTGTTGAGGTAGAGACACCGATCCTGATCAAGTCGACCCCTGAGGGTGCGCGCGACTTTATCGTCCCGTCTCGACTGCAGCAGGGGAGCGTCTACGCGCTGCCACAGTCGCCGCAGCAGATGAAGCAGCTCCTGATGGTCGCGGGCTTCGACCGCTACTTCCAGATCGCCCGCTGCTTCCGTGATGAGGACCTTCGTGGCGATCGTCAGCCAGAGTTCACCCAGCTCGACATTGAGATGAGCTTTGTGGACGAGGCGAGCGTGCGCGCCTATGTCGAGGCGATGGTGATCGAGGTGACGAAGCGCATTCGACCCGATCGCCCAATTCAGCAACTGCCGCTCCCAACGTTTACCTACGACGAGGCGATGGAGCGCTACGGCTCCGACAAGCCCGACATTCGCTTCGCGATGGAGCTGATCGATCTCGGCGCGGCGCTCCCTGAGAGCACCGGGTTCAAGGTGTTCGATGAGACGCGCGCCAGCGGTGGACGCATCCGCGCCATTCGTGTTGCCGGTCGCGGTTCGATTACCCGTTCCGACGTCGACGATCTGACCGAACGCGCCAAGCGCTACGGCGCGAACGGCCTGGTGTGGATCGCGCTGCAGCCGGATGGCGAGGTCCGCTCGCCGATTGCAAAGTTCCTCTCCCCAGAGGCGACCGCCGCGCTCTGGTCGGCAACGGGAGGCAAGGCAACGCATGCGGATGGCGATCTCCTTCTGATCGTCGCTGGGCCAAAGATCCTCTCGGCTGAGGTGCTCGGTCGTCTGCGCGTCGAGGTTGCGCTTGAGCTCGGGCTCGCCGATCCCGATGTGCTCGCCTTCTGCTGGGTGCACCGCTTCCCGATGTATCAGTGGGAGGCCGAGTCGGGGCGATGGGATGCGACGCACAATCCGTTCTCCGCACCCGTTCCTGAACATCTCAACCTGCTCGCCACGACGTCGGGTGATCTTGCCAAGCGCAGCGAGGGCGATCCCGCCGCGGGGGCGCTTGCACAGCAGTACGACATTGTGCTGAATGGCTGGGAGCTTGGCGGTGGCTCGATCCGTATTCACGATCGCGCGCTTCTCGAGCGCTCCTTTGCACTGATGGGGCATTCACTCGAAGATGCGCGAGCTAAGTTTGGTGCGCTGCTCGATGCGTTTGAATACGGCGCACCGCCACACGGCGGCATTGCTATTGGCGTCGAGCGCTGGGCGGCGCTGCTCGCCGGTCAGATCAACATTCGCGAAGTGATGGCCTTCCCGAAGACGCAGTCGGGGAGCGATCTAATGCTTGAGGCACCATCGGAGCCAGATGCGAAGCAGTGGGCCGAACTCGGCCTCTCGGTGCGCCCAGTTAAGAGCTAGCGCTCCTCAGCCTGAGAGCCGCGCTGCTCCCACGGATCAACAGTGTTGGTGTCTGCGGGCGGTGCTTCGTAGGCGAGTGATGCACGGCCATCAGAGGGGCTAACCGCACCCTCATCGCCGCACTCCAACTGCGCCTCTGACAAACCGGCGTAGTCGATGGGTGTGAGGCGAATCGGTCCAGCCTCGCCATTTCGCGAAGCGATAAGCACCTGCTCGCCCTGTCGGCCATGCCCTGCAATGAGCGCCGTGATCGTCTCCGGATCAACGCCAGCGTGGCTCAGGGGGAGGGTGATCACGGCTGTTGTCCCTGCGACCTCACCGAACGCATCAGCAGCCACAGCGGCGAACTCAGCCGAGGGGGTGGCGCGGCTCAAGGTTGGGGCAACTTCGCCCGTGGCAAGACCCGAGATAAGGATCGGATGTGCACCGCCAGACCAGGCGGCCTCGACCAGTCGCGAGAGCTCTGGGCGGGCAACCCCAGGGGCTGCTGGAGGGCCTGAAATGATGATGTGTGCAGCAACGGTCATGCCCAGAAGTATACGGGTCGGCGAAGCGTGCGAGAATCTCCCGATGACCACAGTTAATCCACCCGCAGGTCTCGTCGCGCAAACCGGCATCCGCACGGTCGGTATCGTCGCGCACGTTGACCATGGCAAGACCACCCTGGTCGATAGCCTCCTCCGTCAGAACGGCGCCTTCAGGGCCAATGCAGAGCTTGTTGAGCGCGTTATGGATAGCGGCGACCTTGAGCGCGAGAAGGGGATCACGATCCTCGCCAAGGAGACCGCCATCGACTTCAAGGGGGTTCGCGTCGTTATCGTCGACACCCCAGGGCACGCCGACTTCGGTGGTGAGGTGGAGCGAAGCCTCCTTGCTGTAGATGCCGTCCTCCTCTTGGTGGATGCCTCCGAGGGGCCACTCCCACAGACGCGCTACGTCCTCTCGAAGGCACTGGCGCGATCGCTCCCCGTCATCCTCGTCATCAACAAGATCGATCGCCCCGATGCGCGCATCAAGGAGGTGATCGACGAGGTCTACGAGCTCTTCTTGGATCTCGGTGCGAACGAGCAGCAGATCGACTTCCCAATCGTCTATACGAATGCCCGTGCCGGTACCGCCACGCGTGACATGGAGCAGCCTGGCACCGACCTGATCCCACTCCTCGATTGCGTTCTCGTGACCGCCCCCGCACCGATGCACGAGCCAGGCCATCCACTGCAGGTGCTGATCACCAACCTCGCCGCGAACGACTTCGTCGGCCGCATCGCTGTTGGTCGCATTCGCAACGGTATTGTCCGCAAGGGCGCCAAGATCACCATCATTCGCGAGGGGAGTGCCGTCACCGGCACCGTGACCAGCCTTACCCTCCCGCAAGGGATCGAGCGCGTCGAAGTTGCTGAGGCCGGCCCTGGCGAAATCGTCGGCATTGCCGGACTCGCCGACGTTGAGATCGGTGAGACGATCACCGATCCAGCTGATCCGCGCCCACTTGAGCGACTCCATGTTGATCCGCCAACGCTGCAGATGACCTTCGGCGTCAACACGAGCCCGATCGGTGGCAAGGACGGGAAGTTCCTCACCTCACGACAGTTGAAGGCCCGACTCGAAAAAGAGGTGCTCGGCAACCCTGCGATTGAGGTCCGCCCTACCGACTCAGGCGAAGCATTCCAGGTTCGCGGCCGCGGCGAACTTCAGCTCGCGATCCTCGTGGAGCAGATGCGTCGCGAAGGATTTGAGATCGAGGTCTCACGGCCAGAGGTGCTGCTCCATCGAACCGAGAACGGCATCGAGGAGCCATTTGAGCAGCTCACGATCGACGTACCAGTTGACTTCGTTGGTGTGATCACCGGCATCATGGCCGAGCGTCGTGCACGCATGGAGAACATTCAGCACGGCGCAGACGGTCGTGCCCGCGTCGACTTCTTGATTCCAACGCGCGGCCTGATCGGTGTGCGCGGACGCATTCTCACCGAGACGCGCGGCACCGCGCTGATCCATCAGCTCTCCGCCGGGTACAAGCCGTGGGTCGGCGAGATCCCACATCGCACGAACG
>Ga0255121_1000540_pt1 | contig 11368 bp, 9 predicted proteins | sample Law_Colum_RepB_8_2_FD_188580 | JGI IMG/M metagenome (GOLD analysis project Ga0255121, IMG submission 188580) | Freshwater microbial communities from St. Lawrence River, New York, United States - Law_Colum_RepB_8h | ecosystem: Environmental > Aquatic > Freshwater > River | place: USA: New York... | reverse complement strand
GGGTGGCCCCACCATTTTGGCGACTCTTACCGTGATTGCAGCCTTGCTGCCCATGGCGTTTGTATCGGGCTTGATGGGCCCGTACATGAGCCCCATTCCAATCAATGCCAGCTTGGGCATGGCCCTCTCTTTGTTGATTGCATTCACAGTGACGCCTTGGTTAGCATTGAAGTGGATGAAGTCACATCACAGCGGCACAACGCATTCTGAGCAAGCAACTCATTCCAAACCGACCGGACTGGCCGCGCGCTTGCCAGATTTTTTTGGTCGCATCTTGCGTCCCTTTCTTAACAGCAGCCGTCAACGCTGGAAGCTTTTGGGTGGCATCTTGCTTGCCATGGCTTTGTCGGTGGGCTTGGCAGGCGTGCAATGGGTCATTTTAAAAATGCTACCCTTTGACAACAAGAGCGAGTTTCAAGTGGTGGTTGACATGCCAGCAGGCACACCCTTAGAAAATACAGCTGCGGTGTTGCATGACATGGGTGTGCATCTGTCTAAGCAAAAAGAAGTGCTAGATGTGCAAACTTATGCAGGTACCGCCAGCCCCATCACCTTCAATGGCTTGGTGCGTCAATACTATTTGCGCGCCGATGCCGAGCAAGGTGACTTGCAGGTCAACTTGATCGACAAAAATCAGCGATCAGAAAAAAGCCACACCATCGCACAACGTTTGCGTCCCGAACTTGAAAAAATTGCGCTGACCTATGGCGCCAACATCAAAGTGGTCGAAGTACCGCCAGGCCCGCCCGTCATGAGCCCCTTGGTGGCAGAAATATACGGCCCTGATGAGGCTGGTCGTCAGGCCTTGGCCGCCAACGTAGCCAAAGTGTTTTCTCAAACGCCAGGCATCGTGGGCGTAGATACGTCCCTCAAAGCCGATGCGCCAAAACAATGGCTTCAGGTTCGCAGACAGCGCGCCGAAACACTGGGTATTTCCGTCAACGCCATTGCCCAAACTGTGCAGGGCGCATTGCAGGGCACTGACGCCACTTACCTGCGCGATGGGAATAGCAAATTTCCGGTGCCCGTTCGTTTGCAATTGCCAATTCAATCGCAAATTGGACTGAAGGATGTTTTGGCAATGCCCATGCGCGCAGCCAATGGTCAATTGGTGCCTCTGTCTGAATTGGTTGAGGTGAAAACGGATGTGATTCAAAAACCATTGTTTACCAAAGATCTGCTGCCTGTAAGCTACGTGATGGGCGACATGGCAGGCTCGCAAGACTCTCCACTTTACGGATTGTTTGAAATTCGAGCCAAGCTGAAAGCTGCTGTACTGCCAGGCCAAAGTGAGTTGGGCGAGTATTGGATTCAACAACCCAGCGACACCTTCCGTGAATACGCAGTGAAGTGGGATGGTGAATCACAAATCACGTACGAAACTTTTCGGGACATGGGCACAGCTTATGGAGTGGGCCTGATTCTGATTTACCTCTTGGTGGTGGCGCAGTTCAAAAGCTATCTCACACCTTTGGTGATCATGGCGCCTATTCCGCTCACCATGATTGGTGTCATGCCAGGCCATGCTCTACTCAATGCCCAGTTCACCGCCACCAGCATGATCGGCATGATTGCCTTGGCTGGCATCATTGTGCGCAACTCCATTTTGTTGGTCGACTTCATTGAGCTTCAAGTGGCGCAGGGAATGGACTTTAAAGAAGCGGTCATTCAATCGGCCGCAGTGCGCGCACAACCCATTGTGCTCACTGGTTTAGCCGCCATGATCGGCGCGTTCTTCATTTTGGACGATCCTATTTTCAACGGCTTGGCTGTTTCGCTCATCTTCGGCATTTTGGTGTCCACCCTCCTCACCTTGGTGGTCATTCCCGTTCTGTATTTCTCATTGTTTCAACCTAAGGAGTCTGTATGACCGTCGAACGTTACATCCGCATTTTTGCTGGCATTTTTATCTTGGCCTCACTTGCCTTAGGCATTGAGGGCAGTCCGCTGTTTGTCAGTTCATGGGCTTTGGCATTCACCGCATTTGTAGGCGCCAATCTTTTTCAGTTTGGCTTTACCAATGTCTGCCCTATGGGTTGGATGTTGCGCAAGTTAGGGGTGCCAGACGCTGCGCCCTGAAACAGTTCTAGGGCACCATCTCGGCAACGATCAGTATCCTGGCGGAAAGAGCAAGAGCTGGCCAAGGCAGGACTGAACGCGCCTTAATTGCCTTTGAGTGCCTCGTGAAAGTTGGTGATTTCTTTTTTGATGCCCGCAATCATGGATGTGAGATCAGAGGTGATCATCACCATATCAAAGCCACGCTTAACCGATGCTGCGGCAAACTCAGCGCTCGCGCAATGCATGCACACCTTTTTGCCATGGCGATGGGCCACCTCTTTAATGCGATCGCAGGTAGACATGTGAAGCGGATCTGGGTTGTCAGCGCGGGGTGCCATGCCCAAAGCGTAAGAAAGATCAGCGGGGCCAATGTAGATGACATCTACACCGGGTGTCGCGCAAATCTCTTCCAAATTATTCAAGCCTTCTTTCGTCTCGATCATGGCCATCAACAGGATTTCATCATTGGCTTTAGAAAAATAATCTGGGCCGTGAATTTGCAAAGCACGGACAGGACCTGACGAACGGTCACCCACTGGTGGATAGCGGCAAGCCGAAACTGCCTTACGGGCTTCCGCGGCGTTATTGATCAGGGGAACAATGATGGCCGAGGCGCCGAAGTCCAAGGCTTTCATGATGGCGGCTGGCTCATTCCACCCCACACGCACGACTGGGGCCGCATCGGTTGCTGAAACTGCTTGCAGCATTTCCATCAAGTTGCTCAAGCCAGTCACGCCATGCTGCATATCTACACACACTGCATCAAAACCTTGTCTGGCCATGATTTCAGCTGTAAAGGTGTTGGCAATGGAGATCCATCCCAAGGTAACAGGCTTGCCTTGCGCCCATAGTTGCTTAATTTTGTTGGGTTTCATTTTGATTACTTTTTGTGATCTTCTTTAAGTCTGCATTATGAAGAGTATCTGCACTTGCAACTTGGCAGCCTTCAAAATGTCGTTTTCTAGAGACGGCCGTCGCTGGTAAAGCGATTGTGCCTCGGGGTTCGAAAAAGTTGAGCTATGCCATCGCGAGTTGGCTAAAAAGTGCAAAAATCAATGTCCAGAGCCTCTTTTGAACGCCTAAATACCCCTTTAGAAGCTCGGCTCACGTATCATTTGACCCCATGAACATCATCATCCTGGGCGCCGGCCGTGTGGGCGAAAGCGTCGCTGAAAGCCTGGTTTCCGAGCAAAACGATATCACCGTCATCGACCAAGATCCGGCTCGCCTCAGGCTGCTCGAAGAGCGCTTGGACCTGCGCGGTGTAGTGGGTAACGGAATTCAACCCTCGGTGCTGCGCGAAGCCGGGGCCCAAGACGCTGACATGGTCATTGGTTGCGCCGCGGCAGATGAGTCAAACTTGGTGTTCTGCAAGATCGCCCACGACGTTTTCAGCGTGCCCACCACCATCGCCCGTCTGCGCTCACCCGAGTTCAACGAGGGCGATGAGTTGTTGGGCAAGTCGGGGTTTGCCGTTAACCATGTGATCTGTCCTGAAGAGTCAGTCATGCGCTACATAGAGCAGCTCATCCAGTACCCCGAGGCCTTGCAAGTACTTGAATTTGCCGACGGCCGCGTCAGCCTGATCGTGGTGCGTGCGGCCGCCGACAGCCTGCTGGTAAACCACACCATTGCCGAGTTTCGCGACCGACTTCCGGATGCCGAGATGCGCGTGGTGGCCGTGTACCGGCAAGACACGCAGGTGGACGCCTTGCCCGAGACCCGCATATTGCCGGGCGACGAGGTGTTTGTGTTGGCAGACACCCGCAAAATTACCTCCGTGTTGGCCGGCATCCACAAAACTGACCAGCCTGTAAGGCGCCTGATGCTGGCCGGTGGCGGCAAGGTGGGCTTGCGTTTGGCACGCATTCTGGCGGACCAATACGATGTGAAGCTGATCGAACGCGATAAAAATCGCTGCGCATATTTGGCCAGTCAGTTGCCTTCCAGCACCTTAATTCTGAATGGCGACGGTGCCGATGAAGACTTGTTGCACGAAGAGAGTGTGAACGAGATGGATTTGTTTCTGTCGCTGACCAGCGACGACGAGGACAACATCATGTCGGCCATGCTGGCCAAACGCATGGGCGCGAGGCGCGTCATGGCCCTGATCAACCGCCGTGCATATGCCGACATGATGCAAGGCAGCACGATTGACATCGCGATCTCACCTGCGCAAACCGTGATTGGCGAGTTGTTGGCGCACCTGCGTCGTGGCGATGTGGCCGCGGTACACAGCCTGCGCCGTGGCGCAGCCGAGGCGCTGGAGGGCATTGCACGAGGTGACATCAAGACGTCGAAATTGGTGGGGCGCCGTGTCGAACAAATCAAACTGCCCCAAGGCGTGAGCATGGGCGCTATTGTGCGTGGCCAGGACAATCAATCAGAGGTGCTAATGCCTCACCACGACACCCTGATAGAGGCCGATGACCACATCATCTTGTTCATCCCCAACAAACGCGATGTGCGTGCGGTGGAAAAACTTTTTCAGGTCAGCGCGACCTTTTTTGGGTGATGTTCACTTTCTTTGCACCTGTGCTGTCCTTGATGGCACGCATCTTGATTGCGTTCTCGGTGACTTTTTTGGTGCCGGGTATTTGGGCCTGGTTTGAAGATCACCAAGATTTGCAATTGATTTGGTTGGCTGTCTCTGGTTTAACGGCACTCAGTGGCTTGGCATTGGCGGCGATCACTCAAAACCATCGGCGTGAATTAAAGACCAAAGACGGCTTCTTGTTGGTCAACATGGTGTGGTTGGTTTTGCCAGCCTACTCCGCCCTGCCCCTGATGTTTTTAGTGCCTGAAATCACTTGGTTCAAAGCTTACTTTGAGGCCATGAGCGCGCTTACCGCCACGGGCGCCACAGCTTTAACGGGGCTTGATCATTTGCCGGTTTCGGTCAATATATGGCGCTGCTTTTTGCAGCTGATCGGGGGGCTGGGCATCATGCTGTTGGTTGTGGCAGTGTTACCCATGTTGGGATTGGGCGGCATGCAGCTTTACAAAACCGAAACGCCCGGCCCCATGAAAGACACCAAGTTCACCCCCCGCATTGCCGAAACAGCGCGGGGCTTGTGGGGCGTGTACTTCTTGTTTTCTGGCGCTTGCCTGTTGGCTTACCGCTGGGCCGGTATGAGCTGGGCCGATGCCTTCATGCACATGTGCACCACCATGGGCTTGGGTGGTTTTTCTTCCTACGATGCCAGTTTTGGGCACTTCAACTCGCCCATGGTCGAGTGGGTGGCCATCGTGTTCATGACCTTGGCGGGAATCAGTTTTGTGCGCTACTTTGTTGTGCTGCGCAGCCGCTCCATTGCCCCCATCAGCAACGATCGTGAAATCCGAACCTACTTGGCGGTTTTGTTGGTGGCCACCTTGTTGGTGATGGCTTTGTTGTTGGCGCATGGTGTTTACGACGACGGGATGGAGGCCTTGCGGATCAGTGCCTTCCATGTGGTGTCTTTGGCCACCACCACAGGTTATGCCGCCACCGATTACACACAGTGGCCGGTGTTTGCTCCGATCTTGTTGATGTTTTTGGGCTGCTTTGCAACGTGTGCGGGCTCCACGGGTGGCGGCATCAAGATGGTGCGCATGGTCTTGCTGGTTAAGCAAGCCCGGCGCGAGTTGGTTCGCATCATCCACCCCCGTGTCATCAACCCGGTCACGCTAGGCGGCACCGTAATACCCATGTCGGTCATGACGGCGGTGCTTGGCTTCATGCTCATTTATGGCGGTGTCACCATGAGTCTGAGCATGCTGCTCTTGCTCAGTGGCTTGGATGTTGTGACTGCATTTTCGGCTGTGATTGCTACCGTCAACAACATCGGCCCTGGCTTGGGTGAAGTCGGACCCTCAGGCAATTACGGCGGCCTGAGCCCCTTCCAGCTAGGTGTGTTGAGTTTTGCCATGCTGCTGGGCCGACTGGAGCTGCTGTCTGTGCTGGTTTTGTTCAGCTCACACTTCTGGCGTAAATAAAGGCTGGGTTTTTCGAACTTAGTCTCCTTAGATTTTGTCCGCCTTTGCCCAATCATGAAACGGGACAGAATGGACAGCTTTGTTAGCATCCAACTTTTATATTGCGTGGTGCATCATTGATTTTTCCTACCGATTTAGCTTCGTTCCTTGAATTGTTGCGCCTACACGGTGATGAGGCCTACGGACTCATCTTCGCATTTGCTGCGTCTCACAGCCTGCTGCTAACTCTGTTTGCTGGTTATGCCTCCAGTACAGAGGCTCTTAATCTTGGCACCCTCATTCCCGTGGTCTGGGCTGGCAGTTTTTTGGGGGATACGATCCGCTTCGGTATAGGACGCTATTTCGGTACACAATGGCTTTCACCTTTCCCAAGGCTTCAACGCAGCATTCAGACAGTTGTGCGGTTGGTAGATCGCTACTATGTATGGCTCATTCTGTTGCATCGCTATCCTCACGGAATTCGCGGTGTTGCTGGATTTGCCTTCGGAATGTCCCGGTTATCCTGGCCGACATTTCTGGTGTTCAATTTCGTTGCGGCTGGAATTTGGTCTGGTATCGTTTTATCAACCGGCCATGCGTTTGGCCAAATTTCGGAGAAGCTGTTAAACGATGCTTTCTCAGGTATCGGCATAGTCATGCTGATTGTCTTCCTCGCGCTGTCATGGGTATTGAGTAAGAAACTCGAGCGTGTAGCCGAGCAAAGTTGAATCTCTGCAATAACCCTGTAGCCGCTCAAGACGCCTGAATTTAACTTGAGAAATTACCAACATTGATCCCCCTGCCCTTCAAGTGCACACCGAGCGCCTGTCGCGCGACGCTTTGCAAAAGTTCAGAAAATACCCAAATTACTAGATACTTCAGCGGTATTCAAGCTCTACGAGTCCTTGCCAAATACAGGAAATTGAGGGTTTGTACGATGATCACAGCATGAAGAGAGGTGGGACAATTTTCTTGCTAAATTTAAAATTCAAATTCGTCAATGGTTTACTGGAGACACATTATGAAGAAACAACTAATTATTTTGATTGCGGCATGCCTGGCCATGGCCACAGCCTTTGCACAAAACAATTTGAGATTTGCCAATACCCTGTCGGCAACCGATACACACAATATCGCGGCTCAACATATGGCCGAACTGCTCAAAACCAAAACTGGCGGCAAGTTGACGATGAGCGTTCATCCAGCGGGAGAACTAGGCAACGATGGTGCAATTTTAGAAGGTGTTCGCTTAGGCACAATTGACATTGGGCTAACTGGCAATCCCTTTTTCACGCAGTTCGCACCGCGTCTTAACGCAATGGATCTGCCATTTTTGTTTCGTGATCTCAATCATGCGCACAAAGTCATGGACAGCAACATCGGCTCTGAGCTTTTGTCCGACTTGGAAAAGAACCGCATGAAGGGCTTGGCTTTCTGGGAAATCGGCTTTCGCCAAATAACCAACTCTAAAAAACCGATCGTCGTTCCGGACGACCTAAAGGGTATTAAGATTCGCACTACACCCAACAAGGCCCATATTGAAGCCTTTAAAATATGGGGCGCTAATCCCACACCCATGGCCTTCACCGAGCTTTACCTTGCCCTAAAGACTGGCACAGTTGATGCGCAAGAAAACCCCGTAAATAACATTTATGCAAATCGCATGTTTGAAGTTCAGAAATATTTATCTTTCACTAACCATGCATATACCGCTTCAATCGCTGCGATGAACTTAAATCGCTTCAACGGTTTGCCAGCCGAGCATCGCAAGGCATTGCTGGAGTCAGCACTAGAAGCAGCACGCTTTCAGCGCGATCTCAATGCTAAGCAAGAAGGTGAAAATCTAGCCAAAATCAAAGCTGCAGGTGTACAAGTTAACGAAAAAGCCGATTCTCCAGCCTTCCGCAAAGCCGCCTATGACGCGGTAACCAAAACCTATACCGACGCACATGGATTGGATATCGTCAACCGTATATTGGCTACAAAGTGAGTTCGTCAATCGCTTGCGCTCAAATGCTTGGCATCGCTCCCCCGCCGCGTAACAATAAGCTACTTGATTTGTGTCGATGAATCATCCCCAACCCGCGGTGCAAAACGCAAGCGCAAAGCAAACCCTGTTCTTTAGGTTACCCGACTTACTGGCAGCAACCCTGCTTTTGGTGATAACTTTCTTGGTCACCGCACAGGTTCTTGTCCGTTACGCATTAGGCGGATCCTTGGTTTGGAGTGAGGAACTGACTCGCTTGCTTTTTGTATGGATGGTACTTGTGGCGGCAATTACTGCCCCGCGAATGCAAGTTGACTTCTTGGTTGATCTACTCCCGACACGAATACGAGCATTACAACGCATCCTGGTTGAGTTTGTGGTCATGGGACTCACAGTCGTCTTAATTCAAGGGGCTTGGGGCATGATGGATCTGCGCCAGTTTGACACCTACATTGCTTTGGGAATTTCAGTCAGCTGGGTATATCTTTCACTCTTTCTTGCTGGCTTTGCGTGGTTGCTGCGTTCGCTTGCGACCGTGGTTACGTATTGGCGCACACTAACGGGTCTACCATGACTCTGGCTGTCCTCCTTGGCGGTCTTGTGCTACTCAGTTTGTTAGGGGTCCCTCTGGCATTCGCCATCCTGGGCGCATGTCTTGCAACATTGATGATATTCAGGCCCCATCTACCCTTGGAATTGATGGCCCAACATGTTATCAATGGAATTGACAGCTTTCCGCTGATTGCCATTGCACTTTTTCTTTTCGCAGGTGAGCTGATGAATGCGGGGGGTATAACGCGCCGCATCGTGGATTTTGCAGCAACACTGGTAGGTCACATCCGTGGTGGATTGGGGCATGTCACCGTGCTTGCCAGCATGATCATCTCCGGCATCTCGGGCTCGGCCGTCGCCGATGCGGCTGCTACTGGCTCTGTGATGGTCCCTGCCATGAAGCGGGCTGGATTTCCACCAGCTTTTTCGGCTGCACTTTGTGAAACGGCTGCTGTGATGGGGCCGATCATTCCACCTTCGATTCCAATGGTGATTTACGCCATTTTGGTTGAAGCCTCTGTGGGTCACATGTTTGTTGGCGGCATCATTCCAGGCGTTCTCATGGGCTTGCTGCTAATGGGCATGGTTTGGGTGATCAGCATGCGCCGGGGTTATGCCAAGGAAACTTGGGGCGGCTTTGCTGCTGTTGCTACAACCTTTACAGCTGCTATTGCTGCGCTGGCAACACCCGTAATCATTCTCGGAGGAATTCTTGGCGGAGTATTTACAGTCACCGAGGCTGGCGCCATTGCCTGCGTTTACTGCGGCTTGGTCGCTGTACTCGTTTACAGACAACTGACCTTGAAGGAGTTCTGGCGATCGCTTGTTACGGCCGCCCAAGGAACCGCCTCGGTCATGTTGATTGTTGGCGCATCAGGTGTGATGGGCTGGATGATCGCAGATCTGCAGATCAACAAGGAAGCAGCAACACTCTTGCTCAGTTTTACAACGAACGACTGGGTCTTTCTGACTGTTGTGAATGTGTTTTTCTTGATTGTCGGTATGTTCATGGATCCACTTGCAGCGCTCATCGTTTTCGTGCCCATCTTGATGCCAGCGGTTCAAGCCCTGGGCATTGACCCCATTCACTTTGGCGTCGTCATTGTCATCAATCTAATGATTGGTCTTTGCACGCCGCCAGTGGGCTATCTGATCTACCTGATGGCGAACGTTGCCAATGAACCTCCACAGGCGGTGATCCGCGAATCGTTGCCGTTCTTAGGCGTGCTGATCTTTGTGCTGCTTTTGGTCACTTACATACCGGCATTGACGCTGACTTTACCTAAATATTTTTTAGGTTGAGGTATCTATTCTTATGCGGAGGCAGTTGCTCCAAGAAATGCTAGCCTTCCACATTGAGATCCTAGAATTTTTGTGAATCTGAAAAACCCTGATTCTTACTTAGGTCGAGAGTCCACAATTAAGAGCCCCTTTAGCAGCAAAGCAAGGGGTTTTTCTTTGATTTTTAAATCAGGCCACCGCACCCACTCCATAACGCCCAGTAAGCAGGCGACCGGTTCGAAAGCGTTCAAGCGAGTACGGAAGCAAACTCACATCTGTAGGCAAGCCAAGTGCTTGTTGTGCCAATACACGCCCAACAGCAGGCGAGAGTTTAAAACCGTGACCTGAAAAACCAAAACCAACCACCAAGCCACGAACGTCGGGCACATTTCCCAAGACTGGATTCCAGTCTGGGGTTACGTCATACACACCAGTCCATGAAGAGGCTAAGCCTGCTTCAGAAAACGAGGGGAACCGATCGGCAACTTGCTCACCGAGTTGGGCCACATCGTCCATCGAAATGTCGCCTTGTAAGTTGTTTGGCTCGCTTAAAATTTCGCCTGATGTGCCCTCACTGACCAACATTTGGCGGCCACCATAACTGCGGCAATACAACATGCCAGCAGAGCCCAAATCTTTGTAGACTGGCATGCCATAGGTATAAGCCTGAGGGCCTTCGAGGGCAATGACTTTGTGTCTTTCGGGGGCCAAGGGTACGTGAATTCCCGTCCATTCAGTCAATTCATTCGCCCAAATATTTTGCGTACTGATGACGACTGGCGCACTGTAAACACCACTTGTTGTCTCTACCCCTGAAACACATGATTCATGCAAGTGCAAACGCGTGACACGCTCTCCTTCTATAAACTTCACACCAAGCCTGCGAGCAGCTCTTGCATAACTGCTAGCTACCAAATAGGCATCGGCAAAGCCGGCATTGGGCTCAAATCCAATTAAAGCCGCGTCATCAAAACGGCAAATTGGAAGAATTTCGGCTGCCTCAATTTGCGTCAATTGGGAAACTGTAATTCCACGATCTCGTTGCGCCGCCAATGCATCGCGCAAAGGAGAAAGTTTGGGGCCGTCAGGTGAAGCAATCAGATAACCACAGCGAACCAGTCCAGCACTTGCCTCCTCGTCTTGCAGATGCTCTGCAAAGTTATTAAAAACAGTCCAGGACTGCTGGGCAAGTGCCATATTTTCTAAGACAGAATAATGCGTCCGCAATATGCCGCTAGATTGAGCGGTAGTGCCAGAGCCAATTTGATCTCTCTCCAACACCAAGACCCGTTTGGCCCCTAGAGTCGCTAAATTGTAGGCAACTGAGGTTCCAATCACGCCAGCGCCAATGACGATTGCGTCCCATGAACTCAATTCGAACTCCTGACAAGTAGCTGTTTCAACAGAATCGGGGGTAAATGACTATTGAGCAAATTTGACAGTGTTGGTATTATAAATTTGCACATAGCGTTGAGGAAAGCACTGATGGTTTGTGTTTGTACATGAATCAATCTTTGTCAATGCAACGCA
>Ga0255121_1000521_pt1 | contig 11570 bp, 9 predicted proteins | sample Law_Colum_RepB_8_2_FD_188580 | JGI IMG/M metagenome (GOLD analysis project Ga0255121, IMG submission 188580) | Freshwater microbial communities from St. Lawrence River, New York, United States - Law_Colum_RepB_8h | ecosystem: Environmental > Aquatic > Freshwater > River | place: USA: New York... | reverse complement strand
TACATGCACATAACTATCCCCGAAACGGAAAGGTAAAGCGGGCATCGCGGAGCATGAATGAACGGCGGCTTGCCAACCCCTTTTTATTACCGAGGAATGCGTCCAGCCAGTAATTGACCACATCCGGGTCGAGATCGCCTCCATCAGGACTCAATATCGCTAATTCGTAAGACCAAACCTTGGTGCGATCATCGCACTCGAGAGTGAGCTCAAGCCAAAGACCGTTGTGATACCGCCGGTATCGTTCTCGATCAATCACCCCATACTTTTGTAGAGCATAAAGCGTAAGCGGCTCATTGTTTGCCAATGTCCACATTTCCTGAACGATACGCATGTCGCGATCCGATGCACCAATCAACCGAGTAATCTCTCCGGGTTCAACCCTTGCAAAACATCTGGGACGAATAAGCCATCCTTACGAATCAGGACATCGTCAAACCAGATTTCACCCCCACCCCACTCAGGACGCTGGATTAAAACCATGTCCCAGTGGACACCTGAGCGGTTTCCATTCCCTGGAGATGCGTACGCATTACCTGGGGTGAAGTGCAGCGAGCCGGCAATCTTTTCATCGAACAAGACATCTCGCATTGGATTCAAAATGACTGGGTTGTACCCAATCGCAAATTCACCAATACGTCGTGCGCCCTCATCGGTGTCGAGGATCTCGTTCAACGACGCCGTATCCGACGATGTCGCACTAACAATAAGCCCATTCTTCAATTCAAGCCGGATGTCACTGAAGGGCTTACCAGCGTAAACGGTGGGTGCGTTATAGCTGATTACACCATTTGTGGAATCAAGCGTTGGACATGAGAAACACTCGCCATCGGGAACGTTACGCTGCCCGAAGCTCATTCGTGCCCCAATGCCATGAATCGAAAAGGAAAGATCCGTACCAGGACCAAGGATTCTTACGCGGTCGGTCTTTGCCATCAAATCACGAAGTGGCTCGGCAGCCTTCGCCATCCGCCCATAATCCAATGTACATACATCAAAGTAAAAGTCTTCAAACGCATCTGTAGACATCCCAGCAGCCTGTGCGAAACTTGGATTTGGCCATCGCAGAGCGCACCACCGCGTGTGATTGACGCGGTAATCGGTTACCGGCTGCCCAAAAGCAGTCTGGTAAACACGCATTACATCCGACGGAATATCGGATGTCTCCAAGGTGTTGACGTTTCCACGGATACTTATATACGCGGCAACCGTCTGTAACTGTTCGATGGCAAGCTTGGCTTCAGCCTCCCAATACGCCTGATCGCCTGACAGAATAAGCTGACGAACCAATCGGGAGCTATGTGACATCAGTATTGGGTACGCCCCAACCGCACGAACAGCCTGTATCAGTACCGATACAAACGCATCCGGCACATCGGTAGTGTGAATCAGAACCCGTTCACCCTTTTTAAGCTCCGTCGAGTGGGAAACCAATAGATCGGCAAGTTTGGCGTAGCGTGTGTCTGACATGATTCTGGATATTACCCATATGACATTGCATCGGGCAATGCCGATATCTTCTAAACCTATTTTGTAAGTGTGGCAGGATAATTGCCATGGAAGGGGTAACATTACGCTTCGGTGATTGCTCATCGTTGCACGATTGAGCACGCGTTTGTCACACAAGACATGCGCGAATCGATGAGACCGGGGGGAACATTCTTCATCGGATGTTCGTATAGATTTCACCATGTGGGATGTCCTGTTGCAACGGTGAAACCGTTTCAGCATAGTATTGGCTTTGATGGAGATGGAGAATGAGTAAGATGGAGCAGCAAGAACGCCAGGAAGCATTGGAGACCGGAGAGAAAATTGGATCCGAGACACTTGCATCCGGCGCAGCATCCACAGATCAGGAACCTGAAACCAAAGTTGATGTAGTTGCGGTAGTGCCAAAGCCTGTCGAATCTGAAGAAGAAGATGACATCACCAAGGACACCTACCGATCCTTTGAGAGCTTCCTCGCGGAACGTCGGGGTCCTACCGCGGCCACACTCCTTAATGCAGCACAAGAATGCCAGTTAAGTAAGTGGGTCAAAAGTGGTGAGCGTGAAGGTTCAAGTGAGTTTGCGCGACGCCGTGCACAGCTTGCGCGTGAAGAACTCGTCCGCTCCAACCTGCGATTGGTGACATCGATCGCAAAGAAGTATCAAAACCGCGGAATCGCCATGGAGGACCTCATTCAAGAGGGAACTCTTGGCTTGATCCACGCAGTTGATAAGTATGATCACCGCAAGGGATTCCGCTTCTCGACGTATGCCACCCACTGGATTCGCCAGGCTTTGGGGCGTGCAGTTGAAAACCAAGGCCGGACGATTCGCCTGCCATCCCACGCGATCGAGTCTCTTGGCAAAATCAAGCGTACTCGTGAAATGTTGGCAACGAAGCTGAACCGCCAGCCGACATCCGCAGAAATCGCAACCGAAATTAATCTTCCGGTGGATAAGGTCGACACATTGCTCGAGGCAGAAACGCCTGAGCCAATGTCGCTCGATGCGCCTGCGGGTGATTCTACAACGCGTCTGGGAGACTTGTTGCCAGCTGAAGATGCCACGCATCCAAGCAGCCGTGTATTCCGCCGGGCGTTGCGTGAGGAATTGGAACACGCACTATCGAGCCTTACGCCTCGTGAAAAGGAAGTGCTTGAGTTGCGATACGGCCTCCACCCGGATGCCGAGGCACAAATGACACTGGAGCAAGTCGGCAGACAGCTGCAACTCTCCCGTGAGCGCGCCCGCCAGATTGAGTCAGGCGCTCTTGCAAAACTGCGTAGGCAGGAGGTCGGTTCGCGTCTTCGCGATACCGTGTATACATGAACGCGCTACTAAGCTAGTAAAGGCCCCGATGTGCAATAGAGTACATCGGGGCTTTACTATTTAACACGGACCAAACATCTGAAACGAAAAGCCCCGGGTTTCGAAACGTTTCGACAACCCGGGGGCACTCAAGCACGATGGCTACGACTTATGGCTTAGATGACGCCATACTTTGCTGGAAGTGCAGCACAGCTGGCCTTGACCAATGCCGATGAGCGGTTGACATTGTCCTGCTCTTCGGCGGTGAGTGGAAGCTCAAGAATTTTCTCAATACCACCCGCGCCAAGGACAACTGGAACACCAAAGTAGATGCCACTGACGCCATACTCACCTTCGCAAAGGGCTGCAACAGGCATCACGCGCTTCTTATCCAACAAAATGGACTCGACCATCGCAACCGTGGCTGCACTTGGCGCGTAGTAGGCGCTTCCCTTTTCAAGGAGCTTGACAATCTCGGCACCGCCCTGTTTGGTTCGGTCGACAATCTCCTGAAGACGCTCTGGAGAGATGAACTCGGTTACAGGAATGCCTGACACAGTTGTGAAACGCGGTAGAGGCACCATTTCGTCACCGTGACCACCCATCAACATTGCATGAACATCTTCGACTGAACAGCCAATCTCACGTGCGATAAATGTCCGGTACCGGGCTGCATCAAGGACGCCACCCTGCCCCATAACACGCTCCTTGGGGAATCCACTGAGCTTGTGTGCAAGCGTCGTCATCGTGTCCATTGGGTTGGAAACAACAATCAAAAATGCATTCGGTGATGTTGCCTTAATCGCTTCGATGTTCTGTGCTGTGATGTCAGCATTGACTGCGACAAGATCCTCACGGGTCATGCCTGGCTTGCGCGGTGCACCACTGGTCAGAATAACCACATCGCTGTTGGCCGCATCCGCATAGTCACTCGATCCCGTTATCGAGACATCGTAGCCCTCAACCGGTCCCGCTTGGGAAAGGTCAAGTGCTTTTCCTTTGGCGACTCCCTCAAAGATGTCGATCAAGACGACATCCGCAAGCTGCTTTGCAGCAATCCAGTGAGCACAGGTTGAACCAACAAACCCTGCACCAACAACCGTTACCTTTTTACGCATTTACATTCTCCTGTTACATCCACAATATATCGGAAGCAACATGTGTAAATTCTACCAGCCAGTAGGTGTATGGGCATTGCCAACCATCACGCTTGACGGTGATAATGAAACAGGTGTGGACAACGGTGTTCCCATGACCTTATTGGAGATGTTTCCATGATGTTTCAACTGCTTCGCACGACGTACCGGCATCCCCTGAGTAGCATTGGCTTGGCACTTTTACCAATTGCAGCGATTTCAATGTCGCTTGCCGCTGCACCGCCATCCAACAAGGTAAAAGGCTCCTTCAAGGTTCCTACCTACAACCAAGATGTCCGTCCAATCCTTGCTGAAAACTGCTTCTCATGTCACGGCCCGGACAGCGCTTCCCGCAAGGCTGGGCTTCGCCTCGACCGCTTCGCCGATGCAACATTAAAGCGAGCAAGTGGACAGGCAATCATCCCTGGAGACCCAGTTGCGTCCAACATCATGACGCGTATCCGGCTCCCGGAGACCAACCCACTCCACATGCCGCCCGCGGCTGGCCATAAGTCTCTGTCGCCGGCCAATATCGATACACTAACCCGCTGGATTGCAGGGGGTGCCAAGTACGAACAACACTGGTCTTATCTCCCGATTAAACGTCCAAAGCTCCCAACAGTTAAAAACACTAAATGGGTTCGCAATGAGATTGACCGATTTACCCTGGCAGCGATGGAAGCTCGTGGCCTTACGCCTGCTCCAGAAGCCGATCGCCGAACGCTCGCCCGCCGTGCGGCCTTTGACCTTACCGGTCTCCCACCGGACATCGTAGATGTCGAAGCGTTCGTTCGTGACAGCCGGCCGGATGCCTACGATCGCTACCTTAACAAACTCTTTGCATCTCCACGTTGGGGTGAACATCGGGGACGCTACTGGCTGGATGCGGCACGCTACGCCGATACCCACGGAATTCACTTTGATAACTATCGTGAAATTTGGGCGTATCGCGACTGGGTCATTAATGCATTCAATGACAACATGCCGTTTGACCAGTTCACGGTAGAACAGCTCGCCGGTGACCTACTGCCTCGTCCGACGCTGGATCAGCGGATTGCGACTGGATTTACACGCTGTAACATCACGACAAATGAAGGCGGCGCAATCGATGAAGAATATCTGGTGCTTTATGCACGCGACCGCACGGAGACAACTGCTCAGGTCTGGCTAGGCTCAACCCTAGGTTGTGCCGTTTGCCATGATCACAAGTTTGATCCTATTTCGACGCGTGATTTTTATGCAATGTCAGCGTTCTTCAATAACACGGTGCAGCGTGCCATGGATGGCAACATTAAGGATACGCCTCCGATTATCTTCGTCCCAGCTGCAGCCGACAAAATCCGTTTCGATCAAAATGCCGATGGACTTATCTCCAGCCGTGCAGTGCTCGATGAGCGGAAGAAAACTGCGCGCTCTGAGTTCGACACCTGGATGGTCTCATCACGGAAAAACGGACTGTCAGTTGCGGAATCAGCTCCGGATGGCCAGATCTTGCGTGTGCCTCTCACTGCGAAAGGCGACCAATCAGGAATCTCTCCCGCCGGTTTGGCAACGTTCACAACTAGCGGAACGCCGACCTATACGCAAGGCTACCCTGATGGCGATGCGTTTGTTCGAAGCGGCAACCACGCTGTGAACCTTGGTAATGCTGGTGACTTTGATGGCACCAAGCCGTTTTCGGCCAGCGTCTGGGTGAAGATTCCTGGCAACGTAGGTGGCGCCGTTATTGCGAAGATGGATGAAGCAGCTGATTTCCGAGGCTGGGACATCTGGCTTGAAGATGGCAAGATAGGTTCACACCTCATCAACAAGTGGCCTGAGAATGCGTTGAAAAGTGTAACGCGGGATCGCCTCACACCGAATGTGTGGCATCACATTACGGTTACATACGATGGCACAAAGAAGCCATCCGGGCTGGTCGTCTACGTAGATGGTTCGCGGAAGGCACTGGAAAACAGCTCCAACTCTCTGACAGGCACACTTTCAACCAATGTCCCTTTGATGGTCGGACAGCGTAGCCAGAATGCTGGTGCTGAAGGTGTCGCGGTACAGGATGTGCGCCTTTACAACCGTGTCTTGCCATCGCAAACCGTCTTGACGATGGCATCCTATGCACGTGTCAAGTCATTAGCATCCAAGCAGTCAATGTCTGACAAAGAGGTTGACGAGCTGTATGCGTGGTGGCTTACCAACTTGGATACTTCCTATCGACAGGCGTTCACTCGCGTGACGGCCTTGGAAGAAGAGGAAGCATTCATCAAGTCCCGGGGAACAACTACGTTTGTTGCATCCGAGAAAACATCGGCACCGGAAGCCTATGTCCTTCAACGAGGCGAATATGACAAGCGCCGTGAAAAGGTCACACCAGAGACGCCGGCATCGTTGCCTCCAATGCCTATGAAGGCACCAAAGAACAGACTTGGTCTGGCTCAATGGCTTCTTATGCCTGAGAATCCCCTGCCAACACGTGTTACTGTCAACCGCTTCTGGCAGGAAGTCTTTGGAAATGGCATCGTCAAGTCCAGTGGAGACTTTGGAATTACCGGCGAGTTGCCGACCCACCCTGAGCTCCTCGATTGGCTTGCAACGGAGTTCCGTCGGAACAATTGGGACATAAAAGCATTCTTCCGAATGATCCTTACATCGGCGACTTACCGACAATCGTCCAACGTTACACCGGAAAAGAAACGCGTTGATCCTGCTAACAAGTGGCTATCAAGAGCGCCTCGCTTCCGCATGGATGCCGAAGCGATTCGGGATACAGCTCTTTCCATGAGTGGTTTGCTTTCGCAGAAGATCGGTGGGCCAAGCGTAAAGCCTTACCAACCCGATGGTGTATGGGAAGCAGTGGCGATGCCGGAGTCCAACACGCGAAATTATCGGCGTGACTCTGGAGAGAGTCTGTATCGACGATCCATCTATACATTCTGGAAGCGTGCGGCTCCACCAGCCAATATGGAGATTTTCAATGCTCCTAACCGGGAGACGTGTGTTGTGAAGCGTGAACGTACCAACACGCCGTTACAAGCTCTTGTAACGCTGAATGACGTTCAGTTTGTCGAAGCTGCCCGCGTTACGGCTACAAAGCTGATGCGTGAAGTTGGTACAACGGATCGGCGGATGCATCGTTTGTCGATGGCGATTCTAAGTCGGCCTTGGAAACAGTCTGAGCTCGTTGTCTTGACAAGTGTGCTTGATGACTTGAAGGCGTATTACAAGGGACATAAAGCCGAAGCTGAAAAGCTGATTGCATATGGCGAAACTCCGGCACCGAAGGATCTGCCAGCTGGTGATCTTGCCGCTTGGACGATGTTGTGTAACCAGATTCTGAATCTTGATGAGGTCTTAGTCAAATGAGAGAAGACAACGGTCAGTTTCATCCACTGTATGAGGAATGGGTTCGACTTGAAACACGTCGACAGTTCTTTGCCCGTGGCAAAAATGTCTTGGGACTTGCGGCTCTTGCTGAACTGGGAGTTGCATCCGCAGCCACAGCCGTCGCTCCGCCAAAGTATAAAGGTGTTCCAGGGGCGCTTCCTAAACTTCACTTTGCTCCAAAGGCAAAGCGCGTTATCTATCTTCATATGGTCGGTGGTCCCCCACAGGTCGATCTCTTTGACTACAAACCCAAAATGAATGATTGGTTCGACAAGGATTTACCGGAGAGCGTCCGTAACGGCCAACGCCTAACGACGATGACCAGTGGTCAAAGTCGTTTCCCGATCGCCCCTACCAAGTTCGCGTTCAAGCAACATGGGAAAAGCGGGATGTGGGTATCAGAGCTTCTTCCAAACCTGGCGAAGTGCGTTGATGACATGTGTTTCATTCGCTCGATGAACACGGAAGCAATCAATCATGAGCCTGCGATTACGTACATGCAGACGGGAAATCAGCTCACTGGACGACCTTGTCTTGGTTCTTGGGCCAGCTACGGACTTGGTTCAATGAACCAAGACCTACCATCGTTTGTCGTTCTGGTGGCACAGCCAACCGATACATCGCAGATTCAAGCTATTTCCGCACGGCTATGGCAATCTGGCTACTTGCCCGGTGAGCATGCAGGTGTATCTTTCCGCTCAAGCGGTGACCCAATTCTGTACATCAATAATCCGCCCGGTGTTGATTCGAAGGTTCGCCGGACAACCCTTGATGGCGTTCGGGCAATCAACAATCTGACACATCAGGCTGTCGGGGATGACGAAACCCACACCCGTATCCAGCAGTACGAGCTCGCATTCAGAATGCAGTCAAGTGTGCCTGAGCTGACAGATCTCTCGAAGGAGCCAGCATCGACATTTGAGCTCTATGGTGATCAAGCCAAAAAGCCGGGTTCGTTTGCAAATACGGTTCTGATGGCCCGGCGGATGATGGAGCGTGGCGTTCGATTTGTACAAGTGTATTTGAACAACTGGGACACGCACTCTAACGTCGCCGGACGCCTGCCTAGCCAGTGTAAAGACATTGACCGTGCCTGCTACGGCCTGATTACCGATCTCAAGTCCAAGGGGATGTTTGAGGACACGCTAATCATTTGGGGCGGCGAGTTCGGGCGAACCATCTATTCTCAAGGTGGCCTAGCCCGGGATAACTACGGCCGCGACCATCACCCGCGCTGTTTCACGATGTGGATGGCAGGTGGTGGGTCGAAGCCCGGTCAGATTTACGGCGAAACGGATGACTTTTCTTATAATATTGTCAAGGATCCGGTTCCAATTCATGACTTTCACGCGACCGTGATGAAGCTGCTTGGTATTGACCATGAAAGATTCGTGTACAAGTACCAGGGTCTGGATCAACGCTTAACCGGTGTTGAGCCAGCGAAGGCGATCAAGGACCTGATGGCCTGATCGAGAAGGAGTTTAGAATGATTGAAATTATTGCTGTTTGTGCTGCCATGGCGGCAGTTTCCATCAACAATGTCAATGCTCAGACACAAGTCCCGCTTGTAGCTGTCGCACCAGTAAGCACTGCTCCGGCTGGAGCCAAGGTCCTCTTTGGTGGCCGACAGGCAGATGTCGCAGCGAACTGGTACAAGCGGCGTACAACAAATGCACCAGGCTGGACGGTTGGCAATGAATCACAGCTCGTCCCATCTGATAAGTCCGATATCACAACCCGTGATGAGTTTGGTGACTGCTACCTCCACGTAGAGTTCAAGACCCCTACGACCGGACATGGCAATGCTGGTGTCGCACTTCAAGGTCGTTACGAAGTTCAGATCCATAACATGGAGGGCGAGAAGCTTAACGACACGAACCTCGGTGCGTTTTATTCCCAAAAGCCAGCTCGCGTGAATGCAGCCAAGAAGGCCGGCGAATGGCAGACATATGACATCGTCTTCCGTGCTCCACGGTTCGATGCTGCTGGAAAAGAAATCGAAAAGCCACGTGCTACGGTTATCCTCAATGGCATCGTTGTACACAACAACGAGTCCTTCAACGACATGACCGGCATTCAGTACGAGCTCTTCAAGGGACCTGGAGCCAAGGGCCCAATCGTCCTGCAAGGTGACCATGATGCGGTACAGTACCGGAACGTCTGGGTCATCGGTCTGTAATCAAGCATTCACCTTGATTTGATAATGGAAGCCTTCGTATCCCGAAGGCTTCACCTATTTAATGGCTATGAAACTAAACCGTGTTGCTTGTCAATTTGTTGACACTGCTGATGGCAGACCAATCCCGCTTGTCATCTGTACGGCTACGGACAATACAACGGCTGTCAGCGACAACGCTGGGTACATCTCTATCCCGGTCAACTTGCCAAATGGCACAGCTTTTTATCTACAGGTTCAAAGCCCAGGCTACGACATCCCACCAGATGGATTTGCCTATCGTGGAATTCGTCTTGTGGTTGGAAATCCTATTGAGCGAATCAAGCTACGCCGCATAAACATCGCTCAGCGAAGCGGGCGTACCACCGGTATCGGCAAGTACATTCACGCCCAAACCCTCGGTGTAATCGCACAGGTAAATGAAACTCCTTTGACAGGAATGGACTCGGTGCAAACAGCCGAGCTACACGGGACACGCTTTGTCTTTTTTGGTGACACGAACTGGTCTGGGTATCCACTCGGTAACTTCAAAACGACAGCAGGTATTGTCAAAACACAATCCAAACTTGCCAACTGTCCCTACAGCATCGCATACAACACCGATGTCAAAGGATTTCCAAAGTCCAGCATTGTCGAAAATGCCAATGAACCCGGAGTCGTTTGGATTAGCGGTGTTATTCGGGTCGGTGATGAGATTGTTGGGTATGCGAATCGTCGCAAGTCACTGCAACAACAGCTAGCCCATGGCTTTGTACGTTGGAATCCAACAAAGAAGTTATTTTCAGACTTTCAAACGTTACCAGAGACGTCTTGGAAACATTTGGACGGTCATCCGATTTTGTATCAATACGAAGGCGTTGCTTATGTGATGTTTGGACATGCTATTCCAAATTTCCGTGTCAAAGCAGACGTCCGTGCCATTCGGTCTGGACTTACCTTCGAGACATACTCGTGTTTGTTGCCCAATGGGGATGTTGACTACGACGAGAAACATACACCTATCTGGCGATGGCGGTCTGATGGGACTCCCATTGATTCAGAACGCGAAGCATCGCTCATAAAGCGTGGAAAGCTTGCACGTGAGCAATGCAAGTTTTTGCTTGCCGAACACCTGACAAAGCGAATGGTCATTCCCCACCGTGGATCCGTGCGTTGGAATGCGTTTCTTCAGCGTTGGGTTCTCCTGTTCACAGCCATTAATGAACCTGATTCTATGCTTGGCGAGCTTTACATCGCAGCCGGTGCGACGCCTACTGGTCCATGGACTCCTTGCATTAGAATCGCAACGCATCCACGGTACTCCTTTTATAACCCCGTCCATCACAGCTGGCTTGACAAGCAACGGGGTAAGGCGATCACGATCGAGGGTACCTACACGATGTCCTTTTCCGGTAATTCTGTACCAACCCCACACTATGAGTACAACCAGCTTACGTATCAGGTTGACTTAGGTGATGAACGCCTGGCATATCTGGCATCAAACATCGACAAGTAGTATTGGGGAATTTATGATGGTGAATTGGATTTCCCAACTTCCCCAAAGGTGTTTTCGGGGTCACGCTCGCGCAGCCATGGCGGGATGATTACGGTGATTGCGCCTACAACGCACATCCAGCCACTCAGGAGAACGATTTGATCAGGTGTAATCAAACGCATCATGGCTCCGCCAGCAGCGGCGCCGAGTGGCATTAACGGACTTAGGATTCCCGATTGTAAGCCGATGACTTTTCCAAGGTGCTCGGCAGGTGTACGTCGCTGAACGTAGGTTGCCTGAAGTGCGAAGTAAGGGCCCCAGACGATACCAGCCACAAACCAAATCATCCATGCAACTTTGAAATCATGTTGATAGGAGAAAACTATCTGAAGTGCCCCCCATCCAAGCATGATGGATGTCAGAATCAGACCAGTCCTCCGCAGAGATGCAAGTCTTGGGGTTAGCAGCCCGCCCAGCAATGCACCGATGCTGACGGCCATAAATAGGTAGCTAAGCTCGGCTATTCCTCCAGATAGCTGCTTTGGCACGTATAGCGGCAGTGCAGCCTCAGTTGGACCATAGGAAAACCAGAAGAGTCCCGAGAGTACTGT
>Ga0255121_1000518_pt1 | contig 11620 bp, 21 predicted proteins | sample Law_Colum_RepB_8_2_FD_188580 | JGI IMG/M metagenome (GOLD analysis project Ga0255121, IMG submission 188580) | Freshwater microbial communities from St. Lawrence River, New York, United States - Law_Colum_RepB_8h | ecosystem: Environmental > Aquatic > Freshwater > River | place: USA: New York... | reverse complement strand
GGGCGGGAGCGCTCTGAGGCGATTCTGGGGGCGTGGGTGGTGGTGTGTTCATAGGAAAGGAAAAGCCCTCCCGCGTAGGTGCGGGAGGGCGGAGGAAGAGGAAGGGTTAGGCGACCTGCTCCGCGTGGGCAATAACGGCGGCACCGTGGGGGCGTGCAAGGACAGTCTGACGGACTCCGCGGAACTCGCTATGCTCCTTGACGGTAGCCTTGAGGCGGACGGTGTCGCCGATCTCGCCGGGGAGATTGTTGGCGACTAGCACATTGCCTTCGGCGGTGCGGAGGATCACTTTCTCGGTGTAGCCGAACTGGGTAGAGTAGCCGAAACGGTTAGTGACCACCCCTTCAAACTCCTTCCGCTCCCCGACGGTCCCGACGTGGTTGCTAGCCGCAGCCTGCTTCGCCTTCACCGCCTGACTCCGCGCCCGGTTCACCGCAGCAATAACGGACACTCCCACCCCGAACGTCTTGCGGGTAACGTACCCGGAGCGGAGAACCGTTAGGAGGTTATGGAGGTATTCGCTGCCGTCGTCTGGCAGCGCTAGCGCTTCGGCGATGAGCGCTTCAGCCGTTTCCTCTTCCTCTTCAGTTAGGTGGGTGCCTTCGTGCAGAAGCTCCCACGCCCCATCCTTCGTGCTGCGAATGCCACGCTCCTCCGCCTTAGCCTTGGAGACGTACTGGCCGTTATCCGCTTTAAGCGCTAGGGCGACCGCGGTTGTCAGGCTGTACGCTGGCACCGCGCACCCCTCATGCGTCCGCTCCTCGCGGTCCCCGTAGTCCTTGAGAAATTCAGTTAGGGTGGCGAAGTGTTCAAACACTTTTGCCAGGTTCTCCGCCGTGTCGGCGGCGGTGAAGTGCCGGAGGCAGGACCGCCCCACCTGCTTCACCTGCCCCGCTTCGGAGCGGAGGAGGAAGGTGTCGGCGCGGCGTCGGTTGGTGGAGCAATGCTCACACTCGATTGCGCTAGTGCGGAAGCGGGCGGGCACCTCCTCCCCTGTCCCGAGGATTATGTTAGCGTCCCCCTGCGGGGTGATGCGGGCGAGGAAGCTCCACCCCTTCACCATCACCTTTTCCTCCGCCCCCGTGATTTCCAAGTCGTGGACTTCGGCGGTGACGGTGCGGGAGGTGGAGGGGTAGCCGTCCCCAGTGTAGGTGTGGACCTTCACCTGCTCCACGCGGGAGGCGGTGACGGTGAAGGCGGGGATGGCGACCCCCAGCCGCTTCGCCTTCCGCTGGAGGGCGGTGAAGGCGGCGGCGAAAGCGGGGAGGGAGCGGACGGTGATCTTCATTAGGTGCGGTTCGGTTCGGAGTTTTGTTAGTCAACCCATACGTTCCAAGCGGCTTGCGCTTCCTGCGCTGCCTCGATCCGGTCATTTGCTGCCTGGGCGTTTGCTGCCGCCGCGGCAGCGCTTGCGGCGTTCATCGCTTTCTTCTGGCGGGCCACCCACCTCTCTACCAGGTCGATGCGCTCGAACTCGGAGAGCGCCCCGTCTTGGTACATTTCTTCGATTTGTGGGAGGGTGAGTGGGGGGAGGTTCATAGTGTTTTCCTTTCGGGTTTGGGGTTGGACGCGTTCTGCGTCCCCCTATTTACACCCCCCGGAAATGATTCGCAACTGTTTTTTGCACATTCTGCAAATTATTTTCGGGGTACGCGAACGCGGGTAAAAAGATGTTAGCGGTACGCACTCGCGTAAAATCAGTTAGCGGTGCCGCCTAGCAAAAAGCCCGCCCCTTGTGAGGGCGGGCTGCGTGGAGTGTGCTAGTGTCAGTCGCTCCAGCGTGCCGAGTAGCGGTAGCCGCGGGCACCGCCGGACTCTGCCTTGCCAAGTGTCAGGCCCCAGTACTCTGCGAAGGCGGCGGCTGCGTGGTGGTGGGCGTTCTCCGCCGCGTAGTCGTAGGCGAAGGTCTTCTGCCCCCACTCGCTGCTCGTAACGCGGATTTTCGCGCCGCGAGTGTTAGTGGCTGGGACGTGGGTAGTGCGGACAAAGTTAGGTTTCATGGGTGTGGTTCGGTTTAAGTTAGGTAAAGAAAGATGTTAGCGCCAGCAAGCCTCCTCGTCCGCCCGCCGCTCTGCGAGAACTTCGTCTGCCTGGTTGCGGCGGTAGGCGGCGGAGCCATAGACCGGGTAACTCTCGTTCCAGAATAGCGGGTTAATCCAGCCCGCCGCTTTCACTCGCGCCGCCAAGCGCTCGGCAACCTCCGGTGCGGGGGCGTGCTTCCCGTGTACCCACCGGGTGCCGTCCGCCGCCTCGGCGACCACAACCGCGATGTCGCGGTAAATCGCCCCGCTAGGGTTGGTCATGTCCGCCATTTCGTCGTTGAATCCGACGATGCCCGCCTCAATGCGAACGAAGCAATTTGCGATTCTCTCTTTCATGTTAGTGTGGTTCCTTTCGGGTTTGGGGTTTCGGCGTTGCGTTCTGCAACTCCCCACAAATACACCCCCTGAAAAGATTTGCAACTCCTTTTTTGCAATTTGTGCATTTTCCCGAAATCGGTACGCATCCGCGTAGAATTAAGCTAGTCGCTTGCCCTGGCAATTCAGCCCGCCACGGGCACCGCGTTCGCGTAGACCGCTAGCAAAGCAGCGGCAAGTGTCAGGGCTTCCTCCACTAGCAGAGGGCTCCCGGCAAAGGATGGTGCCCCGTCCTCACCTTGCGTTATTCTCAGAACCAAGTCCTCGCCCCGGCACACTGTTAGGACGATAGGGAACTTGTCAGGCGCGTTCATGCCAGGAGGAGTTTGCCAGCTTTCATCTCTTCGTAGGCGATTGAGATAGCGTCGATCTGATCGTCAAAACTTCCGTCTGGAAACTGTTCAAGTTCGTCGATGAAGTCTTTGTTCCAAGACCCGCGCACGATAACAAACTTCCCGGCTTCGATCTTTGCTAGCCATGGCGCGGCCCGCATGAGCTTGCTTTTACTCTTGGGGTTTCGTGCCCTGACCGCCACCTTCCCTAGCAGACCCTGCTGAAGTGTGGAGAAGCCGGACTGGAAACCGCCGACCGCTTCCACCCCGATGCGGGCGATGCCTAGCATTTCAAGGTCTTCCAGGGAGACGCGTTTGATCGCAGCCTCCACTCGCCCCCACACCATGCGCTGCCGGAACATATCTGTTAGGTAGAGAGTGTCAGTCTCCTTGTCCCACGCCAGGCGAGCGCCTGCGGTGTAGTCGCTAGTCTGCTGCTCGGTCAGGGCCAAGTCCCACCCGCGGGTGCATGGGATGTTGCTAGGCACCTGCGAAGCATCGCACCGCCTAACAAAGTTCACGTCCACCTGGCCGGAAGAGGAGGAGCGAGGTGCCTGCTGGAAAAGGGAGTCCCACTCGTACCCTAGCAGAGCCGCCCGCATCCCTTGCAGGAAGGACAGGGGTCGGATCTCCGGCGCTAGCGGTTCGCCTTCCGCCCGCCCTAACGGATCGTCTCCTTTGCCGTCTGCGACAGCCTTATAGACTACCCGGTCGAAGACCGCATCACCCTGACCTTCGTCAATGAGTTGCTGCTTGTACTCGTCACTTGTTAGGTGTCCGATCAGGTCGTGCGGGTGCCAGCGTGTTCCGATGAGGAGGATCTTTGCGTTAGGCGAAAGCCGTGTCATGCAGTCCGCGAAGAACCACTGGATAACCTTGCGGCGCTGAATAGCAGATTCGGCTTCGGCCCGTCCGGGGTGCGGGTCGTCAATGATTAGCCAGTCCGCCCGCCGACCTGTTAGCTTGGAGCCTGCGGAACGCACCACCACGGACGATCCGTTAGTGAATACAACGATGTCGGCACGGTCTGCACCCTGACGCGGGGACAGCCCACCGAAGATGCGGCGGTAGGCGGGAAGCCGCAGGATGTCTTTCACTTCCCCCAGAAATTCCACTAGCAGAGCGCGGCTGAATCCCGTTAGGGCAACGTGCGTGCCAGGGTAGGCAGCGATGATCCACGCTACCGCCCGAACGGCTAGCATCCGGCTCTTGCCGTGCTGCGGCGGGGCGGAGACTGCCTGACGCGGGCGGCGTGTCCCATCCGCCACTCCTTGCACAAGATCGGCTAGCTGGAGGTGGAAGGGTGTCAGGCGGTAAGCGCTGCCCTCTGTCTGCGGAAAGCATAGCGAGCAGAAGACAGCGAAGCATGTCCTAGCGGCTGTCTCCAGGCGTCGGCGTGCCGCAATAAACGCGGCGTCGCTCATCATTTGCAGGCTCATGCGTTAGGCTCTTTGGGAGTTGCATTGCTTGCAAATATATCCGGCACGCGCTGGCAGGCAATCCGCATCGCCTCCACAATAGCCGCATCGTCTAGCTCCGCCCGGTCCTGCATGATTTCAGAGCGCCCGTCCACCACCGACTTATCGCTAGCGTCAGGCGCGGCCAGGGCTTCCTGAATGTGGTCAGGGCGGTAGGCGTTGCTGTACCCGTTGCGGGCTCCCTTGTTAGCGAGGTAGAAGATCATAGCCTTCGTGTCCCCGTCGTTGATCCGCAAGAACAGCTTGCTCTCCACAAAGTCCACCTGCCTAGCTTGAACCTCTTCAACGTCAGCACGGAAGGCTAGGTCGGCGGCGTACCAGTAGTCGTATTCGGAGCGGGATATGCTAGTGTCCTTGAGCGTCTTCGACACCAGCCCCATGTTCTTTGTCAGGCCCTGGAGGAATGCGGCCTTGCGGTTAGCGATGACCTGCTGGCGCTCCTGCTTTCGCGTCTCTTCAAGAACGCGGGCGGAGATGCCCGCATCGACTTTGCGGACACGCGGGCGGGCTGGACCTGCTGGCGTCTTCGGGTTCATACCCACTAACTAAGCCACTGTTTACGAACTTCGCTAGCCACAAATTCCATCATTCGCGGCGGGACGCTCATGCCTATCAGGTACTTGAGAGTAGCCGGATTGTCAGCCGCGTAGTCGTCAGGAAACGATCCCAGCCTGCGCCACTCCATGCAGTTTAGCTTTCGCAACTCAGACCAGTGCGCGTAGTTATGGTGCGACGCGGCTAGAGTGCAGGCAGGTTTCCTATCGTCTAAGCGTATGAAGTTAAACCACGACACTTTGCCTAGCTGCTTAGCGGCTACTCTATTGTAGCTTTGCCCTTTCCGGGCACGCGCCCAGAATCGAATGTGCGTCTCTTCCGGGTCTAACGAATTATCTACTGCGTCTTCAGCCGTGGCAGTTTGTACGTCCCGGCACGCTGCCCCCGCAGACACCCACGGGCTGTTAGGCTTTAGAACTAAAGGCGCGTCAGATACGTCCTTTCTAACCCCGCAAAAAAATACCCGTTTGCGATGCTGCGGAACGCCGCAATCTGCCGCGTCTAGCTGGAATACTTGTGTGCGATACCCCAGCGCACGCATGCGATCCACAATACGTTTACTGTATAGCTTAGCATTGCCTAGCAGGATTCCTGTTACGTTTTCAGCAATCAGGACTTTGGGCCTGACTTTTTCTGCAAGGTCAAGGTAGTCAAAGAATAGGTCGGACAGCACCTGTTTAGCCTGACCTTCCGCGAACCGCTTATTCACGCCCCAGTCTTTCTCCCGGTTCCCTGCCATGCTAAAAGTAGAGCAGGGCGGCGAACCGTCCAGAATATCTACATTGCTAGGCAATGAAGAGGTAGGGATGTCCTTGATAGGGCAGACTTCGATAGGTGTCCCCGGCAGATTCCTGGCGTAGTGAGACGCCATGACAGGGTCGATGTCGTTAGCAAGAACCACCCGGCATCCGGCCAGCTTGTAGCCCATAGAGCTTCCACCGCCGCAAGAAAATGTGGAAATTACGGTAGGTGCCGACTTGCTAGGCTTGGGCAAGTCTGCCAGCATCCAAGCGCATGCAGGCTTCACTTTGGCAGGAAGTGCAGGTGACACCGCGGGCAGGTGACTCCGTCAGGAGTGTCGTCTACGTTGACTTCGCCTGAGGCTGATTCGCGGCTAGTAGTTTCGGCGCTACCCGCCTCAGTCTTCGGCTCTAGCAGATGCTTGAGTTCGTGGTCGCTGAACCCTACCACGGATAGGTCAAACTCATCCGCCTTCAGGTCAGATAGGATGTCAGGCAGAAGGTTGAAATCCCACTCTGCACCCCACTTGTTAGCCGCTAGCAGAGCCGCAGCCTCTTTCTCTTTCGGCCAGCGCACTTCCCGGTAGGAAAACCGAACGCCGGACACTAGCTCCGCAAAGCCGTAAGCGACGGTTCCAGAAGCGTCAGGGCTTTCAAGCTGATGCGTGCGCGTGATAGCGGGATCACCACTAGCCTTGAAGGCTTCCACTCGTTTGTGTCCGCCGACTAGATGGCCCGTTGTTAGGTTGAACACGACGCCTGACAGGTCGCCAAACTCTGCCAAGGATTTTGCAAAGGCTTCGGACTGCTTCTCATCTTTCCACGGAAGGCGAGGGTTCTTTGCGTTAGGCGTTAATGCGTTTGCAGTGTCAGGAGGCGCAACGGTCTTTGCGCGTTTGCGTGCGGGTGCGGATGCCATGGTCGTGTCTGTTAGGGTTGGACAGGGGTGAGTTGCGCGTGGGTCGCTTCGACTTGAAGTGCCGCGTAGGCTAGGAGATCGACGTAGTTGTCGTAGCCGTTAGGGTCGCGTTCGATCCGCTCTTCCTTCAGGCAGCCCATGAAGTGATAGCCTTGCGCGGGTGTTAGCTTGATCCCCGTAGCCGCTTGGAACCGCTCCACGATACCTTCCATGCTCCGCTCCTTGCTAGTCTTGCCGTCCTTGTCGTACCTCACGCCCCTAGCCTCCAGCGTAGCCGCCGCATCCCGCAAGAGTTGCGCGGCGTCGAACCGGATAGGGCTAGGAGGGACGAGTTGCACGGCTTGCAAATTTCCTACCACCTCCCCGCCTGACTCTCCAGTGATCGGGGTTCCCCCTGATTCTTGGATAGGCTCGACGGCAATGCGGCCGGACTCTTCCGCTGTGTCGTTAGGAAGTAGAGACGGGGAAGGTGGCGAAGCGCTGCCTGAAGAACTGGAGCCGCTAGCGGAACTTGCGCTGCTGCTGCTGGAAGAGGATGGTTTCATGTCGGTGGTGGTGTTAGTAACGCGGACAGCCTGGCAGGTACTAGCGGGCTCATCCACCGCGAGGTGCGTTCCCTGCCAGACTATCTGAGCCGCGTCTACTCCACCACCGCAGATTGTGCAAGTAAATTTTCAGCGGTGCCTGACAATACCTCCGGGATGGGGCAGCCGTTAGCCTCGCACCACCGCCGCACTCCGCGCTCCATAGCGGCTAACGCACCCCACACTGTCAGGCGCGTGCCGTCGTAGCCTTCGATCCGGGGGAGCCCTTTCATGCGCTGGATGTACCGCACTAACTTGCGGGACATGGGCGCATCCTGCAACGCGGAAGTTTTGCTAGGTCGGACGTAGGCTTTGCAGGCGCGGGTGCCGAACGTGGTGGTCAGGAGGTTGTTCTTTGCTAGCCCGCGTTTCGGGTTGATCCGGTAGACCACTCCTTTCGAGAACTCGCCGTAGTGCCAGACCCACGCTAACTCCCCGTCGGTGAACCGCACCCCGTCGATAACGATTCGGCGCGTGTTGCCCGTCCCCTTCGATCCTGCTAGGGTTCCCGCCGCCCTTCCGTGGATACCTGCTTTCCACCTGAACTCTAACGGACTCCCTTCAAGGGTGAAGCAGTACCGGAGGGCATCCGTTAGCGCTAGCATGGGTGTGCCTTCGCCGGGCGGTTTGAGGCGAAGTGTCTGCGGCGTGATGCCCAGCCCTCGCGGCCAGGCCATTGTCTTTTTGCCTGACACTCTCCAGGGTTGAGCATCTGCGTCGTCCTCCAGTGCTGCGGCTAGGGATTCCGCCACCGCCTCACGCTTCGCCTCGGTTGCTAGCTTAGCATCTCTCTTCTCCTCCCACGCTTTCTGCCTAGCCGCAGCCGCGACCGCTAGTTCTTCCTTGCGAACCCTAGCCTTTTCTGCCGCCACCGCATCGAGCGCTGGCCCTAACTTGAGGTTGCCGGGTAGGATGTTGGACGGGTTGCCGTCCCTGTAGGTGATAGGGCGGGCGGGCATTTCACCGCGGTTGATGAACCAGACTAGCTCAGAAGCAGACACCCACCCGGTAGACGTTAGGATGCGCTGCTCGGTCGATCCGTCTTTCGGGCGTAGCTTCCCTGCCACCTTCCCTCCAATCTTCCACACTAGCCGCCCCTTCTCGGCGTTGTAGTCCAGTTCGCGCCTGACGGCTTCCACCGTTAGCTCAAGTGCGTCCTCGCTCATGCCTGCGCTCCCTCCGTGTTAGGGTCTTCGTCGCCGTCGTCCTCCTCATCGTCCACCGGGTCCGTGCCTTGTTCAGTTAGGCAGCGGAATCTCCCTAGCACAATACGGTTGCACCTGCGGCAGCGGAACTTTCCTTCAGACTCGGAATAGCAACCCTCCTCGTTAGTTAGCAAGCAGCGCCATGTCGTAACGTAGACGGCATGAGACTCCACGCTTTCCAGACTCTCGTGAGGGCACCACCGCCGCGCAAGGAAACCCATGGTGCGGGATAGTCCGTTAAGGATAGTAACCTTGCAGTGAGCTAGGAAGATTCGCATGGGCTTATTGCGGCAGACGTTGGGCTAGCCAGTCCATCAGGCACCCGACCGCGAGGATCAGAATGGTGGCGAGGATTAGAGCGTAGGCGGTCTGACGGGCATACGCTAGGAGGCGAAGGCGGGGGCTCATGGCGCAACGTCGAACAGTGTCCCCTCCGGTTCGGGCTTTGCTTCCGTGCTAGGGATGCGCGGACCTTCCGGCAGAGGTACGCTCGACACGCGAGCCACAGGCACCCGCCTGACGGTTGTCCCCTCCGGCACTTCCAGCGTGATCGACACGCTAACGGTTTGCGTCGGGGTCTGGGTTTGGGGTGTTTGGTTGTCGTCGCCGCATCCCACCAGGAGCAGGGCGGCGGGTGCAAGGATTGCAAATTTCATCTTCATGGTTTGGGTGTGTTAGGTTTACGGTCGGGCTGGTTGAAACGGCTAGCGTCTATAGTACGGGACGGGCAAGGCGTATCTTCGTGGGTGGTGTAGCCGCAGTATCCGCAGGCAGGCAGGTTGTTAGGGTTAGCGGCCCGCACCGCACGGGCTTTGAACGCTTTTATCGCACGCCACATCCTAGCCTCCGCCGCGTAGAGCTTGCGAACATTGACAGGTGTTTCGCTTCGCCGTTGGTGCAAGGCTAGTGCGGAACGTCGAAGCCTCTTCAGCCAGTAAAGATCATTCATCGCGGCCAAAGGTCGAAGTGAACAACGATGCGCCAGAGGATAGCCCATGGGCCTAGAACGGCTAGGGTCCATGCGAGCGCTAGGCGTGCCCGCGAGGGCAAGGGTGGTGGAGGAGGTTCCGGTGGTGTGGTCATGGTGTCAGGGTTGTTCGGATTCACTAACGGTTGCGGGTGCGGGCAGCGCATGCTCCGCCTTGAAGGCGGCTATTCGAGACTCTACAGCCAGGACCGCCATGGAGTCAATAAATACTCCTTCCATTAGGAGGGCGCGGAACGCTTGCAGCGCTTCACATCTTCGCCGCTGCTGTTGCGCTAGGGAAATCGCGTCCTTGATCTTCGCTAGCGCTTCCTCCCTCTCCGCTCTGAATTGACGATAGGAGTTAGTAACGGTTAGCTTGTCCAGCGACTCCCGAACGTCGTCCGGCAGCAGTCTTTCTGCTAGTGCCAGGGCGATGTTCAGCTTTCGCTGGATTGTGTGTGCGGAGGAAGTCATAGCCGCACCTCCCATTTGTATGCCCGAACATACTCGGCCACCTCTTCCGGCGTAGCTTGCCCCCAGTTAGTAACTAGCTCATCGGGGAAGGGCTCACTGTACGCTAGCAAAGCCTGCGCGGAGGTAGCCCGGTCCCGTGTGACGTGGAACCAGACCGCAGGCACTTCCCGCGTGGGCTCGGGGTCGCTTCCCGTTAGTTCGTAATCGAACCGCCCGCCCAGCCGCGCCCATCGGATCAGTTCGACACTAGCCTCTCCTTTGAGGAGTTTGTGGCGCGAGAGGTTAGCGGAGTGAGCGATTCGGATGAGCCCGGGGTACGGCGTGCCACTAGCAATCGGGCGGGTGTGGTAGACCCCTAGCTTACCCTGCTCTACCATCGTTACGACGTGGCCGGGGGTGTAGGTGTACGGGGTGGAGATTCGGTCGCGTTTGCTCATAGTGTTAGGCGGTAGGGGTTGCGGTTGTTTTTTTGCGTTCTGCTGCGGCGATTCTGCTCTCTACGGCTAGGGTTGTCATCGCCTGCGCTAGCGGCTCGTCCTTTGCCAGACTGAGGAAAGCGCTGACCGCTTCCGGCCTGACACCTTCGTCTTGCAGCCGCTTGACTACCCGAGGGCCTACGCGGGAGACTAGCACTTCGATTCCTGTGGCGAACGTCTCACGGTCCACTTCCCCTTGCAACCACTCGACCGTTTCGGCAATATCCCGCGGCACAAGATGTTCGGCTAGGGCTAGGGCGATGTCGAGGTGCAACTTGATCCTCTTGACTCTGCTGGATGTCATGGCGGTGTTAGGCGTTGAGAGTTAGGGTGCGGGCTTGCTCGGCTTGCTCGGCGTCGTGGCCCAACATTTCCGCCCCTAGCGTTTCCAGAACGTCGATGAGGACTTCACCCGCCGCCAGACTGCGGAATGCTAGGATGGATTCGCGCCGCTCGCCCTTCTGCCGAACCTCTTCCAGAGCGTGGTCGAAGACGGCTAGCGCTTTGAGGAGTTTGCTGTCGTATTCCCCGGCGGTCTGTGCTTCCGCCAAGGCGTACAGGGTCAGGCGAACTTCGTCAGGGATCAGCCTACCCGCCAGGGCGAGGACGATGTGGAGACGGCGTTTGGCGGAGACGAGTTGTTGGGCTTGCATGGTGTTGGTTGGTTAGGGTTATTGTTGGGGTGTGCTAGGATTGAGAAACCAGTTAGGGGTTGCCCGGTTCGTCCACCGGGCGGGCCGACCGCAGAGAACCGCCTTGCGCTCGCGGTAGTAAGCCCGATAAGCTAGGACCGGGTCAGGCCCTTGGAACTCCTCCGGCATCGCCTGCGCGAACGGCGTGGGGTCGGCTTGTGGCAGGGCGGCGAGGAGCGCGGTGCGGTCCAGGGTGTCCAGAGCCGCTTCCGTCTTACTGGGGGCGCATAGCGGCCACCGCCGCCTCCGCTCCACCCGCAGGCTGTCCGCGAGGGCGAGGAGCCACCGCATATTGCCCGCCGCCTTCGCGGCCCATAGCGTGCATGGGTGGCGGGCGTGGGTGCTGCGGTACGGTGCGGGGACCGCTACGCCTGCCGCAACCGTGGAGGCGATCTGGACCGCCTCCAATAGCATCTTGTTCACATGCTGGTCAGCGTGGAAGCCTGCGGCCTTCGCGGGGTCGTGGTGGAGGGCGAAGATGTTCATTTTCCGTTAGTGTCGAAGTCGATGGTGGCACCCTGACCGCCATTGCGGAAGACGCGGCAGGTGGAACCGATGGCGATGGCTTCCAGCCAGGTCCGAAGGGTTGCTAGCCGATCCGTTGTGGCGATGTGCCCGTCTACTTGCAGACGGAACCGAGGGAAACCCTGACGCTCGCGGGCCAGGCCGCAAGCCGTCATCGCCGCGGCTAGGACCGGGGGGACGTTAGGCATGACGCACCCGTCAGGGAGGGTGATGCGCGAGAGGGTGAAGGTGCGAACGGGCGGGGCGGTAGTAGGGC
>Ga0255121_1000464_pt1 | contig 12242 bp, 7 predicted proteins | sample Law_Colum_RepB_8_2_FD_188580 | JGI IMG/M metagenome (GOLD analysis project Ga0255121, IMG submission 188580) | Freshwater microbial communities from St. Lawrence River, New York, United States - Law_Colum_RepB_8h | ecosystem: Environmental > Aquatic > Freshwater > River | place: USA: New York... | reverse complement strand
AGATTTTCTCAACACCCATGGCGATGTTACGATCATCGTTACGACACGGTCCGCTGACATACCTGTCGGCTGGGCGTTTGTCCCAATATCGACATTGATTGCTCCGTTGTCATCGATGTCGGATGAAGCGTGTTTGAAAACGCAAGCGGTGCAGATGCTGTTCTCGTTGATGCCAGCAGCCGTTACATCGCTGTCGGAAACAACATCGACAATCGCCTACCTTCGCACCTTGTTTACGTACATCGATCCGTTGCCATTTATGATCGAGGTTGTTGCATCTTGGTTGTCTGCGATGACGATTCAGCAGCTCATTGTCCGTCTGTCCAAGGACAGGTCCCATCTGCTGCAGGCTGCTGCAGAGCGTTCGCGCGATGGTGTGGTCTTCAGTGACACGATTCGCGCATCGGTGAAGGTGCTGTCTCATGATGGCAAGGAGGTGTTGAGACTTCTTGCGCTTTACGGTGAACCGCTGTCCAAGGAAAAGATCATTGATGTGCTTGCCTTACGAACGGATGTCGCGGTCAAGGAAATCTGTGATTCAGGGATGGTCCGCCTGTTAGAGGATGGAAAGATTGTTGTTTGGAGCTTGGTGGGCGAGTTTGTCCGTAGTACGCAACCGACTAGCTGTCGAACTGTGTTACGTAAGATGATTCGGATTGGATTGCTATCGTCGACAGTCATCGAGAACGCTCATAAGGAAATTACTGAAACAGTAATGACTATCACTACGACAATGGAAATGAGTGCTTTCATAGTTGGATTTAATAGAGCAATTTCAAAAGCAAACATAGCTAAGGCAAAACATGTACTCCAAAACACATCAGATTACGTAGTAAACAATTTCCTTGGCAACCTTAGTCCTTATTCGTTATCAGTACTCTGCTCCAACTATGGAATAGTGCGACTTTTTGACATTTATGACTCGATTACAAACCTAATAAACAGCACAACAGATAAGAATTATCAATCCCATAACGAGTTGATAACACAAGAAGTTCGGAATGCATTGTTAGCTAAACCAGTTGATTCCAAGAGAGTCAGAAATGCCTTAGACCATAACTTCACCGATAACATCGGACACGCTATAAGTATTGCGCTTTACCTTAGTGTTCATCGACCATCGCAATCGTTTACTGAAGTAGCAGAAGCGATATCTAGTAAATATGCATTTGTGTCCAATGGACTGGAGTCAGGTGGTATTTGTTTGGTGAATGGGTTACTTTGCGAGGACCGTGGTGACTATGTATCAGCTCTTGCGAGCATCAATAATGCAAAATCTCATATAGTTCGTGGAACAGCTACAAACTACTATGCATACTGCGTTTATCAAGAGATTAGATTGCAAGTTACACAAAGTATCTTCGGATTTGACCAAGCATTGACGGAAATGCTTTCGATTGAATCAGTCAACGAACCCGGAATCGTATGCGGTATCGCCAGCCAGCTCGCCTTCTCATTCACAGACAAGCGGCCTGAGACATCCCTCCACTATTTGCGCATTTCAAACTCGCTCTATTCATCACACCTTTCAAACGAAAAAACTTCCTTTGCGACAATGAACCGGCGGATCGAGCTCATCCTTCGAGACTCGCTCGGCGATGACTACATCGATACTCACCTGACCAGCGTTGATGTATCAAATGTCTCCATCGGGGATCTCTGCGGGCCACTCGATGAATACGTTAGGCAAACGACACTCTTCGCCCAAGGGTAAAGCGGGAGTGCCTTCGGAATGCAAAGAACATCCGGGTAAATCCAGCCACCATTGCCATCGTTGGTTGAACCGCCAATCAGGCTTTCCCGATGGCAGTATCTAAGTCCATTCCCATTCATGATTCGCGCACCTGACAGCCTTACGATGTTTACGTCAAATCCGATGGCCATCATCTGTATTCCCCTCTCGAGACGATATCGGAGAAATCCAGCATCGAATTCAAGTCCTAGAAAGACATAGTTATCTAAGCCCGCAGCGGCTTGCTTTGGCCTGTAACGAGTTCTATTGAAATGTGGGATATCGAACTGCCGCAGAATGTTTCGGCAGAGCAATGAGCCAGTACATTGGATGGAATTCCAAGCATCCAACGATGTCATATGCCAGTAGAGTTTTGTATTCACATTTACATTTCGTATGAAATGGCTCGATTACTACACTTTTTGAAAAATACTGGACTGTTTTTTCGCACGGCACTCATGTCATGGACAAAGCCATCGGGCCAGCGTCGCCGATGAATGATTATGTATAAACATCCCAGCTGTTAACGTATTCATCCCGCATTACTTCAACTCCTGTCCATGGTCCCGATTGCCCTGCAGGAAACCGCCATGAACAAAGAGACACAAAAAAATTTGTTTCTGATTTATGTTCATTTTTTGACCAGGGGCACATGTATGCCTGAACATCCAGTACGGGTAGGATGTCAAGTGCGATAAAATCGCCCGCTAGTTCATTTGTACAACAGGACCCAACATGGCAAAGTCACTCATCATTGTCGAATCCCCCGCTAAAACTAAATCCCTCAAGGCATACCTCGGCAGTGATTATGATGTGGAAGCATCCGTCGGTCATATTCGTGACTTGCCGAAGTCCTGGAACCCGACGAGCATTGACACGCCATTCGATGTTCCCTATGAAGTCACTAAGGATCGCCTCGAAACGGTCAAAAAGCTTCGTGCCGCTGCCAAGAAGGTAGACATGATCTACCTCGCCTCAGACCCTGACCGTGAAGGCGAAGCGATCGCATGGCACGTCGCACAGATCCTCGACCAACCAAGCTCCAAGGTCAAGCGCATTGTTTTCAATGAGATTACAAAGTCAGCTGTACTCGATGCCTTGAAGTCTCCCCGCGAAGTCACGGTTGACCGTGTAAATGCACAGCAAGCTAGGCGTGTCATCGACCGCTTTGAAGGCTACGGGATGTCCAGTCAGGTTCAGGCCAAGGTCAAAAATGCCACGCATGCAGGCCGTGTTCAGTCTGTTGCACTCCGATTGATCGTTGACCGTGAACGCGCGATTGAGGCATTCGTAGCGGTTGAATACTGGTCTGTAACCGCAACCCTTTCCAAGCTATCGCCAACAAAGCCACAGTTCCCTGCTAAGCTAAAGTCGTACAAGGGTACAAAGCTTGGCGACCACGACCTCGATCAGGTGACCGCAGAAGCTGTCGTCGCAGATTGCCAGACAAAAGCATGGACTGTGATCAGTGTCGCGACCAAAGAAGCGAAGGAGCGTGCAAAGGCTCCGTTTATTACATCCACACTGCAGCAGGAAGCCGCACGCCGCCTCGGGTATGGCGCGCAGCGTACGATGCGGATTGCACAGAACCTCTACGAAGGTATCGATGTTGGCGGTCCTGATGGCACCACGGGTCTCATTACCTATATGCGTACCGACTCAACTCGTATCGCAGGCGAAGCACAAGTGGCTGCCCGCAGCTTCATCGCCTCCTATTATGGTGAGCAGTATCTCCCGGCAAGCCCCAATGTGTATACGAATAAGGGTGCCGCGCAGGATGCCCATGAAGCCATTCGCCCGACCGATGTCCGCCGAACGCCAGACTCGCTGAAGAGTTCATCCTTGACAGCTGACCAACTAAAGCTCTACACGCTTATCTGGAACCGTTTTGTTGCATCCCAAATGGCAGTGGCCACCTTCGACCAGACGAGTGTTGACATCGAAGTGGGTGCGGCCATTTTCCACGCGACCGGGCGTGTTCGAAAATTTGATGGCCACCTGCGTGTCTACGAAGAAGGTCGGGATGATGTTGCGGCAGAAAAAGCGGATACGGAAAACGGCCGTATCTTGCCTCCTATGGAAAAAGGTGAAGTCCTAAAGCTTCATGCTCTCGTCCCGAAGCAGCACTTTACCGATCCGCCTCCCCGCTTTACAGAAGCATCGCTGGTCAAGGCACTCGAAGAAAACAAGGTCGGACGTCCCAGCACATACGCATCGATCATGGAAAAAATCCGTGCAGACTACGTCGAAGTTGTTGACAAGCGCTTCCATCCAAATCCGATTGGATGCGCGGTAACAGACACGCTTGTTGCAGACCTCCCGAAATTTGTCGATGTCAAATACACCGCGAACCTTGAAAATGGCTTGGATGAAGTTGCTGAAGGTCAACGTGATTGGGTTGAGTTCCTGCGCTCCGTACATGAAGAGTTCAAAACCGCAATCGATCAGTCCATTCCGAACTGTCCGAACTGCGACAAGGAACTGGTTCTGAAACGCGGACGCTTTGGCCAGTTCTACGCCTGTAGCGGCTATCCGGAATGTAACTACATCTTGAAATCGAAGGCTGTCGCAAAGGCAGAGCCAGCAGTTCCTCCAAAGCTTTTGGATGAGCCGTGTCCTGAATGCAGCGCACAGCTTTCTGAGCGTGTCAGCCGGTTTGGCAAAACCTTTGTTGGCTGTAGCGCGTTCCCAAAATGCCGCTACATCAAGAAAGACATTCCTGTCAGTACTGGCATCAAGTGTCCGCTGTGTAAAGAAGGCGACATCGTAGAAAAAGGGAGCAAGCGCGGCATCTTTTATGGATGTGGGACTTACCCTGCCTGTAAGTGCACCCTTTCTGGCCTTCCGCTCAGTGACAGGCAATGTCCAGATTGTAATGGCGTTCTCCACCATGCTTACTTCCGCGGGCGCTATACGGGTATCCAATGCGCATCCAAGGAATGTAAGTACAAAGAAAAAGGTCAGGATCCTCGTCCCCCACGCGCCGCCACTCCTGAAGCCGCTGTCACAGCCCCTGCCCCTGAGGGGGAGACCGCATGAGCACGCCGCTCCGGGTCACACACGTTGCATTGACATCCACGCCGGATGCAAGAGCTGCGGGACGCCCGGAGCTCACCCCTGAGCTCCTGTCAGCGACAGGAGCACGCTATTCCAGGTCCATAGATGGTCTTGATGTCATCCTATCCAAGATTGATCCATCCGATATGGATGCTGCCGTCGACCGTATCTTCAAGTTTGTTGATTATGGCCACGCATCGATTGCAGACATGGCTCCTGTTGCGATGTTTATCGATGGCATCAGCATGTGGCTTGCGTACCACATTTGGAGCTTGGTGCCGACGGCTGGCGGGCAGGAATCATCCACGCGCTATATCCGGATTGCAAATGACACGCTTCTTGGCGCGGATATAACCGGAGCATCAGACAGCAATCATGCATCTGCAGCGATGGACATTTACAATCAGGCACTAGCGTATTGGGAAGGAATCGCTGAGCAGTTTCCAGCACTGGTCAGAATTCCGCAGGGAACGCCCACGAAAGCCGCAGCGCGTATCCGTCGCAACTATGCCTTTGACCGCGCAAGGTACTTTTTACCAGTCACTGCGCAGACGAACATGATGTTGGTGATGAGCGCGAGAGGCTGGGTTGGGCTCATTCAGCAGCTGCTTGCATCCGGACTTGCGGAAGCTGAACAGGTTGCAGCGGTGATGCGCGATGAACTCGCACTTGTCACCCCGCGGCTCATCCGGCATGCCCGCCTTGTCGATGGCATCGCAGCAGGCATCCGAGCAAACCAAGTCGAAGTGTCCCAGCGGGCAAACGTTATCCCAAATGACCTTGCAAGTGGATTTGGAGAAGCACGCGACTCGGCATTTGTAGACATTGATGTACCTGCTGATGTCACAGATGCAGCTATGACTTCGGCGTTTGCCTTTCATGACAACCGTTACGGATTTGTCGGAGATGCCCTACGGCGGACATCAGTGCGGTTTGGGTGGGAAGCGGTAACAATGGCAGAGCTTCGCGACTTAAACCGGCATCGGACTGGGAATAAATACTGCCCGATGCTACCGCTAGGCTTTTATTGTGCACTTGATGAGGTTCCTGAAGGGGTTGATGCGTCGCCACTTGAGGCTTGGGCACAACGCGGACGCCAGATGACATTGACTGCGCGTGAGGGAATCGCGGCTGGCAATCCCGCTGACATCTACAAGAGTCTGCTGGGGTCTCAGTTTTTCTTCGAACACACGACAACAGCCGACAAGTTTATCTATGAAGCTGAGCTCCGAACGGGTACTGGCGCGCATTATAAGTATGCAAAGCATCTCCATGATTGCCTCGAGCTTTGGTACGAGCGCTTCCCCGAAACCAAAGGCTTGGTCCTCGAAGGCACTGCTGAGCCAGAATAGCGGAACCTTTCACCAACGACCAGCGTTTTGACATATACGACACGTTGTGGTTAGTTGTACATGTGTCGTGACTTTGCCAGACAAAGTAAGGATTTCCTATGCAGAATGAATACCCATTGCTTGACAACCTGAGTGGTCCAGAAAGCCTCCGTTCGATGGATGTGCCGACACTCAACCGTCTTGCTGATGAAGTCCGTGATGGTCTGGTACGAACGATAGCAAAAGTCGGCGGGCACTTTGCACCAAATCTTGGCGTCATCGAGCTCACGATCGCGATGTACCACGCATACGGAATCCCTGAAGACAAGGTCATCTGGGATGTCGGCCATCAGTGCTATCCGCATAAAATGCTCACGGGACGATGGAAGCAGCTTTCATCGATCAAGCAGTATGGTGGCATCAGCGGTTATCTGCGTCGTGATGAGAGCAAGTATGACCTCTTCGGTGCAGGTCATGCGTCTACATCGCTTTCGGCTGCACTTGGCTTTGCGAAGGCCCGTGACCTCCGCGGTACGAAAGAGCATGTGCTTGCTGTTATCGGGGATGGCTCGCTGACAGGCGGGATGGCGCTGGAAGCAATGCTGAACATTGGCGACCAGAAAACGGACATGGTTGTGGTGCTCAATGACAACAATATGAGCATCGCTGAAAATGTCGGCGCGCTGGCGACGATGCTCGCAAAGCTTCGCTTAAATCCGCAGTTTCAAAAGGCTCAATCAGCGTTTAAGTCGTCCATTCCGAAGGAAGGTCTGCTTTATAAGGCTGCGAGTGGCGCTCGCCATGCGGCAACGCATCTGGTTGCCCCAGCCAACACGGGACTCTTCTTCGAGGAGCTCGGTTTTCAATACATCGGCCCACTTGATGGCCACGACATCGGTTTCCTGACGGAAGTCTTCGAGGAAGTCAAGCGCCTTAAGGGTCCAGTTCTCTTGCATGTCAACACGACCAAGGGCAAGGGCTATGTGCCGGCAGAAGGCGATCAGCGTACATGGCACGCGGTCAGTGGCTTCAATGTCGAAGATGGCAACCTTGAGAAGAAAGCATCCGGGGTTTCCTATACGCAAGCGTTTGTCGAAAGCCTCAACGAAGTTGCCGTTAATCACCCGGAAGTTGTTGCGATTACCGCAGCGATGCCGGACGGAACGGGACTCGCTAAGTTCGCGGAGAAGTTCCCCGAGCGTTTCTTCGATGTAGGTATTGCTGAGCAGCATGCGGTGACATTCGCAGCTGGACTAGCAGCTGGAGGCTTCCGCCCTGTCTGTGCGATTTATTCGACATTTCTACAGAGGGCGTACGACCAGATCATCCATGATGTGTGTCTTCAAGACCTCCCTGTGGTGTTCTGTCTTGACCGGGCTGGTCTTGTAGGCGATGATGGTGCAACGCATCACGGAGCGATGGATATTGCGTACATGCGCAGTATTCCGGGAATGGCCTTCTTGGCTCCCTGTGACACAGCAGAGCTCCGAGAGATGGTTCGCTACGCTCTGACGGAACATCAAGGGCCAATTGCAATCCGCTATCCACGCGGTAGCACTGTTCTGCTTGAGCCGAAGCCCCAACCGATACGCCATGGCTTGTCACAAACGCTGATGTCCGGCGGGGATGTTGCATTGCTTGCCGTTGGCCCGATGGTCAATCAGGCTCTGGAGGCAGCGCGAATCCTTCGTGATACTCACAAAATTGACTGTACTGTTGTAAATATCCGATGGATCAAGCCATTGGATATCGAAATGTTAAAGCGGGTCGCAGCGTCGGCGCAGCTAATCGTCACGCTTGAAGATGGAGTCATCACCGGAGGCTTTGGGTCTGCAGTAATGGAAGCCCTGCATGATTTGGATAAACAAAACATTGCCGTTAAGCGTATTGGTCTTCCGGACCACTATGTAGAACATGGCACCATACCTAAGCTGCAGGAGCTGTGTGGCATGGATGCCAAGTCGGTTGTTCAGACGGTCATTGATGGCATCAAAGAACGCGTGACGAGTCCGAAGTAGGTAGCTCATGCAAAGAAAAAGCCCACCGCAGTTTGTCTACGGTGGGCTTTGCTTTTACAGCTCTAGGTTTAATCAGCGCCTTCGAGGGCTCCTGCAATACGCACAAACGCTTCCATGTCACCATTGGTAAACCGTCGATAGAACGCGGCTTGCAGAACGCGCTCTTGCACCTGCAAAGCAGCAGTCAGATTGGTTTTACCCAGCTCTGAGATAACGGCGTAGGTCCCACGACCATCGTGTTCACAAGCTTCACGGGAAATGACTCCACCTTCGACCATCCGGTCAATTAGCCGCGTGATTCCACTGCGGCTGAGGGATGACCGTTCGGCAAGCTCTCCAAGTCGGATTCGGCCATTTCCATACCACTGGATGTCAAAAAGAATCCCGACCCATTCTAGTGGTACACAACCGGACCTGCGCAACGACTCATCGATTGAGCGGGAGATTTTAGCCTGCCCGGCACACAGCTTACGCCATACATGATTAGTATCAAAATCGCTCACACATATTTATTACCCATTCGATACAGGATTTACACCTTCGTCGACGGCATATTGAATGGTGATTAGCAATATAGCAACAGCATAATGTGCGTAACAGGCTGAACATTGACCAGCCGTGGACGTGTGAAGACCGTCATAAGTGAACTGCAAGATGCTGAGAGACAATCTTCAGCGGCATCCCACGATCAAAAGTACCAAGGAATAGAAAGAGGTTCTGTTCTAAGTTCTTTACGTGTTGGCCAGACGATAGAGTGCATCACCATAAATGCGAATGCACTGTAGGTAGCGTTCAACAGAAATGTTCTCATCTGGACGATGTGCAACTTCCGGGTCGCCGGCCATCGCGGCACCAAATGCAACTCCTACAGGATGAACGCTTGTTGCGTAGGTGCGTCCCCCCATGGTTTTGGGAGCCGACATATCCCCAGTGTGGTCACGATACACGCTAAGCAACGTCTTGACAGGTTCCTGATCAATTGGCACATGTAATGGAGCCGTATGGTCAAATTCCACAAGCGTCCACCCACGTTCTGTCAGGTTATCCCAGCTGCGCTGCAAGACAGAATCATCCCATGTAGCCGGGTAACGCACATTGATAACCACCTCTAAGAGGCCATCCTTTACATTCACCACACCAACATTCAGGGTTAGCGCGCCCGTCAGGTCATCCTGGCCTTCGATACCTGCCCCTTTGCCATCACAGTCGCAGAGGGCAACCAATGCCTGCCATGACGCATCGCTGGTCGCACTTTCCAAGCCAACTGCGAGGAGCATCGCTGCGTTTACACCGCCATGTGGTGCTCCGCCATGTGCGGATACACCCGTTACTTGCAGTCCACCACCGGGTGTTTCAATAGCAGTCGGCATTGCAACACGTAAACGATTCAAGAGTGATGCGTCACTAATCGTTACAGTTGCTTTGTCTGGGACCATATTAGGTCGGAGCCCGGAAGTGAAACTCGTGATTCCTGCTGATGTGGAACCAAGCGGCCGTGTCACGGTCGCAGTGTAGCTACCCTTTTCAGCGTGATACAGAGGGAAGCCGGCATCCGGGGTGAATGCAAGCTTTGGCATCGGTTGTCCCGCTGCGCCAAAGTAATGCTCCATACATTGCCATGAGGACTCTTCATCACACCCAAATATCAGCCTGACACGGTGGCGCAGCTCGGCACCACTTTGCAACAATGCGATTGCACCGTGTACGCCAGCAAATGTCGGGCCCTTATCATCCTGCGCACCACGGCTCCATATACGGCCATCGCGAACGACGGCATCCCACGGACCATCTGACCAACCATCCCCAGGTGGAACGACGTCCAAGTGGCCGAGCAACGCAATATGCTCCACAGCATCCACTGGTCCAAATTCGGCGTAGCCCACGAAGCCATCAAGGTTGACGGTGTGCATCCCAGCCGCGGCGCACATATCCAAGGTATATGTCAGTGCATCCGCACACGCTTGACCGAACGGCGCGCCAGAGGCGACGGTTGCATCATCTTTAACCGATGGAATGCGGAGACAGGCTTGCAGTGATGCGATGGCCGTTTCCTGGTTGTCATCAATGTAGCGATTGAGGAATTCAATAAAGGACATAGTGTTAGTCTTTCAGGAGGCTTTTGAAGCCCGGGACGAGTGCCTCTAGAACTTTGGCACTGACTGTTGCAACGGCTGCATCTGCGTCGTTTCCTTGGTGCATGTGTCCAGGAGGGAGATTGTCGATAGCAACTGCCATCACGACACGGTTTCCATCAACCTTGATAACTCCGACATCCCCGCGCAAAGACTCAATCCAACCTGGTTTGTGTGCGACCTTGCAAACAGACTTGGGAGGCTCGATTGCCCAGCTTAGTGGAAGCCATTTAGTGAGCATCCGACCATCGATGCACTTTTCCATGCGCTCCAACGTATCGGATGTCAGGTGCGATGCGATTGTTACCAAATCAAATGCAGTGGATTGCGCAGTATGCTCGTCGTCATCTGGTGCAGGGGTCATCGTTATTGGGCGATTGATAATCGTCGATTCTATATCCCAGGTCCGACGCAGCATCGCGGTCGCGACTGCAGCCCCGCCAAGAGCATCGAGACAGAGATTGCTCGCCACATTGTCAGAGACCACAATTGCCAGCGTTGCAGCATCAGAGAGGGAGATATCCCGTACGCTTGCCATATAGCGAAGCACACCGGCCCCACCTACGATGTCGCCATTAGTGAACTTACATGCGTCATCCCATGAGAGTCCACCTGCTGCTACAAGACGGGACACCATGTCCACAATGGCAATCTTTATCATTGACGCAGTTGGAAACACTCTCCACTCGTTGTGCGAAAAGCTATCTCCCGTCGTCAGGTTGACGGCGTGCACACAAAGGATGGCATCGCCGCCCACAGTCTGCTCAAGGTCGCGAATCAGTTCAGGCAGTGTCATCATCGGTGTAGTCCATATCCAAATCTTCGGCTTCGCCGCTTGCGACGGGTCGTGCACGATCCGTTGCCCAGTATCTTAGCTCTGCAATCCCCTCACGCATCGTGCGGGAAAGTGGTACCGAGACCTTAATGACTTCAAGCATGTCGCTATCTGTGAGGACACGTGCTCCATCGTGAAACGATGTGTACATCGCAGAAACGACAACCTGCTCAATTTCAGCGCCAGAAAATCCGATTGCCTTGCGCGCCAAGAGGTCAACATCGTGGTTTGTGACTTCGCGCCCGCGCTTGCGCAAGTGAATTGCGAAGATTTCTTTGCGCTCAGGGAGTGCAGGAAGATCAACAAAAAAGATCTCATCAAAGCGACCTTTGCGCATCAGTTCCGGAGGAAGCGCAGAGACATCATTGGATGTTGCAATCACGAAAACCGGAGCCTTCTTATCCTGCATCCAGGAAAGGAAGGTGCCAAAGACACGGCTCGTAGTACCGCCATCGGATATCCCAGAGCTCTGCGTCCCGCTAAACCCTTTTTCAAGCTCATCAATCCAAAGAAGACAAGGCGCAACAGACTCAGCAGTCGCAATCGCCTTTCGCATATTCTCTTCTGATGACCCGACAATCCCAGCGAAGATTCGGCCGACATCAAGGCGTAGGAGTGGCAACCGCCAGAGACTTGCGATGGCTTTTGCTGTCAAGGATTTACCACAGCCCTGAACACCAAGGAGGAGGATTCCCTTCGGCTCGGGGAGTCCGTAAGCCTTGGCTTTCCCACTAAAGCTTGCCGTCCTCTGGTTCATCCAGTCCTTTAACAGGTCCATTCCTCCGACATCGTTGAAAGCTTCCGATGCCCGGTAGTACTCGAGGATGCCGGATTTCCGGATGATTTGTTCTTTTTCGCCGAGAATGATATCGATGTCAAAGCAGCGCTTCTCAACCAGAGACTTTGCAAAGACATTTTCAGCTTCATTGCTGGTCAATCCACTCGCAGCCTTGAGGACCTGCTCCCGTTGGTCGTTCGTTAGGCGAACATCCACTTGGGAATTCCCACGGACACTTTGAATGATGCCCTCAAGGAGACGGTCAAGATCCGTAACGGTTGGCAGCTGATAGTCAACAACCGTGATTTCCTTTTCCAGTTCCACTGGCAGCTTGAGCATCGGAGACAAGAGAATCAACG
>Ga0255121_1000454_pt1 | contig 12319 bp, 7 predicted proteins | sample Law_Colum_RepB_8_2_FD_188580 | JGI IMG/M metagenome (GOLD analysis project Ga0255121, IMG submission 188580) | Freshwater microbial communities from St. Lawrence River, New York, United States - Law_Colum_RepB_8h | ecosystem: Environmental > Aquatic > Freshwater > River | place: USA: New York... | reverse complement strand
CTGCCGCGCCAAGCTACGTCGTTATCTCGAGCAGCGAGGCGCCCTCCGAGCACTCCGAGCTCTCCGCCGAGGACGCCCCCGAGGACGCGCCCGCCGCGCGCTGGGTGCGCCGCGTGCACCGGCGCTGAAAATTATTTAACACGTATATAAGACAGGTTTATTTAGAAACACAATGGCAACAAATCTTATCGATAACGTCACCACGATGTATGAGAGCCTCAAAGATGCTGTCGATCAAGCACGCGAACTTTACGAAAACGCGCAGACACAGGTGAAGAGCACTGAAGAAGCGCGCCTTCAGTCATACAAGGAGCTCATACGTTTGAATGAGATAAACAATGCGGCCGTAGAGGCTCATGAAAAAGCAACACAGATCGAATCCAAACAAAAGGAACGTTACGAGGCGGCAAAAGCAAAGCTCGAAGAAGTTCATGACAAGCTGACAAAGCTAATCGGAGCACCTGCGCAAGTAAACGCGTCAGGAAAGGCGCCAGAAGTCGCGCTGTCTAAGCCAGAGGTCGCGCAAAAGGACGCGCTGTCTCAGCCAGAGGTCGCGCAAAAGGACGCGCTGTCTCAGCCAGAGGTCGCGCAAAAGGACGCGCTGTCTCAGCCAGAGGTCGCGCAAAAGGACGCGCTGTCTCAGCCAGAGGTCGCGCAAAAGGACGCGCTGTCTCAGCCAGAGGTCGCGCAAAAGGACGCGCTGTCTCAGCCAGAGGTCACGCCAGAGGACGCGCTGTCTCAGCCAGAGGTCACGCCACCACCCGCGCGGCCTAAGCCAGACAAGCGCGGGCGCGAAGAGAGTAACACCTCCAAGAAAGAAAAAGTGGCGAAAGAACCAGCGACGAAGAAGTACCAGCGCCTACGACAAGTCAGCGACAGCGAGTAAAACCCACCGCCCCCTCTGCGGTTCTTTCCGCCAGCGCCGTCAGGCGCATCCAGCGCCGTCAGGCGCATCCTTGTTTTAATAAACGCAATTTGCGATTCACCCGTCTCCCCATCAGCACTCCATACGGGTGGCCTACTGTCAACGCCAACAAGTTCCCATCTTCCCGAACCCACCGCACATCTCGCAAACTCTGCGCGCATGCCCAACGTGCCATAGTCCTTGAATCTCACAGCACACGGCCGAAAAAAAAGTTCGCCCTCGAGCCGCGCACGCGGCGCGCACGCGCGAAAATGCCGCCCGCCCGCCGCGCGAAGCGCAAAGCCGCCGTGCCCGGCGACGTCGCGAGCAAGCGCTCGCGCGCGATGCACGAGCGCGCGAGCCTCGACAGCATCCGCGCGCTGCTGCGCGACTTCGAGGGCGCGGCCCCGGAGCGCAGCAGCGTGTGGCTGTGTCTGGAGAGCGTGCTCGACTCCACGCCCTTCGGCCCGTCGCTGCTCAAGCACGGGCAGCCGGGGGCCACCGACAGCGTGTCGGTCGTCACGCGCGCCTACGAGGAGAAGTTCCTGCGCGAGTGCCACCTCCCCGAGGACACCCCGTGCGTCATGGGGGAGTTCTGCGAGTGCCAGGCCACCGCGGGCTTCACCGGCGTCGCGTTCGTGCTCCCGACGGTCTCGAACGTGAACCCGCGCATGTGCGTGCTCTGCATCCGCAAGACGACGCAGATGCTCTTCTACCGCATCGTCGCGAGCGGGCTCTCGACCTCGCAAATGGTGCAGTTCTACGGCAACATCGCGGGCGTCCCCGGAGAGTACAGCGAGCGCGCCATGCTCGTCGTGCCGCCGGGCGGCCCTGTGCACTGCATGCCGCTCCCCGTCGTCGCGCACCAGCGAAACCGCTACTTCGCCGTCGCCGGCGCCGACGGCGTGCGCCGCATCGGCCAACGCGACGTCTACTACGAGAATTTTCAGTAGCGCCCAGCACTTGCGAGGCGCTTGGGACGGGCGACATGCCCGCGCTGCTCTTCACGGGCGGCGTCTTCTCCCAGGCTGCCGTGCTCGGGCCGACACCCGCCGTGCCTCCCGGCGCGTGTCCCCCCCGGGCCCCAGAGGGGCCCACGCCCGCGGCAGGGGCCCCAGAGGGGCCCACGCCCGCAGGCTTCGCGGGCTGCGCCGCGGGCTGCGCCTGCGCCGCCGGCAGCGCCTGCGCCGCCGCCGCCGCCGCCGCCGCGCTCCACCCCGCGCTGCGCGCCGAGCTCGCGCGGCTGCTCCTCGCCGAGAAGCAGGAGGCGGGCGCCGCGCTCTCCGCCAAGCTCGAGCGCCTCGACGCGGTGCTCTTCTGCTCGCTGCTGGCGCCCGCGCTCCAGCCGCGCTTCCTCGCGCTGCTCGAGCCCGCGCACCTCCCCGGGCGCGGCCGCGTGCAAGACATCGGCCACATCGTGCGCCGCATGCTCCTGCGCAGCGTCTCTAGCGACGTGCTCTTCCGCATGTACACCCACAGCATGCCCTTCGTCAAGCACAACCGCATGCAGTTTCCGGCCTTCAAGCACGTTGCCCTCCAGGACATGCAGCATATGCTCGTCGCAATCCAGAACCTCACGCTCGGCAGCGCGCAGGGCGTTGCCAAGATGCCCGTGTGGACCACCCGCCGCCAGCTCATGCGCTTCTTCCACGAGCTGCTCACGCGCGGCTCCGCCGCCGACCTCCACGTCTTCCTCGCGTCCCACCTCTACCTCCTGCGCCTCGCGCTCATAGAGCAGTTCATCGTCTTCACCAACCGTTACATGCCCCTCGAGGTCAGCCTCATGCGCTGCTTCATCGACCCGTCCTACGACCACGCGCGCGTCTCGCGCCTCGTGCGCTACATCGTCGACAACTTCCGCATCAGCGCCCTCCAGGAAGACCTCGACTTCGCGCGCCTCGAGGCCAAGGCCCAGACTGCGATCGAGCGCTGCAACCGCACCTGCCGCAGCATGCAGAACTTCCACCACATCCGAGAGGGCCAGCGCAACGCCGCCGCCCACGAGCCAACCTTCGCCGCCGCCATGCGCGTCCCGCGCCTCGCAGGCCTCGACGGCCTCGGCCTCCTCGCTGCCACGCGCACGCAACCCCTGCTCGCCCTCGCTGCTGCACACGACGTCCAGAACCGCATCGTGCGCTTCCAGCTCCCCGTCGAGCTCCAGCACCAGCAGTACGCACTCGTCCGCGCCTCCAAGCTCGAGGGCTTCAAGCACCGCTCGCTCCTGTACGTCTGCCTCCGCTGCCATGAGCAGCACCCCACCTCTGCCGGCAACATGCGCCTCATCCACGGCCAGTCCCCGCTCTGCGTCCACTGCCTCTCCAACTCCTTCACCGTCTGCATTCAGACCCTCGGCTGCATCGTGCGCGTCCGCAGCACCTCCTACTACTTCTGCCGCTTCTGCGCCAGTGTGCACGCGTGGAGTGGCTCCGCCGCCGCCTTCTACAGGTGCGCAGAGCAAAGCGAGAGTCTCGCGCGCCCCCTCCTCGCCCAGGGCTGCGTCGTCTGTCTCCGCGCCCAGGGCTGCACCGCCGTCCCGGTCTTCGACTCGCGCCTCGGCGTTCGCACCCACGCCTTCCTCTGCGGCCGGCACATGCCTGCAGCTGCGCAGCTCGAGTATTGTCACGACGCCGTCGCGCTCCGCGAGCTGCTGCGCGGCCGCTTCGCGTGAGCGCGTAAGCGTGAGCGCGTGAGCGTAGGGAGCACTGACTGAGGATATTTTACTATATTTTACTCAATAAACACCATCAATAAAATCACATCAATAAAATCACATCAATAAAATCACATCAATAAAATCACGCCTCCCAGGGCTCGCGCTAGCACTCCCCGCACGCCACGCACTCCAGCGCGCTCTCGTTCCGCACGTAGAAGCCGCTCTCGCAACGGTCCCCGCACGCCTGCGCCTGCGTGTCGCGCACAGTCTCCCCCGTGCACGGCCGGTACAGCGCCGTCATGCGGTACTTGTCCACGTCGCAGAGTTCGCACAGCCGGCAGCAATCCAATTTGAACACGTCGTACCCGAAGCTCATCTCCGCGCGGTGCAGCCTGAACCCGCTCTCGGGTTCGAACTTGCAGCCCGGCGCCTCGGTGTCGAAAAAGTGCCCGTTCGGACAGTACGCCCCGAGGTGATAAAAAGGCTTGAACTTCACGTCCACGTCCGGGTGCTCCGCCGCCCTCTTCGCCAGCGCCTCATCCTTGGTCAGCGTCTTCGTCTTGAAGCCCAGCGGCACTGGCTCCCACCACTCGAACGTCTCCTTGCCCCCACACCCTAGCACCGCGTAGATGCCGCTCGTGTTCTGCACCCACGTCGGGCACCGCCGGCACACGTAGTTCGCCAACACCCGCCCGCGTCGCTCCGCGGCGAGCGGGAAGCATCCACGCAGCCCCTCCTCGTGCCAGAGGAACTGGGCGCCCTCGCACTGCGTCGCGCACAACTCGCAGGTCCCCTCCGGCGGGTCCGGGCCCCCGAAGCGATTACACCCGCGGTTGTACCGGTGGTCGCTGCACACCTTGCACTCGACGCAGTGCCCGTGGTGCTTCAGCTCCCACCCCGCCAGCACTGCGCTCGCCGCGCTCGCCGCGCTCGCCGCGCTCGCCGCGCTCGCCGCGCTCGCCGCGCTCGCCGCGCTCGCCGCGCTCGCCGCGCTCGCCGCGCTCGCCGCGCTTGCCGCGCTCGCCGCGCTCGCCGCCGCCAGCGCCTGCGCCCCCAGGGCCTGCAGCTTCTGCACGCGCCAGATACCGCCCTCCGCCTTTCGCGCCCAGAGCTCCGCCGTCGCCGCACCAGCGCCGCACCCCTGGCTGTACATATACCGCATCTCGCAGAAAGCTTCGCAGCGCTTCACCTCGCACCGCCGCGTGCCGTTCGCGAAGAGCTCATAGTCCACCGCGTGCAGTGCAGCCACCGGGCCATCCCCGTGCAGCTGCCCCTTCCACCGCACAGCCGCTGCCGTCTTCACGCGGTCTTCGCCCTCGACATCCACTCTCAACGCGCCTGCGTTCCACAACAACCTCCGCCGCCGCAGCTCATTGCACTTGATGTTGAAGTGCTTGTAGTGCCAGCGATTCCTCACCCGGAACTTAAAGTTGTTCTCGTTGTACCACGGCTCAATCGCGTTTTGATACCCTTCCTTATCATGGAGGAACGCCCGCCACACCACCTCCGGCTCGAAAACCTTGCACTCGTCGCACGCCTCGCACTTTTTCGTCGTCGTGTTATAGAACTCACCGCGCGGTACTTCATCATCTTCACCGTTGCACATCAAACACCGCGCCTCATTATTGTCCATAAGCGGCCGCTCGATCGCCGTGCACGGCAAGCACACACGCCAGTCATCGTCTTCCGCTGTATCCGTGCGCAGGCAGTAGTTATTTTCGAGAGCGAAAGGACGGTCCGTATTATCCCTCCTCTTTTCCATGCATCCACGAAGCTCAGTTCCTTCCACACAACGAATGACCTTTGTATTGCCGAAGGGAAATTCCGTTGCCATGTCCGATGGCACGTCGATACAAACTTTCATACCCTCAGGCTTGTACAGGTTGACTCCACATGGTGCACAACAATCGTTTTTTGGCAAGATAGAAAATTGATTTTCTGACTTGAGAAGGTAACTGCTACACGGTAATTCCGTTTTTCTCTCACTGCCACCCGGACATTTTGCACACGTCGTGGCCAGTAGGGTTTCTTTAAGTTCATACTGTGCGCCCGGAGTCATCTGTATCTTTATCGTACTGACATTCAATAAAGTGAATGTTTCTTCTTCGCAAATCTGGCATTCGAATACAGATTGCTCTGCCGACCTATAAAAACCGTCATCGCATGGATGACAGCGGAGTTGAGACAACGTCCATTTATCGATCATTTTTGCGTTTGTTACCTGCTTAAGTTTAAAGAGCGCATCTCTGGCCTTACTGTTTACGGTATACTTTGTCAGATCACGGCGAAATTTATCAAAAAACGTTCCAGCAGGGCAAGATTGACAGACCTCGACAACATTGAAATCATAAATCAAATCTGAATTAAGCCACGAGATTTCATGAGAAAATCCAGTCGGAGGATCAATACCCTTTAACAAAAAGTCTTTCACCATCTTAATATTGTCAATTGTCTCCTGTAAATCTTCTTTGTTTAATTTTCCATCTTTTAAAACAGGTGATGCAAGAAGAGTTGTCCCGTCGGGACAAATCCTACAGGACCTCCTAGGTGCAGGCAACGTTGTGATTCTTTTATGTCTTTGATTCGCTGTGATGTATGCTTTATACACTTTTGCCTCATCCGTGTCGAGCCACTCTTTTGCGCTTACAGAGAACCCAATTGAAGACTGACGCAACAAAATTGGCGGTTCTGCAACTGTTCTATCACTATCAATCTCTGTAAAAATATCAAATGAATTGTCGTCTTGGATCATACTCCTGGAATTCAAGACTTTGATCGATATCGTATTTTTGGTATTTTTGTCGCTTTTCCACGCCAAGAAACACGATGTAAAGCAGCGTGTCTCTTGTTGTGCAGCAGTAGCGAGTTGTGTATTTTCACCACGAAAAATATCTAGTGAAATTGGGTCCACTGGATTCACAACGGTAAAGATAGGACACTGTTGGCATCCCTGCAAAGTTTCTTCTGAACCGGGTATGTTCACTGTTGCGTAATAACAGTCTTTCTCGGGTGGGGAAAAAAGTTGCTTCCACCAATCACCTGAAGTGAAATCTATGTAATCTACATTGTTATTTGATGGACAGAAACGCTGTTCTTCTGTGCGCGGCATTGTCTTCACAGTTTGATAACTTTGCAACGGACTCACTTTCTTGTAATACGTTCCGCGAGAGCACGGACCACAGATAAATGCCCGTTCTTGAAAAAACTCTTCTCCTATATTACTACAATATTCCCATGTTCCACACGCTCCGTTCCCGTAGCACTCTTTCGGACGGTCGTTGCAGTTGCATGTCCAAAATTTCCATGTTTTTGCCTGATATTGTCCTACACCACTGTTCGCATTCGTTTTGCAAACCAGTACCAAAACAGTCCAAACAAGCAAACCCAGGTGCGCGCCATGTTTTTGCATACCAACGGGTAGTAAAATACGACTTAGTGCGTTCACCAAGCAAATTTTCGCAAGTCAAGAGAAGGCCATTCTAAGAATAGATGTTTCAAGAAAACGAGTGCAAACATAGGACGCGATTTCAAAACTGAAACACGGTAACGCGACAGGCGCGTGCCCACGCGCGAATTGCCGTCAAAAAACAGAACATTCTTCTCGATCCCAGGCCGTACGTCACCGACTCAGCGATGCAGAACGTCATGCAGGCCTTCATGGCGCAAGAGGCCGCAGCCATCGAGAGCATCGAAATGAAGAGCGAGCGCAAGAAGGCGCAGCAGCGCATATACGCAAAGAAGCACTACGACGAACACAGAGAAGAAATCCTGTCCCGCCAGAGAGAGTACCGGGTCAGAAACCCAGAGCGCAGAAAGGAGTACGAAAAGGAGTATCGCGACCAGAACTCCGAGAAGATTCAGCAATACGCGAAGAATTACTACACCACAAACGCCAGCCGTCTGTCTGAATACCAGCGCACCTACCGCGCCGAGCACAGAAGCTACTTCTACAACTACCAAAAGCAGTACCGCACAACACACGCCGCTAAAATCGCCGAGTACCAGCGCGAGTACCGCCAGAAGCGAAAGCAGGCGCGCACGCAGGCCGCGCATGCTGCCGCCAGCGTCGCTGCGGGCGCACTGAACGCCTCCGCCGCCGCCGTCTATGCGGGCGCAAGCCTCGCACCCGCCGCAACATAGCGCACGCGCTGAGCGCATGCGTACCATGTAATGCTAAGTGCACTTACGCAGACCTAGAACAGATTTAGACTTAAACCTGTATGCTTCCATGATACACCCACGCGCACAGGCGCGAAGACAAAGTTAGGCATGCGATAATACATGTTTTTGGTATTTAACAAAGTATAATTAGAAACAATATGACGACTTTTGAGACCAATGTTATCGAGTCTATGACTGTGGAAGAGGCTGACTCTTCGTCCTTTGAGAAGCTTGTGAGACCTTTTGCAATGACATATTTCCGTCAGTTTACATACACGGACTTGCGGAAGTTAAAGCCAAAGGATGCCGACGACGACTTCCCCGCAGGGGATTCACAGAAGTGCGCCAGTGCAACAGCCTCAACGGAGGATAACCCTCTGAGTGCAGTGCAGGAGCATTGCATCATTTACTGTCTTGGAAAAATTCCTGAAAAAAAGCGAGGAAGCATCGAGGACTTCGACACCATCGTAGAGGATTTCAGTCCTATAATACAAACAGCGTTTGATGAAGTTTACCAAAAAGCTGACGAAAAAAGCAAAAGAGACGCTGCAGCGAAGAAAGTCAAGAGGACTCAGGAAGCTCAGGAGAAGGCTGTGCCTGATATCGCGAACGGCGGTGTTTCCAAGAAGGCCAAGAAACCCACTATTGAACTGACACCCGAGCAGGCAGCTGCCAAGGAAGCCGCTGCAAAGGAGCGCGAGACAGACAAGGCCGGCAAAAAGCGCCAGCATGAGGCAGATGCGCTTGACATCAAGGACAGTGGTGTTTCCAAGAAGCCCAAGGTTGAACGGACCCCTAAAGAGGAGGAAGCGCTAAGGAAAAGGCGCGAGAAAGACGCCGAACGCAGGGTTGCAAAGAAGGCGGCAGAAGCTCTTGAAAAAGAGCTTGACATCGTGCATGCCAAAGAAGTCGCCGAAGTAGAAAAGGAACTTGCGCCTCTTCAAGGCATTCTCAACAAATTCATGCATGAAGTGTTTGAAAACCTCATCATCAAGAAGTCCGGTGAGGAGGATCCGTATGACATATTGCCTTTTGAGCTGAAGAACATGGCATATGACATGAAAGAAATCGCATTTGAAAATCTTAATAAGCAAGACATCAGCCGGTTCAACAAGAGACCATTGGACGAACTTTTGGATCTGTTGGTCCAAGATATTTTCGAGACAATCGACATGCGCAAACAAGTTGATACTGACTTCATGAACAACAACTTTCCCATCTCCGACCCTTGGGTCTACAAGCAGCAGGTCGCGTCCGACACTTCTGCCGGCTGCGACGTCTCCGCCAACCCTTCTGCCCATGACAACAACGTGTCAGACTCCAGCTGCGACAGCGACGAGAACGCACACCTCTCTGACTCGGACAAACACGAGCGCGTCGCGAAAAAGGACGAGGGCGAACGCCTCTCTCACGTCGGATCCGACAGCGGGTGCGAATCGGATGGTGACCCCATTGTGGTCACTCCGGGTGCCGGCGGGTCTTACTCGAAGGACAAGTCCCCTCTGCGCACTCCGGGCACTCCGCCCACTCCTCTGGGCACTCCGGTCACACCGGGTGGTCCTTACTCACGCTGCGACAGCAACGAGGACGAACACCTCTCTGACGTCGGATCCAACAGCGGGTCTGACTCGGAGGACGAGTCCCGTCAGCGCACTCCGGTCACACCGGGTGGTCCTTACTCACGCTGCGACAGCGACGAGGACGAACACCTCTCTGACGTCGGATCCGACGGCGGGTCTGACCTGGAGGTCGCGAATCAGGACGAGGACGAACACCTCTCTGACGTCGGATCCGACGGCGGGTCTGACCTGGAGGTCGCGAATCAGGACGAGGACGAACACCTCTCTGACGTCGGATCCGACGGCGGGTCTGACCAGGGGGACCAGTCCCGCCCGGACTCACCGGGATACTGAAGCGCGCTTCACGTCTTCAGCCCACTCTCTCGCAAACTAGCCACGCGAGTCACTGTACATATTTATTGAATAAAGATTCTTACTGATACCTTTCTTCGTCCCAAAGAACTGACACTCGCCCGCACCACGCCGCGCGCAGCACGCGGAGCACGCGCAGCACGCGAAGCACGCGCAGCATGCGCAGCACGCCCCACCGCGCGCCCGCGCGCCCGCGCCTACTTGTCCGCGCCGCGCCTCTCGAAGATGCGCTCAAGCTCGAGCTCCTCGGCTGTCTGAGTCGGGAGCGTCGCCGCCTTCGGGACCTTTGACCTCTTCCTCGGCTCGGACTCCTCGCCCGCCTTGGCCACCGCCGCTGCCGTCGCCGCCGCCGCCGCTGTCGTCGCCGCGATCCCCACTGACGTCGCCGCCGCCGCCGCCGCCGCCGCCGCCGCTGACGTCGCTGCCGTCGTCGCCGGCGTCGTCGAGTCTACCGGAAGCGTGCTCGCGCGCTGCTTTGGCGTCACGTCCACGCGAGCCGCCACGCGGGTGATCGTGCGCTTGGGAAGCAGTGTTTGCATAGGTGCATCTAAACCTTCGAGATCAATTCCAGAACTTCGGTTTTCACCCCTTCCACCTTCAGGTTCCCTTCCACGCTTCTTTGAAACAATATCATGAATATACATATTCTTGAAAGTATCCAAATGCGAATCAAGTTTACTTCCTAAGAGCATCGCTTTCAATAAATTATATCCATTGTTTATAAAAGGATATTTGTGTTTAAAAACAAGCATTTCAGTTTGCGGTATTTTTGTTTCGTCTTTTTCAAGAGAACCATGTTTGCTAACTTTTTCTGCCATATTATTTATATCTGTAATCACATCGGCTGTAAACCAATCTAACATTTTTTCCTCCTTCCAGACAGGCGCCCAATTCACTTGCATCAAAGCACCTGTCATATACTCATGATCACTGAACGGCGCCAAAACCTGCCCGTACCTTGCCGACTTTGAATATGTCTGCGCGCAATGCCAATATCCAGTACAACGGTGATCCAATAACATTTTAAACGCCTCTAGTAATTCATCATCAGAAGGGTCTTCAATAGTTTTTAAATTATGCTCAAACAGTTGTTTCAGTACGCTATCTTGTTCATTTCTGTAATACTCAGGCAGCTCCCCAGCTTTAAAAAATGTAGGAATTATTTGAATCACGCAAAAATTTAACCTATTGAAGTTCATATATTTTGACACAGTGCCGTGATTGTAATGATTTAATGTGTATAGAACAGTATTACTGCGTCGTACTGGTGCCAAATGCATAATCAATTGATCTCCCCCTTCAATCTCGTTATTTCGCCATATATTAACCAAATCTCGGTTCTGTCCATCCACTGTAAGTGTGGTGAAGTAGCTCGCAGCAGCTTGTACAGGTTTGTCTCGACCCTCATGCTGTCCACCCTGCTTCTCCGAACCAGCGCAGATACCGAAAGGTTTGATATGGAATTTGATAATATGCTGTAGTAACAGAAACGTTTTGAGGACAAACTGTACAATCATCTGATATTCAGTTTTCTGATTATCTGATTCTTTAGAAGATTTTTTACCATTGACACCCAATTTCACAATATTATCAGAAGAATGCACCGCATACGTGCCGAAGCTGGCGATGAGCGAATCCCACGCGTTCGAGTTTTCTGGAGTCAAAATGTTTTTTTCCAATCGATACCACAGGCGGTTGAAAATGCCCGCCAATACATAGTTGACTTGCACGACGTTCAGGAACACATTGACATTCACGAGCGAGTTCAGGTGCTTTTGGCTCTGCATGGGATAAGGCTTGGAGGACAGCCAGACATACTTCTGCGTCGACACCGGCGTCACGATGAATGCCACGTCCCCGTTGTCCACGGAGTGGAAGAGCGAAAACGTGCTCACCGTGTCGGGCTCGGGCTCGGGGAGCTCGACGCGCGGGATGCCCGCGGCCACCCGGTGCGCGGTCTGAGGGCCTTTGTTGGCGTTGAGGTTGCCCTTGCCCGGCTGCGAATACGGCACGATGTTCTCCAGCAGCTGCGAGGTGCCGTTGTACACCCCGTCCGCCTGCCCGTAGACGCCCTGCGGGCCGCCCCCGAGGTCGGTGGGCAGCGGCCCGGGGCCGTTGATCCTCGAGTCGGTGAAGCGAATATCGCCGTTCAAACTTGCAAAGAAGCCCCCCGACGCCATGCACCCGAGACTGTTATATATCGGATTATGCGCTTTTATGAAAGACGCATGGGGCGTTCTTTATTACAATCAAGTTATTTGTCACAAGACCCCGCTGCCGGCACGCGTGCCGCGCGCACTACTCGTCATCGCGCTCGCTCAGCAGCGCCATGTGCGCGAGCTGTCCGGCCCACGCCAGCCACACGCAGAACATTAGGCCGAGCTCTTCGAGCGGCATGCGGCGAATCGCGCTTTGCCGCGCTTTGCCGCGCTTTGCCGCGCTTTTGCGAATCCACGAAATCCAAATTTTCGCAACGATGCGGTTCGCGAGTCGGGAGCAAGCGGCGCGTGCGCGCGTATAAACGAGCGCCCGGCCATGCCGCGCGCGCGGGCCCCCCGCGAACCACGCGTCGCCGCGCTGGTCGCCGCGCTTGTTGCCGCGCTCGCCCTCGCCCTCGCGCCCGCGGCCCACGCCACCGCCGTCTACGTCTCCACCGCCCCGGCGTGCCCC
>Ga0255121_1000451_pt1 | contig 12330 bp, 11 predicted proteins | sample Law_Colum_RepB_8_2_FD_188580 | JGI IMG/M metagenome (GOLD analysis project Ga0255121, IMG submission 188580) | Freshwater microbial communities from St. Lawrence River, New York, United States - Law_Colum_RepB_8h | ecosystem: Environmental > Aquatic > Freshwater > River | place: USA: New York... | reverse complement strand
AAATAATTTTTAGAACAATTTAATCGCTGATTGATTCTTGCCATCTGTATTTCCTCAAGATACAGATGGCAACTTGCTTTTTCTTGCTTTTTGCATAAGTTTGGGCAGCTATGATGAATGATAGAACCATGACATTACCTCACTCAACACCTAACGATAACGCTGAATCCCAAGTAAGCGAGTTGCTTGTTGCTCGAAGGAAATCGATAGCTGGCAAATTACACATACAAGATTTGGTTTTTCATCGCCTGACACAGTCTTTTTCTTTGCTTGTGTTATTTGCACTTGCCGGCATCATTGTTTCTCTTTTTTACAATGCATTACCGACATTCACAAAGTTCGGCTTGCATTTTTTGTGGTACGTTGAATGGGACATCGTCAACGAAGAATTCGGTGCTGCAATTTCCATTGCGGGCACAGTATTGAGTGCTGGCATTGCCATGCTGATCTCGGTGCCATTGGCTTTTGGCATTGCATTGTTCCTCACTGAAACTTGTCCTCTTTGGTTGCGCAGACCGCTTGGAACTGCCATTGAATTATTGGCTGCCATTCCTTCAATCATTTATGGAATGTTCGGCCTGTTTGTTTTTGCGCCTATCTATGCAGATTATTTGCAAGTCCCGCTGCAGTCTGTTTTGGGTGGTTTACCTTTGGTGGGTTGGTTATTTGGTGGCGCCGTAACCGGCTTGGGAATTTTGGCTGCTGGAATTATTTTGGCATTCATGGTTTTGCCATTCGTTGCAGCGGTGATGCGCGATGTGTTTGAAATAACGCCACCCATATTGCGTGAATCAGCTTATGGTCTGGGATGCACCACTTGGGAAGTTGTGAGGAAAGTAGTTTTGCCATACACACAAAAAGGTGTGGTTGGCGGAATCATGCTCGGCTTGGGACGTGCGTTGGGTGAAACGATGGCTGTAACTTTTGTGATCGGCAATGCCAACCGTCTGCCCACCTCTCTTTTTTCTCCTGGCACGTCCATTGCCTCGGTCTTGGCCAACGAGTTTGGAGAGGCTGGCGGTTTGCACTTCAATACTTTATTTGCTTTGGGCTTTCTTTTGTTCTGTATCACCTTTGTGGTTTTGTTCATTGCCAAGTGGATGATCTACCGTACCGAAAAAGCCAAAGGCTTTTGAAGGTTGTGACCTCAGACTTCAATTTCTATATTCTTCACACATCAATCACATGAACTCATCTGATTTATACCTGAGTCGCAAGCGGTCAAACATTGTAGGTTTGACGTTATCAATGCTTGCCATGTCAGTAGGTTTGGTCGCCTTGGTGTGGATTTTATTTGTTCTGTTGTCGAACGGATTTGATGCACTCCAGTTATCACTTTTTATCAAAGATACGCCAGCACCGGGCTCTGAAGGAGGCGGATTACGCAACGCCATCGTTGGCAGTTTGATGATTGTGGGTTTGTCCGTATTGGTGTCTACACCGGTAGGTATTTTGGCGGGTATCTACCTGACTGAATACGGCGACAAAAGTAAAACAGCCGAATTAACTCGCTTTGTCACTGACATCATGTTGTCTGCACCTTCCATTGTTCTTGGCCTTTTCGTTTATGCGGTGGCAGTTGCAACAGTGGGTCATTTCTCAGGTTATGCGGGAAGCATGGCATTGTCATTGATCGCCATACCTGTTGTTATGCGGACCACTGAAAATATCTTGCGTCTTGTTCCAGGTAGTCTCAGAGAAGCAGCTTTTGCACTTGGCGCACCCCGATGGAAAGTCTCCGTCATGGTTACCCTAAGGGCAGCCAAGAGTGGTGTGATGACGGGAATTCTTTTGGCAATTGCTCGCATCAGTGGTGAAACTGCGCCACTGCTTTTTACTGCACTCAACAATCAATTTTTCAGCACCAACATGTCTGCACCCATGGCAAACCTACCCGTGGTGATTTTTCAGTTTGCCATGAGCCCCTATGAAAACTGGATTCACCTGGCTTGGGGTGGTGCACTGATCATCACTTTGGCTGTGCTGTTTTTGAACATCATCGCCCGGGTCATGTTTCGCGAAAAAGTAAAAGTTTGAATTTAAAAGGTCCTCATATGTCGATTGACTCTCCATCAGCCCTGAACAATTCGATTGAAATTCGAAATCTCAATTTTTTCTATGACAAGTTTCAAGGTCTGAATGACGTAAACCTTGATATTGCCGAGCACAAAGTCACTGCCTTTATTGGCCCTTCGGGTTGCGGTAAATCAACCTTGTTGCGTACCTTGAACCGCATGTATAGCCTTTACCCGGGCCAACGTGCTGAAGGTGAAATACGACTGTACGGTTCTAATATTCTTGATAAAAACCAAGACCTTAATTTGTTACGTGCGCAGGTGGGCATGGTTTTCCAAAAGCCGACGCCTTTTCCTATGTCCATTTACGACAATATTGCTTTTGGCATCAGGCTCTATGAAAAATTAAGTCGCTCTGAAATGGACGACCGTGTTGAATGGGCTTTGACAAAAGGTGCTATTTGGAATGAAGTCAAAGACAAGCTCAATGTCAGCGGACTTTCCTTGTCTGGCGGACAACAGCAACGTTTGTGTATCGCTCGTTCAGTAGCTGTGAAACCCAAAGTGATTTTGCTTGATGAGCCAACCTCTGCTCTAGACCCCATTTCAACAGCTAAAGTCGAAGAGTTAATCACTGAACTCAAGCAGGACTACACTGTTGCCATTGTTACCCACAATATGCAACAAGCAGCCCGTGTTTCGGATTTCACTGCATACATGTATCTTGGTAGCTTGATCGAATTTGGAGCAACAGATCAGATTTTTTTAAAGCCTCAACGCAAAGAAACTGAAGACTACATCACTGGCCGTTTTGGCTGATCCGATTGATTCAAAGGAATACCATGCCTGATAAACATTTATCTTCGCAGTTTGACCACGAGCTCAACACTGTTTCTTCTCGTCTGATGGAAATGGGTGGGTTGGTTGAATCACAGATTCAGCAAGCCGTCTACGCATTGTCTTTGTTTGTTGAAGAGGTTGCCGATCAAGTGATCAAAACAGAGAGTCAAGTCAATTCAATGGAGATTGAAATTGACCGCGAGTTGTCCACCATCATTGCAAGGCGTCAGCCAACTGCCAAAGATCTGCGCTTGCTGATGGCCATTTCCAAAGCCACTGCCAATCTTGAAAGAGCAGGTGATGAAGCCAACAAAATTGCTCGAATGGTCAAGTCCTTGATAAACAATGGTGGATTCAGATCATTGCCATCTTCAGAATTACGATTGACCACTGAAATGGCGAGTAGTTTGTTGCGAAAAGCGCTAGATGCATTTGCACGCCTTGACACTTCCATGGCGCTTGCCATCTTGAAAGAAGATGACTTGATCGACAAAGAATTTGATGGTTTTGTTCGCAAATTAATCACCTACATGATGGAAGACCCACGGACCATCAGTTCAAGCTTGGATTTGCTCTTCGTTGCCAAAGCGCTTGAGCGGATCGGGGACCATGCAAAAAATATTGCCGAGTTAATCATCTATATCGTGAAAGGTGAAGACGTTCGCCACACGTCCATGGAACATATAGAGTCGACTTTGCAGTAAAAACAATGAGACATCTTCCTAAAGTTTTGATTGTTGAAGATGAGCCTTCGATTGCGGAACTGATCACTGTAAATCTTCGGCACAATGGTTTATCGCCTACCTGGGTTGATGATGGTGAAAAGGCACAAAAGGCCATAGATGAAGTCTTGCCAGATGTGATTTTGCTGGACTGGATGCTGCCTGGACAAAGCGGTGTGTATTGGGCAAGAAAATGGCGCAGTGACGCCAGAACCAAATCAATACCCATTTTGTTTTTGACCGCGAAAAGCGAAGAAGCTGACAAGGTTTCTGGCTTGGATGCAGGCGCGGATGATTACATCACCAAGCCTTTTTCTACGCAAGAATTGATGGCTAGGATTCGATCAGTTTTGCGTCGGCGTGCACCTCAACAAGCCGAAGATGCTGTCACAATCGGACAACTGCAATTAGATGGTGCGACACACCGGGTCACGTTTGCAGGCGAACCCCTCAAAATGGGACCTACAGAATTCAAATTACTCAATTTCTTGATGCACCACACGGAGAGAGTTCATTCCCGTTCCCAATTGCTGGACAAGGTTTGGGGAGACCATGTTTTCATCGAAGAACGTACGGTTGACGTTCATGTGAAACGACTGCGCGAAGCACTGGGTGAGGCTGGAGCGATGATTGAAACTGTCAGAGGTGTTGGCTATCGTTTCAATAACCAATCTCACTGATACGTATTCAGTGACATTTTGATGCTGGGCAGAATTTTCCTTCTGGTGTTTTGGTTGTCCCTAGGGGCTGCACTTGGTTTTTTTATCTCGCCCAATTCACAGCATCATTTTGAATATATTTCTTTAGGAATGCTGGTGGCCTTGTCTTGCGCGCACCTCATTTCAAGCTGGCAGGCAGAAAAATTTTTAAATTGGTTACAAAAGCCTGTCTTGGACAGCAATAAAGAGCACAGCGCATTTTGGGAAAGCGCTGCTGATAAGATTATCCGACTGCTCAAAAACAAAGAATCGCAAAGACTTGTCAGTGAAGAGAGTTTGCGCCAGTTTCTGGCGGCAATTCAAGCTTCGCCACATGGTGTGATTATTTTGGACAGCGATACGAGAATTCAATGGAGTAACCAGACCGCTTCAGAACATCTGGGCTTAGACCCCAAACTTGATTTGCAGCAACTCATTGGAAACATGTTGCGAAATCCAATTTTCAGTAACTATGTCAACTCAAAATCATTTGACCATGAGGTGATTATCGAAGGCAGAGACCATCGTATTGACAGTCCTCACAAAGTCGGTGTTCAACTTTTCCCATATGGCGACGGAAGAATGCTTTTGTTGTCTCGTGATGTCACTTTGATTGAGCAAGCTGAAACAATGCGTCGAGATTTTGTTGCCAATGTTTCGCATGAAATTCGCACGCCACTGACTGTGCTTGCTGGCTTCATAGAAACATTGCAAACACTGCCTCTGTCAAATGAAGAGCAAGAAAAATATTTAAACTTGATGGCTAATCAGGCATTTAGATTGAAATCACTCGTCGATGATTTGCTTGTTCTGTCCAGAATTGAAGGAAGGCATTTGCCTGGTCATCATGAATGGGTCTCCATCAAGAAAATCCTCGTGCAAATAGAGGAAGAGGCTGTTGGTTTGTCTGTCAAATTACATCCTTTGATGCATGACCGTCAGCGCTTAGTCTTTCAGTTAACTGATACTGATGCAGGAATGGAAATTTCTGGTTCAGCCTCTGAGTTGATGAGTGCCTTTTCAAATTTAATCAGCAACGCAATTCGTTATACGCCTGCGGGTGGCACTATCAATGTGCATTGGAAAACCACTGATGCAGGTGGCGTATTTTGCGTCACTGATTCCGGCCCGGGTATAGCCCCTGAACACTTTGCCCGACTGTCCGAGCGTTTCTACAGGATTGACCGCAGCCGTTCAAGAGACACGGGGGGAACGGGTCTGGGCTTAGCCATTGTGAAGCATGTGATTCAACGGCATGAGGGCGTGATGGAGATAGAAAGCAAAATCAATGTGGGCTCTAAATTTTCACTGCTGTTCCCAACGCACAGGTTACGCATGGCCAATAAGAAAGCTCATACCGAGATCGAGTCTATCAGCGGTATTTAGGATCCTTTAAAACACGCGCAATCAATAGCAATAATCCTGCACATACCAATCCCAGAGCCACCACACTCATTAGCCAAAACGCTGCAGGAGATTGGGTTGCACTGAAGCTACCAATGCCTTCATATGCCAAAAGATAACCACCGCTTAACCCTATTCCCCAAAGCATTGAACCGTATACCAGCATCGGTAAAAAAGTAACTTTGAAGCTTCGTAATACAAAAAAGCATAAAGTTTGCAGTGCATCTCCTATGTGGTAGAAACCAACCAAGAAAAGTAATTGGGCAGAAATTTTTGCAACTTCATCATCTTTTGCATAGACCATCGCAATCTCTTCGGAAAAGGTAAACAGAAGACCTGCCATAAATAGCGCCTCAACTGCAATCAATTGAAAACCGATGACCAGCACTGAGCGCATATTTTGATAATTTGCCGCACCAATCCAATAACTTAGTCGAGCACTGATGGCGATTGAGAAGGACAACGGAATCATGTAGAGCAGTGCAGTCATATTGGCTGCAATTTGGTGACTGGCTGTGGCCATGGTTCCTTGCCGGGCAATAAACAAGGCCATCAGAGTGAAAGAGGTCACTTCAACCAAAACACTTAGACCATTGGGTATACCTAACTTGGCCATCTGTTTGATTTTTTCGCCATCAGGTTTAGCCATGGGTTTCCAGATATCAAATCGATCGTAGATCTCGCTTTTCCAAAGAAGAGCCAAAGCAATCATGCACATCACATAACTTACGATGACGGTGGCTAAGGCACAGCCAGCAATGCCCATTCCATTGGTGTCATTGGTACCAAAGGTAAGCACAATTGACAAAGGGATTTTGCAAAGTAAGGCAGCTATTTGAATCCAAGTAACGAGTCTGGGTTTGCCTATGCTTTGATTCAATGAACTGTAGAGTCTGAAAAATAATGCAGCGGGCAAAGCTGCCGCCAAGATACCCAAATATGACTGCGCATCTGACTGAACGGAGACAGGTACTTGTGTTGACTGCATTAAAAAATAAGGCGATAGCAATACCATGGCGCCAACTACTGACAATATCACCCAAACATATAGAGATTGCCTTAGCAATTCGCCAACTTCAGAAAACCTCTTGCCACCATACAGTTCGGCAAACATAGGCAGCAATGCTTGTATGACGCCGATCAGTGTCACGTAAACAGTCACATAAATGGCAGAACTGACAGATAAAACCGCAAGTGCCTGCGGATCATATCGGCCAGCGATGATGGTGTCCGTGACCCCAAATGCGACAACTGCGAGTTGACCCACTAGGACTGTTCCCGCATGTTTAAGAATGGTTTTTCTTTCAGTCATTCTGGGAAGATTCGATGCGTTGATAGATTTGTACGGTGTCATTCTTGTCGCCGGGACGCTGAATAGTTTTTATGAAATGCCACTTGTCCGAGTCAATTGACAAAAGGCTTGAGTCGTATGAAAGGGGTTTTTTAAGCAGCCATTTGCATTGGGTCTCATTTCGCATGGGCTCGAAAGTGAGATTGCTGTGGAACGAGAATCCAGCAATTTGGTGGCGATCCATTTTTGAAAATGCCACACATTTCTCGTTACCAATAACTTGTGTTAATTGCATGGTCCATGCTTTGTAGCTCATGGCATGGTCTAAAAAGGGTAGCCAAAGAGTCATCAAAAGAACCCAGCAAAGCACAGCGCCGGTAGCGGGCAATACCAGGCTCTTCCAAATGGCGGAAGGGTGACGTCCAACACGCCACGTGATGATTTTGAGCCAAATCAAACTGACAGTGATCGCAATAATCATCGCAAGTAAGTTGAATTCGTAAACATAACCAGGCACAAGCCTATAAACATTACTCGCTGGTTGGGCAGGAATACCAGTTTCTAGCGACAGCCACACCCCCCAAATTGCTATTGCGCAAGTTGTAAAAAAAATCAAAGTAAACCAATCTACCAGTGCAGCTACTGAGCGCCGTAGTGTTGGCAATGAAAATGCAGCCAGAGTGGCAATACTCGGCAAAACAAGTAGCAGTGTTCTGTCCGGATTTGAGGTCGAGACACTTGCCAGTAAAGTGATTCCAAAAAAGAATACAGGCAGCGTGAGGTGCTGGGTCCAAAGTTGATGGCGCCAGTGGCCTCGCCATTTCCACAACGTCCAAGCTGCCAGCGGCCATGCAGGCCATAAGAACCAAAGCATGAGTTCAATGTTTTCTTTGAATTTCCCTTTAAATTCAAATAAATTTACAACACGCCACTTCCAAAGATCGAGATAAACACTCAGACAAATCATAGCGGCCATGACGCCGATCAAGGTCCAGATATGCCATTTAAAGGCTTGAGGGTTTCTCTGCCACATCAAACATACGCCGGCAAGCAGCAGCATTGCCAAGGTTGGGGCACCACTCAGTGTCAGCAATAGCGAGCTTAGACATATGCCTACCAAGCCTTTGCCTGGGTAAAAATGCATGCAAGCAGCACCTGCAAACAAAACACAAACCAATTGAAGCTGAAAGGCCATGGGCGTGATTTCATGGCTAGGTACGGCCAATCCCAAGCAAGCAATGTAAGCTAGCAATCCGCCGTCTGCGATGGCTCTCGCGTAATCTTTGGGATTCGCCTCTCCGCCAAAAGCAAATGCAACAGGTTGTGCATGTGGATTTCTGGCCAAGAAATAAATACCTTGCCATAAACAAAACATGCCCAATAAACTGAACATTGAATAGGTCAGACGTGCTGCCAAATCGGGGGCTAAACCACTCAATGATTGAATAGCAAGCATGCCCACCCAGTAGGGAACCAAAGCATCTAACTCTGGTGGTATGCCCGCTAATTGCAAATGGAAAATATCACTTTGACCTTGAACCAGGCTGACCATGTAGCCCAGCGATGTCAAGTCCATGCTTTTCCAGGGACCGCGATCAAATGAACCTATGAACACATAAACAACACACAGCAATACCAACCAATACCTGGGCATGCGTCGCACAGCAAGGTTTGAGATGATGGCTGGCGAGGGTGTTTTCATTGGCCTTTGGCGTTAGGGAAATCGGATCTTCAGAAATAAAAAAAGCAGCTGAAAAAGCTGCTTTTTGAGAGACAGAGTGAAATTACTTGGCGGCTGTCTTGCCATATTTGTTACGGAATCTCTCAACACGTCCACCCATGGTATCCACTGATTTTTGAGTGCCGGTATAGAAGGGATGTGATTCGCTAGAGGTGTCCAACTTGTAAAGTGGCAGTTCGCGTCCGTCTTCCATTTTGATGGTTTCTTTTGTATTGGCACATGTGCGTGTGACAAATTTGAAGCCATTTGACAAATCAACGAAACAAACGTCGCGATATTCGGGGTGAATGCCTGCTTTCATGGTAATTCCTAATCAATTCGAGAGCCACAAGAGCCAATCTCTTGCACTTATCGTAAGCCTTCTATTATGCCTTAAGTTCTTAGCCGCCTCTTCTCATCATGTCAAAGAAGTCAACGTTTGTCTTGGTGGCTTTCATATTTTTGAGCATCAACTCCATGGATTCAATTTCATCCAGGTTATAAATAAATTGTCTTAGTATTCTGGACTTTTGAAGTATTTCAGGACTTAAAAGCAATTCTTCCCGCCTTGTGCCGCTTCGGTTGAGTTGGATGGCAGGGAACACGCGTTTTTCATACAAACGGCGATCTAAGTGGATTTCGCAATTCCCAGTACCTTTGAATTCTTCAAAAATCACTTCGTCCATGCGACTGCCAGTATCGATCAAAGCTGTTGCAATGATGGTCAATGAGCCGCCTTCTTCAACTTTGCGAGCAGCTCCGAAAAAACGTTTTGGCCGCTGTAATGCATTTGAATCAACGCCGCCGGTGAGCACTTTGCCGGAGCTTGGTACAACATTGTTGTAAGCACGTGCCAAACGGGTAATGGAGTCAAGCAATATGACAACATCTTTTTTGAGTTCAACCAAACGCTTCGCCCGCTCAATCACCATTTCTGCCACGTGAACATGCCGTGCTGCAGGTTCGTCAAAGGTGGATGCAATCACTTCCCCTTTGACACTGCGTTGCATTTCAGTCACTTCTTCTGGGCGTTCATCAACCAATAAAACCATGACGTGGCTATCAGGGTAGTTTGCAGAAATGGCATGCGCAATATGTTGCATCATGACAGTTTTGCCGCTTTTGGGAGGCGCCACCAGTAATGCGCGCTGGCCCTTACCGATAGGCGCAATGATGTCAATGATTCGGCCAGTGATGTTTTCTTCCCCCTTGATGTCACGCTCGAGACGCATTTGCTCTTTGGGAAACAGCGGCGTCAAGTTTTCGAACATGACCTTGTGCTTGTTGTTTTCGGGCAGGTCGCCATTGACTTGGTCTAATTTTGTAAGTGCAAAGTAACGCTCACCATCTTTGGGAATACGTACCTCGCCTTCGATCATGTCGCCGGTGTGTAAGTTGAAACGACGAACTTGACTAGGGCTAATGTAGATATCGTCTGTACTGGCCGTGTAACTGGTATCGGGGCTTCTTAAAAAACCAAAACCATCAGGCAAAATTTCCAACACGCCATCTGCAAATACCTGTTCCCCAGCACGCGCCCGTTTTTTAATGATCGCAAACATTAACTCTTGTTTGCGCATACGCCCGGTATTCTCAATTTCAAGTTCTTCAGCTTGTTTCAATACTTCAGACACGTGAAGAGCTTTGAGTTCGTTCAGATGCATAGGGGTACTCCTTGAGGAGTTCGGTCTTTAAGAGGGGGATATGCAGACAGAGAGCCTGCTGTGAGAGGCCGTAGGCGCAGAAAAGAAATCAGCGATAAGCCATAAAACTAATTATGACACGAAAAAAATGGATGAAATAGATTGAATCAAGCCAGTTGTTGTTGAATGAACTCATTGAGTTGGGCCTTGCTTACGGCGCCGACTTTGGTGGCCGCTAATTGACCATCTTTGAAGAGCATCAAAGTGGGAATGCCGCGGATACCAAATTTGGCGGGAATATCTCTGTTTTCATCGACATTCATCTTGGCAATATGCAACTTACCTTTGTAAGTGTCAGCTGCTTCGTCTAAAACGGGTGCAATCATTTTGCAAGGTCCGCACCATTCAGCCCAAAAATCTACAAGCACGGTGTCTTTGGATTCAATGACGACAGACTCAAAATTGCTGTCGGTAATGTGTTGGATAAGTTGATTTGCCATGGTTTTTCCTTTGCAGATGATTTTAAGTGAATTTGTTCATGGGTAAACATGGCTGGAATTTGCCCTGATTCTTTATTTAGAATGGGCCAATGTTCACTCACCTGCGACTCCATTCTGAATACTCCGTTACCGACGGCACTTGCAGAATAGACGATGTAGTAGCCAAAGCACTTGCTGATGGGCAACAGGCCCTAGCGATCACAGACATCAACAATCTTTTCGCCGCAATCAAGTTTTACTCTGCGTGTCGCAAGGCTGGTATCAAACCTATTTTGGGAAGTGAAGTCACAGTTTCTTGGGGTGAGGCTGAACCCTCGTCAGACATTGCCAAAGTAATTCTTTTGGCTAAAGATGAATCTGGCTATCACAATCTCTCACAGATACTCACTCAGCTTTGGGCCAATCCAAAGGGAGCGCTTCAGCCTAGTATTGGTTGGACTACTTTATGCAAATTATCTGAAGGTTTGATTTTACTTTCTGGGGCGCAGCAAGGCCCAATTGGACAATCATTAAAGGCTGGCAATACCCATCGTGCGCAAGCCTTGGCACTCGATGCAGCGAAAGTATTCAAAGGTCGTTTCTATATCGAATTGCAACGTTGTGGCAGACCAGATGATGAGTCATACATTTCCAATGCTCTGGAATTGGCGTCACAACTTCAATTGCCAGTAATTGCAACACATGCGATTCAATATTCAGAGCCAGGAGATTTTGAAGCGCACGAGGCCAGGGTGTGTATTGCCAATGGTGAGATCTTAGGCAATCCTAAAAGGCTCAAACGGTTTACTCGGCAACAATATTTTTTGAACCAATCTGAAATGGTGGAATTGTTTCTCGACATTCCGTCTGCCGTGACCAACAGTTTGGAAATCGCAACTCGATGTAATTTAAGCCTGACCTTGGGCAAGCCACAACTTCCTGCTTTTCCCACGCCATTGGTCAATGGTGTTTCCAAGCCTGTTGAAACCCACTTTAAAGAAGTCTCTCACGCGGGTTTGGAAAACAGATTGACCCATCTCTATCCAGACGAAACCATCAGACTTTCAAAACAACAGACGTATATTGATAGGCTGGATTTTGAAATTGAGACGATTTTGAAAATGGGTTTTCCAGGATATTTTTTAATCGTCAGTGACTTTATCAATTGGGCTAAGAATAACGGTTGTCCCGTCGGACCTGGTCGTGGCTCTGGCGCGGGTTCCTTGGTTGCATACTCTTTAAACATCACGGATCTGGACCCCCTTCAATACAACTTGCTGTTTGAAAGATTTTTGAATCCCGAGCGGGTGTCCATGCCGGATTTTGATATTGATTTTTGTCAACTCAACCGAGACAGGGTTATTGACTATGTAAAAACTCAATATGGACGTGATGCTGTCAGTCAAATTGTGACATTTGGAACCATGGCTGCCCGAGCTGCCATTAGAGATGTTGGCCGCACCCTTGATATGAGCTACACATTCTGTGAGGGACTGTCTAAGTTAATCCCCAATAAGC
>Ga0255121_1000428_pt1 | contig 12638 bp, 13 predicted proteins | sample Law_Colum_RepB_8_2_FD_188580 | JGI IMG/M metagenome (GOLD analysis project Ga0255121, IMG submission 188580) | Freshwater microbial communities from St. Lawrence River, New York, United States - Law_Colum_RepB_8h | ecosystem: Environmental > Aquatic > Freshwater > River | place: USA: New York... | reverse complement strand
GTATGAAGCACCGGTGAGTGCTCCCACTGGGCAGATCTGCACAGTATTTCCTGAGAAGTAAGACTTAAATGGATCGTTCTCATAAATTCCCACTTGCTGCAGCGCACCGCGCTCATTCAAAGTAATGAATGGGTCGGATGCAATCTGTTCTGAGAAGCGTGTGCAACGAGCACATAGAACACAGCGTTCACGATCTAGGAGTACAGATGATGAAATATTGATTGGCTTCTCAAAGGTGCGCTTATAACCATCTAGGCGTGCATCAGGGCGACCATTGCTCATCGCCTGATTCTGCAATGGGCACTCACCACCCTTATCGCACACTGGGCAATCAAGGGGATGGTTGCCAAGTAACAACTCCATCACACCTTTCTGTGCCTTATCGGCAACAGGTGATGTGAGTTGAGTCTTCACAATCATGTTGGGTTCAACAGGAATAGTGCATGATGCCTGTGGCTTTGGAAATGCACGACCATTAATTTCAATATCAACTAAACATTGACGACATGCACCCACAGGATCTAGAAGTGGGTGATCACAAAAACGTGGAATCTGAATGCCAAGCTTTTCTGCGGCGCGAATAACAAGAGTTCCCTTAGGAACAGAGATTTCAAAGCCATCAATGACAACAGTGATGAGTTCGACGGCAACTGCTGAATCTTGAGTTGTTGTCATTACATCACCGCCCCTGCAAAGAGAGTGGACTTCACTGGATCAAATGGGCATGCACCGTTTGTTACGTGTGCGATGTATTCCTCGCGGAAGTATTTAATAGAAGATGTAATTGGGCTTGTTGCACCGTCACCGAGTGCGCAGAAAGAACGTCCCATGATGTTGTCGCAGAGATCAAGAAGCTTCTCAAGATCTGCTTCAGTACCAGTTCCGTTTTCAAGATCACGCAGGATTTGTACCAACCACCATGTGCCTTCGCGACATGGTGTGCACTTACCGCAGGACTCATGCTTATAGAACTCAGTCCAGCGAAGTACTGCGCGAACAACACATGTTGTCTCATCAAAGATTTGCAGTGCCTTTGTGCCAAGCATCGAACCTGCTGCAGCAACACCCTCGTAATCAAGTGGAGTATCAAGGTGTGCATCGGTAAAGAGTGGAGTCGATGATCCACCCGGAGTCCAGAACTTGAGCTGATGCCCATCTCGAACACCGCCTGCGAGTTCAAGAATTTCACGCAGTGTGATTCCAAGAGGTGCTTCAAATTGTCCTGGGTTATTCACATGTCCTGAGAGTGAGTAAAGCGTTGCACCCTTTGACTTCTCTGTACCCATTGATTGATACCACTCTGCGCCATTGTTGATGATGGCAGGAACTGAAGAGATGGATTCAACGTTATTCACAACTGTTGGGCGCGCATACAAACCTGCGATGGCAGGAAACGGTGGGCGAAGACGTGGCTGACCACGGAAGCCTTCGAGTGAATCAAGAAGCGCCGTCTCTTCACCGCAGATATAAGCACCTGCTCCAATGTGAAGAGTGATATCAATTCCTTTACCAAGGTGTCCTGCCTTATATGCATCTGCAATAGCTGCATTAACGCGACGAACGACGTGGGTTACTTCTCCACGAATATAGATAAATGCGCGCTCTGCACGAATTGCATGGCAAGCGATGATGCAGCCTTCAATAAGAACATGCGGGTTAGCCATCAGAAGTGGTGTGTCCTTACATGTTCCAGGCTCTGACTCATCAGCATTCACAACAAGGTAGTGATCTTTATTATCACCCTGCGGAATAAAGCCCCACTTCATTCCAGTGGGAAATCCTGCGCCGCCACGACCGCGAAGTCCTGAATCTTTCACAAGCTGAATCACTGCATCAGGATCCATGGCAAGTGCTTTCTTAGAAGCTGTGTAGCCACCGTTGCGTGTATAGGCCTCGATAGTAAATGAATCTGCTTCATCCCAATGTGCTGAAAGGACGGGAGTTAACTTTGACATTACTTACCTTCCTTTGAAAGCTTAAGACCAAGAAGTGTTGGCGCACCGGCCTGCACACCTTCACGAGCAAGACCATCATCGAGTCCTGCAAGAACTGCTGATGCTTGCTTATAGGTAACAAGTTTGTTGGGACCGCGAGTTGGCGCAGGTGGATTTCCTTGGCGCGCACCATCAACGAGAGCCTTTGCAGATTCGACTGTCTGGTTGTCATAGAACTCCCAGTTAGCCATCACGACAGGTGCATAATCACATGCTGCATTGCACTCGATATGTTCGAGAGAAACTTTTCCATCTTCTGTAACGCCATCATTTTCAATACCGAGATGATCTTTGAGCGCTGAGAAGATTGCATCCCCGCCCATGACTGCACACAAAGTATTTGTGCACACACCCACGTGATACTCACCTACTGGCCCACGCTTATATTGCGTATAGAAGGTAGCCACTGCAGATACTTCAGCAGTTTCAATTGCAAGAATCTCAGAGATAGTTTCGATGCCCTCATGTGTGACATACCCAGATACTGATTGCACATAATGCAGCAACGGCATGATGGCAGAACGGCTACGTGGGTAGCGCTTAATGATTGTCTGCATGAGATCGCGATCTAGAGTCATCGGTCAACGCCTCCCATAACTGGATCGATAGATGCAACAGCTCCGATGATGTCAGCGACCATGCCGCCTTCACTCATTGCAGATGTTGATTGCAAGTTATTAAATGATGGTTCGCGGAAGTGAACTCGGTATGGACGAGTTCCTCCATCTGAGACAACATGTGCTGCAAGCTCACCACGAGGTGATTCAACTGCTGCATATGCCTGTCCTGCAGGAACGCGGAATCCTTCAGTCACAAGCTTGAAGTGGTGGATAAGGGATTCCATCGATGTGCCCATAATTTCGCGAATATGCTCAAGTGAGTTACCAAGTCCATCTGCGCCCAGTGCAAGCTGTGCTGGCCATGCAATCTTCTTATCGGCAACCATCACGGGTTGTCCTTCAAGTTTGTCGAGCTTATCTGCAGCTTGTTCGATGATACGAAGTGATTGCTCAAGCTCTGCCATGCGCACTAAGAAGCGACCATAGACATCAGAAGTATCTGCAGTAATAACTTCAAATTCATAATTTTCATATCCGCAGTAAGGCTGCATCTTGCGAAGATCCCAAGGAAGTCCCGCAGAGCGTAGAACTGGTCCTGTAATTCCTAGCGTTGTGCACCCTGCAAGATCTAAGTAACCAATACCTTCTGTGCGCTTCATCCAAATGGTGTTACCAATAAGAAGCTTCGCATTATCTTCAAAGTTCTTACGAAGAGTCTTTACAACTTCGCGAATCTTTACCGTCATACCTGCTGGAAGATCTTGTGAAACTCCCCCTGGGCGGACATAGGCCATATTCATGCGAAGGCCTGTGATCTCTTCAAAGGTATCGAGAACAATTTCGCGATCACGGAATGCAAAGAACATAGGTCCCATAGCACCGAGTTCGAGGGCGCCTGTGCCAAGGGCCACCATGTGGGAAGAGATGCGGTTGAGCTCCATCATCATCACGCGAATGACTGATGCGCGCTCTGGAACATCGTTGGTAATACCTAATAGCTTCTCCACTGCAAGGCAGTAAGCGGTCTCATTAAAGATGGGCGCTAAGTAATCCATACGGGTTGCAAAGGTGACCGCTTGAGTCCAGTTGCGGTACTCAATGTTCTTCTCAATTCCAGTGTGAAGATATCCAATACCTGTGCGCACTTCAGTAACAGTTTCACCTTCAAGTTCAAGAACAAGGCGAAGAACACCGTGAGTAGATGGGTGCTGAGGACCCATATTGACGATGATGCGCTCTTCTTTCGATTCACCAATTTCAGAGACAAGTGAATCCCAATCGCCACCGGTAACTGAGAAGACAGTGCCTTCTGTTGTTTCGCGTGAAGATGCGTATGGATCTGAATATGTAGTCATCGGTAGCTCCTGCGATTTGATGGTGCAGGTGTTGTCGCGCCCTTGTACTCAACGGCAATTCCGCCCAGTGGGTAATCCTTACGTTGTGGATGTCCATCCCAGTCATCTGGCATCAAGATGCGAGTAAGACCTGGGTGGCCATCAAAGATGATTCCGAACATGTCAAAGCTTTCGCGCTCATGCCAGTTATTTCCTGCCCACACTTCAACCAAAGATGGGATATGTGGGTCAAGTTCTGATGTGGCAACTTCAAGGCGAACACGTTGGTTCTTCGTCATAGAAAGAAGTGGGTAGAGAGCAACGAGTTCTGCGCCTGTGCGATCTGGGTAGTGAACGCCTGAGACTCCCATACACATTTCAAACTTCAACTTATCGCGCAAGATAAAAGCAACTTCGAGAAGTCGAGATTTCTTAATGTGAAGTGTGAGCTCACCGCGGTCAACTACAACGCGAGTGATGGCATCTGCGAAATCTGGATATGCGCGCTCGAGATCATCGGCAACGTCATCAAAATATCCACCGTAGGGACGTTCGGTAGATCCTGTGGAAGCTGCTGTGCGGACAAGGCCGCCATATCCTGAAGTATCTCCGGTGCCACTGCTTCCGAACATACCTTTCTGATCTTCACTCATTTACGCCAGCAACCCCTTCATCTGGATTGTTGGCTTTGCATTCATTGCAGCAAGTTCAACTTCCTTTATAATCGCTTCGCGATTGGGACCAAGCTTTGTATCGCCAATAAGAGTGTGGAGCTTGATGATTGCATCCATCAACTGTTCAGGTCGTGGTGGGCACCCTGGTAGATAAATATCAACAGGAACGATGTGATCAACGCCTTGCACGATTGCATAGTTGTTAAACATTCCACCAGATGAAGCACAAGCACCCATGGAGATAACCCACTTTGGCGCTGTCATTTGATCATAAATCTGTCGAAGTACTGGAGCCATCTTCTGTGAGACGCGACCTGCAACAATCATGAGATCTGCTTGACGAGGGGATGCTGAAAAACGTTCCATACCGAAGCGAGAAATATCGTGCTTAGGAGCTGAACCAAGTGCCATCATTTCAATGGCGCAACATGCAAGACCAAATGTTGCAGGCCAGACTGAACTCTTGCGCATATATCCAGCAAGACCTTCAACTGTTGAGAGAAGGATTCCGCTCGGTAATTTATCTTCTAGGCCCACGAATTAATCCCATTCCAATCCACCGCGACGCCACACATATGCAAAGGCGACGAACACTGTTCCAATAAAGATTGCCATTTCAACGAGACCAAAGAGTCCGAGCTTGTCGAAGGTAACTGCCCACGGATAGAGAAATACAATTTCAATATCGAAGATAATAAAGAGCATCGCAGTGAGGAAGTACTTCACCGGAAAGCGACCACCTTGAATTGCTTGCGGTGATGGTTCGATGCCGCACTCATATGCTTCAAGCTTGGCGCGGTTATAGCGAGCAGGCCCAGTCACAGATGCGATTCCCACAGAGAAGGCGGCAAAGCCAAAGCCGATGGCGAAGATCACCAGGATCGGAATATATGGATTTGCGCTCACGAGCCAAATCCTAAGCGTTGGCAGATGCCGATTAAACCGTTACGGCTTGCGTGCTTTGTGAACTGCGACAACTCCACCAGTCAGGTTCTTCCAGGAAACATCGACCCATCCAGCAGCCAAAATCTTGGCAGCGAGCGCCCTCTGATCTGGCCATGCCCGGATCGACTCTGCGAGGTAGATATAGGCATCGGGATTCGATGAAGTTTTGCGGGCAACCCACGGAAGAGCCCTCATGAGGTAATTGGTATAAATGGTACGAAAGGGACGCCAGGTAGGGCTTGAGAACTCAGCAACAACGAGGTGCCCCCCGGGCTTTACGACCCGAAGCATCTCTGCAAGGGCTTTTTCGGTGTTCTGGGTATTGCGAAGGCCAAAGGAGATGGTGGCGGTATCGAATTCGCTGTTCGCAAAGGGCAGATTGAGGGCATCGGCCTTGGTAAAGGCAAGATGTGGGCGTGCTTTACGGCCTGCGGCCAGCATCCCTTCAGAGAAGTCAGCTGGGATGACATCGGCGCCAGCTGCAGCCAGCGGCTCAGAGCTAGATCCCGTGCCCGCGGCCAAATCGAGGATCTTCTGACCAGGACGAGGGGCGATGATCTTGGTTGTCTGCTTACGCCAGGCCTTGGTGCGGCCCAGGCTCAGGAGATCATTGACCAGGTCATAGCGCTTTGCAACGCCATCGAACATGGCTGCAACTTCATCTGGATTCTTATCCATATTGGCGCGTGACATGCGCATATTCTCTCTGAAGGTAGGCTCTGCGCACAACTTGTATTCGATTTCAAAGATGAGAGGCTCACCTGATGTCACTTCACTCTGGCTCACTTCGCACAGCAGTCTTTCCACGATCTACTGCCGTCACAGAAGCTCTCTTCGTTGTCGGAGGCATCGGATTCATCTCACTCCTTGCTCAAATCTCACTTCCGGTTCCAGGCTCTCCTGTTCCTGTCACAGGTCAGACACTTGCAGTCCTGCTTATCGGAACTACCTATGGCGCTCGCCTAGGTCTCTTAACTTTTGCTTCATATTTATTGGCCGGTATTGCAGGAGCTCCCATCTTCGCTCCCTCTGCAACAAGTCCTAATCACGGCATTGATCGCATCGTGGGTGCAACAGGTGGATACCTCGTTGGAATGCTCGTTGCATCCTTCGTCCTTGGATACCTTGCAGATCGCAAAGCAGATCAAAAGTTTCGCACATCATTTCCTGCACTCTTACTCGGAGATCTCATCATCTTCACATTGGGTCTGACATGGCTACATGCTTCCCTTGATCTCACATGGGCAGCCACCTTCAAGGCAGGATTGACGCCATTTATCCTCGGTGAAGTGCTCAAGATTGCCATCACTGCAACATCACTACCGCTTGTATGGCGAAGAATTTCACGCAGTCTCAATCGCTAAATGCCTTCCCTCATCCCCGTCACCACAACTCGCATTGGTGATCACCTTCCGCTTTTAGAGCTACTCACTAGCGATGCGCCCTTGTCATGGGTGCGAAACGGTGAAGGCCTTGTGGGATGGGGCGTTCACGCAACTACAACTGTCAGTGGAAAAGATCGCTTTGAAAAAGCGCGCCAGTGGTGGCATCACCAGTTAGAAACATTTGCTGTTGCCAACTCTGTTCATGGCAGTGGCACGGGACCAGTTCTCTTTGCCTCTTTCTCATTCGATAGAAACCAAGAGTCAGTACTAGTAATTCCAAAAGTAGTTGTTGGGCAGAAAGGTCTGCAATCGTGGATTACGTGGATTGGCGATATCGCACAGCCACTTCTGCCAGAGAGCCCTGCAAAGATCTCACAAGGAGCCTTCTCTTTTGGCGATGGCAGTATCACTACTGCTGCATGGAGAGAGCGCGTAGCGCAAGCAATCACACGGATTGAAACAACGAAGGTAGATAAAGTCGTTCTTGCCAGAGATCTTGTTGCAACAACGAATACAGATATTGATGCACGTCCTATCTTGAAAAAACTTGCATCTGAATATCCATCCACATGGACATTTGCAGTCGACGGACTTGTTGGTGCAACCCCTGAACTCTTGCTTCGCCTCTCTCGCGGAATGGTCACATCTCGCGTCTTGGCAGGCACTATTCCAAAGACTGGCGATGATGCAAAAGATTTAGCACTTGCTGCTTCCCTTGCCCGTTCTTCTAAAGATCTGGAAGAACATGAATACGCGGTGCGATCTGTGGCCGACGCACTTGAACCTTTCTGTTCTTCCACAAACGTTCCTGAATCTCCCTTTGTTCTCCACCTTGCCAATGTCATGCACTTAGCAACCGATGTGACAGGTGCTCTAACGGAATCAAAGCAGCGCATTGATGCATTCTCACTTCTGAAGAGTCTGCATCCATCTGCGGCCGTTTGTGGCACTCCCCGCAATATTGCCTTCGACATCATCGATGAAATCGAAGGAATGAACCGCGGGCGATACGCAGGTCCTGTTGGCTGGATTGATGCAAGTGGTGATGGTGAACTTGGAATTGCACTGAGAACAGGTCAGATCACAGGTAAAGAGATTCGCATCTATGCAGGCTGCGGAATTGTTGCAGGCTCTAATCCAGAAAAAGAGTTAGAAGAGAGCAATGCAAAGATGATTCCGATGCGTTCTGCTTTGCAGAGCTAAGCACTACATAGAAGAGACGCTGTTATACATTCCTTTAAGGAAATCTGCATTTGCGTCCCTATTGGGAACATTCACCACAACAACGCTCATCCCCTTAACCGGCTCTGAAAGTTCAGTAATCAGTTGAGCTTGTGAATCAATGGTCTTTGCAGCTATTCCCATTGATGTTGCAATTGCAGCTGGATCTAAACCGTGTGGGGTTCCAAAGACTTCTTCAAAGCCAGCAACACCACGCTGCGAAAGCGTTGAGAAGATTCCACCACCATCGTTATTAATGACAAATATCTTGAGGTTGATTGCCTCTTTGTGAATCAGTCCAGTGAGGTCGTGAAGGAAACCAAGGTCGCCCAGCACTGCGATGGTTTCTTTACGCTGAGATGCGATACCGAGCGCTGTTGAAATATTGCCATCGATACCCGCAAGGCCCCGGTTGGCAAAGGTTTCAACACCATCACGTGCCACAGCAAATCCTTCGAGGTCACGGATGGGTCTAGATGAGGAGATGAAGAGTGATGTTCCTGAAGGAACTCCTGCGGCGATTTCTCGTGCAACGAGGGCTTCAGACCATGTTGATATATCTGAAACCATCTTCATCGCACGAAGTGAGTACTTCTTCCACTTCTCTGCATATTCAGCATCAGCTGGTTGTACTTCAATGACCGGTAATTGTATGAACTTCTGATCTGCCATGCGATCGGTATCAACTGTTGCCATGCGTGGGTCGATAACAATCTCTTTGCGGGCCGTCTTGATAAAGCCGTTGATAGAGCGAGAAAGAGTTGTGCGACCAATGACTACGACAGTATCTGGTACTAAATCATCTGCAATGGTCTTTGATGTGAGGAAGACGCTGGCGTGAGAAATTGCGTTCTTAAATGTCAGTGGATCTTCTGCAATAACAGGCCAGCCCAGCTCTTCTGAAAACTTTTGTACTGATTCAGCGCTGAGTCCACCGCGGTCATGGCCGATGACTAGAACTCCACGAGTTGATTTTGTATAGAAAGTTCCGGGGGTCTTACGATCAAATACTTTTGGTGTAGTAATTGTTAAATCGTTGAGCCAGTTATCACTCTTATCTCCAACCAGTGGTTCTTCAAATTGAATGTTCAGGTGTACCGGCCCTGATTGAAGCGAGTTAAAGGGAAGCTCCATCGGATAAACGCTGCCTGAAACATCTGCAAAATATCGAACAGCTTTTCCAAAGATGCGGGCTTGCTCAGTTGTTTGATTTGCACCTGTCTTGCGAAGAGATGCTGGACGGTCTGCGGTGAGAACCAAGAGCGGAAGATTGGTATGTGATGCCTCAAGTACTGCTGGGTGGTAATTAGCAACTGCAGTTCCACTTGTGCAGACGATTGGAACTGGTCGACCTGATGCCTTTGCAATACCGAGTGCGAAGAATGCTGCCGTGCGCTCATCTATACGAACATGAAGGTTGATGAGTCCTTTGGTGCTTGCTTGATGAAAAGCGATAGATAAAGGTGCATTACGTGATCCTGGTGAGATAACAACATCTTTCACCCCAGCTTCAATAATCTGGCGGACGATGACGCGAGCAAGCAGAGTTGATGGATTCACTACAGGAGCTCTGCTGTCTTCATAACGCGATTCTTCCACCATTCATAGCGCTCTGGTGCCACTTCTAACCCCGCGAAGTCAGGCTCAACATCGGTAATTTGAATCTGGCCCTCAATGATTGGTAGGTCTGCAACATTTGCAGAAAGCAATGAACCTGTTCCGAGTCCGCAATCGAAGTTCATTTCAGGAAGTGATGCAGCAAGTTGTAATCCGTAATTGATTCCGACCGCACTTTCCAGTGCGCTTGAGACAACAACAGGAAGTTTGTGGTGTTCAGCCAACTTATGAGCTCGTGCGATTCCACCGAGTGGTTGGACCTTCAGCATTACAAGATCCGCTGCTCCTGTGAGGTCAAGGGCAAAGGGATCTTTTGCTTTTCGAATAACGTCATCTACAGCAATCTTCAAAGGGATACGTATGCTTGCCTTCAGCTCTCGTAGCTCTTCAAGAGTTGCACAGGGTTGTTCAACATATTCAAATGGGCCAACTTCTTCATAGAAGGCGTAGAGACTGGTCAGAGCATCCTTAACGCTCCACAGCCCGTTGACATCGATACGAATATTGATTTTTCGTCCAAGAGAACGTATCTGAGCGAGGCGAACAATGTCCTCGCTTAAGTTATCTCCAACTTTCACTTTAAATGTGGTGACGCCCTGATACGTCTCTACGAGTGCCTTAATTACATTTTTGTCATTAGTTGCAGGAATAGTTCCGTTTACTCTTACTGAATTCCGATACAACTTTGGGCGAGGCTTTGTTGCAGCTTCTATCGCGCACATAAGCCACGGTGCGCACTCTTTATAGTCGTATTCAAGAAATGGTGAGAATTCGCCCCACCCGTATTCACCATTAAAGAGTGCTACTTCTCGAACATTTATGCCACGAAAGTTTGTCTTTGTAGGCAGCGCAATGACGCGCATGGTGTCGAGCAGGGATTGATCCATAAATTATGGTCGCTTAGGAAACTTTCCAAAGTCAGGCTTGCGCTTTTCCTTGTATGCGTCTCTTCCTTCTTGTCCCTCTTGGCTTAAGTAGAAGAGAAGGGTGGCATCTCCTGCAAGTTGCTGAAGGCCTGCAAGACCATCATCGGCAGCGTTCATAGAAGCTTTAATCAGGCGAAGTGCCATAGGAGAGTTCTGCAACATCTCGCGGCACCACGAAACTGTTTCAGCTTCTAGTTCTTTGAGAGGAACAACTGTGTTTACCAAGCCCATTGAAAGCGCTTCCTGCGCATCGTATTGACGAGTGAGGAACCAAATTTCGCGAGCTTTCTTCTGCCCCACACTTGCTGCCAATAAACCTGAACCATAACCACCGTCGAAGGAGCCAACCATTGGTCCTGTCTGTCCAAACTTTGCATTATCTGCAGCGATAGAGAGATCACAGACAACATGGAGGACATGTCCTCCACCAATTGCCCAACCTGCAATCATGGCAACAACTGGCTTTGGTGTGCGACGAATTTGCACTTGAAGATCTAGAACGTTGAGGCGACCAACACCTTGCTGTGCAAGTGAATCATCACCGAGATATCCATCATCTCCGCGAACGCTGATATCTCCACCCGAACAGAATGCTTCATCGCCTTTACCAGTAAGGATGATCACGCCAACTTCTGAGTTATCGCGCGCTAAATCAAATGCTGATTTCAATTCAATAATTGTTTGTGGACGAAATGCATTGCGCACTTCCGGACGGTTGATAGTGATCTTTGCAATGCCATCTGCGACTTCATATGTGATGTCGGTAAATGATTCGCCGCCCTTACCCATCGCCCACTTGGGGATAGTCCGGTCACCAAAATCACGCTTAATAGGCTTGCTCACGATTCCTCCATCTGGTCTACGAGCGATAGCCTACGCGTGCAATGGAGCAGAACGCACAACGAGAACTTCGCTCAGCCGATCCCCACTGGACCGCCAGCGAATCGATGGCTCATGTCTTGGCAGCCCTGAAATCAGATGGGCCAGCACTGGTATTTGCCCCCTCGTCGCTGACTCACGTTCCTCAAGCCATCACTCTGGTTATCTCAACCACAGGCAGTTCTGGAGTAGCAAAAGCAGTAGGGCTCAGCGCATCAGCTCTTCTCTCTTCAGCACGTGCATCCAATAAAGCACTCAGTGCTCAAGCTGGTAACACATGGTCACTTCTACTTCCTCTGACCCATATTGCAGGAATTAATGTTCTTATCCGCGCGCTCGAACTTGGAACGCAAGTAATCGATCTGCGTGAGCATGAGGGTCCATATCCTCATGCAGATTTCACAGCCATCGTTCCTACGCAGCTATTTAAAGCGCTCAATGGTGATGATCACCTCCTGAAGCACTTAATTGATGCGCAAGCAGTCTTAGTGGGTGGGGCAGCACTTGCTGAAGATCTACATCTGCGAGCTACGAAGGCTGGAATCAATATTGTTGTGACATATGGAATGACTGAAACCTCTGGTGGTTGTGTCTATGACGGTGTGGCACTCGATGGTGTTGAAGTAGCAATTACAGCTGAAGGACGTATTGCAATTAAAGGACCAGTTCTTGCACAGACTTACCTGGGCGCCGAAGCACTCTGGGATTCACAATGTAAAGATGGTTGGTTTCTCACATCCGACCTAGGACGCATCGACAATGGCAAGCTCGTTGTTGAAGGAAGAAGTGATGATGTGATTATTTCTGGTGGTGAGAATATTTCTCTGAGTGCAATAGAGAGCTCTCTTCATGCACACTTTCCTCAGACAACATTGGCTGCATTCTCTGTCAATGATGTGCAGTGGGGACAATGCCTTCACGTGGCTATTGCCGGTAGCAGTGCGCCCACTGATGATGAGATTTCGCAGTATCTATCTGAACAATTTGGCGATTTCACTAAACCCAAGGGATATCTGCATATTCCTGAGCTTCCACTCATAGGTATTGGTAAGGTGGATCGTAAGAAACTCGCTGAACTGTCTATGGAGGCACCACATTAATAT
>Ga0255121_1000410_pt1 | contig 12790 bp, 18 predicted proteins | sample Law_Colum_RepB_8_2_FD_188580 | JGI IMG/M metagenome (GOLD analysis project Ga0255121, IMG submission 188580) | Freshwater microbial communities from St. Lawrence River, New York, United States - Law_Colum_RepB_8h | ecosystem: Environmental > Aquatic > Freshwater > River | place: USA: New York... | reverse complement strand
AGACGATGCAGGCCGAAGCTTGTCTGTCAAGCATAAATCTGAGTTAGCACTGGTGCGCGGCGTTGAACTTTTGGAGCCTGCTCTTTTGTCTGGGTGCGAAGGTGATCGAGCATTGACTCGTGGCGCTGATGCAATCACCGATAAAGCTCCTGTTCCTGCTGCAAAGCCTGGTCGACATAACGTCATTGGCCTAGGATTCCCAAAGCTTCAAATTGGTGGTGAGTTGGTAGAGTTAAAGGTACAGGTGAGTGCTGACCAGATAGTCATGATCACTCGTTAAATTTACTGGCTTAAGTCACTGTCATATCTGACCCATACTCATTATGCAAAAGGCTAAGGCATGAAGTCTATGAATTCAGCGGATATAGAGTTAGAAACGAGTCATCACTTGAGTCGGGCGGAAATTCGCTTAATGAACATTTCAGATTTTTCCAAAGTTTAAAAATGATGCCATTGAATGTTTTAGGTACTCCGCTTGTAGCCTGTTCGCATGACCCCATCACAGGTTATTTCCGCGATGGGTGCTGCCGAACCAATGAACTTGACCTGGGAACGCATGTTGTCTGTGCCATGGTTACTGCTGAGTTTCTTGAATTCTCCAAGTCTCGTGGTAACGACTTGATGACGCCGCGCCCGGGCAGTAATTTTCCAGGTTTGCAACCAGGTGATAAATGGTGTTTGTGTGCAAAACGCTGGTTAGAAGCTTTTCATGCGGGGCTTGCTCCACCTGTTGATTTAGAAGCAACTCACTCTAAAGCATTGGAAATGATCACGTTGACACAGCTACAGCAGCAAGAAAACTAAGGCTACTAAATCGTGTACGGACGTATCAAGAGAGCGCAAATGCAAGCCAAGCTGACAACGCTTGGTGAACAAGTAGACAAGGATGTTGACTGTCCTTTGTGCGAGCGAAGTATTCCACCTTCTCAAAGAGATGCCCACCACCTTGTGCCCAAATCTCATGGTGGCAAACATACTGTTGTTCTGCACCGGATTTGTCACCGACAGATCCATGCACTGTTCAACGAAACAGAGCTAGCGCGCCGTCTGAACAGTGTTGAATCTTTAAGAGCTAGTGAGGAGCTTCAGCCCTTTATCAAGTGGGTCAGATCAAAGCCCGATGAATTTTACGAACGTACTTTTAAAAGCCACAGGTTAAATCAATAAACCATCGCCGACTAGCTCAAGATAGGCATCTTCCAATGTGACTGGATCAATACTGACTGCGCTGACCTTTGTTCCGTCTAGGGCGTCAACGACCTCTCGCAAGTTCAAGTTTTGGGGAAGCAAAAGACTAAGCTTCCCGCCATGTTGGCGAACTGCCCAGCCCAATTCAGATGCCCTTTGGATGACTGCTTGATTGTCCTCAGATTGCACCTTGACCACAGCTTGTCCTGGTACGCGAGAAATTAATTCAGGCACGCTTCCCTTAGCCACAACTTTTCCGCTGCGCATCAGGGCTACTCGATTGCACAGCCTTTGTGCCTCGGCGAGATGATGACTGGTTAATAAAATGGTTGTACCGCTGTCACGCAAACCTTCGATGAGACGCCACAAATCCATTCGCGCCTCTACGTCTACTGCGCCTGTTGGTTCATCGAGTACCAGCAGTTTGGGACGATGTACCAGGGCGACAGCAAGGCTAAGCCGCTGCTGCCAGCCGCCCGATAACAGCCCGGCCCGTGTTGCTGCGTAAGGAACTAAGCCGAATCTTTCCATGAGCTCAGCCACCCGTGCGTTGCGCTGCGCTGCAGTTACACCATAAAGTCGAGCAAAAAATTGAATGTTTTCTTGAGGAAATAAGTCAGGGTATAGCGCACTTTCTTGCGCGCAGTAGCCAATACGCGCACGTGCATGTGCGCTTTGCTCACTAATTGACTGACCCATTAGCTGGACCTGCCCAGCATCTGCTTTTAGGAGTTGGCAAATGATGTTGAGCACCGTGGACTTACCGCAACCGTTAGGTCCCAGCAAACCAACAACTTCACCACGCGCCACCTGCAGGCTAAAGCCATTCAGCACCTGCTGTTCGCCGAACCGCTTGAACAAGCCATCAATCTTTAAAGCAACAGTCATACTTTTTGATCTGCTACTAGCAAATGTCGATAGGATCTCAAGCCAAGCGCTAGTGAGACAGCACAAAATACAAAAAGAAAGATAAGCTCGAATCGCAGTTCGGCGATACCTAAGTTGTATGCAGCAACGCCTTTGAAAGCTTGATTCATATGCAGCATGGGATTTAGCTGCGCCACTGTTTGCATGGCAGCAGGCATGATTTCAAGTGGGAAAAAGGTGCCACCGAGCACCAACAACGGTACACCGATAGCCGACAATGCAACTACTACTTCTTCACTGCGCCGGGCAAAACGAGCGCCTAAAAAGAAGCCCATGCCGACATAGGCAAAAACAGACAATAGCAAAATCAAGCCACCCAACATCAAACTGCCGTGGTACCGCGCCCCAATGAACCAGGCGATGCTGTAAAGCATCAGCACTTGCACGGCTGCCAACACCATCTGTGCAAGTACCACGCCCAAAAAGTACGCCGCAGGGTGCAGTGGTGAAGCAAGCAGTCGTCGCAGAGTTTTGCGCTCGCGCTCTGCGGCAATGATTGAGACCGTACCGCCTAGGCAGCTAAAGAACAGTGCTGCCCCCATCAGAATGCCAGCAGCAGCAGCATCTAATCCTGCGCGCATATTGGCGTTGTGAGCGTAGACCAAGCCGAAAAGCAGCATCATGGCTGCGGGAAAAACGGCCCAAAATATCAAGCCCCGGCGTTGGCGCCATTGCTCAAGGAGTAACCGCTGAGAGACGGCAAGCGTTTGATCTAACAACAAACCATGAGGGCTCATCCGTTCACTGCCTGAAAGTAGCTAAATCTGGAAGTACTGTTTCTAGCGCTTTAGCAGACATCAGTACACCCGGAATGCCAGCACCCGGATGGGTACTCGCGCCCACCATAAACAGGTCTTTGACATCTTCGCTTCTGTTGTGTGGCCTAAACCAGGCGCTCTGGAGAAGCAGTGGCTCTAGACCGAATGCTGCGCCTTTGTACGATAACAAATTATCTTGAAAGTCTTGCGGTGTCGTCACAAAAGAAACTGTTAAGTGCTCGCGCAAACCTGGCAGTACGGTCTTTTCCAGAGCCTCGGCAATGGCTACTCTGTAGGGCTCTGCTTGCTCAGCCCAATTGGTACCGCTTTGAAGGTGGGGAACCGGTGAAAGTACGTAAAACGTATCGCAGCCAGCAGGTGCCATAGCAGGATCTGTCGCTGTGGGGCGGTGCAGGTAAAGGCTGAAATCGTCGGCAAGTTTGTGGCGCTTGAAAATGTCTTTCAACAAGCCCTCGTAACGTGGCCCAAGCAGCATCATGTGGTGGGGTACATCCTCATACTGCTTGTTTGTGCCGAAGTACCAAACGAACAAGCTCATCGAATATTTGCCAGCCTCAACTTTGGCGTTACTCCAGACCTTGCGATGTTTGGCATCAATTAGGTTTTTGTAAGTCCAGGCAGTATCGGCATTACAGACCACAATGTCTGCGGGCAATGTCTCACCATTTGCCAGTGTTACGCCTGAGGCACGGCCATCTGTAACTTCTATGCGACGCACTTCAGCGCCAGTTCGCAGACTGCCCCCCATACCCTCAATTAAACCAACTAAGCCGTTGACCAAAGTTCCTGTGCCGCCCATAGCCCAATGCACGCCATAACGCCGCTCTAGTGCGTTGATGAGAGAGTACACGCAGGTCACAGAAAAAGGATTACCGCCAATAAGGAGCGACTGCAGGCTCATGGCCTGGCGAAGTTTGGGGTGCTTAAGATGATTGGCAACCATCGCATGTAAGCTTCGCCAACCTTTCATGCGGGCCATGGAAGGAATTGCTTTGAGTAGGTCTGCGGTGCTGTCAAATGCATGGCAACCCAGAGATTCAAAGCCTAACTTGTAGCAAGTGTCTGCCTCCTCCATGAACGCGGTGTAGCCAGGTCCCGCCGTAGGATCAATTCTCAGCACCTCAGAGCGCATTCGCTCGGGGTCGCCACTGTAATCAAAGTGATCCCCATCTGCAAATCGGACTCGGTAGAAGGGATCTATCAGTCGAAGATCTATATCATCAGACAACTTTCGCCCGGCCAGTGCCCACAACTCTTCCAATAAGAACGGAACAGTGATGATGGTTGGCCCTGCATCAAAGGTATAACCGTCTTCATGGTGCACCCGCGCCCGACCTCCGGGCACATCCAGCTTATCAAGAACCTGAACCCGCCAGCCCTTGGCCGCAAGCCGAACTGCGGCCGCTAAACCACCAAAACCGCTGCCAATTACCAACGCAATTGGCGCATTTGTGTTGATATGGTCAGTGTGCCGTTGTGCGGCTGTGGCTTTCATTAGCATGGACGAATCGTTCCTCGAATTAAGCACCTAACCGAAATAGGTTGAAATGCAAGGCATGTGATGCCACTCATGCTCACGCCAACTAAGCAACAGCTGAAGCAAATCCGGATAACTACCTCACTGATTAAGTTGGTCGATTTGCTTCTTACAAGGTGAGGTGATAGTTACTGTTGCGTTAGTGGCTTTGGCTCAGACGCCTAGCAGCTTCTTGGCGTCCGCCAGCGCTTTCATCGATTCAGTGTGTTTGCCTTCCTTGTGCAACTTTTCACCTTCTTCGCGCAAGGCTTTGACTTTGGACATTTCTGCTGCAGGCAAATTCGCAGTTGGCAATTTTGCGTCGATAGTACGCATCTCACCAGGGCAACCATGCGCTGAGGCTGTGGCTGCAAAAAACATAACAAGTGAACCAATAAGAAGTTGTTTCATGGGGGTCTCCAAAAATTGAAAATCAATCTTATTTCAACAGTCCACAACGAGGGCATTTACAGCTTAATTTGTCCCTAGCAAGGGGTAGGGAATTAGCTTCGAGGTTGCGTGATACAGATTTATCGGAACTCGACTGATTTTATCAACCGTGTAATAAAACGTTCAATAACTGACGAAAATCGGCCTAAACATCGCCCTAAGTTTGACCACAGAACCTCTGATTAACAGAAATCCAGGCTCCTCAAAAAACCTTATAAATCAATAACTTACAGGCGAAAATAGCCGACGTGTAATATTTCGTGTAATTGAATGAAAACTGTAAATTACAGTTTGGCCAGTAATTTCGTAGATTTTGCACTCAGTGCTGTCACTTTGCACGAAAAAAAGTTAGAGGGTTGGCTCGGGACTCGAGCTTGTTTTTGGAAAAGTTAGACGCTAAATCCGCGGACACCTAACGTGATAGCTGAAGAAGGCTGAGAATCGAAAACCGCTGACTGTAAATTGTGCAGTCTTAGTTTCCTAGAATTCCTGTGAATCAGATTCTCGCCACCCAAAAAATACATCCTTCAGGCCCGTATTTTTCTTTGTGCTTGACCATAGCCGGAATGTGAAAATAGTCTCCTGGATACAAGTGCTGGGTCTTGCCTTCAGTTGTCAACCAAAACTCACCTTCAATGACGATCGCATCGGCTGTAAATTCGTGATGGTGTATTTCATTTTCGGTGTTAGGGTCCCAACGCCGCTCTAGGACTTCTTTGTAGCCTTGTTCCAGCTTTTCAGCTTTGAAATCTTCGAATCGAAATTGCCTAATTTGCTCCATGATTACCTCCTGAAGGAAGACTTAATTCGATCAGCGCCATGACGCTGATCAACGAATATAAGGGTCGGCATTCACAATTTAAAAGTCAATCCGTAAAGTCGGCAAGGCAAATAGTACCTGCAAGAATTCCGCTAAAGTCTGAACTGAAGAGGTAGGCTTTTGCTTAGACTCTGTCAAAAAGTTAAGAACTTTTTGGAAGTACACAAATATAGTCTTCTTACTTCAGATATTTCAAGGGTTTACCTTAGGGCGCTAAATAATATAAATTGCCAAGCTCAAATATCAAGCGCAGAATCAGCATGCAGGTGTTTGATCTCAAGGATCGCTCGCCAGCATGGGCGAAAGCCTTTTTCTTGAAGTGTATTCTTACGCTTCGTGCAGGTGCAACTTTATTCTCTTGCGCTTGGCACTAGCGACTGTCATCCTCCTGTGGTGACGGTCCGGCCCGATTGATTAAATTCAGTCGGGCTTTTCTTTTAGAGACCTATGATCTCTGTGCTTGATCAGATCAGTCAAGTTGTTTTTATTTGCAGAATCCTGACTGATGAGATCGGCTAGATTCTTGCTTAGGGTTCAGCAGAATAGCGTTTGATTACCAAAGAGACTATGCTGACGATCCGTGAGCAAACCGCTCACTTATAAGGGGGGTCTATGACTCTTTGCCCAATTGCCTTAATGGCTACTTGCAACAAATGTCCTGCGGTTGGAATTTGTCCTTTAAAAGCAGTGCTGGGCGATCACAAGCCAGAGAACACGGCATCGGCTGCAAATGATCCGTCAGTAAAAGATAAAACAGCAAACTGACAGGACTAATTACTCATCATCATTTTTATTTGATGATGACCACCAAAACACTGCAAGGTGAGTGCTCAATCAAAGCCTTAGGAATTGAGCCAGACCACCAGCGCTCCAACCAATTTTCTCGGTGCTTGTGCCCAAGCATGATCAAGTCTGCGCCAATGGTATTCGCGTATTCAACGATCTTATCAACGGCATCACCCTTGAGTAATTTTCCTGTAGCCTCAATTCCTGCACCCTTAAGTTGTTCAATACCTTCGTTGAGAATTTTTGAGCGCCGTTCTTCCTCGATTTTGTTTTCAGGTTCACTGTAGTAAGAGGTTTCATGACCCATTGAAATTGTTTCGTAGGGAACCACTGAGAGCAGATGCACTGCTGCATGCTCCCATTGCGATAGGTCTTTGCAATTGAACAAGGCCTGCTGACTTTCAAGCGATCCGTCGTAGGCCAGAATGATTTTTTGATACATCTGATTTCTCCTTGATCAATTTCAATGATGCTTGTTCAGATCAAACTATCACTATCGGTAACCAAATTTTTGACATTTTCGAAGAGCTCTGGTTGTAGTTTGATTGTTTCATTGTTTTTATGCTGTTGCCTGACATGTCTAATGAAGGCCATTGGCGTTACTTGTTTGTAAAGTTGAAAGAGTACGACTAACTGCTCTTTAGAAAATCCACTCTTATTTGTCAACTGCGTCCAGCCCAGAGTTTGATCAAAGTTCTCATTAATCCAAGCACACAGCTCGTCCAGCCTCTTGGCATTAGAAGCACTTAGTGGGGTACGCTTCTTGGTCGTTGATCTCATTGGACTCTCCAAATATTGAGATATTTTGAACGGCGCACCTTCAAAAATTTATGGGGTATTCCCTTGTTATTCAAATGTCGAGTTCTCAACAATACTTGCACCAAAACGATGTATTTAAATGGATCTTGATAGCCTAAAGCTCCAAAAGCGTGCAATCATGAGCTTTTGAAAGTTGTCATGAAATTTGCTTAATAGTGAAACTAGATTTGTCCAATTATTTTGCTTCTTTTCACATACAACGCTTGCAAATTAAAAATGTCTCAAAATCATTCTCAATTGGAAGTCTTTCAACAAGCCGATCCTAGGTGTGATTCATGCGGCTTTGTGTTGCCATCTCAGACCGCCTCGCCTGGACTTCGTTGCGGTTTAGATTACTTCAAGAGCAACTACATCATGCGCAAGTTTCAACTCATGCAGCATTTCCAGCTCATTAATTAATGTGTAAGAACAAGTAGACCTTCTTCTCGTCTTATCGTTTTAGATTTTTCTAAGGCTGCAAGTGTTCGATACAGAGCTTCATGAGTTACCCCAAGTTCTCCCGCTAGGGATTTAAGTCCTGTATTGACTTGATATTTGCCATTTTGCCCTTCAGTGTTGATGAGATGAAGTACTTTGTCTTTTACAGACTTCATGCTTAGTCGCTCACATTGAAGTCGAAGTCGTTTGACTTCTTGGTTCAACATATTGATCCAACGTCCAGCAAAAGCAGGGTCCGTGCTCAAAGCATCAGTAAGCGTTTGAATGGGAATTTGGATAATTTCCGAATCAGCTACGACGACTGCATCGCAGTGGTACTTGGGCGATTGAAGGCTTGCTTCACTTACAAAGCCATGACGCGTTCGTTGAAGAACGACCGGATCGCCATGTTGGCTGAGGCGCTCAAGGGTGACTTCGCCGCTCAGAACGAAAAACATCCACTCTGGTTTTTTACCAGTTTTAAAAAGCAGGGTGCTTTTTTTGAGGTATTTGAGCGTACAAAGCGCCAGAACAGCTGGGGGAAGCAAGGCTTCGAGGGGCGAGCTGCATTTAATTTGTTCATCTTCCATATGATTTAGATCATATGCGAATTGTAGGAAGGGCCTGACACTCCTCATGACTATTTGGAGGATTCAATGTCTAAAGCAGTATTTCAATTCGGTGAAACCGTACCTGGGTACAGCATCGCTGTACTCAATGAACGTGCAGTCCGAGCCGCAGCAGGCATCTTATTTTTCTTTGCCATGGTCACGTTCATGAACGCGATGCTGCTTGGGAATTTTCAGCCTACGCGTGTTTTTGTCGTTGCTTTTTTGATTGACTTTACGCTGCGAGTTTTTGTGAATCCGAAGTTTTCTCCCAGTCTGATTCTTGGACAGTGGATGGTTCGCAAACAAGAGCCCGAATACGTGGGGGCACCGCAAAAACGATTTGCATGGGCCATTGGCTTCACGTTGGCATTGCTGATGCTGTATTTGATCGTCATAAAGGGCGTGATTGGCCCTATCAACATGCTGGTGTGTGGCACATGCTTGCTGCTACTTTTCTTTGAGTCATCGTTTGGCATTTGTATCGGCTGCAAGCTTTATGACCTGTTGAGCAAAAACAAGGTTGAGCTTTGCCCTGGCAACGTGTGCAGTTTCAGTCCATCCCCTGGCGCTGGCGGCACATGGTTGCAGGGCGCAGTGTTGGTTTTATTCTTGGTGGCTGTGTTCAATGTGGCGGGCTGGGTGTATTCGCATCCCACATCACAGCAAGCCGCGCAGGATGTGAGCGCAACTACTGCGCCACAAGACCCTTCTGAAGCCGAGCGTTGCAAAGTGCCTGAATTTGCCAAAAAAATCGGCCACGAGCAGCAATGGAAATTACACAACGGATGTCAATAAAAGGAGTGTCTATGTCAGTCAATCAAATTCAAGTTCATCTCGAAAACATCAAGTGCGGTGGCTGTGAGAAGTCAATCATCAAAGGGCTGACCTCTATCGAAGGCGTGTCCAATATCGTTATTGACCGTGATCAGCAGTTAGTTAGTGTCATAGCAGATGCGTCCTTACGAGATGCTCTGGTCTTAAAGCTCAAGTCGATGGGCTATCCTGAACATGGCAGTGTTAGCGGGCTAGATGCAGGGCTTGCCAACGCCAAGTCATTTGTTAGTTGTGCGATTGGCCGCGTTTCCTGAGTTGCGCCAAGGTACCAAGTTGGTCCATTGATTTAGGCGGTGTTGCATGCACGCGTAGAGCAACCTTGCCAAAAGTTAAAGGCTTACAATATAAGTAAAGCCTGATGTATCGCAAATTTTTATACCTTTGAAAATTTACGTTGATTCAACATAAATTAAATTTTTAAACTGGAATTTGGCATTTATGGATTTCACTGTCAGCGTGCTCTTGGGCACTTTTATCCTGTCGATTGCGGCGCTCTTTGTCTTCATTTGGTCCTTGTCAAATGGTCTGTTTGGCGATGGCTTGCTTGAGGAAAGCGATGATTTGCTCATCGGTAAATCGTGTGGTCTTCATCTCCGCAATTCTCCAGAATTTGCGGACTAACTGCCATTACCTTGGTACGGCTGGTAGGGGGCAGGTCAGAGAAACATGATCCCCGCAGCGCCACGCGCTTCACGCTCGTTTAGAACGCGGACAGAATAGTCTGGGTGATCTTCACCGAATTGCAAAAAACTAGCCATTCCCTAAATCCTTACTTTTAATTCTATTTCCGAGTGCCAGATCAACCCTGGTCACAAGACGATTCTCAGATTCTTCATTCAGCTGAATGGTAGGTATCAATGAGAGACCTGACACCAGCAATAAAGAAACTGCTGATCTGTGCCCATGGGGGTATGGTGCTCAGTGAGTTCACTTCCCATCAACTGAAAGTCGTCTCCGAAGACGTAGTGAAGTTGCTGATCGTCGTACCTAACGACTTCCAGGCCGCTGCACTGTAAAGGTCCGTTTGGGCCGAAGGTTGCCATGAGAACATAGCCCCCAGGCTTAACCGATCGTCGAACCAATTCGACGTAAGCCTGACGCGCAACTGGATCGGTCAAGAAATGAAAAACCGCACGATCATGCCAAAGGTCAAACTTTTTGGATCCAAAGTCGTATTGTGTTACGTCGCCTACATGCCAACCCACCTGCGCTGCTTGTGCCCCGAGACGTTGCGTGGTGAACTCAATGGCAGCGCTCGAAATATCTAGCACTGACAGGTCAAGGTAGTGATGATTTAGCAAGTCATCCACCAAGGTGGACTCACCTGCACCAATATCGACGATGGCCGCCGTTTTATCCGGACAAAGTTGCTCAATCAGTCGAAGCGAATCACCTAAATGAGGGGCATACCAACTCACAGCATCAAATTTTTTGTTGCGATAGACGTTTTCCCAGTGGTCAGCTTTTGGCATCACGTTAGTCCTGTCTGATGGTGTCCACGTCATAATATCAGTCATCGCTGATTAAAACTTCCAAATGAAAAAACAGATCTACTTCACCTTGGCCCTGCTTCTGACTATCCCTTCTGCCATGGCAAACGACAAAACCAAAATAATCGATGAAATTTCAGGTTATTTAGAGTTTGTGGACTATGGCGGTGGCACCATCTTCCCAGAGCAAATTCCAAAAGGCGAGTACGCCAAGATGCTGGTGATTGACGCACGCGATGCTGCTCAATATGCCAAAGAGCACATTCCCGGTGCTGTCAACATCGAGTGGCGTCAGGTCTTGGCCAAAAGTGGTGACATCCCTAAGAATAAGCCGGTGCTGATTTATTGCAACACTGGCACTCTTTCAGCACAGGCAGGCTTTGCGCTACGTGTGTCAGGCTGGGAAAACGTCCGCATCTTGCAAGGTGGCTTTTCTGAATGGAAATCCAAAGGCGGGCTTGACGCCAACGCCAAAGCTTCTGGCGCAGCACCAAAGCACTGATACAAGCGCCTGGGCAGACTGCTGTTTAATCGGTCATGCCTGTTTTTGGTCGTCTCAATCTAGTAGCTGTTGTGTTCAGCTTGGCCTTGCACGCCGGGGTTTTCATGCTGACCAGCAGCATCCAATTTGCCAACCTGAGCAAGCCTAAGCAGCCGCCAAAAGAACAGATTGTTCTCCTTCAAGTCTTGCCTGCACCACCCAAGGCTGTACCGTCCCAAGTACAGGAGTCTTCTGTCAAAAGGGAACCCCTGACCACCAAGTCTCAGTCGCCGACTCTAAGCGCTGATACGCAAGTCATATCTCCTACGTCCTCCAAACAACCTGTCAGCATGGCTGCACCGCCCCCACCCACTGCGGAAGATTGGGCCTTTGCGGGAAAGTACACAAACAAAAACAGCAAAGGCTATCGATACAACTGGGGCCAACAGGTGCGCAGCATGATGGGTACTGTTGTCGAAGGGCCTGATCAAGGTTACGTTCGTTTCAGGATTGAAATCGCACCCGACGGGACACTGGCGAAGTTGGATACCATTTGGACGACGTCCGCAATGGCCGAGCAACTGGCGCGCAAGGCGGTAGAAAACATGCCGTCACTGCCACCGACGCCAACTGGAAAACCGCTTATTTTTGAGAAAACGATTTCGTTCACGCCCTTCGCATCAGATGATCCGCCGAGCTATAGGGATGACTGCCTGCCGGATCCACCTGTTTTCCGAAACCCATTTGCATGGGACGGCAAATCACCTCAAACGGTGGCAACACCACCAAAGTCTGAAAAGCTCGATCCACAAGCCATGGAAGAATGCTTACGTCAACTTCCCAAAGACTCTGTTGAGGCCGAAATGGCACGTGATAGACGTGAGATGGAACGATGGGGTTGGAATAAGTAAATCTGAACTTGTTAGCAATTCAAAACATCGCCAGAAGCTAATGCTTGCCCGTGGGTTGCACCAATACCCCCCGCTGAGAAAAAAAACACAGCCAACCGGTATGAACCTATATGAAACCACTGCATATAGGCATCAAGGAGCAAGTCCATGGCTACTAAAAACACCTCATCCTCGAACTCACGGCCTGAAAAAATTGGCGACGTGCTGGACGCCCTGTTCAGTGGCATCGCCAAAACCGCAGCCAACGAACCCAAGTTCGAGCCCCAACTCCTGGTTCCAGAGGTCCCGGCCGAACCCTTGGGGCTCGAACTGGTTTTTGAAAAAGTTAGACGCCATGCGTGGGCATCAAGCCCTATTTTTCGTAGTAACGGATGGTTTCGACATCCACGCCGGTGGCGAGGGCAAGTTCCTTTATCTGCATTAGATGATCCTGCTTTAAATAAGTATTTGACACTGTAGCGGCTCCAGGGTTTCTAATGCAAGAATTGAAAGGAAAATCCATGTCCACCCACTGCTGTGACCACGTCGCACCCAAACTTGATGCCATTGTCAACCTGGCCCGTTACCGCAAGATCCTCTGGATCGCCCTCGTGGTCAATGCCGCGATGTTCCTGGTCGAGATCGTGGCTGGCGTTCAGTCTGGGTCACTTTCTTTGCTGGCGGACGCGGTCGATTTTGCGGGCGACGCAATGAACTACGCGGTGTCGCTCGCGGTGCTTGCTTCGGCGCTGGCATGGCGGGCGCGCGCCGCCATGCTCAAA
>Ga0255121_1000398_pt1 | contig 12879 bp, 12 predicted proteins | sample Law_Colum_RepB_8_2_FD_188580 | JGI IMG/M metagenome (GOLD analysis project Ga0255121, IMG submission 188580) | Freshwater microbial communities from St. Lawrence River, New York, United States - Law_Colum_RepB_8h | ecosystem: Environmental > Aquatic > Freshwater > River | place: USA: New York... | reverse complement strand
TGATTTCCGCGCCACCTACCCTAACGTCGAAATCTCCGTCGGCGACGACCGGTGGATTATGCGGCAGAGCTTCGGCGACCCCAAGACCACGCCGACCCGTCGGGAGATCAAGTTCGATGATCGCGTCCAGCCCGGCGTTTGGACCGCGTGGGTCATCCATGCGAAGTGGTCGCCGAAGGATGACGGCCTGCTGCAGGTTTGGAAGGACGGCAAACTCGTCGCCGACCTCAAGGGCCCGAACACCTACGGCACGATCGGGCTCGAATACACGCCTTACCTCAAGACCGGCATCTATCATCCCGAGTGGAATGTCGCCAAGCCCGGCGCGCGGGAGCGCTTTGAGGCCGAAAAACCTGCGGCTCCGCATAAGGTCGTTTACGTCACCGACCTCAAGGTCGGCGATGAACGGGCCCGTTACGAAGACGTCGCCCCGCGCTAGCTTGTCGTCGGGGTTGACCCTGCCCGCGGCTCCGTCAGCGTCGGCTCATGTCCACGCGCGTCGTCGCCCTTTACCGAAAAGCCTTCCTGTTGGCGGTGGGCGTGGTCATCGCCTGCATCCCGTGGCTATGGTTGGCGGAACGCTATGCTTGGAGCCAGCGCCCGATACATCTCATCCAGACCTTCCTCGCCGTGCCGACGGTTTGGTTGGCGAGCGCGGGGTTTCTGTGGTTTGGTCGCGCGGAGCTCGGCTCGCGCGGCCTGCGCGTCTTCGCGTGGTTTGCTTGGTTCATCGCCACGCTGTGGTTGGCCTTCCTCGCCTACGTGCTTTTTGGCGCGGATTTCAGTTGGATGGATCAGCGCTAGGTTGGCACGCAGTGCCAACCCTACCTCAAGGCAGAGCCATTTCCTATCCGCCAACCGTTAACCACCATCTCCTTCATCGCGGCGCGGCTTTGCCGCGGTTGCATTGGGTAGGGTCGGGACCGCGTACCGACCTAGGCGTCTCCTGAAAAGGGTGACCGGGAACCGGGAAGGATGCGCGGCTGAAGGCCGTAGCACTTCGCGATACCCGCAGCCCACAACCCGATGCCCACTAGGCGACGCGCCTGTCCGAACGGGTCAGGCACCATCGCGTGAACGCGCTGAAGCCAGACCCCAACAGGCGCGGCTAGGTTGGCACGCAGTGCCAACCCTACCTCAAGGCAGAGAGGGCGTGCTGCGTTCCTACCTAGTGCGCAAGAATTCGCCCGGGGTGCGAATGGGTAAGCCGTAGATGGAGTCACCGAGCAGGTCGTGAAAGTCGTCGCGGTCGAGGGTGAGGAGGAAATCCGCGTGCAGGGTTAAGGCCGAGATGACCACGGGGCGGTCTTTGACGGCACGGTAGGCCAAGGGACGATCGAGGACCAAGTGGGTGCCATGAATGCTGAGAGCAGGCCGCACGATGGTATTCCACGCGCGTAGCCCCGAGGCGCCAAGTTTGGGGAGGTTATGTTCGGTTTCGCGGAGGCAGTAGTCGGACGTTACCAAAGACCAGCCACCGACTGCCGCTTCATTGATCAGTAACCGTGAGGCGCCTGAGGCCGATCCGGATGCTGCCAGGAGCACGCTCGAATCCAGAAACAGCCTCACTTCTTCCGGCGGAAGGCCTTGAGGGCTTTGGCGTCGGCTTCGTCGTTGAGTACCCACTGGCGGATGGTCGCCTTAGGGATGTCGCGGATGGGCATGGCCACTGCTGACTGAAGGAAGAGCCCGCCTTCGCGTTCTTCGACGATGACCAGCGGCGAGGCCACCTGGTCGAGCTTGAGGCGCCGGCGTAGTTCGGGCGGGAGCGTGAGTGTGCCGCGCTTGCTGACGGGTAAAGTGTAGGTCATGCCGTAATGCTGTATTGCCGTAATGCGGTGACAAGAGGGAAGAGGCCTTAGGCGGGAGTGAGGAAGAAATGTGCAAATGTGCCAATCGGCCGCCGGCCTGTGCAAAGGTGCGCGTGGGCGAAGCCCACGAGGGGACAGGGGGACAAGGGGTTGTGTCGCCGCTTGGCGGCGGGACATTGTTTGAGGTAGGGTCGGGACTGCGTACCGACCTAGGGGGCGACTAGGCGACGCGCCTGTCCGAACGGGGTCAGGCACCATCGCGTGAACGCGACGGAGCCAGACCCCAACAGGCGCGGCTAGGTTGGCACGCAGTGCCAACCCTACCCGAGGTAACTAGGATACAGTCGGAGTTCGTGAGGGGATAACTTGAAGTCGCAATTTGCGACTTCAAGTGGTCGAGGCGGTGTTTGTGATCTTCGGTTAGGTTGGCACGCAGTGCCAACCCTACCTTGAGGCAAGTAGGACCGCACGTGGTGCGTGTCCCTACCCAATAAAAAAAGGCGGCCGGGTGGCCGCCCTTCGTGTCCACTGGCCAGCCGGCCAGCTGATCAACTTGCAGATCAACCGGGCAACGTGAACGCGGGGAGCTTGCGGATTTCGCCGCCGGCCATCGCGGACTCGTGGGCGAGGATGCCCGTGCAGGTCCAGTTGGCGGATTGGCGCGCGTTGGGGAACGGTTCGCGACCGGTGAGGAGCGCTTGGATGAACTCGTTCGCCAGGTGCGGGTGGGAGCCGCCGTGGCCGCCACCCTGGGTGAAGGACAAGTGGTCTTCACCTTCGCCGTAGACGCCCTTGGTCGTGAAGCGCTGGATTTCCTTCGGGAGGCGGTGCGCGAAGTCGGGCACCTTGACCTTCTGCGGGATTTCTGGCTCAGCTTTCTTCGCCGTGTGGATGACCGGCTCTTCGCCTTCGACGAGCGGCCATTCGAAGGACTTCTTGGAGCCGTAGACGTCAATGGACTCGCGGTATTGGCGGGCCGTGTCGAAGAGCGAGCGGATGATGCGCGCGGAGACGTCGGACTTGTGGAACTTGATGTGGGCCGTCTCGACCGCGAACGGCGAATTGTAGATCGGGATCATGTCCTCGGCGATGCGGCCGGAACCGAAGCACGAGACATACTCGGCGTCGGCTTGGGTGAGCGCAAGCATGGGGCCGACGCAGTGCGTGGCGTAGTACATGGGCGGGAGGCCGGGCCAGTAGCCGGGCCAGCCTTCCATGTCCTGTTGGTGCGAGGCTTGGAGGAACTGCAGGCGACCGAGTTCGCCCTTGTCGTACATCTCCTTCACGAAGAGGAATTCGCGCGCGTAGACGACCGTCTCCATCATCATGTAGCGCAGGCCCGTGGCCTTGACCAACTTCACGATCTCTTCGCACTCGGCGATGGACGTGGCCATCGGGACGGTGCAGGCCACGTGCTTGCCGGCCTTGAGGGCGGCGATGGACTGGCGGCCGTGGTCGGGGATGGGCGTGTTGATGTGGACCGCGTCGATTTCGGGGTCCTTGAGCATCTCCTCGTAGGACGTGTAGCGCTTGGCGATGCCGTAGCGGTCGCCGATTTCCTTCAGCTTGTCGGGGTTGCGCTGGCAGATGGCGGCGATCTCCGCGTTGGGGTGGGCGAGGTAGATCGGGATGAACTCAGCGCCGAAGCCGAGGCCGGCTAGCGCGATACGGATTTTCTTGGTGCTCATAGGAAGGTGGGGTGGCTTTATTCAGTCCGAAACCTCCGGGGACGGAAGCCGATTATCTGGGAAGATAACGACACCGCCCCAGGTGCCCGGACAACAAAAAGGCCGCACGTTTCCGTGCGGCCTTCGCGGGGAGAGCTCAGTGGGTTCTTAGGCCTGCTCTTCGATCTTCAGGGCGCGGTAACCGCCGATGCTCTTGAAGTAGAGGAACAGCGCCAAGAAGATGAGTGCCATCGCGAACGGGATGTACGAATCCGCCTTCAGCGTGGCGCGGTCGCCCGCCTGGTTGGCGGCGACGATCGCCTTCTGGTCAGCGGTGCCCTTTTCGCCGGCCTTCTTGGCTTCCTCCAGCTTCTTGCCGTCGACCGCGGTCACCGGGGCGAGGAAGAGGAACTTGGATTCGGTGGTCGACTTGTTGGCTGCGTAGACCGCCGGGGCGGTGGCGTTGAGGGATTCGCTGGTGAAGCGGTCCTTGGCGTAGCCGAGACCGGGGCCACCGATCAGGCCAGCGGAGAGCATGCCGATGCCACCCATGATGGACATCGCGACGGCACCGGAGCGCGGGAAGCGGTCGCCGACGACGGCGAGCATCGTGGGCCAGAAGAACGTCTTGCCGAGGGCGTAGATGCCGAGGGCGAGGCAGGCGACGCCGAAGCTCTGCATGCCCGAGGCGAGCTGCAGACCACCGAAGGCGAGCAGGGCCGAGACCAGCAAGATGCCGATCGGGGAGAGGCCGAGCTTGGTCTCGATGAAGTGGGCGCAGAAGCGCAGGCCGAACATGATGGCCGAGGTGAGGATGAAGAGGATCTTGCCTTGTTCCGGGGTGAAGAGGTTGCCCGTGATGGCTTCGATCCAGCCGTCGGTGCCGAGTTCGACCGCGCCGACGAGGGCGTGGGTGATGAAGAGCACGAAGAGGAGCAGCGAGCCGACCGAGAAGCGCGTGATGACGCCGACGGCGATCAGGAGGACGCCGGCAAGGTAAAGGCCGAGGTTGTCGATGTTGAAGACCGGCCCGAGCACGTTACCGAGGAAGATCGAGAGCAGGTAGCAGGCGACGAGCGAGCCCAGGATGCCGACGTCCTTGAACATCTCGGAGAAGGAGGCGCCCTTCTCGGCGGCTTCCGACTTGGGGAAGGACTGGCCCATGAACATGATGGCGTACGCGACGGTGGGGACGAGGTAGAACGAGAGCTGAGCCTTCCAGCCGAGACCCATCAAGGAGCCGAGGATGTAGGAGGCGACGGCACCGACCACCATGCCGAGCGGCCACGAGGCGTGCAGGATGTTGAGGTAGTGCGTGCGCTGCTTGGGGAAGATCGTGGCGACGAGCGGGTTGGCCACGGCTTCGAGGGTGCCGTTCGCGAAGGCGAAGATGAACATGCCCCAGTAGAGGAAGCCGTAGGCGTTTTCCGGGCTGGTGGCACCGAAGGTGACGAAGGCCGAGACGATGTGGCCGATGAGGGCGAGGGCGACGAGCTTGCCGTAGCCGATCTTGTCGACGATCACGCCGCCGATGATGATGCCGAAGCAGAAGCCCGAGAAGCCGGCGCCGCCGATGGCACCGAGCTGGGAGGCGTTGAAGCCGTATTCGGCCGCCCAGGAGCCGAAGATGCCGCCACGGAGGGCGAAGCCTACGCCCGCAGCAAGGATGGCCATGAAGCCTGCCCAAAGGAGGCGCTGCGCGTTGGGTACAACGGAGGGTTGTTCGTCGGTGATAGTACTCATATAGGTATGGTTAGGGAGGGGGTACGGCTGTGAATAAAACCGACCAACCCCCCTCTGTCGAGAAGGCAAATCGTACTTGCCGGGTGTTTGACCCGACCTCTGGCCGGCCGACTCAGGCTTCTTTTCCGTTCTTATGCATCCGGCGGAAGTGCGTGGGGCTCATTTTCATGGCCCGGCGGAACTGCCGCGAGAAGTCACTGGCGTCGTAGAACCCGGTCCGGTCGGCGATTTCCGAGGGCCGGAGGGCGGTATCCTTAAGGAGGTCGGAGGCGGCGGCTACACGCATGCGGACGTGGTAGGCGCGCGGGCTGACCTGGTAGGCCTTGTGGAACTTGCGCTCGAATTGCCGGATGGAGAGGCCGGTCAGCTTGGCCAACTTGGCGATATTCAGGGCGTCGGCGAGGTTCTGCTGGATGAATTCAGCGGCGGCCTCGACCTTAAGGAACGGCTCCAGGAGGGCCTTGGTGCCTTCATAACTGCGGACGGTCCCGAAGACCCCGCAGGGCTTGCCGTGGACGTCGAAGATCGGGAGTTTGGTGGTCTCGTACCAGACGTGTTCGCCGTTTTCGTTCGGGAAGAGCTCGACGAGGCGCATGGCCGGTTCGCCGCTCTGGCAGATCTGCACGTCCTTCTTCCGGAAGTTCGCCACGAGCTCGGGCGGGAAGACGTCCGCGTCCGTCTTGCCGAGCAAGGCGGCCTCATCGGGTTGCCCGCAGCGCTGGGCGAAGGCGAGATTAGCCATCGTGAAACGGCCCTCCAGGTCCTTGGCGAAGAACATCACGCCCGGGAGGTGGTCGAAGACCGTCCGGAGGCTGCGGACTTGGACTTGGTTCAACCAGACATCGAGGGTCGGTGTCGTTTTCACCCCATTTAATTAAGGTGCCATCGGTGCTAGGTCGACATGATTCAAAGGGAATAAAGCCAGCGACTGTTTCGGCCATGATGGCGGGAGGTGTCGTTTTAATCCCATTCACGGGTGTGTCCGGGGCTAATCCCTTCGGTGGGTGCGGCTTATGGCTGACGGCTTGGGGGCGGGGAACTGCATTTTCGTTTTGAGATTCGTCGGTAAGTTGCCTCCTTGGTCGGACATCACGACCATGTCCTCCCTGAAATTCCTCGCCCTCGCCGCCCTCGTCACGACCGTCGCCGTCGCCGCCGAAACGGCCAAGCCGGCCGCCCCCAACGCCGACACCATGAAGCGTGGTCAGGCCGTCTATAACCGCACCTGCCTCGCTTGCCACCAGCCCACGGGCGCTGGTCTGCCGCCGGTCTTCCCTCCGTTGGCCGGCTCCGAGTGGGTCGCCATGGATGCCTCCGTCGCCGTCCGTAACATCGTCAACGGCATGGTGGGTCCCGTCTCCGTCAAGGGCGTCACCTATAACGGCATGATGCCTCCGGTCGGGGGCGTGTCCGACAAGGACATCGCCGATGTCATCACCTATGTCCGTAATTCCTTCGGTAATTCGGGTGCGGAAGTCACCGAAGAGGAGGTCAAGGCGATCAAGGCCAAGTATGCCGACCGCAAGACCCCTTGGACGGCTGAAGAACTGAAGAAGGACGGCGCTGCCGCCAAGTAAGGCCCGGCTTTAGGCCGCCCCCGCCAACGGGCAGGGTGGCTTGACCCGTGGGGACCTCTGCCGCACCTTGGTGTCCAACACGCACCAGGGTGCTTCGGCATCCGTCTCCCATGTCCGACCCCAACCCCCTCGCCGGCACGCCTCGCCGGACCCGCGACCAAGTGGCTGACCTCCACTTCATGGACGCGCGCTACAAGCTCCTCGACCTCGCGGCCTTCCTCGATCGCCTCGAAAAGGCCAGCGGCCCCGAAGACCATCGCGTCCGCGGGCTCCGCGCCGCGCTGCCGCTCCTGCTGTCGGCCGGCGACGACCGCGTCGCCCAGATCCTCCACCTTTGGAGCGACCCTTCCGTCGCCCCGATCGAAAAAGCCGACACCAAGGCCGCCTCCGGCGTTTGGCCTGGCCTCAAGTAAGCCCGACCATGCGTTACATCGAACCCCACGGCCACATGGTGAGCCGCACCACCGACGACTACCAGGCGATGGCTTTGGCGGGTTGTGCGGCCATCTGCGAGCCGGCCTTCTGGGCGGGCTTCGACCGCAAGACCGCGGACGGTTTCTACGATTACTTCTGCCAGCTCACTCAGCACGAGCCCAAGCGCGCCGCCAAGTACGGCCTCCCGCATTACTGCTGGCTCTGCATCAACCCGAAGGAGTCCGAGGACATGAAGCTCGCCGACGACGTCCTCGCGCTCATTCCCGAATTCATGAAGGCCAAGACGGTGCTCGGCATCGGTGAGATCGGCCTGAACAAGAACACGCGTAATGAGATGCTTATCCTCGAGAAGCACGTCGAACTCGCGGTGAAGCACGACCAGCTGATCCTCGTCCACACCCCGCACCTCGAAGACAAGCGCAAGGGCACGCGCCTCATCATGGACGTCCTCAAGGCCGCCGGCAAAGTGAAGCCCGAGCGCGTCATCATCGACCACGTCGAAGAGCACACCATCGGCGAGGTCCTCGATCAAGGCTTCTGGGCCGGCATCACGCTTTACCCCGAATCGAAGGCCACGCCCGTGCGCGCGGTCGACATGCTCGAGAACTTTGCTTCGCAGCGCGTGTGGTTGAACAGCGCGTGCGATTGGGGCCACAGCGATCCGCTCGCGGTGCCGAAGGCCATGCAGGAGATGCGTCGCCGCGGGCACTCCGCCGCCGCCATCGACAGCCTCGTCTACGGCAACCCTGTGCGCTTCCTGTCGCAGTCGCCGAATTTTAAGGACCCGCAGGCTCTGCGCTGAACGTGAAGCTCTCGTCCGGCCTCAGCCTCGCCTATTGTACCAACGTCCATCGCGGCGAAGGGTGGGTGGAGACTTTCGCGGGTTTGCGCGACCACGCCCTGCGCGTGCGCGACCGCGTCTCGCCAGGTAAGACGTACGTCCTCGGACTGCGCCTCGGCGATCGTGCCGCGGCGGAGCTCGCCGAGCCAGCGACGTTGACGGCCTTCCGGCATTGGCTGGATAAGGAGAACTGCGTCGTCGCGGGCATCAATGGGTTCCCGTTCGGCCCGTTCCATGGTCAAGCCGTGAAGGATAACGTGTTCGCGCCCGACTGGTGCGAGCCCGCGCGCCTCGAGTACACCAAGCGGCTCTTCGACCTCCTCGCCGCGTTTGGTCCGCCCGACCAGGTCGGCACCGTCAGCACGCTACCGGGTTCCTTCAAAGGTTTCGGTCGCAACGCCGATGAGCTTAAGGTCATGCGCCGCAACCTGCTCGCGTGCGGCGAACACCTCGACCGCTTGCGCGACCGCACCGGCGTCACGTTGCGCCTCGCGCTGGAGCCGGAGCCGATCGGCCACGCCGAGAACACGTCGGAAGCCCTTCGACTCTTTGAACAACTCCGCGCCGACGAGCCGTCGAAGGGCCTCGTCGACCGCACGCTCGGCATCGCGTACGACACCTGCCACTTTGCGTTGCAGTATGAGCAGGCCCATGAGGCCATCGCGCGGCTCGATGCTGGTGGTGCGCCCGTGCTCAAGTTCCACCTCAGCTCGGCGCTGCGGCTCAAGCCCACCGAAGTCGCCCTCGCGCGGCTCGCGAAGATGCACGAGCCCGTGTACCTGCACCAGACCATGGGCCGGGCCAAGGACGGCTCCATCGTGCGCTTCAAGGACATCCCGTTGGCCATGGCTGCCATCGACCAGCTCCGGACGCTCGAAGAACTCCGCGTGCACTTTCACGTCCCCGTGAACGCGGATCACCTCTCCGACGAACTCTCGACCACGAACGACCACTTGCGCGACGCCATCGCCGTCATCGGCAAGAACCCTGGACGTTGCCGCGAACTCGAGATCGAAACGTACACGTGGGAAGTCCTCCCGCCGGAAGTCCGCACCGCCGACGTCGCGGACATGATCGCCGCCGAATACCGCTGGACCCTCGCCGAGCTCGCGAAGGCCGGCGTGAAGCCCCTGTGATCCCCGCATGAACCTGCGACCTTGGCTCATCCTCTCACGCGGCTCAAACCTGCCGACCGTTTGGTCCTCGACGATGGCGGGTTGGTTGGCCGCCACTTATTGGGATGGGCTGTCGTCTTCGCTGTCCTTGTACCCACAGATGGTCGACTACAGCAAGCCAGCCATCGGAACCATCGTCTTTTGGACCTTGCCGTGGCTCCTGCTGGCCGTCTCGGCTATTTACATCGGTGGGATGATCCTGAACGACGCCTTTGATGCCGCCTGGGATGCCCAGCATCGTCCGTCGCGGCCGATTCCTTCTGGAGCCGTTGCCCGCTCCACGGCTTTGGTTGTTGGTTTCGGTCTCTTGTTTGCCGGCGCGGCGGGCGTCATCGCGGTCCGCGTGCTCAGCGTGCCTGACTTGCCCGGGGTCGTGGCGGTGTCGGTCCTCGCGCTCACGCTCGTCGCGGGCGTGCTCGTCTATAACCGCTGGCATAAAGGCATCGTCTGGGCCCCGGTCGTCATGGGGCTCTGCCGCGCCTTGTTGCCGGTGATCGGTGCGGCCATCGCGGGCGAAGGTTTCGTCTACTCCCTTGGCACCAAGCAAGGCTTCTACCTCCTCCTCGCCGCGGCGACGCTGTGGGCGCACACCTTCGGACTCACCTGGGTCGCGCGCCATGAGGCCACCGATGGTACTCCGCCGGGTTGGACCGCTTGGGCCCTCTTCGTCATCCCCTTACCCTTGGCCTTGTTCGCTGGCTTCGACTCCATGGGTTGCGGAGTCTGGGCCTGGGTGGCTCTCGGCTTGTTCCTCGTTTGGCTCTGGAATTCTAACCGCCGCCACCCTTTACCGGCCGGCGTGCCGGGACGCGTGTCCGATCAGCTAGCCGTGTTCCCGTTTCTTGATTACCTGGTCTTGGGGCGCCCGTTGCTTTGGACGGTCCTGTTATTGGGCGCGCCTGCCTCAGTCGTCTTCCATCCGTCCCATGTAGACAACTTGGTCCCCTTCGGTGCGCTGGCATTACTCGGTCCGCTGGCCTGCTTTGGCCTGACGTTGCTGTTCCGCCGCTGGATTCCGCAGACCTAAGCCTTTTTGGCGGGAATTGGCGGCGGACGGGAGGGAACAGGGCTTGCCCGCAGGGGTCGTAAGGGCTCTGATAACCCCTCCCCCAGGGCTATGGACGACTCCCTTGACCTCGAATTCTCGGTAACCTACCGCCACCGCATCTTCTTCACGGAGCATGCGTTCGCGTCCGGCAATCGCGTCCTCGCCGACCTCTTCGCCGGGGCCAAGGTCATCCCCATCGTCGATTCCGGCCTGGCGTCGGCCCGCCCGGGCTTCGTCGCGGAGATCGCCGCGTACGGCAAGGCCATGGGCGTGCACTTCACCCGGACGCCCCTGGTGCTGACCGGCGGTGAAGCCGCCAAGAAGGACTCGGCGGTCGTCAAGGCCGCGCTCGCAGCCATCGAGGCCGACAAGATCTGCCGTCACTCCTACGTCCTCGCCATCGGTGGGGGCGCCTTCCTCGATGCCGTCGGTTTCGCCGCGGCGACCGCCCACCGCGGCGTCCGGCTCGTGCGCATGCCCACCACGACCTTGGGTCAGGGCGACGCCGGCGTCGGCGTGAAGAACGGCATCAACACTTTCGGGAAGAAGAACTTCACCGGCGCCTTCGCGGTACCGGCGGCGGTCGTCAACGACCTTGGCCTCCTCGCCTCGCTCGATGCCCGCGGCCTCCGCGACGGCCTCGTCGAAGCCGTGAAGGTCTCGCTGCTCAAGGACCCGGTCTTCTTCGGTAACCTCGAGAAGGAGTCCGACCTGCTCGCCGCCGGCGACATCCCCGCCATCGGCCGCGCCGTCCGCCGCTCGGCTGAGCTCCACGCCCGTCACATCGCCGGCAATGGCGACCCCTTTGAGCTCGGCAGCGCGCGTCCGCTCGACCTCGGTCACTGGGCCGCGCACAAGCTGGAATCGATGACGAACCATCGCCTCACGCACGGTGAAGCCGTCGCCGTGGGCTTGGCCTTGGATATCCTGTGTGCCCGCGACCTCGGGCATTTCAGCCGGGAAGAAGCTGAGCGCACCCTGAATCTGCTCACCGCCCTCGGCTTCCGGACTTATGCGCCGGAGATGCACCTCGATGGTGGCGCCCCGATGCTGGCCGGGCTCGAGGAGTTCCGCGAACACCTCGGCGGTCAGCTGACGCTCGTCTTGCCGACGGCGATCGGGAAATCGCTCCAAGTCCACGAAATGGCCACCGCCATCGTCCGCCGCGCGACCGATGAGTTGCGCGCGCGCGACCAGCAGACATGCGCCGCGCGGTCCTGAACGTCGTCGGTCTCTCCGCGCGCGATCTGCAGTCCGGCGTGATGCCACGTCTGGCCGCGCGCGCCGCCAAGGGCTCCGTCGCTAAGGTTAAACCTGCGTTCCCGGCCGTCACCTGCACCGCGCAGTCCGATTACCTGACCGGCCAGACGCCGTCGGTGCATGGCATCGTCGGCAATGGTTGGTACGACCGCACGCTCAGTGAAGTACAGTTCTGGAAGCAGTCTAACCGCGTGGTCGGCGCTCCAAAAGTTTGGGACGAACTCCACGCCAAGAACCCCAAGCTGAAGGTCGCAAACCTCTTTTGGTGGTATAACATGGGCACGAACGCGGACATCTCCGTCACGCCGCGTCCCGTCTACAAGTCCAACGGCGGAAAAATCTTCGACATCGCCAGCTACCCGCAGCGCACCCGGGAGCTGCTCAAGCGCGACCTCGGCGATTTCCCATTCCATAGTTTCTGGGGACCGCGCGCCGGCCTGCCATCCACGCAATGGATCGCGGCCTCCGCGCGCTGGATCGAGGAGCATGAGCAGCCCGACCTCAACCTCGTCTACCTCCCGCACCTCGATTACGACCTGCAGCGCTTTGGGCCCAACGACCCGCGTAGCGATACCGCCCGACGCGACGTCGACGCGCTCGTCGGTGACCTCGCCGATTTCCTGGAGTCCCGCGGCGTAGACGTCGTCATCGTTTCCGAATACGCCATCACTGCCGTCGACCGGGCCGTCCCGCTGAATAAGGTCCTCCGCAAGCATGACTGGCTCGAGCTCAAGGATGAGGCCGGCGTCGAGACCCTCGACGTCTTCAATTCCAAGGCCTTCGCCGTCGTCGACCACCAGGTCGCGCACGTCGTGGTCCTCGACTCATCGATCCGCGAAAAAGTCCGCCAAGTCCTCCTCGCCACGCCGGGCGTCGCGCAGGTCCTTGATGCCGAGGCCCAAGCCGCCGCCGGCATCAAACACGTCCGCGCCGGTGACTTCGTCGTCGTATCCGACAACCATAGCTGGTTCTCGTATTACTGGTGGGAGGAAGGCTCGGGCGATCCCGACTACGCGCGCACCATCGATATCCATCGCAAGCCCGGCTACGACCCCGTGGAGCTCTTCATCGACCCGAAGATCCGCTTCCCGATGCTCACCATCGCTTGGTTCCTCCTGAAGAAGACCCTCGGCTTCAAGGCCCTCATGGAAGTCGTTTCGCAGGACGCCTCGCTCGTGAAGGGCTCGCATGGCCGCCTGCCGGAGGACCCGCTCGATTGGCCCGTGTGCATCGCCGCGCGTGAGGCTAGCCTGCCGGCGCAGATCGCCTCGACGGACGTCTACGCTCAGATCGTCCGCGGGTTCTGAGCCCTCAGGGTCGCT
>Ga0255121_1000394_pt1 | contig 12929 bp, 9 predicted proteins | sample Law_Colum_RepB_8_2_FD_188580 | JGI IMG/M metagenome (GOLD analysis project Ga0255121, IMG submission 188580) | Freshwater microbial communities from St. Lawrence River, New York, United States - Law_Colum_RepB_8h | ecosystem: Environmental > Aquatic > Freshwater > River | place: USA: New York... | reverse complement strand
TCTATCATGTACATTGCTATCGTAACTAGTTATAGTAAACTTTCCTTTTAGTACAAAACTACTAAATATTTGAAAATTTGTAATTCCTAAATTAGCGGTTGATTCTTTTACTTTGGTATTGCTAAGATTATCTAATTCTTCCAGTATTCGCTTATCATAATCTTTAAACATTACATCATTATCAGCAGTCCCCCCATTTGTTTTATATAAAATATATTTAAATCCGTCCCCTCCCATATAAGTATCAGCGGGTAATGCCTCTTCAGCTGAGCTTGTACAAGTAGAAGTTAATGAAAAAACAGCTTTTTTATCATTTTTTACAAAATCGTTTAGTGATTTTTTGGCACAACCTGAGCCTCCAGATGCCTCTGGTGTATTATTTAAAAAATTGTTTTCATAAGATATTGCGACGGCATTTAATCTATGTCTATTATTGTAAAATATATTTGCTGCTCTTATAGAAGCTAATAACAAGGATTTATAAGATAATATATATATGTGTAAATATTTTGATGTAGTTAAAAAACTAGCCTTATCAATATATTTAATCATTTTTATAAAATTATATATGTAATATATGTTTTGTTCATAAAAAGAACTTTGTTGTACGGCAGCTCCATCTATATTAGTAAAACTTCCTGTTAAACTTATTCCTGCTTTTGTCTGGTTTGCGATATTATCTACTATTATATCTTTACTGGTTGTAGTAGTAGAAATATCCGTAATATCTCTAGTTATTTTTGATGTTGAACTACTCGTGAACGTTGCTGCAGTAGCTGTAGCAACATCACCAGCTGTTATTACAAATTCAAGACCTCGTAAACTATTTGAATCACACGTCGCTCCGGAATACGATGGTGAAGATTTTTCTACACTTATAGCTGTGTTAGTAGTAAAAGATGCAGCCGTTAAGTTGCTTACAGTAGTAGTGTCTGTTATTACAGAACCTGTATGATCAATACTTGTCGGCACCCAAGTGTCTTTAATAGCACTTGCACTTAGTGAAGCTTGAGGGATTGAATTAACACTTGAAGTACTAATAGTTGTACCAATACTAATAGTAAGTTTTATACTATTTGGAGCTTCTAAAATTCTGTATTTATTTAGTACAGCACCAGGTGGACTTGCTGTCATAACACGCTCTATTGTTGTACCATCAGGTATTGTTATACTAGAAATTGTAGAACCGCTAGCTATAGTAGCTCTCGTGATTGTTAATCCCGATAATCCAGATGTAATACTTCCACTTATAGGATTGGAAAATGTAGGTCGTTTAGACGCAGAATCTTGAATATTATATTTACTTGCTGTGTCTGCGTCGTTTGAATATTCTAAGTATCCAAAATAGTATACTGTTCCACTTTTAATATTTAATTTATTACTAGATGTAAATATAGGCCCTGCTAAACCTTTATAATCTGCTGTTATATCTATGGGCGCATTTGGAGAATTTGAAACCCACATTTTTATATCAGCATCTTTAAACATATTAGACAATTTGCCAATATATAAGTATATACCTTCGGGTGGTCTATCTGCTCCAGTCTCGCTCGATGAATGTTTTATATAGATACCTTTTGCATCATTATCACTGTGATCTCCCTTCAATTTTTTATCAACAATATATATTTTTGTTGAAGATGAAAAAGTTGCATCAAAATCTTTTGTATGGCTAGAATAACAGTTCATTAATGCCTCATTTATTTTAATAAATATTTCAATAGCATATTTTGAATATAATATATTTGTAATAGGATATTTATCTGGTAAAATATTTGCGCTAGAAGCTGCATATTTAATAAAACATAAATGGTCTTTGTTGCCACCCGTTGACGTTACTAAACCATTATTAGTGTATGCGTTGTATGAATCATTAATTATTGTCTGATGGAACGTAGGGTATAATGTATTAATTAATAACTTTTGTAAACTAATAGCGTTTCCATTTATAACTGCTTCACCTAAAGTGCCTGTTGTAGTTAATCTTAGAGCATTACCATAAGATGCGTCACTTTCTGTTGGAAATATATTATCGTGACAAGTTTTAAAAGTATTCCCCCCGCTACTTTCAGGTATCCTTCCTGCACTTATATTATCATATAAACCTTTCAAAGCTATACGCAAATTTTTATATTGATTTAAATCAGCACTTGTAATACTATTTGCCATTATTAATTTTTATATACTCTATTATTTTATAGATATAATATATTTATTTAAATATAACTTTATTTAAATACAAGATCTATAAGAAAATGATTCGCCGCTATTTTCATTATACCTATCTATTCTAACGATATCCCCGTGTTTCAATCCAATCCATTTTGCAATTGGGTCATTTTGCAGTATGACGTGCATATGCATTTTACTGCGAGCCAAATATTCTTTCATAAACTCTTTGACCTCTTCTTCGGTAAGTTTGGTATGTTTAGGAACATACTCGTGTTTTGTTGGATTAAACATCAATTGTTGGGAGCTAAAATATTGGAGATGACCGCCATTTTTTTGAAATATTTTATCGTATTTGTTAAGCTGAGATTTTACTGCAGTTGAGATAGATTCGTTATTAAATACGAGGATTATATTATTTTTACCGCCGTATTTATTGGTAAAATCCTTAATATTATCACCGTCCTTTAATTTCTCTTTGAGCTCGTTTATTATATTTTTTCGCAGATTTTTAGAGAGAGCGTACAATATAGTCGTGTTTAATGTTTGAACATTAATAACAAGCTTGTCGGATTCAAAATCTTCTTTGCTAAGGGACAATAGTATCTCGTTGAAAGACGATACATCATCTCCGCGATTTACAAGCATATCCTCAATATTCCTATTAATAATCTCAATATCCATTAATTTATAATATTTGTCTTATTATTATATAATAATAAAAAAGTCAATTTTTAATTTATTTTAATTTATTATTTGTTGCATCTATATCTTGGATATCTTGCATATCTTTCACAAGGCCTTCAATAACCTCTTGGGGTCTATATAGCTCTTTTTGCAGACGTTAGAAGTATTATGTAATTCAAATGAGGTAAGCTCCAAAGCCTTCTTAACAGGATTCTTTTCATTCCTATATTTATGTAAATATTTATTGAATAAATTATTAGCATTCCAAGTCCGCAAATCCTTAGTAGTTATATTAACCTTCAATTTACACATTAAATAATTATTAACATCATCTGCCGTTATGCGCCTATTGTTATATTTAAATATATATTCGGGACATTCGGGACATTCGGGAGATGCTAGAATATCAAGTTTCGCCGAGAGATAAGCGTATATGTATTTATTTTTACAGATGGCCTGATTGCGTACGCCCTTTTTACCTATAAAATCAAAAGAAACTGTGTTATCATTTAATAGCTTGATATGCGAATAATTTAATGTAGTTATTCCGTACGATTTATTCTGTTTCTCGTATTTTATATTACCTATTCTGAATCCACACGATAATATTAATGTTATTATAATTGCTATAATTTTATTTTTTTCGTCAGACGATTTTAAATCTTTAGCAACCTGTTTTTTAATTTTAATAAAATGCTTATCAAATCTCTGTATCTTATCGTATTTTTGCTCGTTCTGCTTTTCAATATGCTTGGAATTATATATTACCTGCTTTCTACCCTTGCTATCGTATCCATACGCTAATATTTTCTTATTATTTAATATTACTACATTATCATACGATGGAGGTATTTTGAACTTTTTAATTTTGTTTATAGTATCCTCATCTGTTATCTCTCTCCCTAAATCAGCTGTTCCCTCCTTACCTGTATTGTCAGGCTTGACGGGCATATATTTATAATATTTAAATCCTGTAATATAGGTTCCAACCCTTTTTATTTTCATATGTTTATTTATTGTAAATAAATTATAATTATGATGTTGAAAAATGATATAAACATATAATTATATATGTATTCATAAACTGAATATATAATGGCAACGAAAAAAGCGACTCCTGTACCTCCTCAAGCCCTTACACAAGCTCCTCAACCTACTGTTGATTCAAAAGCTCCTAAAAAGCTGCCGGTAGTTGCTAAATTGCCCGCAACTAAAACTGTGGCTACGGCATCTACTTCTCCCGCGGCTCCTGCGGCTACTGTTACACCCGTGTCTCTTACTCCTGCGAAGACAGATGATTCTGTTGTCCCGAGTGATGCTTCGGGAGCCGAAGTTGCCCCCGTAAAGGATAATGCCGTTTCAGTAATTATCGAGAAGGTGAATAATCTGTTTGCAAGCTTTAAAGAAGTTCAAAATCTCCTTAAGGTACTAAGCAAGGATTATGAGAAACAGCAAAAAATCATTGAGAAGGCTCAGAAAAAGCGCCAGAATGCTAAAAACTCTCCTTCCGGTTTTGCCAAGCCCAACAAAATCTCTGATGAGCTTTGTGATTTCATCGGTGTTCCCCACGGAACTGAGAAATCTCGCACTGATATTACCCGCTTCATCAACTCTTATGTAAAGGAGCACAATCTAAACAAGCCTGAGAACAAGCGCTTTATTATCCCCGATGACAAGCTTAAAAAAATCCTAAATGTCGGCGATAAGGAGGATATCAACTATTTCATCCTGCAAAAGCTTATCTCCCATCATTTCCCTCCTTCCGCAAGCAAACTCGCCGCATCTGTCTAAAGCCAAATGAGATAATACTATTCTACATTATTTTTTTTACGATATTTATAATATTTTTATAAAAATTGATATAAATGTTTAGCAACATATAATAACAACCCCTAAATTTACACTATGGAAATCCCTATTCAAGTTGCTGATATTGCGGTAGTCCATGATGATGATGATGATAATGACGACTATGATGATGATGGTAATCGTTATGATAGCAATCCTATTACTAAAACGACCAACGGAGGAAATGCTTTTAAAAGTACAGGAAGCGCTATTGTAGATTATTTTATGCTATTTATGAGAGATTTGAGTATCTGTGATAGCTACGACCATCTTGAAAAATGCTGGAAGGAAGACCCAAAAAAAACTGTCGCAATTATCTTCAACGGTCGCGATAGATTGAATGGAAAAAAAGAGAAAAAGGTAGCTAACGATGCGATGCTTTGGCTGCGCAAAAATAAGTTTGAAACCTATATGTGCAATATCAAGCTATATGTTGAGAAATATGGTCGCTGGAAGGACATGCAATATATCAGCTATAATTTGAAAAACATTGACCACAAGATTGAAATGAATATTATTGCACAGAAATTGATTGACGATAAGATTAACTTGGATAATAATAAACCGGTATCTCTATGTGCTAAGTGGGCACCCAGTGAGAATGATAGGAATGATAAGAGACGACAATTTGCAAAGAAAGTTGCTTCAATTATCTATGGGTGCAAAGATACTTATAAGATGTCAAAATATAGGAAGCAATATCTTGTTCCTCTGAGAAAGCAAATAGATATCGTGGAATCTAAGATGTGTGATAATAAATGGGAGTTAATTAAGTATGAAAATATCCCAGGCGTTGCTTCTAATAAATTGAAAAAGGCATTTATTAAACACGATGAAGAAAGATATAAAAAATATTTGGGAGATGTTGCCGCGAATGTTAAGAAAATTAATGTTACGGGAATTCTTCCACACGAATTGGTAGGTGTATATATTAAAGATATGGAAAAATATAGTAAAGATGAGATGTGTCAGACTACAGAGATGCAATGGAAAGCAATTGTTGAGAATGTTAGGAAATCTGGCAATTTTGATAACGCGATTTCTATTGTTGATGTATCCGGTTCTATGTTTAACGCTAATAATGGAAGTATTCCTGCACAAGTAGCAATTGCTCTTGGTATTATCACTGCTCTTTGCTGTAAGGGAGATTTTGCTAACAAGATTATTACATTTAGCGAAAATCCTCAACTTGTAGATTTGATTACCGCGAACACATCCGAAAAGCCAAAAATTGAAAATGGCGGCGCAGGCGAAGCAGACTCTTCGTGTGTATCCAATAATATTCCTTCGCTTCATGAATGTATTAAGAATATTACAGGAGTTAATTTCGGATTTAGTACAGATTTTCTAAAATGTAATCAGGAAATTATTAACTATGCCATTAAATACAATGTTCCTCAAGATAAAATGCCTAAAAAACTATTTGTATTTACTGACATGCAGTTTAATAGTGCTATTTCGCAGAGTCTTGAAAGTTATGGAAGTTTTGGAAGTTTTGAAGAGTATAGAAACAGTAGAAATAATACAAATGCTCTTGATACTGTATATAAAAGCATTGTTAAACTCTATGAAGCTAATAATTACAAGGCTCCCAAGTTTATATTCTGGAATCTCAATTCAGATAGCAAGGAGGTTTTCCCGGTTAATTGTGATACAGAAGGTACTGCTATTGTATCAGGGTTCTCCGAACAACTCCTCAAAATCTTTATGAATTATGACGAATTCAAACCAGAGTTTATCGTCAACGAGATTCTCGCGCCATATCTTGAAGATATCATTATTAACGACGATTAACGACGATTATATTAGATATAGGTTTAAGAGTTTTATGATATATATATATTATTTATTTTTTCATTGTATTATATGAATATTATGAAAGATGCAAAATACATTACCAATAAATGTTATATTGTAAATATTGTGAGATTTTTAGAGTGAAAATGACATCATTATATGTATCAAATATTTTATATAATATAATATTATCTGTAAAAAATAATTATAAATTGAAAAATGAAAAGATTGTATTATGGATATCACAGCGATGTCTTCGGATATCATATTTAATTGGAATAAGCAAGGCCGCCCATACCGGACAATATTCTGAGAACATTATAATTGACCGCGAAGATGTGGATAGTACCGGCAATTCTTGATGATAGAGATAGGACAGCGGTATCAATACGGGACATATTGAGGGTGCCACTTGGTTGATGTTCTTCGGGTTTTAGGGCGAACGAATAAACGTTGATGCCCTTGTGGTACATATCAGGGGTATTCTCGTGGTGTTGATAGGGTTGGACTAACGAGAAATATTCGCCTTGTCTGGTGGCGAAGCGATCATTGCCGTTAAGCATTATTTTTGCCTGCATTACAGGGTTTTTAGACATGACATAGTTATTGAAAGTGTTTGTTCCGGTAGTAATATCAGCATTTGCAGTTGAAAAGTTATTCCAATATACTTTGTTTGCATCAGTTGAACTTCTGATAGCCCATACAAGTTCTTTGCAGGGATGATTGAAGTTCATACGTAAGCTCTTCATAGCATCGGGATTTGAACCAGAAGAAGTTATAGTGTCGGTGCCTGTGAATTGTAGCTGTTCTATTAAATATTCGTGAGATAATTGAGCGAATCTTCTGCGTTCATCGGTATCTAAGAATATGTAATCAACCCATAAAGTGGGATCGTCAAGAGTAATGGCTGTAGAAAAACCGCTGTTTGTGACACCTGTGACTGCTATATCATTCTCTATACAATAATTTGTAGCACTGGTATCGCAAAGATTTGTGCCAGATTCATATTCTATGTTAATTTTAACTTCGTGATATTGAAGGGCGATTAAAGGAAGTGCCAAGCCTACATTACGGCAGAACCAGAACTCTAAGGGAACATATAATTCATATGATTTAGCCCCCGACAATTTAGTACAGCAGTTCTCTACGTTGGCACCAATCATTTTATAGTAGCCTTCGCGCTTGCCATAAGGTAGTGAAAGTTCATTCCATATGTAAAGCCATTCCGAATAATGTTTATCTATGCGTTGTCCGCCAATTTCTAATTCTACGGTTTTCAATAACCTTTGGCCAACGTTTGGAACTAAAGCAATATTGTCTGAAGTGCTAGTATTTCTTAATTTTCCGTAGAAATACACTCTGTGTATTAAATCACCGTTGCGAGTAATTTGATAGGTGGCGCGAGAGCCTAGTGAATTACTTCCCGAAGCGGTTTGTTGGATAGCTTCAATAGCGAAGTTAGTATGACGACGATAAACTACTTTGAAAAAGGTAATTTGAGGATTACCGGTTAAATAAACATCCTGAGCACCATAAGCTACTAATTGAAGAAGACCACCACCCATTTACGCTATATTCTTTATACTATTAGAGGAGAAAAAAAAAAGAAACTTTATAGCAATTTAACAACATATATAAATAAATATATAATATAATTTAATTGGAATAAGCAAGGCCGCCCATACCAGACAATATACGAAGTACATTATAATTTACCGCATAGACGTGAAGATTCTTTGAAATGCTGCCATCATTAGCAACTGTGTAGCTAGAACCAGTTTTATCAATCTCTAAATTGAGAACGGCGGTATCAATACGAGACATATTGAGAGTGCCACTGGGCTGGTGCTCTTCCGGTTTTAGGGCAAATGAATACACGTTGATGCCGGGGTTGGAGGGGATATTTTCGTGATGTTGGTAGGGTTGTATTAAATTGAAATATGAACCGGGTCTTGCAGAAAAGCGATCATTGCCGTTTAATACAAGTTTGGCAGATTTTATAGGATTAGCTGAAGTAATTGCGCTTGTAGGAGTATATAATACCGAAGAAGCTTGACCGTAGGTATTAACTGCACTTGAATAATTAACCCAGTTATTATTAATTACGTGCTTATCGGCAACAGTAGAGGTGTGATCGGAAGAGCAGAACCAGACTAACTCTTTGCAAGGGTGATTGAAAGATAATTTAGGTTTAATGGCTGCAGCAGCAGATACACTTTCAGTACCGGTGAATTGTAGCTGTTCTATTAAATATTCGTGGGATAATTGAGCGAATCTTCGGCGTTCATCGGTATCTAAGAAGATGTAATCAACCCATAATGAAACAGACGATAGGGGGTTGACATCAGTAGAGGCACCTCTGCAATTCTCTTTCGTTTCAAAGAGGATGTTAATTTTAACTTCGTGGTATTGTAGAGCGATTAAAGGAAGTGCTAAACCTACGTTGCGGCAGAACCAGAATTCTAAGGGGATATATAGATTAGCACCAGCAGTAGAAGTTCCTATTGTCGTGAGCATATCATTAGCACCTACCATCTTTTTATAGGCATCTTTCTTTGATATGGGAAGCGAGAGTTCATTCCATACATACATCCAGTGAGAATAATGCTTGTCTATCTTTTGACCACCGATTTCAATTTCTACATAGTTTATTAAACGGAGACCGAAATAAGGACATACGCTAGCATTAGTGCCCGAATAATAATTAACAACAGATAAATACATACGGTGTATTAAATCGCCATTACGAGATATTTGGCAGGTTACACGATTGCCAAAGTTGGGAGTTCCGTTAAAAGTTTGTTGGATAGCTTCAATAGCAAAGTTAGTATGACGACGATAAACTACTTTGAAAAAGGTAATTTGCGGATTACCGGTTAAATAAACATCCTGAGCACCATAAGCTACTAATTGAAGAAGACCACCACCCATTTACGCTATATTCTTTATACTATTAGAGGAGAAAAAAAAAAGGAAATTATATAACACGACTCTTTTATATTTTTATTATAGATGATATCTTTATTATATTTTTAATTGGAATAAGCAAGGCCGCCCATACCTGATAATATACGAAGGACGTTGTAATTGACTGCGTATATATTGATGCCTTGGTATGATTTATTAGTTGGAGCTGGTTTAGCATTAACCATCAAAGTTGCAGTGTCAATACGAGACATATTGAGGGTGCCGCTAGGTTGGTGCTCTTCGGGTTTTAGGGCAAATGAATACACATTTATAGAATTGTGTACGGGAACGTTGGTGTGATGCTGGAAGGGTTGAACATAATTGAAATAATCGCCTTCTCTTACCGCAAAACGGTCGTTGCCGTTTAATTGGAGGATGGCATTAATAAAAGGGTTGCTATTTGTCGCAGGTTTGACATCGGATATAACTAAATAGTTTGATGTACGCTGTCCTCCTTGTGCTGCAGATTTATCATAAGCTAACTCAAGTGCTTTCTCGTCGTCTGCCACGTCCAAGTTTGTGTAATCATACCATCTGGTTTTATTAAGATTCGTGGAAGAAGGGGCTACTTTTGCGACCCATATGAGTTCTTTGCAAGGGTGATTGAAGTTAAGCTTGATTCGGTTGGTGCCATCAACTAGGGGTTCGGTGCCAGTGAATTGTAGCTGTTCTATTAAATATTCGTGGGATAATTGAGCGAATCTTCGGCGTTCATCGGTATCTAAGAAGATGTAATCAGCCCATAAAGAGATATTTTTAATATCTTCAAAATCGGTTAATGAGCCTGCGGGAATGGATATGCAGTTGGCCTTAGTTTCAAAATCTATTTTTACTTTGACTTCGTGATATTGAAGAGCGATTAAAGGAAGCGCGAGACCTACATTGCGGCAAAACCAGAACTCAAATGGGATATATAGAGTTGTGACAGAGGAATCAGGAATTTCATCTATGTTGTTTAAGCCATTTAATATATCTTTGTCGGCACCGACCATAGTATCATATGCATAGCGTTTGCCGATAGGTAGAGATAATTCGTTCCAGATGTAAAGCCAATCGGAATAATGCTTATCTATTTGTTGGCCACCAATTTCAATAACAACGGATTTTATTAAGCGTAACCCGAGATAATTTTGGTATGTGCTGGTAGTTTTGGTATCAAGATCTTTCTTTTTAGGGACATCAACCTGTAAATACATACGGTTTATTAAATCGCCGTTGCGTGATATTTGGCAGGTTACAGTATTACCGTATCCGGCATTACCGTTGAAAGTTTGTTGGATAGCTTCAATAGCAAAGTTAGTATGACGACGATAAACTACTTTGAAAAAGGTAATTTGCGGATTACCAGTTAAATAAACATCCTGAGCACCATAAGCTACTAATTGAAGAAGACCACCACCCATTTACGCTATATTCTTTATACTATTAGAGGAGAAAAAAATATAGATTATATGACACAAAAATTATTTTTATTATATAAACCTTAATATTTATAATTCAAATATAATGATGTTTAAAGAGAAGTCATCTAAAAAAAAAATAACAACAGATATAAATGAAACTGTTACTTTGGACGCGATGCATAATAATATGATAAAGGATTTTGAGAAGAGCGATAAGGAAAAGATATACTATCTTGAAAAACTGAGTTATTGCGAAGAAAAGAAAATGGAGATATTAAAAAGTATAAATAATACGGCAGATAAAGAACTTAATAGTCGGCTTTGGTTCAGTAATACAGAGTTGAACGAGCAGATAATAGATATTAAAAGTAAATTGAATGAACTCAATAATTTAGATGAAATAGAGTATTACAAGAATACGAGCGATATATTATTTCAATATTACGATACCGTAAATAAGCAATCAGATATTAATCAAAATATAAATTTTGTAAAAGAGTCCTTTAATAAACCAAAGATATACAAGAAGGAATCCAAAAAAAAGCGAAATATGAGCATAAATACTAACACGATTAATGTATTAGAAGCTCTTAATAACATAGATAATAAGAAGCTTGTAAAAGAAAATAAATGTGCTGATAGCGATAAAACGGAGGCCAATAAAATTAAGGGGGAAATTAATGAGAATGATAATAGCAAGGTATATGACAAGAGTACCTTGGTAGATAAATACATGGCTATAATAAACAATAGATATGTCAGAACAGTTGAAGACGAAAACATAGAGATATGTAAGGTTTGTAAAAATAGTATGACTTGCCTCCAACACGATGCAATAATTGTATGTAGTATCTGTGGATATCAGGAGCTTCTCTTAGTAGAGCAAAATAGACCGATATTAAAGCAGAATACGAAGGATACATCGCATTTTTGTTATAAGAGGATTAATCATTTTAGGGAGTGGTGCAATCAGGTTCAGGGAAAAGAGAGTACGGATATACCTGACGAAATATTTGAAAAGATTTTAACGGAAATTAAGAAAGAGAAAATAACTGACTTGAAAAAAATAACCTATTTAAAAATGAGGGATATTCTTAAAAGATTGAGAATAAACAAGTATTACGAGCATATCAATTATATTATAAACAGAATTAACGGAATACCTACGCCGCAATTCAGTCCTGAATTAGAGGATAAGCTATGTAATATGTTTAGAAGCATCCAGGCGCCTTTTTTGAAACATTGTCCGAAAGATAGAAAGAATTTTTTGTCATATAGTTATGTTCTCTATAAGTTCTTTCAGATACTCGGGCTAAACGAATACCTCAAATATTTTCCATTATTGAAAAGCAGAGAAAAGCTCTATGTTCAGGATCAGATATGGAAAAAGATATGTGTGGATTTAAACTACGAAATAATACCATCGTTATAAACTGCTTACCACGACTGCTGGAATATATTTAAAATCAGCAAATATTCCAGAAGACAAGCAGACAAGCAGACAAGTAGACAAGTAGACTACGATAGTCCTACGATTATTATAATAAATATAGAGATATTATCATAGCAGTCCTTGAGAAGCTGGAATATTCTTATTTTTTCATTTTACACCTTTTTCATATAAATCCCAGTTTAGAACACCATTAACCGTAATAGCAAATACACCAGTATATTTTTTGAATACTTCTTGTGATTGTGTTTTTATTACACAACGCTTTCCTTTATTACTATAACAACGATTTCGTTTTTTGTAATGATTTTATACTTGTTTCATCAATACAAATAATATCTTCTATTTTGTATTTTTTTCACTTCATCATAAAACTCTTTTATTTTTGAATTAATATTTATATCTTTACCAAATCTCTTTACTGGTTCAAGTCGTATTCTTGTAAGTTTCAAAGTAATATTATTATCATTAATTACTCTAAAAATCTGCGTTGTAGATAAATTAGCATCTTTGTATTTGTCTTTGATTTTTTAACTAAATAATATTGAACTGCTGTTAATTTATAATCATTACTTTTATGAGTAGGCATATATATTATTGAATTATTT
>Ga0255121_1000393_pt1 | contig 12942 bp, 13 predicted proteins | sample Law_Colum_RepB_8_2_FD_188580 | JGI IMG/M metagenome (GOLD analysis project Ga0255121, IMG submission 188580) | Freshwater microbial communities from St. Lawrence River, New York, United States - Law_Colum_RepB_8h | ecosystem: Environmental > Aquatic > Freshwater > River | place: USA: New York... | reverse complement strand
CTTCGCCATTAGTGCAGTACTCATGATGAAGTTTGCCGAGATGGCATCGCCGTGGTTTGAAACTGCAGAAATCATCGAGTTGCATCACGACAACAAAGCTGATGCACCAAGTGGAACTGCAGTTGCTACGGCAAATCGCATGGCCGCGGCATCAAGCGAGTGGGCCGCTGATCCGACAACGCATGAAGTTATCGCTGGTGCACGTGGCGGCAAGGGCCCAGCTGATATTCGTTTGCACGCGGTTCGTATGCGCGGCATGGTTGCGCATCAAGAAGTGATCTTGGGTTCGGCTGGGCAAACATTGACCATTCGCCAAGACAGTTACGACCGCGTGAGCTTTATGCCGGGCGTGGTGTTGGCCTGCAAAAAGATTGCTGGCCTACCGGGTCTCACCATGGGCCTCGAACCCGCCCTCGGTTTGTAAATCGCGTTTAGCGAAACTCAGAGGTGTTCGAGAACGATTTCGCAAGCGCTGACAGTGATGCCCGCGCCTTCTTCAACATTGATCTCGGTGATGACACCGTTTTCAATGATGGCCGAGTAGCGCTGCGAACGTGATCCGAGACCAAATCCCGAACCGTCCATCGCGAGTCCCATGGCGGCGGTGAATGCACCAGCACCATCGGCCAACATCAAGATGCCTTCGGCTCCACTGGCCTTGCTCCACTGATCCATAACCCACGGATCGTTCACGCTGACACAGGCAATAGTGTCAACACCCTTGGCGCGAAGTGCGGCCTGGTTCTTGACGTAGCCGGGCAAGTGAACCATCGAGCAACCAGGTGTGAATGCGCCAGGTACGGCAAACAAAACAACTTTTCCTTTGCCCAATGCGTCAACTGAGTTGACCGGTGAGGGCATGCCGTTGTCGCCAAGGACATGCATTGTGACGTTGGGGATGTTGCTTCCGACTGAAAGGCTCATGATGACTCCGTTGGTTGAAGATGTACAGAAAATGTGTTGTCGTAAATCTAGAACAACACGATGACCTATTGCTCGGTGGGGTGCTCAATTTCCTGAATCACTTCTGGAATATCGCGCTTGGCCTTACGGGCCGATTGGATGAACGAGAGAGCGAAGAGTCCGCCTACGACATACCACTGGTAATCCTCCATCCAGCTGAGGAACGAACGGATCTGGTCTTCAAAGGCTTTGCCTCCAGCCCACAAGACTGCCAAGCGAATGGCGATACCAATGGCCAGCAGCGAGGCGAACTTACGAGGGTCGATACGTCGGTGACCAGCCATCATCCATACCAAGTTGGATCCGCAGAACAAAATGATGACGAGCCAGCCAGCTCGGTCGATGGCTTTTTCAAACCAGCGATAGATAGCGGGCAATTCGCCGGCCTTTTGTTCGGTCCAACCAATGGCCCGCTCGCCATACCAGCGACCCAAGAAGAACAAGACCATGCCGGCAATAAAGATTCGGGTGAAGCCAATCAGGGCGTAGGGGAGGGGATCGATAAATGGCACCGAGCCAAACAGGTTGCGACTGCGGCTTGCCATCGCGAGCACGACGGCTGGTCGTTCATCAACCCAGGCGGGACCGATGTTGCTACCGATGGTGCCCAGGGTGAACAGGGTTCCCGAGGCGATCAGGATGAATCTGCGGGCCGCAGTCGAGACTTTGATGGGAGCCGAATACGTCGGAGGCGGAAATTCGGCGGATACGTCACTCATGCTTTGTCAATCTAGGTCATAAGTTGCTTCGGGGCTCTTCAGGGAGAGCGGTTACGCTTTGCTCCGTCAACAACTTTGGGGGAACAGTCATGACTTCAGGTGCCGCCGTTATTCCGGGACTTATGCAGGACGTGCCGTTAGGCATCTTGCATCTATTCGATCGGGCCGAAAAATACTTCGGTCATAAGACCATCGTGACTGCAACAGGTACGGGTCTTGAGCGCACGACCTATGCCCAGTGGGCCGAACGTACGCGCAAGGTCGGAACAGTTCTTGATCAACTCGGTATTTCAAGCAACGGTCGTGTCGCGACGTTTGCCTGGAACACTGCTCGTCACCTCGAGTTGTACTTTGCCGCGCCGTGCACCGGACGCGTATTGCACACTTTGAATATTCGTCTGTTCCCTGAGCAGTTGACCTACATCGTCAACCATGCCGAAGATGAAGTGATTTTTGTTGACAAGTCATTGATGGGCTTGCTTGCCCCGTTGTTGCCAACGTTCACCACCGTGAAGCATCTCGTGATCATGGATGATGGCAAGGGTGAAATTCCGGCCGATCTCGCTGGCATTCCCTCGTATGATTACGAAGAACTTTTGGCGAAAGCATCACCCGCACAATTTAAAGAAGTTCCCGAGAACACTGCGGCGAGCATGTGTTACACGAGTGGCACAACCGGCAATCCGAAGGGTGTCGTGTACACGCATCGCAGTACTTTCTTGCACACCATGGCTGCGATGATGACCGATGGTTTAGGAGTTTCTGAACGCGACTCAATTCTTCCTGTTGTTCCAATGTTCCACGCCAACTCATGGGGATTAGCTCACGCAGCGGTTGCGGCCGGAGCAAATCTCGTCATGCCCGGCCCCGACTTGTCGGGTAAAGCAGTCGCAGACTTAATCGTGAACGAAAAAGTCACCATTGCCGCGGGCGTGCCAACGATTTGGATGGGTGTACTTCCCGAACTCAAGGGACGCGACACGTCAAGTCTGCGCGTGATTCCGTGTGGTGGTTCGGCAGTGCCACGCGCATTAAGCGAGGCGTATCGCGAACAAACGGGCCTACCGATTCTGCAGGCCTGGGGTATGACCGAAACAAGTCCGCTTGCTGCGATCTGTCACCTTGACAGCGATCAATTAATGCTCGACGTCAATGCGCAAGCAGATTTGCGTACTCAAGTCGGTCGCATCATGTTTGGCGTTGAATGTCGCGTGGTTGAACCGGGCACAACAATCAGCGTTCCGTGGGACGGCGAATCAAGCGGCGAATTGCAGTGTCGTGGCAACTGGATCGCTTCAACGTATTACAACGACGAACGCGCTGGCGAAAGCTTTACCGACGATGGTTGGTTGCGCACTGGCGATGTTGCTGCAGTTGACGCGCGCGGTCGTATCCGTTTGCTCGACCGCACCAAGGATCTCATCAAGAGTGGTGGCGAATGGATTAGTTCAGTTGAACTTGAAAATGAACTCATGGCTCACCCATTGATTCGTGAAGCAGCGGTCATTGGTGTGATGCATCCGCGTTGGAGCGAACGTCCGTTGGCTTGTGTCGTACTTGAAGCAGGCGCGACTCTGTCAAAGGAAGAGATTCTCGAGTTCATCGCTACGAAGGTCGCGAAATGGCAAGTTCCCGACGACGTTGTCTTCATTGACGAGGTTCCCAAGACCAGTGTCGGCAAGTTTTCAAAAAAGACTTTGCGTGAGCGCTTCGAAAATTACCAATTACCCACTGCGTGAGACGAGAATAGACACAATGGAAAAGATGATGAAAGCTTTACGTGTGAGCTCAGTGATCGTTGCGACGATTTTGATCGTGGGTTGCGGTGCGGACAGCCAGGATTCTGAAGTCATTACAATTGAGACAGTTCCAGCAAACGGTGAAGTCATCAACATCCAAGCCCTTGACAATTCGTTTCGGCCGGTCGACTTCGAGATTGCCGCCGGAACTGAAGTGATGTTTGACAATCGTGGCCGTAACGATCACAACATTCTTCCCGACACCGTTAAAGACGATGCTGGCCTCATTGCCTTACTGGCGTCCGACACGTCGCCAACTTCGTGGGGTGTGGCGTCACCAGACTTTGTTCCTGGGGACACCTATTCGCATCTCTTCAACGTTCCGGGCGTTTATAACTACTATTGTTCCATCCACGGCGCTCCAGGCGCTGGAATGTACGGAACTCTCACGGTCTCGTGAAGTACGGTCAGACAAGAAACTAATTTCCAGAGGGGGAAATATGAAGCGATCAATGAGTGCACTCATCGGAGTGATGCTTTTAGGTACAGGGCTAGTTGCGTGTGGCGGAGACGACTCGGCCACAACGTCTGAGGCTCCCGGCTCCGAAGCGCCATCAACCGACGCGCCGTCAACTGATGCACCTGCGTCTGAAGGCGTACTGAACGTCCCGGCCGATTACGCCACGATTCAAGAGGCAGTTGATGCTGCCGTTGAAGGTGACCTGATCTTGATCGCCCCTGGCACATACAACGAAGCAGTGCAAGTGACCACGAACAACATCATCATTCGTGGACTCGATCGCAACACTGTCGTGCTTGACGGAAACTTCGAACTTGACAACGGAATTCGTGTTGTTGGCGCCAACGGTGTCGCACTCGAAAACATGACGGCCATGAATTACACCAAGAATGGATTCTTCTGGACCGGTGTGACTGGCTTCCGCGGCGATTACCTCACCGCATGGCGTAACGGCGACTACGGCGTCTATGTCTTTGACTCCGTTGGTGGCGTCATCGATCACTCGTACGGTGCTGGTTCACCTGACGCTGGTGTTTACGTTGGTCAGTGTTACCCGTGCGATACGTTGATTACTAACTTCACCGCCGAGTTCAATGGCCTTGGTTACTCAGGTACAAACTCGGGTGGCAACATGGTCATCGTGAACTCAATTTTCCGCAATAACCGTGCGGGTGTCGTGCCCAACAGTGGTAGCTACGAACTGTGCTACCCCGAGCGCAAGACCACGATTATTGGCAACTTGGTCTACAACAACAATCAGCCAGATACTCCGGCAATTGATGTTGCGCTCTTGGCTATGGGTAACGGAATTTTGAATGCGGGTGGTGTGCAAAACATCATCGAACGCAACCGAGTCTGGAATCACAACAAGACGGGTATCGGACTTGTGCCTTTCCTTGAAGAAGATGCCAGCGACGTGATGCCCGAAAAGTCGGCGTGGGAAATGACTTGTGCTGAGAGCAAGAATCTCATGCCGGTTCAACCCGAAGGTCCATTGTTGTGGGACAGTCAAGAGAACACTGTTCGTGGCAATGTGCTCGAAGACAATCGTCGTGCCGACATTGCAGTTGCTTCGGCCGGTTCAGACTTGTGGACCTTGGCTAACTGCTTCGAAGGCAACACCTTCACGACATCAGCTCCACTCGACCTCGAGACATTGGCACCGTGTGGAACTCCACTGAGCAAAGACACTGGCGATTGGACTGCTGGTGACCTCAATGTGATCACCTGGTTGATTGATGCGGAGACTGCACCTCCTTCGGTTGATTGGAAGACGGCAAACCTTCCAGCGATTCCAGTTTTGGATTCAATGCCCGATGCCGCAACGGCGCCAGGCGTTCCGGCCAGTGCAACACCACCGGCCATTGACCTCGACGCAATTACGGTTCCTGACAAGATCGACTGATCTCGTCACACATAGAAGGACGACAACATGACCCGGCGAACAAAATCACTTTTGCTCGCCGGGTCATTGTTTCTTTTTGGCTCGTGCGCAAGTGATTCGCATGACTCAAAGACCCATGATCATTCAGCAATGCCAGTCGACGCAGCATCAGTGATGGGTGAGCCCGATCAACCGATCACCGGACCACAAGGCCGAGTGGGTCAATTCGTTGTTGAATGCCCATTTAGTCATGCATTGTCTGATGATCCGATCATTTATCCAGGAGACGCAGGAGCATCGCACCTACACGCCTTTTTTGGCAATGTCACCGCCGACGCCGATTCAACTCTTGAGTCATTATTGGACGAGGGCACAACCTGCGAGCAGACACTAGACACCGCGTCGTATTGGGCGCCGGCTCTATTGGAAAATGGTCAACTCATTACGCCTGAAAAAAGCATCGCCTATTATCGAGCAGGTCTCGGCGTTGATCCTGAATCGGTCGTTGCCTTTCCTGCTGGTCTATTGATGATCGCCGGTGATGCAATGGCGACCGAACCTCAACCAACATCAGTTGTCGCCTGGTCGTGTGGAAGCGCCGGCATGCGCGATGCGCTTCCACCGTCGTGTCCAGAAGATCGCGGTTTGCGTTTAGACATCACGTTCCCCGATTGTTGGGACGGAAAAAATCTTGATGTTGCGGGTCACCGCAAACATATGCATTACTCATCAAAAGGCGAATGTCCGACTACTCACCCAGTTCCGGTGCCACAACTTATTTTCGCGGTGGCATATCCAGTGCATGGTGATGCTTCGCATCTTCAACTGGCATCTGGCAGTTTGTTGACCGGACATGCAGACTTCGTGAATTCGTGGGATCAAGAAAAGCTTGAAGACGAAGTTGCCTTGTGTATCGGCCGCGACATCGTGTGCGGTGTCACGAGCGGTCGTACTTCGGGCTAGAGACGCCCTGCATCGGTGACACGTTGTAAGAACTGTTGAGTTCGTTCATGTTTTGGCTGACTAAAGAACTCTGATGGGGGAGCGCACTCTAGAACTTGGCCCTGGTGTAAGAAACACACGCGGTCAGAAATTTCGCGAGCGAATCCCATTTCGTGGGTAGCGAGCAACATCGTCATGCCGTTTGATTTGAGTTCGCGGACAACGTCAAGCACTTCACCAACAAGTTCGGGGTCAAGCGCCGAAGTGATTTCGTCGAGCAACATCACTTCAGGGTTCATTGCCAAACTGCGAGCAATAGCCACACGCTGTTGTTGACCACCTGAGAGTTGGTCGGGATACCCATCGGCTCGATCGCTGAGCCCGAGACGGGCGATGAGTTCGCGAGCGTGATCGTTGGCTTCTTTCTTTGATTGACCCAAAACTTTGCGTGGTGCCAGTGCAATGTTTTCAAGCACTGTCATATGCGGAAAGAGATTGAAGTTCTGAAACACCATGCCGATGCGTCGACGATAGGGGTCGGGATTAATGCCCGGTTCGCTGATGTCGATGCCGTCAAGCAAAATGGCGCCATCATCAATAGTTTCAAGCAAATTGATGCAGCGCAATAATGTACTTTTGCCTGATCCTGATGAACCGATAAACGCAATGACTTCACTGGGCTTGACATCGAGGTTGATGCCATTCAAAACATGACGAGCGCCAAAAGACTTGCGCACATCTTGCAACGAGATCTTTGCGGTCATTTCAGGACTCATCGAACTGCCGTCCCCGAAGTGCGACGCCGCTCGCGCGTCATGAGGTGATCAACAAATCGAGTTTCGGGAATCGTGAGCAATAAAAAAATGATTGCAGCGCCGACGTATGGCGTGAAGTTTGCATATTTTGATTTGTCAATTCCTGCCTGACGCAAGATTTCAATTGGTCCGATCAAACTGATCAGGGCCACGTCTTTTTGCAAACTGACGAAGTCGTTCATGAGCGGGGGAATGACACGTCGCACTGCTTGGGGAAGAATGACAAATTGAAGAGTCTGAGCCGACGAGAGTCCAAGGGAACGGGCACCGGCACGTTGACTTTCGTGCACGCTTTCAATACCCGCGCGAAAGACTTCGGCTACATATGACGAGTATGCAAGAACGAGTGCAACGGAACCCCAAATATACGGGCTATTCCATGGACGGCCGAGGCCGAGTCCCGGCACGCCGAAGCCAACCAACAAGATGGTCAAAATGACCGGGATGCCGCGAAAGATATCGGTGTAGGCAGCGGCAAAAAGGCGAAGAGGAAAAAGAGCGGGGGTGCGAACGCTACGGCACACTGCCAATGTCATGCCCCAGATCAAAATACATGGGGCGCACCACAAGAAAATCTGAATGTCTTTGACGAACGCACTCAGCAATCCGGAAAATGTCTCGCTGAGAACTTCGCCGTTGAAAAACGAACGTTTGACTTTGTACCAGCCGGGTGTTTGCGGAACGAGTGCAACAACAAGACCAATGACGATCACTGTTGACGTCAACGCAATCAGCACGCTGCGACGCTTCTGGCGTCGTTCGAATGCTTGGCGTCGAGTTACACCCGGCTGGGACACAAGTAGTTACTGCTAATCAGTCGACAATTATCAGTCGACAGTAATGACGGGAACGCCATTGTTGTCGCTGAGCCAGGTCTGCTCAATCTTGGCAAGTTCACCTGATTCTTTGAGAGCAGCCAAAGCGGTGTTGACACAAGCCACGAGCGGGTTGTCCTTGGTGAACACGGCTCCGAAGTCATCAGTCAGGCCACCAGCTGAACCGGGGAACTGTCCAACAACTGAGGTGCCTTCAATTTCAACAGCCGAGATGTACAAACCGGTCGGCAAGTCAACAACGATCGCATCAATCTGGCCGGCTTCAAGAGCTGCCTTGGCGCCAGCATTGTCGTCGTAAACGAATGGTTCGTTGGTCGGCTTGATGATGTCGTTGATGAAGGTGAGGCTGGTGGTTCCGGCCTGTGCACCGAACTTGACATCCACAAGATCGGCAACGGTTGTCGCACCTTCAGCTGGCGAATCAGCTAAAGCAACGATGGCCTGATTTGACGAGTAGTACGGGTCGCTGAACGAGATGGTTTCTTCACGCTCAGGAGTAATGGAGTACTGCTGCATATTGAAGTCGAAGTTCTTTTCGCCGGGAGCGATTGCTTCGTCAAATGTGGTGCGAACCCACACGACGTTTTCGCCTTCGTAACCAAGTTCGGCGGCGATGGCCATACCGACGGCGGCTTCGAAGCCTTCGCCAGATTCGGGTGCATCGTTCTCAACCCAAGGTGAGAAGGCCGGCGAACCGGTGCCGATGGTGAGCTTGCCCTCAGCGATGGTGGCGCAATCGCTTTCGGTCGAGGTGCCTTCGGCGCTCGACGACGAGCTGTCGTCGCCACCACAGGCAGCGAGGGTGAATAGGGATGTGGCAGCGAGTGCCACTGAAAGACGACGGATCATGTCGGTTCCTTTCGGGTAGGGGACTCTGTGAGGTTACCAAACGTTAATCCCGACTTGTTTAGTCGGGTATTGAAAAAAGGACTTTGTTCCCCTTGACAATGAGACATGGGGGGTCTTAGTGTCTCATCTTGTGGTGACTACCGACATGCTCTCTTCAAGTCCTGAGGATCGCATCCTTGACGCGGCTCGTCGATGTGTTGATCGTTGGGGCATGAACAAGTTGACCATTGATGACGTGGCGACCGAAGCCAATGTCTCGCGAGCAACTCTGTACCGAATTTTCCCCGGCGGCAAAGACGTCATGTTTGATGCGTTGCGCGTGCGTGAACTCAGTGATTTCTTTGCGGGCATGCGCGCGAGCATTGAACCAGTTGAGTCTCTACTTGATTTTGCGGTGAAAGCTTCGGTGTACGCGCTTCGCGAGATGCGCAATGACGAGCACTTGGCCATGATGCTGTCAACCGAAGAAGGTACGGCACTCAAGTCATTGACCGTTGAAGGTCTGCCGCGCATTTTGAATGTTGCTTCGCAATATATGACACCGTTTTTGACCGAGTTCGTTCCCGCTGAAGAAGCCGAAGTGCTCGTTGAGCTTTTGGCACGGTTTGTCATTTCGTTCTTCTTGGCACCAAGCCAACACTTCGACCTTGCTGATCCAGATTCGGCTCGTTCATTCTTCGCACCATTTATTTATGCATTTCATCCAGCAGTGATTTAACAACAAAATTCTCAAAACCATAGGAGACAAAAATGAGCATTACCGAAAACGAAAGCCAAGACATTTTGGGTCGTTCAGACCTCAATGACATCGAGGCAATCCTTTCCATCACTAACGACGATGCCGATGCAATTCAGCACATCGTCAAAGACAACGCCGACGCCATCTTCACGTGGGACTACTCACTGAGCCGCCCGGCCTTGCGTAAGTTGTACGAAAAAGCCAAGGTTGGCCAGTGGAATGGTTCCACCGATCTTGACTGGTCGATCAACGTTGACGAAGAAAAGCAAGTCGCGATGGATCTCGCAGCTTTTGCTTCAGGACTGACGCCCGCTCACTACGCCAGCACCACCTTGTCGAATTGGGGCGACAAAGAATGGACCGAGTTCGCTATCGAACAGCGTCGTTGGAGCTTGTCACAGTTCATGCACGGCGAGCAGGGTGCACTGATTTGTACCGCGAAAATCGTTGAGACTGTTCCGTGGTATGACGCCAAGTTGTACGCGAGCACCCAGGTAGTTGACGAAGCTCGCCACGTTGAAGTGTTTGCTCGTTACCTTGACGAGAAGTTGGGTGGCTCGTATCAGATCAACGCTCACTTGCGCATGTTGCTCGACGACATCGTGAATGACAGCCGTTGGGACATGACCTACCTCGGAATGCAGATCATGGTTGAAGGTCTTGCTCTCGCCGCTTTCGGCAACATGCAGCAGATGACCAATGAGCCTTTGCTCAAGAAGTTGTTGCGTTATGTCATGAGCGACGAAGCTCGTCACGTTGCTTTCGGCGTCTTGTCACTTCAAGAGGTGTACGCCCATATGAGCGATAAGGAAATCAAAGAGCGTCAAGAATTCGCTTACGAGGCTTCGGTGCGTATGCGTGACCGCTTTATGTCACAAGAGGTGTGGAGCCGCATGGGTGTTAACCCCCGCGACGTCGTGCCGTTGGTACTCAACGACCCAACGCGCGAAGTCTTCCAGCAGATGTTGTTCGCCAAGATCGTTCCGAACTGTAAGAAGCTCGGCCTCTTGGATCGTAACGATTCATGGTTGCGTCGTCGTTTCGAAGAAATGGGAGTCATCCAGTTCGAGAACGCTGTCGACACCGGCGAAGAGTATGTGAAGTTCGAACTCGGCGAGACCCTCGAGGACGTTCAGCACTGACAGAGATTCAGCTGACACCTAATGACGGGGTGTAGCAACTACCGTTTGATACGTGAAGTTGCTCGCCTCCGATTTAGCGAATGCCATTGGTGGTCGCTTGGTTGGTCCAGATACTGAAATTGATGGTGCAACATTTGACTCACGTCAAGTGTTGCGCCATCAGCTTTTTGTGCCCATCGTGGCCGAACGCGACGGACACGATTTCATCGGGGATGCTCTCAAGGCCGGAGCGGGCGCGTATCTGACGTCTCGTCCCGAGATTGTTGAAGGACTCGGCGGGACTGCCATCGTTGTCGATGACACTGCCCGGGCATTGATTGATGCAGCCCGATGGGGGCGAACCCAGTTTCCGGCATCGACTGTTGTCATCGGTGTGACTGGCTCGGTGGGTAAGACATCGACCAAAGATCTCATCGTCGCGGCCCTGTCTTCTGCGAAACGTGTCGTTGCCAACGTGCGCAGCTTTAACAACGAGCAAGGATTGCCCGTCACAATTTTGAATGCTCCGCTGACGACTGAAGTCTTGGTTCTCGAAATGGGCATGCGCGGACTTGGACAAATTGACGATCTGTGCCGAATCGCGCGTCCGCACATTGGAGTCATCACTCGGGTTGGTGAAGCGCATACCGAACTTGTCGGTGGAATTGAAGGCGTCGCTCAAGCCAAGGGCGAATTGATTGAAGCACTGCCCCCACAAGGCGTTGCAATTTTGAATGCCGATGACGAGCGCGTGATTGCCATGCGTTCACGATCGGTTGCGCCAATTCTGAGTTTTGGTGAATCTGCAACTGCTGATGTTCGCATCACTGATCTGCATCTTGATGCTCATGGCTGTGCATTGTTTGATGTGGCGACTTCTTCGGGGTCAGCAAGTTTGAACCTCTCGATCCCTGGCCGACATATGGCTCATAACGCAGCAGCAGCGATCGCAGTTGGTGAAGCTTTAGGAGTGCCGTTGAGTCAAATGATTGAATCGTTGCGATCGGCATCAATTTCTGATCGCCGCATGCAAATGAAGACAACCCGCAACGGTGCATTGCTTCTGGACGATTGTTACAACGCCAACCCAACTTCGATGGCCGCGGCGATTGAAACGTTGGCGCAGATTCCAGCAACTCACAAAGTGGCGGTACTCGGAGTCATGGCCGAGATTGAGAATCCTGAAAGCGCGTATGTGAAGATTGCGCAACTGGCGCACGCCGGCAACATTGAAATCATTGCCGTGGGCACCGATGGTTATGGATCGCCCGCTGTGTCAATTGATCAAGCGATTGAGCGAATCAGTCAGTACGACGATTCATCAGCAGTTCTCATAAAGGGCAGTCGAGTGGCTGGCTTAGAAAGAATTGTGGATGCAGTAGTGCCGAATTAGTGGTTTTGTTTATCTGTGTGACTTACACTTATGTTGTGGTACGTCGACGAAGCAAAGATCGTCAAGTAGTTGAGCAAGCCATTATTGACAGTGCTCGACGCGAGATTGAAACGAATGGCATTCTTGGATTGCGAGTCGCCGATGTTGCGGCAGGAGCTCACTATTCGCTCACGCAGGTGTATCGGTACTTCGGCGATCGCGACGGATTGCTGGCGCGAGTATTGGGTGATCTTTACGACGAAATTCTTACTCGTGCCCACGAGGGATACATGGCCCACATGAAGACGCTCAACGTGATTACGTTGGACGACATTGTGAATAGCCTTCCGACCCCGAATAACCCACAAGCGATGATCGTTCAGGAAATTCGTTTGCAGATCTTGGCGACATCGGTCAAGAATGTGGCGTTACGTGAGCGAATTGAAAAAGTTACTCAAGACATGCATCAGCGGTGGGAAACGGGTCTTGATTACATTGAGTCGAGACTTGAGTCGGGTCTAAAAATTGACCGACGCATATTCACCATCATGTTGATCGTGCAGATGATGTATTACCGAACACTTCTGGGTGATATCGGATTTTCCGACGATGATTATCGCGACTTCGTTCGCGACAAGATCGTGATCAAGTCGCATACGTAAGTATCAAGATCTAGTCCTGAATGAGGAATGCGTCCTTGGGGAGGCGATCAAGGTCGCACCACCACGCCAGGAACAAGGCGAACAATGCACCGAAGAACAAAACCCAACGGGCGCCGATGGCGTCAATGATTGGTCCTGCGAGCAGTCCGCCGATGGTGACGGTTCCACCAAAAGACATGAACCACAAAGGCATCACGGTGACTCGTTCATTGTCGCGAAGATTTTGTTGGAACACTGTCACCATGGCATTTGCAGTCATGAAGTAAAAAAGCCCGAGAACA
>Ga0255121_1000341_pt1 | contig 13600 bp, 8 predicted proteins | sample Law_Colum_RepB_8_2_FD_188580 | JGI IMG/M metagenome (GOLD analysis project Ga0255121, IMG submission 188580) | Freshwater microbial communities from St. Lawrence River, New York, United States - Law_Colum_RepB_8h | ecosystem: Environmental > Aquatic > Freshwater > River | place: USA: New York... | reverse complement strand
GTCTGCAGATGCCACGTAGTAACCCCCGGATGCGGCGACATCTTCAACAACGGCGATGACCGGTTTATCCTGATGGAGTTTCTTGAGTCTGCGTATCTCATCAAACACCATGCCCGACTGCACAGGGCTTCCACCGGGACTATTCACACGAATGATTACACCAGCGGCCGCCTTATTCTCAAAGGCAAGCCGCAGCGACTCATTGATGACTTCGGCGCTCGCCCCACCATCAGTATGAATAACACCCGCAAGGTCAACCATCGCGGTATGGCGTGAGGTGGGTGGAGATCCCGCAGGACCATCACCCAGAAGCGTCGCAGCCAGAACAACAAGAAAAATAAAGAATGTCGCAAATCGCCACAAGAGACCCCAACGCCGCGCACGACGCTGCTCTTCTACATTCGCAAGCAAGACACGCTCGATCATCTTGTAATTATTCTCAGCGCTACTAACGGACTCTATTTCACTAGCCATGTTGTAATCCAATTGTGAAGTTCATTTACGGAATGCATACAGCCCAACGGGTTTGCACGCAGCAGATCCTCTTTCCGATGGGCACCATACCCTACTGCCATCGCGTCTGCGCCGGCCGACTGGGCCATGAAAATATCATGGGTGGTATCCCCAATCACCAGCACGTTGTCTGGGGATATCGCGAGCTCTTCGCAGATTTCTAAGACCATCGTGGGGGCAGGCTTTGGATCAGTCTCATCGGCGCACCGCGATGTCTCAAAATACTGCCTTGTCCCGGTTGCGTCCCATGCGCGCTCAAGACCCGCGCGCGACTTTCCGGTAGCAACCGCAAGCGGCAGGCCCCGGGTTTTTAGATCAGAGAGAATTTTGGTCATTCCATCAAAAGGCTGCAGCATCTGGTCGCGAGCGAGGTAATGAAACCGAAACCGCTCGGTAAGCTGCGCTTGTTGCGCAACGGTAATGTTCGGCGCAACCCGCGATAAGGCATCTTGAAGGCCCAGGCCGATGACATAACTGGCATCTTCGCGCTCCGGCACTGCGATCCCAATATCCTCACAGGCGCTCAGAATGGCTTGGGTAATCGTTGGAGTGGAATCCACAATGGTCCCATCCCAATCAAAAATAACGAGTTCGTAGGCCAGCGGTTGTGTCATTTGGGTGTGTCCATTCTGAGTTGTTCAAGCCCTTGCAGGAACGCCGCATCCGCAGCTGCGCTTAAGTCAAGCCGCTCAGCGCTTTTCGGGTGCTTGCAGCGCAGCTGCCAGGCGTGCAAAAACATTCGCGTTACCCATCGGCAATCGGGCTCGGGATGCTTCTGGCCAAACACAGCATCATGGGCGTATCGGCCGTATTTAGGGTCGCCAATAATCGGGCATCCGTTGTGGGCTAGATGTACCCGTAACTGGTGGGTTCGCCCCGTTAAGGGCTCGCAGACCAGAAAAGAAACCTCACCCATCAACGGGTGCGTCACACGCTGCAAAACCTTGATCTTCGTGATGGCCATCTGGCCATCGTCTTGGACCCGAACCCAACGCTCCCCCTTTGCATTGACCCATTTATGGAGGGGCGCCTCAATGCGATCGAGCCCGATGGGCCAACTCCCCCAGACCAGGGCTAGGTAACGCTTGCGCATCTCGCCGTCGCGCAGCTGGCGATGAAACTCGGTTAAGGCTGATCGTCGCTTGGCAATCAACATCACTCCTGATGTTTCACGGTCAAGCCGATGCACGAGTTCAAGAAACCCGCTCTCGATACGATTTGTACCCCGCGATAAGGCGCTTGCACCCCCGCCGAACCGGCTCTGGCGTAACGCCTCGATCACCCCGAGCTTCACGCCACTGCCACCGTGGACTGCAAAGCCAAAGGGCTTATTAATCGCCAATACCAATTCGTCTTCAAAGAGAACTTGGATTTTCTCGCTCATTGATTTCGCCATTGCCGGCGATACCTGGCCCGAGGCCTGATGTCGGGCATCGGGATCCGGCGCTGGCATGACCCGCACTGGGGGGATGCGCAGACGGTCGTCGGCCTCGATACGGTAGTCGCTACTCACCCGGCCGCCATTGACCCGAACCTCGCCCGTTCTGAGCATTTTGTAGATCCGGGTCTTGGGAACCCCCTTTAAGCGCGAGAGCAGAAAGTTGTCGATTCGTTGGCCGGCATAGTCGGCATTGACGACCCATTGCTCGACCCCGCGGCCCTGGGCTTGGGGCTCGGCAACCGGTACCTCGGCCTGGGGCCCTGCCGGCAAGACCGTTTTTCGGCCATCGGGGTGGGTTGTTTTGGGCAAAAGAGGTCGGGTTGGGGACATTACAGGGGGTTTGGCTATTCAGAGGGTATACTGACCGAAGCAGAGATGATTTCCGTTTGGTTGTCGTGTCCCTGTTTGCCACGTTGTCTCAGACCACTATGCAATAGTGATCCCAAAGACCGTCGCGGGCAGGAAGAAACACTAAGCCATTCGATGCCTCTGCGCCAGCGGCATGTTGCACTGGATTGTATTTTACCGAGGAGCGCAATTTCGCGCGGCCCGGCAAACGAGATTAACGAACACAACCGGATTGGTGTTGTTTAGCGTGATAAGAGTTTTTTCCCTGTCAGCCACCCAAAGTCTTCCGCCAGAAACGAGGCCCAGCATCATTTGTCGGTCTCGCGTTCGCTCGTCCCTGCCTAGCCCCACGATCATTGCACGCTCCATTTAACCGCTAACGCGGGTTCGTCGCTCGCTTTGCGGGCGCATTGAAGGAGTAGTTCGTAATGAAACGTATGTTATTTAACGCAACCCATGCAGAGGAACTGCGGGTTGCCATCGTCGACGGCCAACGGCTGATCGATCTCGATATTGAGACTGCCGGCCGAGAGCAGAAAAAAAGCAACATCTACAAGGGTGTCGTGACCCGGGTTGAGCCTAGCCTCGAAGCCTGTTTTGTAAATTACGGTGAAGAACGCCACGGCTTTTTGCCATTCAAAGAAATCTCTCGTGAGTATTTCCGACCCGGTGTGGATGCCGGCCGGGCCAGCATCAAAGAGGCAATTGCAGAGGGCACCGAGCTCTTGGTCCAGATTGAAAAGGAGGAGCGCGGCAATAAAGGTGCGGCGCTAACCACCTTTATCTCGCTCGCAGGCCGCTACCTCGTCCTGATGCCCAATAACCCCCGAGGGGGTGGCGTCTCGCGCCGAATTGAAGGTGAAGAGCGCCAAGAGCTGCGCGAGACCATGGACCAGCTCGAGGTTCCTGCCGGTACGAGTCTCATTGCTCGTACCGCCGGAATTGGCCGCACGGCCGAAGAACTTCAGTGGGATTTGAATTACCTGATGCAGCTCTGGACAGCCATTGATGATGCCCGCAAGCTTCAGCCGGGCGCGTATCTGATTTATCAAGAATCCAGTCTGGTTATTCGTGCAATTCGTGATTATTTCCACCCCGAAATTGGCGAGATACTCGTCGATACCGATGACATTTATGAACAGGCTCGCCAGTTCATGCTGCATGTCATGCCGGATATGGGTGCCCGGGTTAAGCGCTATAACGACGACGTTCCCCTATTTTCACGATTCCAGATCGAGCATCAGATCGAGACGGCCTACTCCCGTGTCGTTCCCCTGCCTTCCGGCGGCGCTATTGTGATCGATCACACCGAAGCCTTGGTTGCCGTCGATGTCAACTCTGCCCGAGCAACGCGCGGCTCCGATATTGAAGAGACAGCGTTTCGCACCAACACAGAAGCAGCCGAAGAGGTGGGCCGTCAGCTAAGACTGCGCGACTTAGGCGGCCTGATTGTGATCGACTTCATCGACATGGAGTCGCAGAAAAATCAGCGCGAAGTAGAGCAACGCCTGCGCGATGCACTTCATTTTGATCGCGCGCGCGTTCAGATGGGCAAGATCTCGCGCTTTGGCCTCATGGAGCTCTCCCGTCAGCGGCTGCGGCCTGCTCTTAACGAGGGTTCGCACATTACCTGTCCGCGCTGTAATGGCACAGGCGTGATCCGCGATGTCGATTCCAGCGCCCTACACATTCTGCGTATCTTGCAAGAAGAGGCCATGAAAGAAGGTACCGCCGCACTCCATGTCCAGGTTCCGGTTGAGGTCGCAACATTCTTACTTAATGAAAAACGGACAGATATTGCAAAGCTAGAGTTTCGCTTAAAGGTCACCGTCGTTCTAATTCCTAATAAGCACCTTGAAACGCCAAACTATTCGATTGAGCGTCTCAAGCATGATGACCCAAGGCTTGAAGATACCCGCGCAAGCTACGCGATGGCCGACGAGCCCGCCGTTGAGACAAGCTATCAGCAGCAAAAAACCGAGGCCATTGCCGCCAAGCCACGCCAAGAGGCGGTCGTCAAAGGCATCACCCCGAGCCGCCCGGCGCCAGTCGCTTCAAGGCCGGCTTCCGAGACTGCGGCCGCAGAAAAAGGCCTGTTGTCAAAGATCATGGGCTGGTTCTCGGGTAGCGAAAAAACGCCTGCCCAAGAGCCGAATCGAAACGCGAGAACCGGTGAGCGCAACGAGCGCAGTGATCGCACGGGCGATCGAAATCGTAATGGCCGGGGCCGAAATGACCGCGGAGATCGAAACGAGCGCCAAGGTCGCAGTAAAGACGATCGTAGCCAACGGGATAACCGGGAGGCGCGCAACACCAAGGATGGTGATCGTGCAACCTCTGGCCGTCAGCCCCGACGCGATGATAAAGATACGGCACGCCCCGAGGCATCGGCTGAGCCAAAATTAGATCAGCGCAAGGATCAACGACGCGACAACCGGCCACGCCAAGATCGTGCGGACCGCTCTGCACAAGAGGCCTCCAAAGAGGAGGTTCAAGATGCGCTCACGCAGCCTAATGCCGACACCGCTGAGATGGCAGAGGCCCTTGATCAGAAACGATCGGGCCGTCGCCGCCGCCGCGGTCGTGCAGGCAACCGACGCGAAGAGGGCGAGAACCCAACTCAGGAATTTACTTCCGATTCATCCCAGGAAGTACCGCCAGCAGAGCGTCAAATCAGCCCAGAGCCTCAATTTAGCCCAGAGCCTCTTGCCAGCCAATCCGCAGTGCCTGCACCGATCGCTGTGAGCGTGCCAGCCTCCATTGCAGAACGGCCGCCAGTGCAATCAATGCCTGCACCAGTCATCTCTGCGCCCGTAGTGCCCTCACCTGCACCCATCGTGGTGACTCCACCGGTCTCAGCAGAGGCGCTCAAGGCAACGCTTGATCAGGTCGGTCTACAGTGGGTCCAGACCGACCCCACCAAAGCCCCGACTCAGGCGATTGCAGAGCCTCCGGCAAAACTCGGGCGCACCCCCCGTAGAAATACCGAGACAGCCCCACAAGAGCCATTGGTAATGGTGGAGACACGCCAAAACAATTCGTAATCGGTGAATAATCGCGCATGACATACGGGCAGCGCATATTTTCAATCGTTCCGGATTCCAAGGCGTCCTCGAACGTACAGGCCGCAAGGCTAGAACCCCAAGGGCCCGCGGTTGCGGGCCCGGTGTTCGATGCCCACCATCGGCAGCTCAAGGATCTGCGGCTCTCTGTCATTGACCAGTGCAATTTTCGTTGCACCTACTGCATGCCGAAGGAAGTCTTTGATCGGGAGTACACCTTCTTGCCCAAGGAGGCGCTGCTGTCGTTTGATGAGCTTGAGCGGCTCTCGAAGGCCTTCGTAGGCCTCGGGGTCGAGAAGCTTCGGGTGACCGGCGGTGAACCCCTGCTTCGGAAAAATATTGAAGATCTGATCGCGAGTCTCGCCAGAATCCGCAGACCCGATGGCCAAGCCGTTGAGATTGCAATGACCACCAACGGTGCACTGCTGAGACAAAAAGCGGCAGCCTTAAAGGCAGCGGGGTTGACGCGTATTACGGTGAGCCTTGATGCCGTAACCGACTCTACATTCAAACGGATGAACGATATGGATTTCTCCGTCACCGATGTCTTGTCGGGTATCGATGCTGCAAGCGCCGCGGGCCTGCGCGTAAAAATTAATATGGTCGTTCAACGGGGTGTCAACGATCAAGAAGTCTTACCGATGGCCAACACGTTTCGTGAACGTGGTCATACCCTTCGCTTTATTGAATTCATGGATGTTGGCTCTTCAAATGCCTGGCAGTGGGATCATGTCGTAGCCTCGCGAGAGATTGTGCAAATGATTTCACTTGAACATGAGCTGATTCCCGTCGGCCGCGATACACCGAGCGAGGTCTCCGAGCGTTGGCGATACGCCGATGGCAAGGGCGAGATTGGCGTGATCTCCTCGGTATCGAATCCCTTCTGCGGCAACTGCAGCCGAGCCCGAATCTCAGCAGAAGGCGTTCTCTACACCTGCCTATTTGCCCAATCCGGAACCGATCTGCGTGGCCTGCTACGCAGCGAAAAAAGCCCAACCGACGCAGACCTCAGCCGAGTTATCGCAAGCTTGTGGCAGCAACGCACCGACCGCTACTCCGAACAGCGCGCTGAACTGCGTGATAAGGGCATTAAAAAAGTCGAGATGAGCTATATCGGGGGCTAGGCCCCGAACACCGATTTAGCGCTTCTTAAACGTTAACGGTGAAGGCAGTGATGCGTAGTAGGCCGAGATATTGGCGATGTCTTCTTTGGTGAGTGCTGCCGCCATACCCGCCATGATGGGGTTCTTGCGGGACCCTGATTTATATTCCGTAAGGGCCCGCGCCAGGTAATCCGGATACTGACCTGCAAGCTTAGGGTAGCTCGGATCAACCGAGGTTACCCCATCGGCACCGTGGCACCCCGCGCAGATGGTGGAGGCTTTCTCTTTTCCCGCTGCGATGTTCGCCGCAGAGGCTGCTGAGGCGGCCAGTGCCAAGGCAATACTTGCGGACACATGTAGAAAAAAACGATTCGATGTCATAGTGGCACCCCTTAGTTCTTGCCCGCGTAAAACGCGGAGAGATCTGCAATATCCTGATCCGTCAGTGTGGTGGCAATACCCTTCATGCTGGGATGTGGTCGCTCTCCGCTGCGGTAGGCCTTCAACGCAGACTCAAGATATTTCTCACTCTGGCCGGCGATTTTCGGAACGCGGTAAGTCACCGGGAATGCAGTTCTGTATTCAGGAATGCCGTGGCAGCCGATGCATGCGGAATTCTTCTTCGCCCCTGCCTGCGCATTACCAACAATTTCAGCAGGTGCTGCTGCGCCCGCCCCTTTAGCGGCGGCTTTTGCCGCCCCTTGGGCAAAACCCGGGGCCGAACAGGCGACCCCAACTGCGGCGATCGCCACGGCGACCGATTGTCTAAAACCGAATTGTTTAAAGGCGTTCAGCATGTCTCCCCCCGTGTTGAACGGAAGGGAGTTTAGCATCAAAACGGATAGCTCTAATCGCCTCTATCCCGCCATTAAACCCCGCAGCAAAAAGCCGTTTAAACGCTTCACAAACGCCGCAGGATCCTCGGGCTGGCCACCCTCCGCGAGTAGGGCCTGATCGAACAAGACCCAGACGAGATCATCAAAGGATGCGGAGTCCTCAGAGAGGGCCTTCACTAACGGGTGCTCGGGGTTTAACTCCAAGATCGGTTTGCGATCCGGAGCCTTCTGACCGGCCTGCTTAAGCAATCGCTCGAGATGGCCACTCATATCGTGCTCATCCGACACTAAGCAGCAGGCTGAATCCGTTAGCCGTCGAGTGATCCGGACCTCTTTGACCTTCTCGCCCAAGACTTTCTGGGCCTTCTCCACAATCGGCTTGTATTGCTTTTCGGTCTCCTTGGCGGGCTTGGTATCGTCGTCGGCAAGCTTACCGAGATCGAGCGCGCCCTTTGAGACCGACTGAATAGATTTGCCATCAAACTCCGTTAGAAAATTCAACATCCACTCGTCAATCCGGTCAGCCAAGAGCAACACCTCAATTCCCTTTTTCTTAAAGACCTCTAAATGTGGGCTAGCTTTCGCAGCCGCGAGCGAATCCGCGGTGACCACATAGATCTTCTCTTGCCCGTCTTTCATTCGGCTCACATAGTCGGCCAAGGAGACACTCGGTGCATCCCCCTCTTGGGTGCTCGAGTAAAAGCGCATCAATCCAGAGAGTTTGTCGCGGTTGGCAAAATCCTCACCGAAGCCCTCTTTCAGGCACTGACCGAACTCTTTCCAAAATGTCGCGTAATCCTCCGGCTTATTGGCCGCGATATCTTCAAGCAGAGACAGGATCCGCTTGGTACAGCCCTCGCGAATCGCTTTGATGTCGCGGCTTTCTTGGAGAATCTCCCGCGAGACATTCAGTGGTAGATCGGCCGAATCCACCACACCGCGAACAAACCGTAGGTATGAGGGCAACAGCTGCTCGGCGTCGTCCATGATGAAGACACGTTTCACGTAGAGCTTTAATCCATGACGCTGCTGTCGATCCCATAGATCAAAGGGCGCTTTGCTTGGGAGATAGAGCAGCTGGGTGTATTCGGTGCGACCTTCAACACGATTATGGGTCCAGGCCATCGGCTCTCCTGAACCGAAACTTAGCCCCTCGAAAAACTTCTTGTACTGATCATCCGTGATCTCACTCTTCGCGCGCGTCCAGAGGGCGGAGGCCTGGTTTACGGTCTCCCACTCATCACTCACAACATATTCATTCTTTTTGTCATCCCAATCACGTTTCTTCATCTCGATTGGAATACCAATGTGATCTGAATATCGCTTCAGGATTTCTTTAATTGTCCAGTGCTCAAGCAGATCATCGTGGCTCTTGGCCTCATCACCCTCACCCTCTTTGGGGCGCAGGTGGAGGATCACATCGGTGCCGCGCTCAGCCCGCTCGACGGGCTGGACACTGAATTCCCCACTGCCGTCGGATTCCCAACGCACACCATCTGTGGCCGCAAGGCCTGCACGGCGGCTCACCACCGTAACGTGATCGGCCACAATAAATGCAGAATAAAAACCTACCCCAAACTGTCCAATCAGATTGCTGTCTTTACTGTCGTCACCCGTTAGGTTCTTAAAGAACTCTTTGGTACCTGATTTGGCAATTGTTCCCAGATGGTCAATCGCCTCTTCGCGGCTAAGGCCAATCCCGTTATCCGAGATCGTGATCGTCCGCGCGTCTTTATCAACGCTGAGCCGAATTCTTAATTCACCATCACCCTCGAAGAGTTCTGGGTTTTGAAGGGCCTGAACCCGGAGTTTGTCGCAGGCATCGGATGCATTAGAAATGAGCTCGCGCAGGAAAATATCGCGGTTGCTGTAGAGCGAATGAATCATGAGGTGAAGCAGCTGCTTGACCTCGGTCTGAAATGAGAGTGTTTCTTTCGACATTGTTATCCTCGTGGTGCGTTAAACGATCTTCCCACTAGATGGGGATTGAGACGCCCGTTTCAAGGGGCGCAGCCGGATTTCAAGACGCCTGAGGGCAATCCCAATGAATGCGATTGGGCTTGAACTTCAATGCAAGAAGTTTGCCGCGCCGACCCCGAGTGCCGATATAGGGCTTCCAATCGCGCGCCTCCAAGACCTCTTGTGCGGCCTTACCCGCCCGGCCAAGACCCCCCACCCGGAGCCTGCCTTTTGCGGGCAATCCCGCCGCATCAACGAGCCCGTCGGCCTTGGCTTCAGGGTCGAGCAATGCAACACCGCGACCACCGGTTGGCAGCACCTTGACATCACCGATCTGCAACACCAGCAGACGACCGTTGACTGAGAGCAAGGCCAGATGGGCCGACTCTTTAGGCATACCCCGGATAAAGGCTGGCACATCGTCTTTTTCAATCGTCATAAATTGCTTGCCCGAGCGCTGCCGAGTGATCATGGATTCCAACCCTGTCATAAATCCCAGTCCCCTTTGGGTCCCAATCACGACATTAGTCGCAGCAGGTCCAGCAAAGAATTGGGTAAGCACCGCACCCGGCTCGAGTTCAACCATCGAGGTCAACGGCGCGCCGTCTCCGCGGGCACCGGGAAGGCCACCGACCCCAACAGAGTAACTGCGCCCTGTTGACGATAGCGCCACCAGGGTATCGATCGTTCGGCATTCAAAGGCTCCGTAGAGACCATCACCCGTCTTAAAAGTGAACTGAGAGTTATCGTGGCCGTGGCCCTGTCGTGCCCGTACCCATCCATTCATCGAAACAATAACGGTCACGGGCTCATCGACTACCGGTACTTCAACGGTGGTCTTCTCGGCCGCCTTGATCAGGGTGCGTCGGCGATCACCGAATGTCTTTGCATCGGCTTGGATTTCTTTGGCGACGAGCTGCCGTAGCGCCTTTTCGTGCTCAAGCAGGTGGGTGAGCTTGCCCTCGTCTTCGCGCAGGGCGGCAAGCTCCTTCTCAATTTTAATGGCCTCAAGCCGCGCCAACTGACGCAGACGAATCTCGAGAATATCCTCAGCCTGCACCTCGGTAAGACCAAACTTATTAATCAACGCGGGCTTGGGCTCATCACTCTCCCGAATAACCTTAATCACCTTATCGATGTTTAAGAGTGCAATCGAGCGGCCCTCGAGAATATGAATGCGCCGCTGTGTCTGCTCAAGCCGATGCTGCGTGCGTCTGCGTACTGTTGCAATTCGATAACTCACCCACTGGGAGAGAATCTCCCGCAAAGAGAGTGATCGGGGCCGACCATCAATATCGACAGCCACCAGATTCATCGCCACTGAACTCTCAAGTGGAGTGTGGGCCAGCAAGACCTTCACAAATTCATCACGATCTTGGCGCGAGGACTTCGGCTCAAACACAAGCCGCACCGCTGCATCCTTGCCAGATTCATCGCGTACCGCATCCAACACCCCTAGCATGAGGAACTTCAGCTGCTGCTGATCGGCTGAGAGGGATTTCTTGCCCGCCTTCACCTTCGGGTTGGTGATCTCTTCAATCTCCTCCAGCACCCGTTGAGACGACACCCCATGGGGCAGCTCGTGGACTACAACCTGCCATTGGCCTCGGGCCATCTCCTCAACCGTCCAGCGGGCACGCGTCTTAATGGACCCGCGGCCACTGAGATAGGCCTGAGCAATATCCTCCGATGGAGAAATGATCTGTCCGCCACCGGGAAAATCCGGTCCAGGAATGATTTTGAAAATCTCTGCATCGCTCAGCGAGGGCTGCTCAATCAACGCAACTGCCGCCTGGGCCACCTCGTTGACATTGTGCGAGGGAATCTCGGTTGCCATTCCCACAGCAATTCCGGATGCACCGTTTAACAACACGACCGGCAACCGGCCCGGTAATCGCAGGGGTTCGGTAAACGACCCATCGTAGTTCGGTCCAAAATCAACCGTGCCCTCGTCAATCTCTTGGAGCAGCAGAGCAGCAAATGCAGTCAGCCGTGCCTCGGTGTAGCGCATGGCTGCGGCACCATCACCATCGCGTGAACCAAAGTTTCCTTGGCCATCGATTAACGGATAGCGCACGGTGAATCCCTGCGCCAAACGCACCAAGGCATCGTAAGCCGATTGATCACCGTGCGGGTGGTATTTGCCGAGAACATCGCCCACCACACGCGCCGACTTCACCGGCTTAGCGGTAATCGGTAGGGCCATACGATGCATGGAATAAAGGATCCGCCGTTGCACGGGCTTTAATCCATCACAGAGATCAGGCAAGGCCCGACCCTTCACCACCGACACCGCGTAATCAAGGTAGGCCCGCTCTGCAAAGTCCGCCAGCGTGATGGCCTCGCCATCAAAGCGAATGCCTTGAGGCCGCGCATCGGTTGCGAACAAATCCGGTGTCAGGTCATCACCCGATCTAGTTTTTCTTACCATTACGACTCCAGCACACGGTTGGCTTACACATCAACATCCACCTCATGGCCCTTCTCTTCAATCCATGCCCTGCGCGACGACGCCTCAGTTCTTCCCATCAAGAGATGAAATCGTTTGGCGGTGTCCAGGGGTTCCACCTCACCATAGCCCACCATCGAGAGCCTGCGGGTATCGGGATTTAAGGTGGTCTCCCAGAGTTGCTCAGCACTCATCTCCCCTAAGCCCTTGAACCGCGAAATACTCCAAGCCGATTGGGCCAGGCCCTCTTGCTTTAATTTGTCCAGCACATGGGTGAGTTCACCGTCATCGAGGGAATAAATTTTTCTTGCCTGACGCTTGCCACTCGCCGTTACATCCACACGAAAAAGCGGCGGGCGGGCGACAAATACATGGCCGCGTTCGACAAGTTGAGGGAAATGTTTAAAAAATAATGTCAGCAAGAGCACCTGAATATGCGAGCCATCCACATCCGCGTCTGACAAAATACAGACCTTGCCGTAACGCAGGTTCGACCAATTCACCGCATCCCCTACCCCATGGGGGTCTACGCCCAAGGCCACCGCGATGTCGTGGACCTCGGCGTTGGCAAAAAGCCGCTCCTTGTCCGTCTCCCAGGTATTGAGCACCTTGCCCCGAAGGGGCAGGATCGCCTGGAATTCCTTGTCTCTGCCCATCTTGGCAGAGCCGCCCGCCGAATCCCCCTCCACCAAGAAGAGCTCATTGCGCTGTATGTCGGTCGACTCACAGTCGGTGAGCTTTCCTGGCAGCACCGCCACGCCCGATCCCTTCTTCTTTTCCACCTTCTGGGCAGACCGCACACGGCTCTGGGCTGCTCGAATCGCGAGATCGGCGATTTTACGGGCCGATTCTAGGTCTCGGTTAAGCCAGAGTTCGAGCGGGGCCTTGACCTGGAAAGAGACCAGTCGCAGGGCATCCCGACTGGTGAGCTTTTCCTTCGTCTGGCCCTGAAACTGGGGGTCGAGCACCTTGGCCGAGAGGACGAAACTGACCCTCGAGAAGACATCCTCAGGCAAGACTTTGATTCCTTTTGGCAGGAGATTATGTTGTTCAATAAACGCTTTTACTGCAGAAAATAAACCATCTCGCAGACCGGCCTCGTGTGTGCCACCCGCTGTGGTGGGAATGAGATTCACAAATGATTCACGATGAATGCCGCCTTCGGCTGTCCAGACAAGCGCCCACTGCGCACCCTCACCGATTGCAAATACATCATCGCCTGAACCGACATAGCCTTCTGCAATCCAAGGATCAACGACCGGCTCCTCGCCATCAATCAGTTCAAGCAGATAGTCTTTCAATCCACCTTCGTATCGCCAGGATTCCTGTTTACCTGTTTTTTCAAATAGAAGGTGGGTGGTAACACCCGGTAATAGCACGGCGCGTGCTTTTAGACTGTGGGCCAGCTCTGCCCCCGGAATGCCTGCATCATCAAAATATTTTCCATCTGGCCAGACACGAACCTGTGTTCCGTTGCGGCCAGCGGAGGGTCCGGTTTTCTTCAACGGCTCGATCACCTCACCGCCCGCAAACACAATGCGATACTCCGCAGAGTCCCGCCAGACGGTTACCTCGAGCCGCTTGGATAGCGCATTCGTAACGGATACACCCACCCCATGTAGGCCACCGCTAAAGGCGTAGGCGCCACCCGAACCCTTATCGAACTTACCCCCAGCATGGAGGCGGGTAAACACAATTTCAACCACCGGTACTTTCTCTTCTGGGTGTTTGCCCACAGGAATTCCACGGCCATCATCCAACACACTGACACTGCCATCGGCATGATGGGTCACCCGAATATTTTTCGCATAGCCGGCGAGTGCCTCATCGGCGGCGTTATCGATGACCTCTTGCACAATGTGCAAAGAATTTTCAGTACGCGTATACAT
>Ga0255121_1000332_pt1 | contig 13859 bp, 10 predicted proteins | sample Law_Colum_RepB_8_2_FD_188580 | JGI IMG/M metagenome (GOLD analysis project Ga0255121, IMG submission 188580) | Freshwater microbial communities from St. Lawrence River, New York, United States - Law_Colum_RepB_8h | ecosystem: Environmental > Aquatic > Freshwater > River | place: USA: New York... | reverse complement strand
CTGCGCTGAGTTGCTTGCACCGATCGGAGATGCTTTGGGGTGTTGGCTTTTGACCTTTATCGACCCAATTCAAAAGTGCATCGAAAAGAGGTGGGTAGTGAGCATCCCCCCAATAGCTGTGTTCACTTGAGTTAACAAAGACTTGAACAAGTTGTTCGGCTTTGCCAGAGGCTGTCATTTTTTGACGCAACACACTTTGAGCTTCAACCATGACTGTTGAATCACCAATTGCATGTCCACTGATGACAGGTACCGAAATACGTCCTACGTAATCGACATCGGCTGCAAATCTGGCCACAGCTTTGGGATCAGCTTGAAAACGACTAATGGCTGAATTCAACTTGGCATCGTCAGATGAACCACTGTATTTGACACCAGCATTTCCAAATGGGCTAGTACCGCCATTTTTATTAACTATATCTTGTAGTGTAAATGTTCCCCAAATTAAGTAACTTAAAACAGATCTCTCTGGAATTTTAAGAACGTCAACAATCGTTTTGAGTTTTTGAGCTTGTTCAGGCGATCTTTGTGCGACAGGTGTACCTGTTCCCAAACATTCATTGACTCTTTGCGCTAAGTCTGCTCTGGTCAATTTACTGTCTGTTGGCAAACCGATGGCAAGAGAATAGCTAGGCTCTGTAGGGCGAGGATGGTTGTTACATAAGTGTTGATAAATAGCACGCAAATCAAGACGAAGGTCATAGCCAGTTGGGCCAGTCACCGCACCACTTGTCAGAAGCACACCATCCCAAGAGTTTGGATACATTTCTGCAGCCCGAGTTGCTACCATACCGCCCCATGATTGACCGTGAAGTAATGTTTTGCGGGGTTTAGCCACGTGCTCTGTAAAGATGCGACGTACACGATCTGTGTCTTCCGCGGCAGTGGTAACAGCAAAGCCACCTTGACGAAAGACAGAGCCCGCCCATGCATGACCTTCGCTGACGGTGATGGCCCAGCGCTTGATGTCTTGATCGTTGCGTGACATCTCAGGAGTGCCAAAGCTAGGACCACCGTGAGCGTGAACAACCAACACACCACTCCATTTGGCGGGCATGACGATTAAGTAGTGCGCTGATGCAAAATCTTGACCACGAAGGCAAGTGGCACCTGCAGGGACTCCTTCTGGACATAGTTGGAATTTGGGCGCTGCCTCGGATGGATAGTTTGGGGTGCTGACGCAGCCTCCAAATGTCAAGCAAGAAAGAGTTATAGCCAATAAGCGAATACAAGGTGTAAATTGAAATGGCATGCAAATAAATTTCTTATAAAGAAGGAGACTTGATGACACGAAGCAACTTGTTGCCTTCAATTGTCAACGGACAATTTTGCGGAAGATGGGCAGGGGTTTACCTGATCGGGAGCACCAGGAGCAATGGGTGGGTGATCCTTTAATGACTTCTCAAAGGCCATGATCATTTTTCGCATAGGACCACGAACCCAGCCATCTTCCATGGCTGCATCAGTCTCTTCTTTGGGGTCGCGTTTGATGTTGAACAGCCAAGGTGTTTCAAGGTGGCGCGTACCTGAGTTGGGTTCACTTTCGAACACAAAGTGCAGCTTCCAGTGACGCCACTTGGCGGCTCGCAACTCAGTTTTGATGTAAAAAAGAAAACCTTCACGCGCAGATGTTCCGACCAGACCTTTCCACCAACTTAATTGGCTAACACCGTCAATGGGTCTGTCTGTGGGCAATGGTGCCCCAGCGACGTCAATCAGCGTAGTAAATAAGTCCGTGACATGTACGATGTCGTCGCTGACGCGAGCTTTTTCAATATTCCCAGGCCATTTGACAATCATCGGTACTCGAAGTCCACCTTCCATGGCAGTGTGATAGGTGCCCGACCATGGACCGGCCGTACCGCGCCATGGGCGTCGAAATTCGGGGCCATTGTCGCTGGCAAAAATGAACAAGGTTTCATTTTCAATGCCCAAATCTTTGACGGCATCTAGGAGTTGCCCAACTCGATGGTCCATTTCCATCATGGAATCCGCAAACTCACCCACGCCACTCTTGCCAGCAAAGTCTGGGTGAGCCAAGGTAGGGAAATGCAAATGGGTTAAGGGAACGTATAGGAAAAATGGGTTGCTGCCTTTGGCTTTACGACGCATGAAATCAATCGATTTTTCAGTGAGTTCACTGTCGATCAAACGCCGTTTTTCAAGGTTGTATTCGGCAACATTTCGTGCAGGTTGACCAGCATTCCCCTCCATCACCTGCGGGATATCGACCACAGTTTGATCGAAGCCTGGGGATTGCGTGAAAAGCGTTTCGTTGCTCGTACGGGGTATGCCATACCATTCATCAAAACCGCGATCGTTTGGGTAACGGCCGTCGCGATCGCCCAAATGCCATTTACCAAACATGGCGGTTTCGTAACCTGCCACCTTCAGCACCTGCGGAAGTGTTTTTTCCCAAGGGTGAATTCCTTGCGGTAGGCCAGCAGGTACAGACTGAAGCGCGCCTGTGCGAATTGGGTGACGCCCCGTCATAAGTGCAGATCGAGTGGGAACACAATCGCTTTCAACATTGAAGTTTAGGCATTTGAGGCCTTCTTCAGAAAGCGCGTCGATGCGCGGTGTGGGGGCTCCACGCAGCGCTCCGCCACCGTAGCAGCCTAGTTCACCCCAGCCCAAGTTATCGGCTAAAACGAGAACAATGTTCGGCTGTTTTTTAGTTGATGGCATTGTTATTCCATAGAGATCTTGCGATCCTTGATTAATTTAGCCCAACGCTCGCGGTCTTGTATCATGCGTTGTTGAAATACCTCGGGAGTCATGGCAACAGTTTCCATGGCTAACCCCAACAGTTGCTGCTTGAGTGCTGCATCATTCAAAGATTCATCGACAGCACGTCGCAGTTGAGAGATAACGGGTGCTGGTGTGCCTTCCACTGCAAATAGCGCAGACCACTGAGGAACATCAATATCTCCAGCACCGCTTTCACTCAGGGTGGGGGTATCGGGCAAGATAGTTGATCGGCGTTTGGTACTGACTGCCAGTGCAATCAATTTGCCGGATTTAATGTGTGGCAAAACAGCTGCTGCGCCAAGCACAGCCAAGTTGACTTGACCCGAAATGACATCATTGACGGCCTGCCCGCCCCCCTTGTAGGGAATGTGGAGAAGGTTAACGCCTAAGTTTTGCGAAAACAATTCTCCCACCAAGTGTTGGATAGAGCCTTGACCTGAACTGGCATAGGAAACTTGATCGGGTTTGCCTTTGGCCCGAGCTTGCAGATCTTGAATGGTTTTTAGACCCGAAGAAGGTGCGGTCACAATCACAATTGGCTGGAATGACAAAACAGAAACAGGTGTGAATGTTTTGGTCAGATCCCACGGCATGGTTCTGAACAAAGGCAACAAAGATACTGAATCTGAAGCAACTAAAAAGGTGTGCTGGTCTTTGGCTGCCCGCAGTGTGGTTTCCACACCCAACGAACCGTTGGCTCCCGGCTTGTTGTCCACCAAAACAGCTTGTCCCAGACGCTTTCTGACACTCTCGCCTACAAGCCTAGCTACCACGTCGTTGGAACCGCCTGCTGGAAATGGTACAACCAAACTGATCGATTTGCTTGGCCAATCTTGTGCCAGTGCCCCGCAGGGTGCAAGTGCAACACCAAGCAACATCACAAACAGGCTGTAAGCAAAATGTCTTTTAGAAAGAGTTGGCATAAGTCATCCGATTTATTAATTACCAAATAATTTTAAAATCAACTCATCATAAAATTATCAATAATCAATGGGCTATTATCAGAAAAAACTGAACTGTTAAGGTAAGTAAATGCTTCATCCTCGCTTAGACCAATTGCGGGTTAAACAACTGCGATTCTTGAGCCTGTTGGCAACTCAAGGCTCTTTGTCAGCGACAGCAGAGCAACTGTCGATGACGCAATCTGCAGCCAGCATGATGCTGAAAGAGATCGAGTCTTTGTTTGATGTAAAACTTTTTAGAAGGCAAGGCCGTGGCATGGCACTCACTGACGAAGGCATGGCGCTGATGCCCAGATGGCAGACTGTGCTGGGTGAAGTTGGCGCGATGGGGTCAACGTTGCAGGACTCTGTACAACCAACAGTTCGCATCGGGGCATTTCCTCACACAGCTGCCACAGTGCTGCCAGAAATCATTAAAAAATTAATCAGTAGCAAAACAGTTTGGCGACCTCGCATTATTGATGGCAGGGCCGATTACTTGTTGCAAATGCTGCTGCAAGGTGAAATAGATATTTTGCTGGGTCGTTTACCCAGCCATGTTGTCGATGCGCCCTACTTTGAAGACTTGTCGCAACGATTACTTTACGAGGCCCCCTTGTCAGTGGTCTGTTCGAGCAAGCACCCTTTAGCCTCAAAGAAAAAACTTGATTTTGCAGAACTTGCAAAATGGCAATGGATACTGCCGGACATTCAGTCAACGACCCGAGTCGGTTTGATGGAAGCGTTTTTGAGAAGAGGCATAACCCCCCCCACACCTGCAGTTGAATCACCATCATTTTTCTACAGCTTATCTGTCGTTGCTCAGACAGACCTCTTAACCTGTTGCGCGCAGTCGGCAGCACTTCAAAGTAGCCACGCAACTTCAATCCTTCCAGTGGTTGTCAGCCAAGAACCTTTGCACGTTTCAATGATTTGGAGAAAGTCTTCAGTCGAGGCTCAGCGAGTTGCAGAGTTTCTTCTCTAAATGTCTTGCTTTGGTCAAGGCGAGCTGGCCCGCTACTCTGAACTGTAATGCTCAACAATGATCACATACCCACACAATTGATTTTCGAGCCCCACGTCTAACGTCTAACTTTTTTAAAAACTATTTTTACCGCCAAGCCTAGCGGCTAACTTTTTGCCAGCCAAGTGACAGCGCCGAGTGCAAAATCAACGAAAGTGCTGGAAAAATTGTTTACAAATTTTGATCTGTCACACGAAATTACACGCTTGCTAATTTAGCTCGTAACCCATTAATAGAAAAAGATTTTTGATGAGCTCGGCTTTCTGTTGATCAGGGGCTCTGTGGTCAAAGTTTAGGTCGAGGAGCCAATAAACAAAGGAGCTGACAGCCACTTTTTTTTTACTAGTTTAAGAATTAATGAATTCAAAGATAGCTGCTTGTCGTATATCCAACGCACTGAATGACCGAGCGCAGCCTTGGTTAAGGGGTTAACCCTGATTTTTTAAAAATATAGTAATCTGAAAAAATGTAAGAAAGGTATACCCAATGAAAACTGTTCACAAGATACGTTGGATGTTGATGGTCTCCATGATGTTATGGGCATCTGCTTCACATGCCAAGGATCTTCGAATTGGCTTGGCCTCTGAGCCCAGCTCAGCCGATCCGCATTTCCACAATCTCGGCCCCAACAACCAGCTGATGAAGACCATCTTCGATCCTCTGGTGGATACCGACGATCAGCAGCGGATCTCTCCTAGACTGGCCACCTCTTGGCGAACAGTCACCCCAACGAGCTGGGAATTCAAGTTGAGGAAAGGCGTGAAGTTCTCCGATGGCTCTGCCTTCGATGCCTACGATGTCATTTACTCGGCCTGCCGCATCCCGTTGGTCAAGGATTCGCCCTCGCGGTTCACCACTTACACAAAAGCTGCGGTCCGTTTCGAGGTGCCTGACCCGCACACCTTGATCGTTCACACGAAGTCGCCGTATCCCTTGCTGCCTGTTGATTTTTCAACTTGGGGCGTCATTTCTGCCAAAGCCAATGGAGTGGACGGAAAGGCGATCAATTTCACCGCCGAAGGTTGCGGCGCCATCAAGTACCCTGAAAGCGCTGAATTCAACGAGGGCAAGGCTGCCATTGGCACAGGCCCTTATCTGTTGGTGAGCTTTCGCCGTGGCGAGGGTATACGCCTGAAGCGCAACCCCGGCCATTGGGGTCCAGCACCTGCTGCCGAGACCGTAATCATGAAGGCGCTGACTGCGGACGGGCCACGCGTGGCCGCGCTGTTTGCGGGCGACGTGGATCTGATAGAGAGCCCGCCTTTGCAGGATCTGGAGCGCATCAAGGCCAATAAAAATTTGAAGGTGGCACAGGGCATTTCCAACCGAGTCATCTACATCCACATGGCGTCGGGCATGCCGACGGCACCTAGCGTGACGGGCACCAATGGCAAAAATCCTTTGGCCGATGTGCGGGTTCGTGAGGCTTTGTCCATTGCCATCAATCGTGACGCGATCGTAAGTCGCATCATGGGGGGTGTGGCCATTGCTGCGGGAGAACTCCTGCCACCTGGCATGTTTGGAGCGCACGCGGCCGGGCAGATGAAACCCCCGTCTTTCAACGTCGATCGGGCAAAGAAGCTGCTGGCCGATGCTGGATACCCCAACGGATTTGGCATCACTTTGGGCACACCCAACGATCGCTACATTAACGACGCCCAAGTGGCGCAAGCCGTTGCGCAAATGTGGGCGCGGATCGGGGTCAAGGTAGAGGTCGATGCCATGACGTCTGCTACCTTCTTCTCTCGGCGCAACAAGCAGGAGTTTGCGGTCTTTTTGGCCGGCTGGGGGTCGGGCACGGGAGAGATGAGCTCGCCCCTGAAGGCTTTGCTTGCCACCGCTGACAAAAATAAGGGCTTTGGCGCCACCAACCCGACCGGTTATTCCAACAAAGCCCTGGACGAAGGATTGACCCAAGCCCTGCAAACCGTGGACGACGTAGCGCGCGAAGAGCTGTTGCGCAAGACCTCACGGATTGGCATGAGCGACTGGGCCATCATTCCCCTGCACTTTGAGGTCACTCCCTGGGCCATGAATTCTAAATTCAACATGCTGCCCCGTGTGGACCAGCACACCCTGCCAGCGGATGTCACTTTCTCCAAGTAAACCAGCATTGCGCCTGTTACCCGCGCCCTGATTAGGGCTCGGGTCGCAAGCTCACTCAAGGGAAATCCAGTTGCTAGTCTATATGCTCAGGCGCCTGGCGCAGTCATTGTTTGTAATTGCCGCCATGATGGTGATTGTCTTCTTCGGGGTCTACTTGATAGGTAACCCCATCGACATCCTGATCTCCCCCGATGCAAGCTTGCAGGAGATTGAAGACACCAAGATTCGTTTTGGATTTGATCAACCCATACATGTTCAGTTTCTTCAATTTGTGGGCAATGCCTTGCAAGGCAATCTGGGACGGAGTTTTGTACACGGCGAAAGTGCCGTCGGCCTGATTCTTCACTACATGCCCGCCACCCTAGAGTTGGCGATGCTGGGTCTGATCTTTGCCATCGTGCTGGGACTGCCATTGGGTGTCTATGCCGGCTACCGCGCCGAGCAATGGCAAGGCAAGGCGATCATGACGGGCACCATCTTTGGCTTTTCATTGCCCAACTTCTGGGTGGGCATGCTTTTCATCCTGTTCTTCTCGGTGCACCTGCAATGGCTGCCTTCGACCGGTCGCGGCGAGACCGTTGAAATTCTGGGCCTGCACCTGTCCGTGTTTGCACCCGGCGGTTTGAAATACATGCTGTTGCCTGCGCTCACGTTGGCCTTGTACAAAGCCTCGCTTGTTGCGCGCCTGGCGCGCGCTGGCACTCAAGAGGCGCTGTTACAGGACTATGTGAAGTTTGCGCGGGCCAAGGGCATATCCGAAAGCCGCATCCTGTTCCTTCATGTGCTGAAGAACATCCTCATCCCGATCGTGGCGGTTCTGGGCCTAGAGCTGGGGTCAATGATCGCTTTTGCCGTGGTCACTGAAACCGTGTTTTCCTGGCCGGGCATGGGAAAGCTGCTAATCGACTCCATCACCAAACTGGACCGCCCGGTGATCGTGGCCTATCTAATGATGGCCGTGCTGATCTTTGTGACCATCAACTTAGTGGTGGACCTGCTCTACACCTGGCTGGACCCCAGGGTCCGGCTGATCGGGGAGCCGTCATGATGGACCTGCTACTGCGCTGCGCCCTTCTGGCCTTAGGGCTTTGGCTGTTTGCACGTGCTCTTCGCGGGCAGGCCGATTTGTATTTCAGCGGCCCTATGGCCTACATCAGCGCTGCCGTGCTCTTGGTGTTTGTTTGCCTGGCGCTCTTTGCACCCGAGATCTCCCCGCAAAACCCCTACGACCTTGCACAGTTGAACATCTTAGACGGTCGATTGGCACCGGGTTCTTCCAGCCTCGACGACGCCATGGTCTACCACTTGGGCACCGACGACCAAGGCAGAGACATCCTGTCGGGCATCCTGTATGGCTTGCGCGTATCGCTGACGGTGTCGTTGCTGACCACACTCCTTGCGATGACCATCGGCGTGTTGGTGGGCATGTATGCCGCCTGGAAAGGCGGCAAGGCCGAGGCCTTTCTCATGCGCTTGGTGGACTTGCAACTGTCTTTCCCTTCGATCCTCGTGGCCCTGATGCTCATGGCGTCCTTTGGCCGAGGCGTGGACAAGGTGGTGGTGGCATTGGTCATCGTGCAATGGGCCTACTACGCACGCACTGTGCGCGGCACTGCCCTGGCAGAAACTAGCAAGGACTACATCGCCGCGGCACGGTGCCTGGGCTTTTCCGATGCCCGCATCTTGTTGCGCCACTTGTTGCCCAACTGCGTGCCACCTTTGCTGGTGATCTCGACCATCCAGGTGGCCAACACCATCGTGCTGGAGAGCTCGTTGTCCTTTCTGGGTGTGGGCGTGCCCATCACCAACCCGTCGCTTGGCCTGCTCATTTCCAACGGCTATGGCTACATGCTGTCCGGTCAGTACTGGATGAGCATCTACCCGGGCCTGGCCCTGCTGGCCATCGTGGCCGCGATCAACCTGGTGGGTGACCGTCTGCGCGACACCATCAACCCCAGACTCAAACGATGAGCGTCCTCGAAGTTCAAGAGTTGCAAACCCACTTCTCCACGCGCAATGGTGTGGTCAAGGCGGTTGATGGCGTCAGTTTTAGCCTCGCAGAAGGACAGGTTCTGGGCCTGGTGGGCGAAAGCGGTTCTGGCAAATCAGTGACCGGGTTTTCCATCCTCAGGCTGGTCGATGTACCGGGCAGGATCGTGGGCGGGCGCATCCTGTTTCGCGGGCTGGATCTGGCTGCCATGTCGCAGGCAGAGATGCGCGCCATCCGAGGCAATCGCATCGCCATGATTTTTCAGGACCCTCTGATGACGCTCAATCCGGTCTTGCGCATTGACACGCAGATGGTCGAGGCGGTGCAGGCACACCACCGCGTGAGCAAGAAAGCTGCCTTGGCGCGCGCTGCCGATGCGCTCACCCGCGTCGGCATTCCCTCGGCGCTGGAACGCCTGAGCGCCTATCCGCACCAGTTTTCAGGCGGTATGCGCCAGCGGGTGGCCATTGCCATTGCCCTGCTCAACGAGCCCGATCTCATCGTCGCCGACGAACCCACCACGGCTCTGGATGTCACGATACAAAGCCAGATCCTAAGCGAGGTGCAGGGCTTGACCCGCGAAAGCGGCACCGCTTTGATCTGGATCACGCACGACCTAGCTGTGGTTGCAGGGCTGGCTGACGAGATAGCGGTGATGTATGCCGGGCGCATTGTCGAGACCGGCCCCATCGACGCAGTCTTACGACAACCGCGCCACCCCTACACGAACGGCCTTCTGGGCTCGATCCCTGGCAACAGCCGTCGCGGGCAAGCCTTGCAACAGATTCCGGGTATGGCACCCAATATGGCCCAACTGCCTGCGGGTTGTGCTTTTGCACCACGTTGTGCGTTCTCCAGTGAACAATGCCGAAGCCAGACGCCAGACGCTCAGGCGCTGTCATTGACGCGAAGCCTACGCTGTCATCACCCGCTGCCCGAAGGAGTATCCCCATGACGCCCTTGTTGCAATTGGATTCGGTGTCGCGTCGATTCGTGCGCAAGCCGGACATGATCGAAAAAGTGGCGGGCTGGTTGGGTGCCGATGTTCGCACCCAGATCGTACGAGCGGTCGACGGTGTGTCCTTCAGCGTTGCACGTGGCGAAGTGGTTGGATTGGTGGGCGAGTCGGGTTGCGGCAAATCCACACTGGGCCGCATGATTGCTGGGATGATCCCACCCAGCGAAGGCGAAATTCGCTATGAAGGGCAGACACTGTCCGACAAACGCGACGCCAAGTCCAGACGCCAGCGACTTAAGCTGCAGATGATCTTCCAAGACCCCATGTCCTCGCTCAATCCGCGTATGAAGGTCGAAGACATTGTGGGCGAGTCGGCCGTCTACCACGGCCTGATTCCTGGCGCCCACAAGCGCGAGCATGTCGCGGCCCTGCTGGAGAAGGTGGCCTTGGATCCGACCTACGCTAGCCGCTACCCACACCAATTTTCTGGCGGGCAGCGCCAGCGCATCTGCATCGCCAGGGCCTTGGCGGTTCAACCCGATTTCCTGATCTGTGATGAGAGCGTGGCGGCACTGGATGTGTCCATCCAGGCTCAGATCATCAACCTGTTTCACCAACTGCGCGAAGAGCTGCATCTGACCTACCTGTTCATCAGCCATGACCTGGGAGTGATTCAGCATTTGGCCGACCGTGTCGTGGTCATGTATCTGGGCCGAGTGGTCGAATCCGCGCCCACCGAAGCCCTGTTTGAAGCGCCGCAACATCCCTATACGCAGGCTTTGCTGGCCCAGGTCCCCAAGCTGCATGCGGGACGCCAACAATTTCAGACCATTCGTGGCGAGATAGCGTCGGCGCTGAATCCACCTAGCGGTTGTCACTTCCACACCCGCTGCCCCATGGCCGGACCTCGCTGCCAACGCGAGGCGCCCGCACTGGTCGAATCCGGTAACCACGCAGTGGCCTGCCACCTTCATCAAGGCGGTACTCAATGATCCTGCACATCCCAGGCGTCTTGAGCATTGAAGGCGAGGCTAGCCAGTCAGTCGCACTGGTGCTAGACAGTCCACATTCTGGTACCGTCTATCCCGCAGACTTCGAGCACCAGGTCGACCCGGCGTTGTTGCGTCAGGCTGAAGACACACATGTGCACACTTTGTGGCAAGGTGGACTGGCAGCGGGTGCTGTGCTGTTGCACGCTCATTTTCCGCGCGCTTATGTCGACGCCAACCGGGCGCATGACGACCTTGACCCGGCGCAAATAGACGGTACCTACCCCGAGCCCCTGAGGCCCACGATCAAGAGTGAGCTAGGCATCGGCATGTGTTGGACCCGCGTGCCCCCTGAAGGTGGATCGCTGTACGCCAAGCCCTTGACCGCCTCTCAGGTGAAGTCCCGCGTCGACGACTACCACCGGCCCTATCACCTGCAGTTACGGCGTCTGCTGGACCAGACCTATGTTCGTTTTGGTTCGGTCTGGCACATCAACTGCCATTCCATGCAGAACCAAGCCTCGGCCATGTCCACTCAGCCCAAGGGCACCACCAGACCCGACTTTGTGTTGGGAGATTTAGACGGTACTTCTTGCGATCCCGCTTTCACCCAGTTCGTGGGCGCGTTCTTGCGCCAGCGGGGGTATGACGTGGCGATCAACGACCCCTACAAAGGCATGGAGCTGATTCGTGCCAATGGCAACCCCGCTACAGATAGGCACTCGATGCAGATCGAGGTCAACCGTCGCCTTTACATGAACGAGATCAGCCGTCTACCCCACGACGGTTTCCAGGCCTTGCAAAACACCTTCACCCTGCTGGCGCAACACATAGCAGGCAGCCTCCCAACCATTTCACGCTCAGGACCTTGACCATGACTAGCTCTGCCACCGGCTTGCCCAACCCCTATGCTGTCGAAATCATTGCACCAGACATTTCGGCTTACGCTGCAGGTAACACGGGCCTACCCTATGTGTGGACCTTCGACAGTGGGGTCAGTGGGCCCCACGCAGCCGTGACGGCCTTGGTGCATGGCAATGAACTCTGTGGTGCCGTTGCGCTTGACTGGCTGTTGCGCTTGAATCTGCGGCCCCATCAGGGCAAACTCTCTTTGGTGTTTGTGAACGTGGCAGCATTTGAGCAGTTCGACCCTTTGGTGCCAGACGGCTCGCGCTGGGTAGACGAGGATTTCAACCGCCTGTGGGGCGAAGGGGTGCTCTCTGACCCCGTCCGGCCTGTCACTCAGGAGGTCCTGCGCGCAAGGCAGCTACTGCCTTGGTTGTCCACAGTAGACCTGTTGCTCGACCTGCATTCCATGCAGCACAAAACCGAGGCCTTAACCATTGCGGGCCCCACAGACAAGGGCCGACAACTGGCCTGCGACATCGGTTGGCCGGCCATTGTGGTTTCGGACAAGGGCCATGCGGAAGGCGTGCGCATGCGCGACTTCGGTGACTTCGCCAACCCAGCCTCGCCGCGCAATGCGGCCTTGGTCGAGTGTGGACAACACTGGGAAACCGAGTCCATTGAGGTGGCCAAAGATTGCGTGACGGGCTTCTTGCGCCACACCGGCGTTGTGCCGGTCGATTTTGCCCAGGAGCGCATGGCCAAACGCCCCTCGCGCCTGCCTCAGCGGGTTTACCAAGTTTCAGGGCCGGTCACCATCAAAACCGATTCCTTCCGTTTTGCGCAAGACTGGCGGGGCTTTGAACACTTGGCAAAAGGCAGCCTGATCGGCCACGATGGCGATGAAGCGGTGTTAGCTCCTCACGAACCCACTGTGCTCATCATGCCCACTCGCCGGCTGTGGCCAGGAAAAACGGCCGTCCGCCTGGCCTTTCCTGTGCCGTAACGCTGCACAAACGCAACCAATGTTGAGATGTAACAACCGTCTCAATTTCAACACGGCTATGTCGTTGCTTTAAAGCATTTAAAAAGCCAACAGCTTCAGCGTAGGAGGTGAATTGAAGTGCAATAACTTCATGATCAAACACCTTCTTAGTGGGATCAAATTTTGCTTAAGCCGAATTGCTGATTGCAAGCAGTGCAACAATGCCTATCAGCCTTAACTCTTTCATGCAAATTGCCTTAGAAGTTTTGACGGATGCCTAAGCCAATTGCGCGAACTTGCACATTGCTTTTGCTTGAGTCAACGCTGTCTTTATCGATGAAGGCCTGAAGGTCTGTTTGCTTTGACAAGAAATACTGGTAACTCAATTGATTTTTCTTGCGAACACCAGTGAGAGACGATTGAACGTCACGCTGGAAGTTATTCAACACAAACTTGTGCTTGCCCGTGGTGTAAGAGGTCCCCAGCTGAGTGTATTCAACGTCTTTGCGAGTAGTACTCGTGTTTTTGTAAGTGTCAGTGCCGCTAATTGCATAAACATCCCATTCTTTTTGAATTTTGAAGTTGATACCCAACTGCCATTTTTCATTGAAGTCGTTGTTGATCAAGCCACCTACCCGCGTGTCTTTGCTGTAACCGATTGCGGCCTTGACTGGACCTGATTGGTAGTCAACGCCAAGGTCCGTAGATTTGGCAGCATCTTCAGGTTGTGCAACTGTGCCAGCGCCACGAAAATAAACGCGTGCACGAACAATGAAATCACCTAATTTGGGACTTGCATAGCCAAAGCTGTCAGATGTGCGATTGCGAGCGTTTTGCATAGAGGTACTGGTAGCCGTAGCGCCAGCATCATTAGGTGCAAAGTGACTCAGTGATGTAATTTGAGAATAAATTGGCGAACCTGTGGGATTGGCAGAGTCGAGACGACCCATGGCCATGGTTCCCCAGCCGCCGCGCAAACCGACGTAGCTGTTTCTAAATGTTGGTGAAGTTGGAGCGCCACTGTCAGCGCTGATACCCATTTCAAGACCATAAAGAGCAGACATGCCGCCACCCAAATCTTCAGTACCTCTAAAACCAAGTCTTGATGCGTTGTCGCGCAACTCATTGACTTTATTGGTGGTGCCTGTTTCTACTTGGTTGACCGACATAACCATTCGGCCATAAACATTAACGCCTTGCGCTTGGCTTTGAGCGGCCAAGAGCGTGAGGCCTGCTGCCGCAATCAGAGATAGTTTGGTTTTCATTTTC
>Ga0255121_1000330_pt1 | contig 13987 bp, 8 predicted proteins | sample Law_Colum_RepB_8_2_FD_188580 | JGI IMG/M metagenome (GOLD analysis project Ga0255121, IMG submission 188580) | Freshwater microbial communities from St. Lawrence River, New York, United States - Law_Colum_RepB_8h | ecosystem: Environmental > Aquatic > Freshwater > River | place: USA: New York... | reverse complement strand
TCACACAGCAGGCGTTGACCGTGGTGAACGAACAGGCCCAAAGTGCACGCGACAAAGTGTCGGGCGTGAACCTGGATGACGAAGCAGCGGACTTGATCCGTTTTCAACAAGCCTACCAAGCAGCAGCCAAGGCGCTGCAAATATCTGGTCAATTGTTTGATGCCATCGTGCAAGTCCGCTGATAAGGAGATGACACCATGGTCATGAAAGTTTCTACCAGCATGTTTTTTGACCGGGCCAGCGCACAGCTGGCCAATGTGCAAGGCAACTTGGCCAAAACACAAGAGCAATTGTCAACCGGCAAGCAAATCACCAAGCCCAGCGATGAGCCTGACAAAGCATCCTTGGTGACCCGTTTGGAGTCTGAGATTGCGCGGCAAAAAAGCTACCAAGAAAGCATCAAAGCGATTGAAATCAGGCGCAAAGCCGAAGAAACCGCCTTGAACAGCACCAGCGATGTCATGTTCCGCATGAAGGAGTTGTCTGTGCAAGCGGCCAACGACACCTTGGGCGCAGCAGACAGAAAAACCATTGCGCTGGAAATGACCGAATTGCGCAACCAAATACTGAGCTTGGCCAATTCGCAGGATTCGAATGGCAATTATTTGTTCGCCGGTAGCCGTGTGAGCCAAATGCCGTTTTCGCCCGATGCCAAAGGGGTGATTGTTTACAAAGGCGACCAAGCCCGCATGGTGGTCGGTGTGGGCGACAACCGTCGCATGAACCAAAACATCCCTGGCTCTGACGCGTTTACCAATGTGGTGCGTGACGACGGCAAGGGCGGTCGGGTGGGCATCGGTTTTTTTCAAGCCATGGGTGACTTGATCGAAGCGGTCAAGAGCAGCAACCGCGTGGCGATTCAACGCGGCATCAGTGAAATTGATACCTTGCAGCAAGGTCTGAGCGACGCCACCGCACAAGTCGGTACCGATTTGAATGTGGTGGACTCGCAAAACAATGTGCTGGACGAAATCACCTTGCGCTTGAAAACTACCATGTCGGACATCCAAGATTTGGACTACACCGAAGCCATCACCAAAATGAACAAAGACCAGCTGGCGTTGGAGGCCGCGCAAAGCAGTTTTGCCAAGATTTCGAAATTGAGTCTTTTCAATTACATCAATTGATGGGCTCAAGTTTTTGTCTATCATGACGATTTAATCCCATAACCCAAATCCAATTTAAATGGCCACAAACTCTGTCAGTTCCTCGACGATTGGCTCCAGTGCTGCTGAAGTTACTGCAGCTAATCGTTCGGCTGCACAAAAACTTATTTCTTCACTTGGTGCTGGCTCAGGTGTTGATGTAGCTACTTTGGCCCAAAATTTGGTAGACGCGGAACGAATTCCTCGCGAAAATATAATCAATTCCAAGATTACAAAAAATGAAGCCAAGATTTCAGGTTATTCAGCTGTCATGTTCATGGTTGATGAACTTAAAAGCAAACTATCTGATCTAAAAGATCGTGACAACTTTAGTACGATGAGTGTAAGCAATTCTAATTTCGCTGCTTACACTGTTACTGCAAATGCTTCGGCTTCAATAGGAACGCATGACATTGAAGTTTCACGATTGGCGCGTGCTCAACGTTCAGTTAGTAACGGCGTTGCATCTGCCAGCACCTCTTTAAATGGCGGCCAAGCTCTTACGATTTCTCTTGCCATCAATCCCACTGCAATCACGCCAGAATTGATCACCACTGACGGTAACCCCAGTTCTGCCATCACAGAAAGCAGTGTCGTTACTTTCAAAGACATGGCCATTGGACAGACTGTTACTGTTAACGGCCTCACCCTTACTGCCACTTCAGCATTGACTGCAGCACAGGTTGCTGCAGCTTTTAGCAACGCCACTGCAGGCAGCGTCCCAAGCGATCCAGCGGGCGGCGCCTTCAGCGGAAATTTAAGCAACTTTAGTTCAGACACAAATAATGGCGCAAGCCTTACTTTTACGAGTAGCACACCTGTTAGCGATGTTTCAAATTTGGTTGTGTCAGCTGCCACAAAACAAATTACCTTATCTGCTGGTGCAGATACCCCTGACCAGATTGTGGCTGCCATAAATGCCTCAGGTACAAATATAAGGGCGCAATTGGTCAATACCGGTGACGGTTCAGCAAATCCATACAAGGTGATTCTTACTGGTGCCAGCGGAATTGATAACGCGTTTACGATAGATTTCGACTACGGTACAGGAAGTGGGGCTTCAGTCTTTGAATTTGACAATAGCAATCCAGCTAATCAGGCAGCTGTTGATGCATTGTTCACCGTTGACGGCATCACCTATACACGTTCTAGCAATAGCATCGGTGATGCAGTTGCTGGACTGACTTTTAGATTAAATTCCACAACATCTACGGCCACTAACATAGCTGTTTCGCGCGACACAAGTACCGTCAAAGATAAGATGAAGGCTTTGGTAGTTGCCTACAAAGATATGAATGATATTTTGAAGGAAGTCTCAAACCCAAAATCGACACTTGAAAAATTTGGCAACACCTTGGTTTCAGACTCAACTGTTCGCAGCCTCAAGCAACAAATTCGCTCTATGTTTTCGGGCGCATCTTCTACACCTGGTTCGACTGTGAACTCCCTTTCTCAAATGGGATTTAAGATCGACGAAAAAGGTGAAATGACACTTGATGAGGTTAAGTTAGATACAGTTTTGAGCAATAATTTTGACGATGTTGTTCAATCTTTTACGGGAGGCTACAACAATCTTGGTATCTATAGCAGTCTTTCCGCTGGTATTGCTGGTGACGCCGTACGCAAGCTATCCAAAATAACTAGTAAGACTGGTGTGTTAGTTAGCCAAACCAATACTGTTGACAAACAAAATTCAAGTTACAAGTTGCAACTTGAGCAGTTGAAAGAACGAATGAGCCGTCTGCTGCTTCGTTACACAAGACAATTTAGTGTCATGGAAAGCTTTGTTGGGCAAAGTAATAGCCAAAAAACCAGCCTGAAAACTACTTTTGATGGAATGATGTCTTTGTATACCAATAAAAATTAACTTCACAAGCTGCTAAAGTTTTTGACTTATTTGTCGATCATATGAGACGCGAGTAATCCTATTCGTAAAAAATTCTTGTGATTACATGATCGGGGAATTCATTATGGCAATAACCATAAACTCTGAAGCTAAATTAATTGGGAAAAGTGCTGCTGGGCTTTCTACTACTTCTCCTGTTTCTCGAGTGCCAACTTTTCAGGTAAAGCAGGTTGACAGCCCTGAAATTGCTGACATAAAGCAATCACAAAAGCGTTCCTCTGCAACAATGAATGCTGAAAAAGTAAAAAAGCAATTAGATGCTGCTGTAGAGCAGTTAAATAATATGTCCGTCAACAGCGGTCGTGGTTTGAAGTTCAAAGTAGATCCGAGCTTGGGTCGACTTGTGATCACTATCACAAATACTGAAACAGGTGATTTGGTACGTACCATCACTACCAAGATTGCCTTAAATGCATCAGCTAGTGAGGAAGCATTTAAGGGCCTAATTCTGGATAGTAGAGCTTAAATTTAAAAATTGTTAAAGTTTTTTTTACATCTTCCGAATCATCACCTAACAGAAAAAAATTTTTCTGTCAATTGTTCAAATCCCCAAAAGATTTGTTTTTTGAATGAAGAGCACCGACTTTTGGTATGTGTATTTTGTTTCTGATCTACTAAAGGAGAAAGATCATGTCTGTAATTAACACCAACGTAAAGTCTTTGATTGCCCAAGATTCTTTGCGCGCAAACAACAACAAGTTGTCCCAAGCTATGGAGCGTTTGTCAACAGGTAATAAAATTAATTCTTCTAAAGACGATGCTGCAGGCTTAGCCATTAGCACTCGTATGACTTCTCAAGTGCGTGGCTTGAACATGGCTGTTAAAAATGCCAACGATGGTATAAACCTTGCACAAACAGCTGAAGGAGCGATGACTGAAGTCTCCAGTATGCTCCAGCGCATGCGCGAGTTGGCCGTTCAGGCAGGTAATAGCACCAACACAGACGCTGACCGTATCGCCTTGAACGATGAGGTGACCCAATTGAAAGCGGAAATTGATCGCGTAGCAAATACTACACAGTTCAACAGCATCAATCTCTTAGATGGTTCTTTTGCTGGCAAGTTGCAAATTGGTAACAATGCAGGCCAAACCATGAACATCGGAATTGGTTCTATAAATACCAATCAAATTGGTGAGACTGTTGACGGAGCTGCTGTTGGTTCAACCAAAGCAAGCTTGAACATTTCTGGTGCATCAACAACCTTAACTGACTATCAAGGTGTGAGCTTTACAGCCAATGTCAATGGTGTAAGTAAAACTGTGACTTTGCCAGTTATCAACCCGACGCTTATTAACTCTGGCGGAGCAACTGCATCTAATATATCACCCGTAATTGCTGACAGGACTATCGACGTTAGCTCAGTTGGCCAATTAGGCGGGCAAGATCAAAGAACGGCAGACCTGAGCACAGCAGCTAATGCAAAACTTGCGGTTTCAATTGATGGTGGAGCAGTTCAGACTATTGACATATCTGACTCATCTTATTACGTTGCAATCGCTCGCGCTACAGGACAAGAAGTAGTGGATGCACTTCAGACTGAGTTTGACAATAACGCGGCTTTTCAAGGCGCTAACGCTTTAACGGTCTCGTTGACTCAAGCAGGACGCATAAAACTTGAAAAAGCAAATGGTGATGCCGGCGTAATTACCATTACAAATCCTGCCAGTGCTGTGTTGTTGGACACATTAACAGGTACTGCAGGTGCTAACGACACTTTAACGACCAACACTGGATCCTTAGAGATCGGCGGAGAAATTATTAGTTTTGTTGGAAACACTTCTTTTGATGTGGGAAGCAATCACTTTGATTTGACGGCTGAGATTACCGCAAAAGGGTATGACATTTCAAAATTGACTACCGACGAATTTATTGACGTATACAACGCCACTGCTAAGGTAAATGGTGTAAACGTGTCGACGGTTTCACGCTCTGATCCAGATGGTGCTCTTGTATTTACTGGTACAGACCCATCGGCTCCCGTTAATTCAAGTTTCAATAATGGAAGCTTGTTGACCATGGTCTCCGTTACAAGTGGTGCAAGCACTGCTTACACTGACAACAATACTGGTTCCAAATTCGGAGAAACAGGAATTGTCGTAGCAGATGCAACCGACAACACATTTACCGTTTCACTTGATGGTGGTGATGCTGTTGAGATTGATGTACCAGTTGGAACTTACAACACAATGGCAGAGCTTGCAGTTGCACTTCAAAGCGCTATTGATACAGTGGGAGGATTCACGGGGGACAACGCTATTACTGTTTCATCTTCGATGGATGCAAACAAGCGAGTTGGCTTGAGTTTTACGAGTGCAACTGGCAAAAGTATTGAATTGGATGGAGATTTCTTGTCCGCAAATACTGTAACCAGTGGCGGTGTTGCTTCTGTGTCTTTTGCTCAATCCACTCTTCTTTCCAGCACAAATGCTGTAAATACAACTGACAACTCTGTGACGCTTTATGGTGTTGAGGACCCAGTCGGTGTTGGTTCAGTATTTACACAAACTACTCGCGACCTTAGCACTGCTATTGATCGTAAATTTGTCATCAATGTGAATGGTAACGGTAACGTGGTCTTGGATTTAACAGATGCTTTCACGGATCTTGACTACACAAACACTGCGATCACTGGCGAGCAATTAGCCGCTGCTTTGAACTACACAATCAATGCAAATGGTAGTTTTACAGGCAACAATGCTGTAACTGCAAGTTTGACTTCTGCCGGTCAGATTGCCCTACAAGTGGCAGGCGCCCCAGCAGCTGGTGGTAACCCAAGTATTGTGTTGTCAGACGATGGTGCAGCTGCTAGCCCCACATCAAACTTTATCGAAACACTTACTGGCTTCAACAATGGCACAGCTGTAAATAGCTTGTCTAACAATACAACGGGCCTTGTGGTAATAAGCTCTTCTGGAGATTTAGAAAAGTTTGGTGTTGCGGACTATGCTGTAAGCGCTGCATTGGGCAACAACAAGTTTAATTTAGCTCTAGGCAGTGATGCTCCTGTTACGCTGACTGTTGACACGTTGGTGTACTCTGGCGCTCAGGAATTGGTTGACAACATCAACGCTAAAATTGCTTTGAACAGCACATTGGCTGGTACTGTTGCAGCGTATGTTTCGACCGATGCTGTCACTGGAGACCAGTCAATTGGCTTCAGTGCTACCTCTGGTGCTGCAGTTACTTTCACTGGCGGCCTGGCCGTTGACATGAAAACAACGCAAACGCGTGCCACCACAAATACAGTAACTATTTCGGGGGTTGGTACTACCTTTGACACTGCTGATCAAATTAATTTCAGCTACAACGGTGTAGCTTTCACAGCAACCCTGCCAACTATTACAACTCCTGGTACCGATGGTGGTACTCAATTACAAGACGCAATCGACGCTGCTGTTGACGCTAGTGGTAACGCTTTGGGTTCTGGCAAGATAACCATCGCGGATGGTGGTGCTGACCTAACACTCACCTTAGACCAGACCGGCGCAAGAACATCGCGTGATACAGATCTTATTTCTAACGTTAACTTCACCACAGCCGCTGGTGTTGTTACAAGCGGAAAAACTTCTTCAGTTGCAATACTGTCTACAACATATGATGACGGTGATGTATTAAAGTTTAGCTACAACGGCATTGCTTACGAAGCTACACTTGGTACTACAACCACTGGTGCTGATGCTGCTGCTTTGAATGCTGCAATTGACGCTGCTGTTGACGCGAATGGTAATGTCTTGGGTGCTGGCAAGGTAACTGCTACTGATGATGGCTCATCAAACAACTTTGTACTTGCAGCAGATGCTGTGGGTAATTTTGTTGGTAGCGCTTCGTTGGTGAGCAGTTCAAATTACCTTTCTGCCAATGAGGACACTGTCTTCCCGGCTACCCGCGCAGCAACTGGTGGCGTGAACTTGAGCGCAGGCAACAGCGTTACGATGTCTGTCACCAATGCTGCGGGTACTGCTACAACACGTACCTTCTCTTTGGGCAGTTCTGGTACCAATGTTTCCTTGTCAGACTATGCAAGCTTGTTGCAAACTGCGGCGAATACAGCCTTCTCTGATGTTGCAACCACTTTCACTGCTGCTTATTCTGGTGGAAAGTTCTCTATTGCTGCAAATCAATCTGATATTGCAAGCCTGAACCTCTCGGGAACATCTGTATCTTCTGCGTTTGGTGCGGCTGTGAGTGGAACTTATGCTCAAGCTTCTGCAGATGTGGGTAAGTTCTACAGCATGAGCGATGTTGCCACTGCTATCAATGATGACTTAGACGGTCTCGCAACGGCCTCTTACTCTGACGCATCTGGTTGGACTTTTGCAGTTCAATCCGGCAATGCGGGTGCAAACAGTTCGATTACCTTGTCTGGATCTGGCTTGTCCACAATTCAGTTCGCAGGAACTCTGACTGCCAATGGTTCTGCAGGCAATGCAACCGCTGATAAGTTGTCAGATATTGACCTGCTGAGTGAAGATGCAGCAGAGGCGTCTTTGGGGAGTATCGATAACGCGTTGGAGTACGTCAGCAAGCAGCGTTCTTTGCTCGGTGCCATCCAAAACCGTTTGGAGCATACCGTCAATAACTTGACGAATATTGTGACCAATACCGAGGCTTCACGAAGTGCCATCGTCGACACTGACTACAGCAAGGAAACAACATCCTTAGCGAAGAGTCAAATCCTCACACAGGCTGCAACTGCGATGTTGGCACAAGCCAACCAGTCAGCGCAGGGGGTACTTTCATTGCTCAAGTAATGAATTTTTAGCTGTTTGAGTTCAAACCCACCGGCATTAAAGGCCGGTGGGTTTTTTTATTTCTTTTCTCAAGTTTTCTAATCTCTAACCGATGCTAAATGAGATGAGGAGCACATTCATGATTATTGAGCACATTGACTTCGAACGTCTACGCAGTTTTGAAGGGATAAGTACCTTGAATACCTTAGAGGTTGGAGACAGTGTATTCATTTCAGACCTAAAAAAGGCGCAAAGTATGCGTGCACTTACTTATTACCTTATCAAGTCTAGAAATCTTTCATGGAAATTTACCTTTCGAAAGATGGACAGGGGATGGCGTGTTATCAGGATTAAGTGATATTGACATCAAACAGCCTTAAGTAAATAGCCAACTACATCTCGTGACATGGTGTTGGACTGGGCAAACATGGCTGCAGCAGCGCTTTGTCGAATTTGAGCTGCAGCTAAAACGGCAGTTTCCTTCGCCATATCAACTGACGATATGCTACTCAAAGTGGTTTGTGCTCCGAGGATGCTTGCCTCATTAACGCTGGTTAAAGATTCCAATGTGTTAATGGTTCCACCAACTTTACCTTGAGTCTGGGATATTGTGTCAATAGCTGTGTCTAGAGCTGTCAACGCAGTTGCTGCACCAGTAGTAGTGGTTAGATCTGCTGTAGTAGCATCAATAGCGAGTGTAGTTGCGTCAAGATCATAGGTTGATAGACTAAATGTATCAGTAGCTGCTTTCCCAACTCTCATACTAATTGCAGCTGCACCTGTATTGTCTAGTAAAGAAGTAGTACCCAGCTTTGGTTGTCCAGCTGCTGCAGTAAATGCGGATGCCAACTCATTATAAGCTGCATCATTTGTAGATCTTTCACTGGTTGTGGAAAGTGAACTGGACGAGGATTCGGCTAAATCTCTCATTTTGAGTAGGATGGAAGACATTTCTTCAAGAGCAGAATCCATTGAAAGTAAGGCGCCCATTCCCTTCGAGACATTTTCGTTAGCCTTGGTGAGTGATCCAATGTCCGCTTTTAGTTTTACACTGGCACCAACGCTGGCAGGATCGTCCTGAGACAACTTAACACCAGTGCTGATTCGCTTTACCGAACTGCTAATGTCGCGCTGAGCTTGCTGGATTGCGGCTGTAGAAACCAGTGTGCTGCTGTTGATTTGCATTTCAAACTCCAATAAGTTGTTGATGCTTCGAAGCATAGTGCTGTAATAACCAAAGTCTAGAAACTTTAGCGTAATTTACACTTTTTACACTTTTTTAATCTTTTTACACTTGCATCCATTAAAGTTTTAAGATTCGGAATAATGGTTGGCAAATCGTCGCTTAACCAAATCCTTAAGCAAGATGGGTGAGTTTGTCATTGTTTAAAAAGATATCCGTGGATTGCCGCAAACTGCTGTACGTGTTTAAGCCGGTGCGCAACGATTGGGGCAGGGGGGCGCAGGGGGAATTTCAAGCCCTGGATATTTTGTGCTGCACTTGGCGCAGTTGGTGGGCCAAGGTCTCATGCAGATCACACTGCGGCCTCATCCTTCAGACCCGACAGACAAATACACAGCTTGAATAAAAAGCTCAGAGGTCTTTAACTATCCAGTTAGACCTGCAGATGGATTTGAACCAATCTTGACCCAGAACAGGCAGGTGGATCGCTAGCGCTTGCAAAGCATGTTGCATGTGGTGCCAATGTCGTTGACATGTCAACCAAGCCTGCTGCAACACAGTTTGTGTATGCGTATTCACAACAACAACCCTTGCTTGGCCACTTGGTAAATAGGGGCCTGACTTTGCCGGTCTGGATAGTCGATCAGCACATCGATTTTTTTCTCACCCAAGGCCATGTAGATTCGGGAAAGGAATTGGGTGTGCGCTTTGAGAATGCGAGCTGGGTCTTGCAGTTGGGTTTCGATGAGCAAATCAATATCACCCCCCTTGCGCGAATGGTCGGTCCGTGATCCAAACAAACGCACCAGTGCTTGTGGCTCGAAGCACTCACGGGCAGTTTGGATGAAAACTTGGCGCTGAAAAGGGGTAAGACGCATTCGAATACTATGCGCTCGTATTGAATCGAAAGCCCAATGTCAAAGCTTCTATGCCTTGTGGTAGCTTGACGAGGGATCATTTTTACAAATCCACATTCTCAAAGTTTCTATTTGCAAATAATCACCCAATGGGATGCGTTTGCAGCGCCTCTCGACGCTTCATCAAAGTTTGGCCCCAGCGGTCGGCATCAGTTGCAAATCTTGCAGCTTCCGACCCAACCTATCGTCCGCAGCCAAATGTCGAATATCGCCATCCAACCCAAGCACAGCCAAAACGCGCACATAGGTGCCTAGCGTGGCGCCTGCATCACCTTTCTCAACCTTGTAAAGCGAGGACCTGGAAATTCCGGCGCGCTGTGACACAACCATGCTGCTCAGTTTGCGACGCAGTCGGGAAGAGGTGTTTCATCAATCACTCAAGAGCGTTGCGCTTCGAACTTGAATCCGCCATTCGGCTAAAAATTATTTAATTGATTTAGGCGGTTGATTCTTCGAATACTTGAACAGCATTTTTCTTTAGATTTAAAAACTCAATTTTTTGCGCTTCTGAATCAAAAGCGTAATGGAATCCAAATCCATACTTTTCAAATTCTTGTCCACCTAATCTTTTCTGCAAAATTTGATGTCGCTGTAAACGATACTCAAAGCCAAGATTTTTAAAATGTAAAAGCTTCATATCGCTTAATCCTTGACCTGCTTTATATATATTCAAATCATCATGTCCAGTTGGCGCGGCAAGATGTGAACCTGGACCGTAATTGATGTTGATCAAGCGTTCAGGTTTAAAGCAAACCATCTTTGAATAATTCTCAGCAGGACACCCCCACCGGACAATATCGGTAAGTGATCTTCCATCGTAGCTTGGAAAATCATCACAAACCATGTCGTAACCTTGCGGTTGAAAAACGTCTACTTCTGGATGATTCAATAGAAAATTATGTATGTCACTAGGGTATAAAAATTCATCAACATCACAAACTATCATGTAATCGCAAGTTTCTTCCTTCCATGCTTCATTTCTTAAATGCATGAGCGTGAGTTCAGACAACTTTCCCTGTGTGTCAAAACTGAGTACTTCAACATTGGAATATGAAGAAGCAATCTCCACGCTGCGATCCGTGGATTGATTATCATAAATTCGTATTTTTTTCACCTGATTTGAATAGTGGTTTAAAAAATACGGAAGCATTTTTTCTTCATTAAAGCAAACAGTATGCAGAACTAAATCCATGATCAAAAAAGTGTGATGGGCTTAAAGAAAATCATAATACAGAAATCTGAGATGAACTCAGTCCGGCCTTTTGCAATGTTGTCAGGGCTGCGACCTGATTGGTACTCAGGTAACTCAGTTGTGTCGTGGTCAGGCTCGCCAGTGTCGACATATTGATGGCCGCGAGATCGCTGGCATCAATCGCTTGAATTTGTGCAGAGTTCAGCGCGTTCAATTGTGCAGAACCCATGGACTTGATTTGGCTGCTGCTCAAAGCCGTCATCTGTGCGGCTGTCAGTCCTTGCAATTGGGTGGGGCTCAATTTGGCAATGGCGGTGCTGGTCAGCTTGGCGATTTGTGCCGTATTGAGTTGCCCCAGTTGAGTCGATGTCATGCCGGCCACGGCAGCGGTGCTGAGTGTGGCCATGCTCGCGGCATCCAGCAATGCCAGTTGTGCGGCTTGCAAGTTGTTGAGCTGTGCGCTGCTCAATGCCTTGATTTGGTTAGAGGTCAACGCCTTGATTTGAGTGGTACTCAGGCTGTGCACTTGATCGGTGGTCATGGCGCCGATTTGGCTGCTGCTGAGGCCGGCTACTTGTACGGTAGTCAACAGGGCCGCTTGGGCAGCGGTGAGTGCATTGATCACATGGGTGGCAATCGCGGCCAAGTCGGCGGCTTCAATCGCTTGCAGCAAGCTGGGGGACAAATTGTTCAGTTGTGTGGATGTCAAGGCTTTGACTTGCACCGCATTCAAACCCGCAATCTGTTTGCTGCTGAAATTGTTCAATTGGGCAGATGTCAAGGAAGCCACTGTCGCTGTACTGAGGGCGTTCAAATCAGTGCTGTCAATCGCTTGCAATTGGGATTGATCCAACGCATTGAGTTGCGCACTGGTCATGGCTTTGAGTTGTGCGCTGCCCAAGGCGGTGATTTGTGCGCTGCTGATGCTGGCCAGTTGCGTGTTGCTCAGTGCGGCAATCAAATGCGTCGGCATGGCGGCCATTTGGGCTGTGCTCAGGTTGGCCAACCGGCTGCCAGACAATGAGGCCAGCACGGTTGTGGTCAAACTCTTGATGGATTGCGATGACAAAGCCTGCAAAGCGGTATTGGTCAGATCATTCAATTTGGTGGCGGTCACGGCTTTGAGTTGTGCGCCGGTCAAAGCGGCCAATTGACGCGTGCTCAAACTGTTCAGCTGGTCACCGGTCAGGTTCAGCACTTGTGCAGTTGTCATGGCTGCGATGTCTTGTGAATCTATCGCTTGCAGTTGTGTTGTGCTGAGCGCTGTCAATTGCGCGCTGGTCAAGGTACGAATTTGTGCCGACGTCAGCCCTGACAACTGTGCCGTGGTCAATGCGCTGTACTGGGTGGTACTCAACCCTGCCATTTGGCTGGATTTCACGGCGGCCAAGTCGGTGGCATCGATCGCTTGCAGTTGCGCTGTGCTCAACAAGTTCAATTGCGTGGAGCTCATCGCACCGATTTGGCGTGAACTCAGCGCTTTGAGTTGTGCAGTGGTCAGCATCTCAAGCTGTGCCGAATTCAAACTGGCCATGGCCGTGGTTTGAAGCCCTTGGATTTGAGTGGTGCCGATCGCTGCCATTTGGGCAGAGGTCAAAGCACGCAGTTGTGCCGTGGTCAGAACCGCGACATCACGCGACTCCAAGCCTTTGATTTGGTCTTCCAGCAATTTGCTGATTTGCAAAGTGGTCAGGGCTTTGACTTGCGCCGAACCGAGCGCGGCAATTTGGTTGCTGCTCAGGTTCACCAATTGGTCGGTGGTCATCGACGCCAGCGAAGCGGTGCTCAAGCTCGCGATATCGGCGGTTTCCATGGCAGACAATTGGGCTGCTGTCAATTTGTTCAGTTGTGCGGTGGTCAGGCTTTTGGCCTGTTGCGCGGTCAGGGCAGCAATTTGTGAGGTGGTGAGTTTGACCAATTGGTCGGTCGTCAGCGTTGCCAATTTGCTGGTGCTGATCGCCGCAATGTCTGCGGTCTCCAAGGCTTGTAATTGCGCGGTACCCAAGTTGTTCAATTGGGTGCTGGTCAGTGATTTGACCTGTGCACTGCTCAAGCCGCTGATTTGGTTGGTCAACAGCATGGTCAATTGCGTGGTCAACAGTCCTGCAATGGTGCCAGTGGCCAGGGCTTGGATTTGTGCGCTGGTGAGCGCGGTGATCTGGGTCGAGGTCATCGCCCCTAATTGAACCGTTGAGAGTGCTGCAATATGGTCTGTTTTCATGGCAGACACTTGGAATGGCAGCATATTGCCCAGTTGCTCCGTACTCAGGGCTTTGACTTGGTCAGATGTCAGCGCAGCAATTTGTGCACTGGAGAGGTTTCTCAATTGCAAACTGCTGAGAGCTGCAATTTTGTCTGTGCCAAGCGCCGCCACATCTGCGGTGGCAAAAGCCTGGATTTGCAATTCACTGAGTGCATTGAGCTGTGTGGAAGTCAGCGCTTTGACCTGTGTGGAGTTCAACGCACCGATTTGCTGTGTGGACATGCGGCTGAGTTGCGTGGTGGTCAATGCGGCCAGTGTGCTGGTGCTCAATGCCTCGATGGCGGATGAGTCAATGGCTTGAATTTGTGCTTCTTCCAGACTGTTGATTTGGGTGCTGGACAAAGCTTTGACTTGTGCGGATGTCAAGGCACTGATTTGGCTTTCGAGCATCACACTGAGCTGTGTGGTGCTCATGGCAGCCATGGCGGCGGTGCTCAGGCCACGGATTTGCGCCGAGCTCATCACGTTCAGTTGTTGGGTTTTCAGGGCAACGGTTTGCGCCGTGGACAGTGCGGCTATGTCCACAGATTCCAGACCACGGACCTGTTCTTCAAGCAGCTCACTCAATTGTGTGGTGGTCAAAGATTTGATTTGCGAACTGCTCATTGCCATGATTTGCAAACTGGTCAAGCGGTTCAATTGAACTGTGG
>Ga0255121_1000327_pt1 | contig 14055 bp, 9 predicted proteins | sample Law_Colum_RepB_8_2_FD_188580 | JGI IMG/M metagenome (GOLD analysis project Ga0255121, IMG submission 188580) | Freshwater microbial communities from St. Lawrence River, New York, United States - Law_Colum_RepB_8h | ecosystem: Environmental > Aquatic > Freshwater > River | place: USA: New York... | reverse complement strand
CGGCGTCGCCGACCTCGTCATCGGCATGGCCCACCGCGGTCGTCTCAACGTCCTCGTCAACGTCTGCGGCAAGAAGCCCGAAGCCCTCTTCGCCGGCTTCTCCGAACAGCATATCCCGGACACCACGCATGGTGACGGCGACGTGAAGTATCACCTCGGCTACGCCGGCGCGCGCGTCGTCGAAGGCAAGGAAATCGGCGTCACCCTCGCCTTCAACCCCAGCCACCTCGAAGCCGTCAACCCGGTCGTCCTCGGCCGCGCCCGCGCGCTCGTCGACCTCCAAGGCGGCGCCGACCGTTCGAAGGTCCTGCCCATCCTGCTGCACGGCGACGCCGCGTTCGCCGGCCAGGGAATCGTCATGGAGACGCTCAACCTCGCCGGCCTCAAGGGCTACCAGGTGGGCGGCACGCTCCACATCGTCTCGAACAATCAGGTCGGCTTCACCACGAATCCGGACGAAGCGCGCACGGGACGCCATTGCACCGAGATCGCCAAGTTCACCGAGTCCCCGATCTTCCACGCCAACAGCGACGATCCTGACGCGGTGGTGCTCGCGGCCGAAATCGCCCTCGAGTATCGCCAGAAGTTCGGCGCCGACGCCGTGGTGGATATCGTCTGCTACCGTCGCTACGGTCATAACGAGACCGACGAACCAGCCTTCACCCAGCCGGTGCTCTACAAGGAGATCTCCGCGCACTCGAGCGTGTCGGAACTCTACGCCTCCCGCCTGACCGAATCCAAGTCGGCCCCGGACGGCGAGCTGATCGCCCTACGCACCGAATTCGACGTGCTGCTCAACGCCGCGCAGGAACGCGCCCAGGCGTCGATCGCGGCGGAAGTCGAAGAACGTAAGACCAAGCCCGTGGGCGTCCGTCCTTTCCGCTCGGCCTACGAACACTCCGTCGACACGTCGGCTCCGCGCGAACTGCTGGACAAGGTCGCGCCGGTACTCTGGCAGACCCCGCCGGACTTCGCTCCTAATCCCAAGATCAAGCGACTCCTCGATGCGAAGGCCGAAGCCTACAAGGCCGGCGCCAACATCGACTGGAGCCTGGGCGAAGGCCTCGCCTTTGCCTCCCTGCTCGCCGAAGGCTACCCCGTGCGCATCTCCGGTCAGGACTGCGAACGCGGTACGTTCTCCCACCGCCATGCGGTGCTGCACGACCCTTCCAACGACGCCGAATACTGCCCGCTGGGCTCGATCGCCGGCGCGGAGGTCGAACTCGTCAACTCCTCCCTCTCCGAATACGCGGTGCTCGGTTTCGACTACGGCTACTCGCTCGAGGCTCCCGATTCTTTGGTGATCTGGGAAGCCCAGTTCGGCGACTTCGCCAACGGCGCGCAGATCATGATCGACCAGTTCATCGCTTCGGCGGAATCGAAGTGGGGTCAGACCAGCGGCCTGGTGATGCTCCTACCGCACGGCTATGAAGGCCAGGGCCCGGAACACTCCTCCGCCCGCATCGAACGCTTCCTCCAGCTCTGCGCGGAAAACAACCTGCAGGTCGCCCAGCCCTCCACACCGGCTCAGCTCTTCCACGCGCTGCGCCGCCAGGTGAAGTCGGACCTGCGCAAGCCCCTGGTCGTGATGACGCCCAAGAGCCTGCTGCGCCACAAGTCCTGCGTGAGCACGCTCGCCGAACTCACCGGCGGACGCTTCCAAGCCATCCTCCCCGACGCGACCCCGGCCGCTAAGACCGAGCGCCTGCTGCTCTGCTCTGGCAAGATCTTCTACGAACTCGATGCCGAACGCGCGGCTCGCAAGGACACCGCCACGACCATCGTCCGCGTCGAACAATTCTACCCGTTCGACGCCGCGACCCTCTCCAAGCTACACGCCGAGCTGGGTTCACCCAAGAAGGTCGTCTGGGTGCAGGATGAACCTAAGAACATGGGCGGCTGGTCCTTCGTGTCCCCCCTCGTCGAAGAAGCCCTCGGCCTTCGACCGGTTTACGCCGGTCGCGACGCCGCAGCCTCCCCTGCAGTGGGCTCGCTGGCGGTCCACAAGATCGAGCAGGCGGACGTCATCCGGCAGGCCTTTGGCGCCTAATAAGGGTCAGTAGCCGATTTTGTCGGTCAGACCACCCCTCCTACTACCCCACAAACGACCTTAGCGGGTCGTTTAAAGGGCTATTTCCCCGTTGAAACGACTCGGATTGAGTTCCAATTTGGTGACCACCCAACTTTCATGGCCGTCGAAGTCAAAATCCCTCCCATGGGCGAATCCATCACCGGGGGCCTCCTGGCCGCCTGGCTGGTCAAGTCCGGTGATGCCGTCCGCAAGGGTCAGCCGCTCTTCTCCTACGAAACCGACAAGGTGACCTCCGAAGGCACCGCCGAAGTCGACGGGCAGATCACCATCGTCGTCAACGCAGGCACCGACGTCGTGGTCGGACAAGTCGTCGCCTCGATCGAAGCCGGCGCCGCCGGCAACGCTCCTTCCGCCGCTCCTGCTCCTGCGGCCAAGCCAGCCGCTGCTTCCGCTCCGGTCGCCGCCGCTCCGGCTCCGAAAGCCGCCCCGGTCGCCGCTAAGTCCGGCGCCGCCGCCGAAATCTCTCCCGCCGTCCGTCGCATCTCCGAGGAAACCGGCCTCGATCCCGCAGGCCTCGAAGGCACGGGCAAGGCCGGTCGCGTCACCAAGGGTGACATGCTCGCCGCGCTCTCTGGCCAGGCTCCGATCCGCGCCGTGGCTCCGGCCGCCGCCCCCGCTGCTGTCGCTGCCGCTGCTGCTCCCGCTGCGCCGGCCGCCGCCGTCGTCATCCCTTCACGCGATGGCCGCACCTCGCGCAAGCGCATGTCGCCGCTTCGTCGCAAGATCGCGGAACGCCTCGTGCAGGCTAAGTCCGAGACCGCGATGCTCACGACCTTCAACGAGGTCAACATGGCGCCGGTGATGGAGCTACGCAAACGCCACGGCGAAGAATTCCTCAAGAAATACGGGGTCAAACTCGGCTTCATGTCCTTCTTCGTGAAGGCCGCCGTCCAGGCGATGAAGGAAGTCCCGGCGATCAACGCCCAGCTCGACGGCGAGGACATCATCGAGAACCACTTCTACGACATCGGCGTGGCCGTCGGCACCGACAAGGGCCTCATGGTCCCGGTCGTCCGGGATTGCGACCAGCTCAACTTCGCGAGCATCGAGAAAGCCATCGGCGACTTCGGCAAGCGCGCCCGCGACGGCAAGATCCAGCTGCCCGAACTGCAGGGCGGCGTCTTCACGATCTCCAACGGCGGCATCTACGGCTCGATGCTTTCGACGCCCATCCTCAACCATCCGCAGGCCGCGATCATGGGCCTCCACAACATCGTCGAACGTCCGGTCGCCGAGAACGGTCAGGTCGTAATCCGTCCGATCATGTACCTCGCCCTCTCCTACGACCACCGTCTCATCGACGGCAAGGAAGCCGTGACTTTCCTCGTCAAGGTCCGCCAATACATCGAAGACCCGCAGCGCCTGCTGTTCGGCGTCTGACCTTTCCCCGACCCTTCCTACCGCAATGTCTCAATTCGATCTCGTCGTAATCGGCTCCGGCCCTGGTGGCTACGTCGCCGCCATCAAAGCCGGCCAGCTCGGCCTCAAGGTGGCCCTCGTGGAGAAGGACAACTCCCTCGGCGGCACCTGCCTTAACGTCGGCTGCATCCCCTCCAAGGCCCTGCTCCACTCCACCGAAGTCTACCAACACGCCATCCACGGTAAGAAGCATGGCCTCGTCGGCGCGGAGAAGCTCACCTTCGATGTCGCCGCGATGCTCGCCAACAAGGACAAGGTCGTCGCCCAACTCAACATGGGCGTCGGCGCTCTCCTCAAGAAGCGCAACGTCGAAGTCGTCCGCGGCCTCGGCCGTCTCGTGAAGTCCGGTCAGGTGCTCGTCCGCTCCACGGCCGGCGACCGCACGCTCGAGACCAAGAACATCCTCATCGCCACCGGCTCGGTGCCGGTCGAGCTGCCCTTCATGAAGTTCGACGGCGAGACCGTCATCTCCTCCGACCACGGCATCTCGCTGAAGGCCGTCCCCGAGAAGATGGTCGTCGTCGGCGCCGGCGCCATCGGCCTCGAACTCGGTTCCGTCTGGGCCCGTCTCGGCTCCCAGGTCACGGTCGTCGAGATGCTCCCGGGCATCGGCGGACCCGCCTACGACGCTGACGTCGCCAAGGCCGCGCAGAACGCCTTCGAAAAGCAGGGCCTGAAGTTCGAACTGGGCGCCAAGGTCACCGGCGTCAAGAAGACCGCCTCGGGCTCCGCCCTCACCGCCGAGCGCGACGGCAAGCCCCTCGAATTCCCCGCCGACAAGATCCTCGTCGCCGTCGGCCGCAAGGCCAACACGACCGGCCTCGGCGCCCAGGAAGCCGGCCTCAAGCTCGACGAGCGCGGCCGCATCGTCATCGACGCCCATTACCAGACCAACCTGCCCGGCGTCTACGCCATCGGTGACGTCGTCACCGGTCCGATGCTCGCGCACAAGGCCGAAGAAGAAGGCGTCGCGGTCGCCGAGAACCTCGCCGGCAAGAAAGGCCACGTGAACTACGGCGTCATCCCGGGCGTCATCTACACCGACCCCGAAGTCGCCTGCGTCGGCCTCTCCGAAGCCGAAGCCAAGGCCAAGAACATCGAAGTCGCCATCGGCAAGTTCCAGCTCGCCGGCAACGGCCGCGCGATCGCTTCCGACTGCACCTCGGGTTTCGTGAAGGTCATCGCCTGCGCCAAGACCGACAAGCTCCTCGGCGTCCAGATGGTCGCCAAGGGCGCGTCCGAGATGATCGCCGCCGCCTGCGCGCACATGGAATACGGCGGCAGCGCCGAAGACGTGGCCCGCACCTGCTTCGCTCACCCGACCGTCAGCGAGTCCTTCAAGGAAGCCGCGATGGCCGTCAGCAAGTCGAGCATCCACTCGCTCTGAACGTCGTCGGAGTTTTTCGAACGAAAGGGTGCGAATAGCACCCTTTCTTCTTTGGCGGACAAATCAGGACGCCCTCCCAAATGAAGGGAAGGCGTCGATTGAAAAGCAAGGGGCCAGGCTTGCCACGGCACACGGATGAACTGACTGCCGTTGCTTCCTTCCGGACCTGGCGGGATTCGTCGGCCACCTGTTGCATGGGGCCTGGCTTGCTTATCTTAATGCCTGCCTAGTCCGTTCTTTTCAATCCCCAACTTAACCCCTAATCATTCCCCTTTCCGATGGCTGAAATCCCCAAATCTTACGAACCCCAGGGCGTCGAGCAGCAGTGGTACGACCGCTGGGTGGCCGCCGGTTGCTTCCAGGGCAAGGTCGACCATGCCCGCGAATCGTTCGCGGTGATGATCCCGCCGCCCAACGTCACCGGCGTCCTGCACATGGGACACCTGCTCAATAACACGCTGCAGGACATCATGGTCCGCCGCGCCCGTCAGGAAGGTAAGTCCGCCCTCTGGCTCCCGGGCACCGACCACGCCGGCATCGCCACGCAGTCCCGCGTCGAAAAGGAACTCCGTCAGAAGGAAGGCAAGACACGCCACGACCTCGGCCGCGAGAAGTTCATCCAAGTCGCCTCCGAATGGCGCGACAAGCACGGCGGCATCATCCTCGGACAGCTCCGCAAGCTCGGCGCCTCCTGCGACTGGGACCGCACGGTCCACACGCTCGACGCCGGCTACTCGCAAGCGGTCCTGCAGACCTTCGTCACGCTCTACGAACGCGGCTATGTCTACCGCGGCAAGCGCATGGTGAACTGGTGCCCGGTCTCGCAGACGGGCCTCTCCGACGAAGAGGTGATCATGAAGCCCTCCAAGGGCTCGCTCTACCGCATGCGTTACGAGGTCGCCGAACTCCCCGGCACTTTCCTCGAAATCTCGACCACGCGTCCGGAAACCATCCCCGGCGACGCCGCCGTGGCGGTCCACCCCGACGACGAGCGCTACAAGCACCTTATCGGCAAGCACGTCTGGCGCCCCTTCCCTCGCGCCCAGATCCCGATCGTCGGCGATACGGCCGTCGAGAAGGAATTTGGCACGGGCGTGCTGAAGGTCACCCCGGCCCACGACCGCACCGACTTCGATATCGGCAAGCGCCACGACCTCCCGGTCATCGACGTGATGAATCCGGACGGCACGATGAACGCTGACGCGGGTCCGCTCGCCGGCATCGAACGTTTCAAGGCCCGCGCGATGGCCGAGAAGCTGCTCGAGGAACTCGGCGCCTTGGTGAAGACCGAGCCCTACGAGAACACCGTGGGCTACTCCGAACGCGCCGATGTGCCGATCGAACCTCGTCTCAGCGAACAGTGGTTCATCCGCTACCCGAAGATCGACGAAGCCAAGCGCGCCGTCACTTCGGGCATCATCAAGTTCCACCCGGAACGCTGGACGAAGACCTACCTCCACTGGCTCGAGAACATCCAGGATTGGTGCGTCAGCCGCCAGCTCTGGTGGGGCCACCGCATCCCGGTCTGGTATCGCAAGGGCGCCGACCGCAACGATCCGAAAAACCTGCACGTGTCCCTCACGGCCCCGGCCGATGCCTCTGACTGGGAACAAGACAACGACGTGCTCGACACGTGGGCCTCGTCCTGGCTCTGGTGCCTCGCGACCATCGGCTGGCGCAAGCCGGGCGAGACCACCGAAGAGCTCAAACACTGGTATCCGACCGGCGCCCTCGCCACGGGACCGGACATCATCTTCCTCTGGGTCGCCCGCATGATCATCGCCGGCCTCGAGCTCCATGGTCCGGAAAAGAAGACGCTCACCGACGACGAGATCCGCCAGCGCATCCCGTTCAAGCGCGTCTACTTCAACGGCATCATCCGCGACAAGCTCGGCCGCAAGATGTCGAAGTCCCTCGGCAACTCGCCCGAGCCGCTCGACCTCATCGCCAAGTTCGGCGCCGACGGCCTCCGCTTCGGCCTGCTGTCCATCGCGCCCAAGGGCCAGGATATCCTCTTCGACGAAGATCGCGTCGGCCAAGGCCGCAACTTCTGCAACAAGCTCTGGAACGCCGCCCGCTTCCGCCAGATGTCCGGCCCGATGGCCGACAACTCGACGCTCGCCGCCGTGGTCAGCCGCATCAAGGCCTCGCAACTCGACGACGATGACTTCGCGATCCTCCAAGGTCTCGCCGAACTCACCGACAGCACGACCAAGAACCTCGACGAACATGAGTTCACCGCCTACGCGCAGGGTCTCTATTCGTTCTTCTGGGGCGACTTCTGCGACTGGTACGTCGAAGCCTCGAAAGCCCGACTGCGCGACGCCGCGCTGGTCGATAATTGCCTCGCCGTGCAGGACCTCGTCCTGCGCCAGTTCCTCCTGCTCCTCCACCCGGTCGCGCCCTTCATCTCGGAAGAGCTCTGGCACCTGCTCGGCTACGGCACGGAGAAAGACTTCATCCAGAACCATCACACCGGCACCGGTGGCGACCTGCTCCGCGTCCTCCGCGAGAACGGCATCAAGCTCAGCGCCGCCAAGGTGGCCGACGTCGCCCTGCTCCGCGAGTTCGTCGCTTCCGTCCGCGGACTGAAGTCCCAGGCCAACCAGGCCACGCGTCGCGACGCCGTGATCACGGTCGTCGCCAAGGACGCCACGGCCAAGGCCCTCCTCAGCGCCAACCGCGAGAAGCTCAGCAGCCTCGCCGGACTCGCCGAAATCGGTTTCGCCGACGACGCGGGCGATCGCACGGGTTCGCTCACTTCGCTCGGCACGGTGATGCTCGAACTCTCCGGCACGGTCGACGTGGCCGCCGAGAAGGTCCGTCTCGCCAAGGAGCTGGCCAAGCTCGAACAGGCGGTCGCCGCCGGCGAAGCCAAGCTCACGAACGAGGCCTTCGTCTCGAAGGCCCCGCCCAAGATCCTCGAGGGCGCCCGCAAGCAGCTCGACGAAGCCAAGGCGAAGCGCGACGAGATCGCGCGCATGCTCACCACGCTCGGTTAAGATGATCTCGACCCGGCTCCATCCCGACAAGCATTCCGCCGCGCAGGCGATCGCCCGGGAGATAGCCGACCTGATTCAGTTACGCTCGAAATCGGGCAAGCCGACGGTGTTGGGTCTGGCGACGGGCTCCACGCCCCTGCCCCTCTACGCGGAGCTGATCCGCTTGCATCGCGAAGAAGGCCTGAGCTTCCGCTCGGTCATCACGTTCAACCTCGACGAATACGAGGGCCTCGGCCCGGACCATCCGCAGTCCTACCGGTTCTTCATGGAGGAGAATCTCTTCCGGCATCTCGATATCCCCGCGGCTAACATCCATATCCCGGACGGGATGGCCAAAGACCCGGCGAGTCATTGCGCCGAGTATGAAACAGCGATCCGCGCGGCCGGCGGCATCGATCTCCAGATCCTCGGCATCGGCCGCACGGGACACATTGGTTTCAACGAACCGCCCTCCCCCGCCGAGAGCCGGACCCGTTGGGTGCACCTGGACGCCGTAACCCGGAAGGATAACTCGGTCTTCTTCGGCGATCTCGCGCAAGTCCCGCACGGCGCCCTCACGATGGGTGTGGCGACGATCCTTGAAGCCCGACGGGTCGCACTGATCGCCTTCGGTGACGCTAAGTCGGAGATTGTCACCCGTGCCATCAAGGAAGCCCCGTCCCCCGGCTGTCCGGCGACCTGGCTGCAGCGCCACCCGGCCTGCACCTTCCACCTCGACGCCGCCGCGGCCAAAGGGCTCTGAGACCTCCGATGGACGTCACCCCGCGCCATCACTCCTCTATCGACCCAGGCCTGGTGCCCGCGGCCCTCTGGACCCGCGCCTACCTGCGCCGTTGCGCGGCGACAACAGGCTCGACGGAACTGACCATCGCGCTGCGTCGCGCCGACGGCACGGCCTCGCTCTTCCGCACACAGGTGCTCGCCTTCGGCGTCGACGACCCGGCGACCTATCTTCACGTGGAACGAACGGTGAAGTTCCTCCTTTGGTCGCGAGGCGGCGAGGAGATCCTGCTCAGCGGTCCGGCCGCCGAAAGTCTGGCCGTTAAGCTGCGCACGGACTACGCGCCGAAAGGCGTCCGCGCCTTCGACGCTGATTTCTTCCAGCGGGTCTTCGAAAAGCCGCTCACCTTCCGCGACGTCGCCGCAGCCGAGCTTCCCGTCGCCTCCGCCTCGCATCTCCCCCTCGGCCGACACCTCGACGGTTGTCGCATCGGCTTCGACCTCGGAGGCTCGGACCGGAAGTGCGCGGCGCTGATCGACGGCCAAGTGGTCTTCTCGGAAGAAGTGAAGTGGGACCCTTACTTCCAGGCCGACCCCGACTACCATCTGGCGGGCATCCGCCACTCGCTCGAGCTCGCCGCCCGTCACCTGCCTCGCATCGACGCCATCGGCGGCTCGTCCGCCGGCGTATACGTCAATAACAAGGTCCGCATCGCCTCGCTGTTCCGTGGCGTGACCGCTCCGGCGGTCTTCGACGCGAAGGTCCGGGACATGTTCGTCGGTCTCGCGCAGGAGTACGGAGTCCCGTTCGAAGTCCTCAACGACGGAGACGTGACTGCCCTGGCGGCTTCGATGTCTCTCGGACGCAATGCCGTCCTCGGCGTCGCCATGGGCACGAGCGTCGCCGCCGGCTACGTCGACCAAGCCGGCAACCTCACTAACTGGCTCAGCGAACTGGCCTTCGTTCCGGTCGATTACCGCGTCGACGGGCCCGCCGACGAATGGTCGGGCGATCGCGGCTGCGCGGTGCAATACTTCAGCCAACAAGGCGTAGGGCGGCTGCTCCCCTTGGCCGGCATCGACCTGCCACCCTCCCTGAAACTCCCCGAGCAACTGGAAGAGCTCCAGCGATTGATGCTCGCCGGCGACTCCCGCGCCCGGCTCGTCTACGAAGCCATCGGTATCGCCCTGGGTTATGCGGCCGCCCACTTCGCCAGCTTCTACGAGATGAGCTGCCTGCTGATCATGGGCCGGGTCACCTCCGGCCAAGGCGGGAGCATCATCATCGAACAAGCCAAGACCGTCCTCCGCGACGAGTTCCCGGAACTTCGCATCGACCTCCTGGTGCCTTCGGAGAAAGATAAGCGCCATGGCCAGGCCGTCGCGGCCGCCTCCCTCCCTTCCCTCCGCCGATGATCACGCTCAACCCGCGCGCCCGCCTCATGATCCCGGACGGGCTCGCCGCCCCGGAAGCCCTCCGTCGGACGACCCACCTCGGCATCGGCGCCCACCAGGACGATCTGGAGTTCATGGCCTTCCATGGCATCCTCGCCTGTTACGACCAGAAGGATCGCTGGTTCGGCGGAGTGACCATCACCGACGGGCGCGGAAGCTCCCGCGCCGGCAAGTTCCAGGATTGGACCGACGACCAGATCGCCGCGGAACGTATCCGCGAGCAGGACGCCGCCGCAGTGATCGGCCAATACGGCTTCATGGCTCAGCTCGGCCATCCGAGCAAATCGGTACGTGACGCCCGCGAGACGGTCGTCCGCGAAGACCTGTTCCGCATCCTCGAAGCCAGCCGACCCGAGGTCGTCTATCTCCATAACCTCGCCGACAAGCATGACACGCATGTCGGTTGCGCCCTCCGTTGCCTGGAAGCGATTCGCCGTCTGCCCAAGGCCGACCGACCGCAGAAAGTCTACGGCTGTGAAGTCTGGCGTGACCTCGACTGGCTGGTGGACTCCGAGAAGACCCCGATGCCCGTCTCGGCCCGGCCGGAGCTCGCCCGTGCCCTGAACGAAGTCTTCGCGACGCAGATCGCCGGCGGGAAACGCTACGACCTCGCCGTCATCGGCCGCCGCACGGCCAATGCGACCTTCAGCCAGGCGCATGCGACCGACCAAGAGTCCGCCATGCAATGGGCGATGGACCTCACCCCTTTGGTCGAAGACGAGTCGCTCGACCCGATCGCCTACACGACCGGCTTCATCGACCGACTGAAGACCGACGTCACCAACCGCCTCCGCCAATCCCTCTGACATGAAACCCACCCTCCTCGTCCTCGCCGCCGGTATGGGCAGCCGCTACGGCGGACTCAAGCAGATCGACCCGATGGGCCCCTCGGGCGAGACCATCCTCGACTACTCCGTCTTCGACGCCCTGCGCGCCGGCTTCGGCAAGGTGGTCTTCATCATCCGTCCGGACTTCGAAAAGGATTTCCGCGAACGGATCGCCGCGAAATTCGCCGGACGGATCGACGTCGGCTTCGCCTTCCAGACCATCGATCAGCTGCCGGCCGGATTCTCCGTCCCCGCCGGCCGCGAGAAGCCCTGGGGCACGACGCACGCCATCCTCTGCGCCCGCGACGCCGTCGACGCGCCTTTCGCCGTCATCAACGCCGACGACTTCTACGGCCAGGACTCCTACGCGGTCCTCGGCCGTCACCTGCAAAACCTCGACGTGCGCTCCACCGACTACTCGATGGTCGGCTTCACGCTCAAGCATACGCTCTCCGAACACGGCACCGTCGCCCGGGGCGTCTGCCAGACCGATGCGTCCGGCCGCCTCACCGACATCCAGGAGCTGACCAAGATCTCCAAACTGCCCAGCGGCGCCGAGCATCGCGGTGAGGACGGGTCCGTCGTCAGCCTGACGGGCGAAGAGCCGGTCTCGATGAACATGTGGGGCTTCACGCCCGCCATCTTCCCGCAGCTTGCCGCTGACTTCGACGCCTTCCTCCGTGCCAAGGGCACGGAGATGAAGAGCGAAGCCTATATCCCGATGTCCGTCGGCAATCTGATCCGCGCCGGTCAGGCCACCTGCCAGGTCCTGCGGACCGATTCCGCCTGGTTCGGCGTCACCTACCGCGAAGACAAGCCGATCGTGCAGGCCAGCATCCTCCGTCAGGTGCAGTCCGGCTCCTATCCGGCGTCACTCTGGTCCTGACATGGCCGCCACCGCCGCCGAAGCCCTCATCGTCGCCGCCGAATTCGCTTTCGGCGGACGCATCCTTTCGGCGGCACCTTACGGCAGCGGACACATCAATGACACTTTCCTGACCTTGGTCGAGTCGGCCGGCGATCCGCGACGCTTCATCCTCCAGCGTATCAATCATCAGGTCTTCAAGCAGCCCGACCTGCTCATGGAAAACGTGGCGCGGGTCTGCGCCCACGCGCACGCCAAGCTCGGCGCCGCCGGCGCGTCCGACGCCCATCGACGCGCTCTCCGGCTCATCCCGACCCATCAAGACAAAGCCTGGCATGTCGATCCCAGCGGCAACCGCTGGCGTTGCTACGATTTCATCGAAGGCGCCACCGGGCACGACGTGGTCCGCTCACCCGCCCAGGCGGAAGCCGCCGCTAAGGCCTTCGGCGCCTTCCAAGCCCTGCTCGCCGATCTGCCGGGAGAACGTCTCCACGAGACGATCCCAGACTTTCACCACACCCCTTCCCGCTTCGCGCGCTTCCAAGCCGCCCTGGCCAAGGACAGCCATGGCCGGGCCGCCGCCGCCGGGCCCGAGATCGCCTTCGCCCTCGCCCGCGCCAGCGAGGTCAGCGTGGTCGTGGAGGCGCTCCGCGATGGTTCGCTGCCCGAACGTGTCACGCACAACGATACCAAACTGAACAACGTGCTCCTCGATGACATCACCCAGGAAGGCGTCTGCGTCATCGATCTGGACACGGTGATGCCTGGCTCGGCTCTCTACGACTTCGGCGACCTGGTGCGCACCTCGACCTCGCCTGCCGCCGAAGACGAGACGGACCTTTCCCTGGTCCGCCTGCAGCTCCCGATGTTCTCAGCCTTGGTCCGCGGCTACCTCGCCACCGCCCGCGGCTTCCTGACGCCGCGCGAAAAGGAACTTCTGCCCTTCGCCGGTAAGCTCATCACCTTCGAGATCGGCCTGCGCTTCCTGACCGACTGGCTCGAAGGTGACACCTACTTCAAGATCAAGCGCCCCACGCACAACCTCGACCGCTGCCGCACCCAGTTCAAACTGGTCGCCTCGATCGAAGACCAGCTGCCCGCCATGCGGGAGATCGTCGAACAAGCATGAGCAAGCGCGTCCTCATCACCGGCGGCGCCGGCTTCATCGGCTCCCACCTGGTCCGACATTTCGCCGGTCAGGCTCAGGTCACCGTCCTCGATGACCTGCGGAGCGGTTACGCCCATAATCTGGACGGGGTCGCCTGTCGCTTTGTCCGCGGCTCCATTCTCGACGCCCACGCCTTGCGCGAAGCGATGGCTGACGCCGAAGAGGTCTACCATCTCGCCGCCATGATCTCGGTGCCGGAATCCGTCGCCAAGCCGGCGGAATGCGCCGAACTGAACACCGAAGGGACGCGGCGCGTCCTGGACGCCGCCGTGGCCGCGGGCGCCCGCAAGGTCGTCCTCGCCTCCTCCGCCGCCATCTACGGCGACAACCCGACCGTACCCAAGCTCGAGAGCATGTCGCCGGAGCCGAAGTCACCCTACGCGGAAACCAAGCTCGCCGGCGAACACCTCCTCGAAGCCTACCGCCAGACCCACGGCCTCGGTACGACCTCCTTGCGCTTCTTCAACGTGTTCGGCCCCCGGCAGGATCCGCGCTCGGCCTACGCCGCCGCCGTGCCGATCTTCATCGCCAAGGCCCTCCGCGACGAACCGATCGGCATCCATGGCGACGGCGGTCAGACCCGCGATTTCGTGCACGTGACGGATATCGTCGGCGCGCTGGCCTACGCCGGCGCCTCGGCCGACATGGCCGGCACCTACAACGTCGGCTACGGGCGCAGCCAATCCATCCTCGAACTCGCCCAGGAGATCCTGCGACTCACCGGCTCGAAATCGGTCATCGAACACCTACCTCCGCGGGCCGGCGATGTCCGCCACTCTCTGGCTTCGACGGAACGCCTGCTCACCGCCGGCTGGAAACCTAAGTCATCGGTCCAGGCCGGTTTGGCCGAGACGGTGGACTTCTATCGTCAGCTCAAGGCGTGACGACCAACGTCGCGCGGAGGAGTTCGTCCTGCCCGTCGTTGAGATTCAGCCAGAAGTCATAAGTGCCGGGCGCCGGTAAGCGCAGGCGGAAAGCCAGCGTCGGATTATCCGCGTATTCGCCGCCCTCGAGGGTCGGATGCATATGCGCGTAGCCCGCTTCGGGCCGATCGACCGAGAAGACGACCGCATGACCCAGCGAGCCCATGATGGGCTTGAGTCGAAGGGTCTTACCCGCG
>Ga0255121_1000320_pt1 | contig 14287 bp, 8 predicted proteins | sample Law_Colum_RepB_8_2_FD_188580 | JGI IMG/M metagenome (GOLD analysis project Ga0255121, IMG submission 188580) | Freshwater microbial communities from St. Lawrence River, New York, United States - Law_Colum_RepB_8h | ecosystem: Environmental > Aquatic > Freshwater > River | place: USA: New York... | reverse complement strand
GCACGTCACCGAACCACTCGATACCGTTGATGGGGCTAAGGTTATTAGCATCGGCTTGCGCCGGGTCTCTGACGTCCGGGATGCCATCCTGGTCGAAGTCCGCGTTGTCGTAGGGGTCATTCGGATAGGGGTCTTGCGAGTCCGGACGGCCGTCACCGTCGGTGTCGGGCTCAGGCTGCGGGTCTCCGCCGCCGCCCGTGCCACCCGAACCGTTGGTCGCATCATAGGGATACGTATCCTGCGAATCCACGATCCCGTCGCCGTCCGCGTCACCGTTTCCGTTGTTCGGGTCGTTCGGGTACGGGTCGGAGGAATCCGTCATGCCATCGCCGTCCGAATCCGGCCCGGCGTAGCTGCCGTTATAATAATCGTAGGGATAGGAGTCCTGGAAATTGACGATGCCGTCTCCGTCGATGTCGCCGATGGCGTCCGCATACCACGACGTGCCGTTGTAGATACTGAAGTTCAGCGGGTCGGCCAAGGCCGGATCCTGAGCGTTGGGGATGCCGTCGGCGTCCGTGTCGGCCGTCGCGCTGTTCCATTCAGGCGGCAGGTTGCCGTTGGTCGGATCGTAAGGCCAAGGGTCCGTGAAGTTCGGATTACCGTCGCCGTCGGCGTCGGCGAGCGCGGCCGTGTGCCACAGGCCGCCGTTGATCGGGCTCAGGTTGGTCGGATCGGACGGCGCCGGGTCCTCTCCGTCGGGAATACCGTCGCTGTCCTGGTCGAATACGGGTATGTTGCCGTTGTAAAAGTCGTACGGAAACTGGTCGTAGAAATTCGAGATACCGTCGCTGTCGGCGTCGCCGCGGGCGTCCCCCTGCCAGCTGACGCCGTTGGCGGCGCTGAAGTTATAATAATCCCAGGGCGACGGATCGGATGAGTCCGGGATGCCGTCGCCATCCGCGTCGGGTTCAGAGGGGACATATCCGTTGCCGCTGTCGTAGGGATAGGCGTCGTAAAAATTGGCGATACCGTCGGCGTCGGAGTCACCGAAGGCATCCGCGCCCCAGGAGATGCCGTTGGCGAAACTGTAGTTCGAGTAATCATTGGGGTTCGGATCGGAGCCATCCGGGATGCCGTCATGATCTCCGTCCGTAACCGCATCCCAGCGCGAGGCGTCGTAAGGATACCAGTCGTGGAAATTGACGACGCCGTCAGCGTCCGCATCAGCCAAGGCAACGCCCAGCCACGGGAAACCGTTGGCCGGACTGATGTTATAAGGATCACCAGGTGCCGGGTCGATGAGATCGGGGATGCCATCGGCATCGCTGTCAGGGTCGACGGCTGGTCCGCCGGTTCCATAAGGATCTGCGTCCGTGAAATTCGGGATGCCGTCGCCGTCGGCGTCGTCCATGGCGAAGGCGCCCCAGACGATGCCGTTGGCCTGACTGGAATTCGAGGAGTCCAGAGGCAGCGGATCGAACGCATCCCATAACCCGTCACCGTCGGTGTCCGCCACGAAAGGGTTGGTGCCGAGTTGCAGCTCCTGCGCGTTGGCAAGCCCGTCGCCGTCGATGTCCCAGGAGAAGGCGTCCAGCTCGGAAAGGGTGAAGACCGCGCCGCTCGACGGGTCGACCCACGTGTCCGGAGCGCCATCGCTGTCGGCGTCGGCCCAGAAGGCCAGCAAGGCCGGAACCGGCGAGAGCAGCGCGATGAGCACGACGGCGACGAAGCGCCGCCAGACAGGCTGACCTGATCGATCGGCACCGCTCGGCACGGAGTGCGCGGACGTGGTCAACATTTGCGGGAGTTGCCGAGGGGGCGGTCGGCGGGGTGGCCTCAGCATCAAACAGAGCGGAGATTATTCAAGCGTTTTATAGTGTGAGAGTACTTACAAATTTATTACCAATTCACAGGGCATCAGTCCCGTTGACAGGCTTAAGCGGAGGGACCACCCTGCCCTCGCCTCATGAGAAGCCTCCTGCTCGCCTGCTGCCTCGGCCTGTCGGCCGTCTGCGTTCCCCTTTCCGGCCAGGTCGCCCCGAAGGCGACGGCCGACGCGCCCCTCACCCCCGAAGAAGCCAAGAAACTGCAAGCCGTGATGGCCAAGGCCACCGCTTCGCCGGAAGCCAAGGCCGCGGAGGAGAACCTCCGGAAGGCCCGCGAAGAACTCGCCAAGGCCACGCAGGCCTACCAGACATCCGTCGAGAAGGCCGCGATCGACGCGGATCCGGCGGCCGCCCCCGTCATCGAGAAGACACGGCGCCTCCAGCAGGAGGCTCTTGCGCGCCGCAACACACCCAAGCCCTCCGGCAACGCCGCGGTCGCCTCCGCGCCTCGTCAGGCACCTCGCATCGCTCCCCCGGTCCAGGCAGGCCAGCCGATTTCAACCGTTCGACCCTCGGCGGGCTTTCCTCGGCCTTCCGAGCTGTTCGACAACTGGGCCGCCGTCGGCCTGCTCATCGCGCTGGGCGTCATCGCCGTGCTGCTCATGCGCAGGCGGGGTTAAAACGGCCGCTTCTTTGTTTGGCACATCCGCCGAGGTGTGCTGTCCTAGCGTTACCCCGATGCGCTTCCTCACGCTCCTCCTCCTGGCCTTGGCGACTTCCGCCGGCGCCGCTGAAACCGTCCTGCCCCTCTGGCCCGAAGGCGTCCCGGGCAAGCGCGTCGCGCCGTCCAAGACGGTGCTCGAGCGCATCGGCCCGAAGGGCAACCAGCCGGGACGCGAGACGTTCATCGATGAGCCTTCGATCACGGTCTACCCTGCCGCTAACCCGAACGGCGCGGCGGTCATCGTCTGTCCGGGCGGCGGCTACTGGTTCCTCTCGACCAAGAACGAAGGCACCGGCGTCTGCGAGTGGCTCAATAGCATCGGCATCACGGGCATCCTGCTGCGCTACCGCACCCCGACGTCCGATGAGACCCTGCCGCACGGCTACCCCGTTCAGGACCTCCAGCGCTCGCTCGGTCTCGTCCGCGCCCACGCCAAGGAATGGAACATCGACCCGAAGCGCGTCGGCGTGATCGGTTTCTCCGCGGGTGCCAACCTCGTCGGCCACGCCTCCTGGGATCGCACACCCCGCACCTACGAACAAAAGCCGGGCGTCGACGACCCGCGCGGTCCAGACTTCACGATCTTCGTCTACGGCGGCGGCTTCCTCGAGAAGGAGGACAAGGCCAAGTTCCGCGAGGGCTTCTCCGTCCCGGCCGACGCCCCGCCCTGCTTCTTCGTGGTCGCCCATAACGATGGCGCCAACCCGCTCGAAGCCGCGAAGCTCTATATCGAATACAAGCGCCAGAATCTCCCGGCGGAAATCCACATCTACTCCAAGGGAGGCCACGGCTTCGGCACGCGCCAGACGAAATTCCCGGTCGACGGCTGGACCAAGACCGCCGGCGAATGGATGGGCGCCGAAGGTTTCCTGAAGGCCGCCAAGTAAGACCATGCGTACCCTGCTCACGCTGCTCGCGTTCACGACCGTCCTGACGGCCCAGACGCTCGTCGGCGACGGGCAGGCGGACGATACCGCGGCGCTCCAGAAACTCGTCGATGCCGGCGGGAGCGTGGCGCTTCCCAAAGGACGCTACCGCCTGACGAAGACCGTCACGGTCGACCTCGCCAAGCTCGGCGCGGCCGGAATCTCTTCTGACGGCACCGCCACGCTCATCATGGCGGGTCCCGGGCCGGCTTTGAAGATCGTCGGCACGCACGGCGGCACCGCCGCCCCGAAGTCGTTCAAGCCGGAGACCTGGGCCCAGCGTACGCCCGTCGTCCAAGGGCTCGAAATCGTCGGAGCGCACGCCGAGGCGGACGGCATCGAAGCGAACGGCACCATGCAGCTGACGCTGTCCCGACTCACCATCCGCGAATGCCGGCATGGGATTCGCCTAGCCGTCCGCAATCGCAACGTCGTCATCGCCGACTGCCACCTCTACCGCAACCGTGGCGTCGGGCTCTTCCTGGATAACGTCAACCTCCACCAGACGAACGTCACCGGCTGCCACATCAGCTATAACCTCGGCGGCGGCATCGTCGCCGTCGGCGGCGAAGTGCGCAACCTGCACGTCGGCACCTGCGATATCGAGGCGAACCACGACGAGAAAGGCCCGCCCTCGGCCAACATCTTCCTGGATTCGACGGGTGGCTCGATCGCCGAAGTCGCGATCACCGGGTGCACCATCCAGCACACCCACAAGGCGCCGGGCTCGGCCAACATCCGCATCTTCGGGGCCGGCAAAGACCCTTCCCTGCTCCGCCGCGAAGGCCGCGAGCACACCCGTGAGGGACATGTGACCATCGTCGGCAACGTCTTCAGCGACGTGCAGGTCAACCTCGAGGTCCGCCAATCCCGCGGGGTGACCGTCTCGGCCAACACCTTCTGGGAAGGCTTCGCGCACGACCTCGTCGTCGAGGACAGCCAGAACATCGTCATCACCGGCAACAACTTCGACCGTAACCCGCGCTACCTCGTCAACGGCAACGGCCTGGCCGAGAAGAACGGCATCTTGCTGCGCCGCGTCGCCGACTCCGCCTTCTCCGGGAACGTCGTGGTCGGCGTGCACGGTCAGGAAGCGGCCGTCGACGTCGAAGACGGCACCCGTCTCCGGATCACGGACAACAGCATCCTCGACAGCGACGGCGCCGCCCTGCGCCTCACCCGTCTCAGCCGCAGCCTCGTGAGCGGCAACCTCTTGCGCGACGACCGGCGCGAAAAACACCGCGGCATCGGGGCCCTGCTGCTCGTCCGCGAAGGCGCGGAGAACCGGATCGACGCCGAACCGACGACCGCGCGGTAGGCTCAGGCGCCGCCGCGGCGGATTTCGGAACCCTCGAAGCGGATCGACACCCGCCAGACCTTCTTGACGCGCGTGATCACCTTACCGGTGCCGGCGACGATGGTCTCGGGGATCTCGATGCGGTGCTGGTCGACCACGGCGTGGAAGCCGCGCTCGGAGAAGATGTCGATGAACATCGAGATGGCCAGCGGGTCGTCGAAGACGGTGGTCTCGATGTTGACGTGCGCCTGGCCGGAGATGGCGTGGGCCTTGATGATCGGCAGGAACTTGTCCTGGATCAGCTCGATGACCAGACGGAAAGTCTCGGCGTTGCGCTCGGCGTAGTCGTCGAGACGGCGGACGAGATCCTGACGGGCGTGCTGGACGATCTGCGAGGCCAGCGGGATCGGCGAGATGAGGTCATACGTCTCTTCGGCCAGCTCGAGGGAGCTCTGATACTGGAGCTCCTTGATGATGCGGGCCTGGACTTCCGGCAGCGAACCCTGCGCGTTGATGAAGTGATAGTGGAAGATGTCGCGCAGCGACTGCAGCGGCTCGTAGGTGCGCTCCTTGAAGACGCGGTAACGGTTGCGGGCGGCGTCGGCGGTGAGGTCGGTCTTACGGACTTCGGCGAGCGCGCCGCCTTCGCGGGCGACCTTCTCGTTCTGGGCGAGTGCTTCCTGGCCGCGCTTCAGCTGACGGCGGACGGACTCGTTCTCGTCGACGAAGAGGACGAGGATATGGAAGTGCGGCTTCGGGAAACGCGGGCCGTGCGGCGTGCCGCGGAATTCGGTACGCAGGTCGTTGAGCTTGGCGAAGAGATGCTTGAGGCACTCCACCTGCACCATCGAACGCGGGAAGCCGTCGACGATCGCACCGCTCACGTATTCGGCCGCGAGCAGCTTACGGAAGAGGATCTCCACCACTTCGCGGTCACCGACGAGCATGCCGGCGTCGATGCGCTTCTTGGCCTCGGGGCTCGAGAGGAGGTCGCTGACCACGATCGGGTCGGCGGCGTAGTCACGATACTGAAGGATGAACGCGGTGTTGGTGCCCTTACCGGCGCCCGGGGCGCCGTTGAGCCAGAAGATCTCGCGCGGGAAGGCCAGCTTCTCACGGCCGAACTCACGCTCCAGACTGGACCAGACCGAGTCGAAGATGATCTGGCCATCCTTGACCTCGAGGTCGCTGATACCGCTCGAGGCGGGTCTGGGCAGAGCGTCGCTCATGAAGTTAAGGGTCTAGGAGTAAATCCCCCGACCTAACCTGCGAGGCAAAAACGCAGGGTAATCGCCTCATTTCCCGCCGATTACTTCACTCCGCCCGTAGTCTTCACCGCATCCGAGCCCGGTTTGACGGCCGGCAGACCCGGCTCGTCCGAACGATTGCGGCGAAACTGATAGCGGTTGATATCCTGCATCGAAAGCTGTTCGACCGTCTTCGGCGAAGGGTTGAGGCGCCCCTGCCAGTCGGACTTCACACCGGCGTAACGGTCATCGGAGACGACGCCCATGCGCTCCTCCCAGGCCTTGATCTCGGCCTTGGCGCCGTTCGCCGTAGCATCCTTCCGGGCGACGGATTTCACCTCGATCGTATCCTTCGGGCGGATCTCCGCGCCGAGGCCATCCGTCAGTTCGATGTCGGCCTTCTTCCGGCCCAGCGTGTCATAGCGACCATGCCAGGTATCGAGGGTGACCAAGTTGTTTCGATTGTAGACCTGCTCCTTACCGATCGGCGCCGTGCCCGCTTCGTAGCGCTGCTCGAGCAGGCCGCTCGCCTTGGAAGCGCGCTTCAGTCCGGCGTTCACGTCGACGGCTCCATCAAGTTCTTTCCCAGTACCCGCGCCCTGCAGCGCGAACGGGACGGTACGGCCGTCAGCCGTCCGGATGGTCTGGTCGACCTTCGGGGCGGCGGGGGCCGGTGCGGTCGGTGAAGGGGCGACGGTGCCGGCGGACGACGGACGCGGCAGCGGATTCGCCGTGCGGGACTTCGCGGGCGTTCCGGCCATAGGCTTACCCTCGGCGTCGTAGCGATAGACCTGCGTGCCTTCGATGCCACCCTCGGCGGTGATGACCACGCCGGCCTTGATGCCACCGGGCGGACGCTCCGCGCCCACGACCGTCAGGACGGTCATGGCCAAGAGCGCAGGGATGGAGACGCGGGGTCGCAAGGTCACCCATCTTGGGCGACCCCACGACCGACCTCAATCCCTTCTTAGCGAGGAATCGGGAGGGATTTCGTCTTCCAGATCAGCTTGGCGTAGTCGCCGATCGAGCGGTCCGACGAGAACTTCGCGCAGCGGGCGACGTTGCGGACGGCCATCGCGGCCCAGCGGCGACGGTCGAGGAAGGCCTGGGAGGCCTGCTCCTGCGCGTCGACGTAGCTGCGGAAGTCGGCCAGCACCAGGTAGGGGTCGCCGCCGGACATGAGCGAATCGACCACCGGGGCGAGCGCACCCGGCTGTTCCGGGGTGAAGGTCTCGGAGCGGAGCCAGTCAAGGAGCGAGGCCAGTTCCGGATCGGCGGCGAGCACCGCGTGCGGATCGTAGCCGTCGGCCCAGAGCTGCTGGACCTCTTCGACCTTGAGGCCGAAGATGAAGATGTTCTGGTCGCCGACTTCTTCGGCGATCTCGACATTGGCGCCGTCGAGGGTGCCGATCGTGACCGCGCCGTTGAGGGCGAGTTTCATGTTGCCCGTGCCGGAGGCTTCCTTGCCCGCCGTGGAGATCTGCTCGGAGAGGTCAGCCGCCGGGATGATGCGCTCGGCGAGCGAGACGCGGTAATCCGGCAGGAAGACCACCTTGAGCAGGCCGCGCACGCGCTCGTCGGCGTTGATGACGGCGGCCACGCGGTTGATGGCGTGGATGATGTGCTTGGCCAACGCGTAACCCGGGGCGGCCTTGGCGCCGAAGATGCAGACGCGCGGCGTGAACTTGCCGTTCGGCTCGTTGAGGATGCGACGATACAGGTGCAGGATGTGCAGCAGGTTCAGGTGCTGGCGTTTATACTCATGCAGACGCTTGATCTGCACGTCGAAGAGCGCGTCGGGCGAGACGTCCACGTCAACGAGTTCCTTGATACGGGCGGCGAGGCGGACCTTGTTGGCGCGCTTGATCGCGAGGAAGCGTTCCTGGAAGGCCGGGCGGTCGGCGACGGCGTCTAACTTACGCAGACGGCTGAGGTCGGTCTCCCAGCCCTTACCTGCGACTTCGTCGCAGAGGGTGCTGAGCTCCGGATTGCAGCCGCGGACCCATCGACGGGGCGTCACGCCGTTGGTGACGTTGACGAACTTGCCCTTCCAAAGCTCATCGAAGCCCGGGAACAGGTTGGCACGCAGGAGGCGGGTGTGCAGTTCGGCCACGCCGTTGACGTGATGCGAACCGACGACGGCGAGGTGCGCCATGCGGACGCGCTTCGGGTGGCCTTCCTGGATGATCGAGAGCTCGGTCTTGCGGGCGTCGTCGCCCGGCCAGCGGCGGTCGACCTCTTCGAGGTGACGGCGGTTGATCTCGTAGATGATCTCGAGATGGCGAGGGAGCACCTTCTCGAAGAGCGGCACCGACCAGGTCTCGAGGGCCTCAGGCAGCAAGGTGTGGTTGGTGTAGCTGAAGACCTGCGTGCAAAGCGCCCAGGCTTCGTCCCAAGTCAGGCGCTCGACGTCGACGAGGAGGCGCATCAGTTCGGCGACGGCGATCGCCGGGTGGGTATCATTGAGCTGGATCGCAGCCTTGGCCGGCAGGCTGCTGAAGTCGGGGTTCAGGCGGCGGTGACGACGCAGGATGTCCTGCAGCGAGCAGGATACGAAGAAGATCTGCTGGACGAGGCGCAGCTCCTTGCCGCTCTCGGTGCTGTCGTTCGGATAGAGGACCTTGGAGACGGTCTCGCTCGAAGTACGGTCGCGGACCGCATCGACGTAGCCGCCGCGGTCGAAGGCGCGGAAGTCGAACTCGGACGCAGCCTTGGATTCCCAGAGGCGGAGGAAGTTGACGCTGCTGCCCGCGAAGCCGGCGATCGGGATGTCCCACGGCACGCCGAGGAGGTCGCGCGTCTCGACGAGTTCGGCGGAGTGGTTGCCGCGGTCATCGGTGCTATGCTTGACGCGGCCGTAGAGCGGCACGCTCACGCGGAAGTTCGGGCGGCGGATCAGCCACGGGTTATTGTTGGCCAGCCAGTTGTCGGCGACTTCGACCTGGCGACCGAGCGCGAAGGTCTGCCGGAACAGACCGAATTCGTAATGGATGCCGTAGCCGATGGCCGGGATGTCCATCGTCGCGAGGGAATCCAGGAAACAGGCGGCCAGACGGCCGAGGCCGCCGTTACCGAGACCCATGTCGGCTTCTTCGTCGGCGACGGTCTCCAGGTCCTGGCCGAGTTCGGACAAGGCCTGCGTGGCGACCTCGCGGAGCTGCAGGTTGACGAGGTTGTTCGTGAGCACGCGGCCCATGAGATACTCGAGGGAGAGATAGTAGACGCGGCGGACGTTCTTGCTGGCGTGCTGGGCCTGCGTGTCGATGTAGCGCTCGAGCATCTGGTCGCGGGCGGCCATGCACGTGGCCATCCACCAGTCATTGCGGGTGGCCGTGACGCGGTCGCGGGCGAACGTGCTCTTCAGATGATGCAGGACGGCGTCGCGGAAGATCGCGACCGGAGAGGCGGCGGCGGACTTGGCCGGCGCCTTGGCCTTGGGCTTGGAAACGGGCTTGGCGGCCGGCTTGCGGACCTTGACCACCTTGGCGGACTTCTTCGCGGGCTTCTTCTTTTTAGGCATGATCGTCGGTGAGGACAATCGAGCATAAGCCACAAGCGAGCCAAAACCGCGTCAGCCCTGTGCCAGCTCCCGCAACTTGTTCAAATCCAGCTTACCCGTGCCCAAAATCGGGACAGCGGGCACTTTCTTGAACACCTTGGGAATCCACAGGTTAGCGAGTCCTTCGGCCGTGAGCGCCGCGCGGATCGCCTCGACGTCGATGTCATCAACATGCAGCACGACGAGTTGCTCGCCTTTGGCCGGATCCGCGGTGCTTGCGACGGCGACCTTGATCTCTGTGGAATCGATCAGCCCCATCACCTTCCGCAGGGCGTCCTCGACGGTGCCGTGCGGGACCATCTCGCCGCCGATCTTAGAAAAACGGGAGAGGCGGCCGGCCAGATGGAGGAAGCCGTCATCATCCATGCGGGCGAGATCGCCCGTACGATACCAGCCATCCGGCGTCATCGCCTTGGCGGACTGCTCGGCATCGAGATAGCCCATGAAGATGTTGGCGCCCTTGATTTCCAAAAGACCCACCTGCCCGCTCGGCAGGACCTCACCGGTCTCCGGCTCGATGAAGCGGACGGCGACGCCGATGACCGGACGGCCGACGGAGCCACGGATATTGCCCACCCACACGCCGTCCGGCCCCTCGGGGTCGGCCCGGTCAGGGACGTTGACGGACAAGACGGGGCTCGTCTCGGTGATGCCATATCCCTCGAGCATCGGCGTCTCCAGCTGGGTGGCGAAGGCGTCGACGAGGTCGGCCGGACACTTCTCGGCGCCCACGACAGCCCACTCGAGCGAAGCGAAGTCGGCCGCGGTGCCTCGGCGGAGATAGGGACGCAGGAAAGTCGGCGTACCGACGACGACCGTGACCTTCTCCTCCTTGATCGCCTTCACGGCGGCGGCCGCGTCGAGCGGCGAAGGCAAGGTCACGAGGCGCGGCTCGCGAGAGAGGCAATACCATAGGCCGATGGTGAAGCCGAAGCTGTGGAAGACGGGGAGGCTGCTCAGCAGGACGGCCGAGTCCGGCAGAATGTCGGCGTCCTCGATCTGGCGGAGATTGGCGAGGATGTTGCGGTGAGAGAGCCGCACGCCCTTGGGCTGACCGGAGCTGCCGCTCGTGAAGAGCAGCGCCGCCTCAGTCTCGCCGCCGTGCTTCGGTAGGCCCAGGCAGGCGGACGTCCAGGAAGCCGGGAGGAAGCGGATCAGGGCGATGCGCCAGGCGAGGTCGGCGCGCGGATGGGCGGTCAGGAAATCCGCGACATCCAGCACGCGATCGCCCCACGGGAAGTCAGGCGACTTCTCGGCCAACTTGCTGCGGAAGGCGCCCGCGGTGACGACGAGCTCGACTTCCGCCCGCTGCAGGCAGGACAAGGCCTGCTCGCGTCCAAGCGAGAAATTCAGGTTCACCGGCACCTTATCGGCGAGGAGACAGCCGAGATTGGCGACCGCCGCCGCGATGCCCGGAGGGAGGACGATCGCGACCCGCTTGGACGTCGTCCGACGCTTCAACTCACCCGCGAAAGCCCAGGATAGAGCCAACAACGTCGCGCCGCTGAATTCACGACGCGCCGAGGTCCGGTCGACCAAAGCGACCGCCCCGCCCTTCTTCGCCAAGCCTTCGGCGACCTCGCGGCCGAGATGCCCGTCAAGCGAAGCTCGCTGAGCGAAAGCCTCCGCCGCCAGCTCCAACAGACGCAAGCGGGTCTTGGCATGCTCGGTCGCGGGAAACGGCGCGCCGATCACGACGCTGACCGGGCGCGGGAAGTGCTTCGGCAGTTTCCAGAAAGACTTACCGCCGCTGAAGCTGAAGATGGAACCCCACATCCCGTCGATCGCGACCGGCAGGATGGGCGCGCCGCCGCGGCGCGCGATCAGCTCGAAGCCTTTGCGCAGCTGCATGAGTCCGCCGTTACGCGTGAGGCTGCCTTCAGGGAAGATGCAGACGATTTCGCCGCGCGCGAGGGCTTCGCCCGACTTGATGATGGCCTCCTTGGCCTTCGTCTCGGAAACCGGGATCGTCCCCATCAGGCGGCACATGAAGCCGAGGAACTTGTGCCGTTCGAAACCTTCCCAGGAAAGGAACCGCACCGGACGTCGTGACATCACGCCCATCACCAGCACGTCGGCATAGGCGACATGGTTCGCGATAAGGAGCACGCCACCTTCCGCCGGGATGTTCTCTAATCCGCGGACGCGGATGGTATACCCGCACTTCAGGAGCAGCCAGCAAAGGGTGTGCATGGCGCAATACCCCAACGACATCGACTGATGCCGGCGAGGAGCCCGCCAGGCGAAGGCCAGGAGGAAAATCGTGAGCAGAAGCAACCCGAACGCGACGAACGTCAGGGCGATCATCAGCAGGAACCAGGCGAGCGAGTAAAGCAGGGGCACGTACCCAAGTTGCCGAGCCGAGGGACCGGTGCAAGCCGAGTCCTTTCGGGTTGACCCCCTCCCGTCCGCGGATGCCCTATGGGGACCCGCGATGCGCGACTACGTCCTCAGACGGTTGCTGCTAGTCCCACTGACCTTCGTGGGCATCACCTTCGTCGCGTTCTGCTTCACCCGCTTCGTCCCCGGCGGCCCTATCGAACAGGCCATGGCCGAGCGTCAACAGGCCGAAAACCGGAAGCAGACCTCCGCCGCCCGCCCTTCGGGTCCGGCCTCCCCTGAAGAACTCGACAACCTCCGTCGCCGCTACGGCTTCGACCGACCCCTTCTGCAGGCCTACGCCATCTGGCTGGGCGCCCTGCCCGGTCCGGCGGACTGGGTCACCGTGCGATTGGATAAGGACGGCCGCGGCGAAGCCGACGTCGCCGACGACCAAGCAGAAGGTTCGCCCTTGAAACTCATCGTGCGAGCCGAGCAAGGCGGCTTCGCCGTCACACCCGCCGACGCCAAGCTGATCCGGCCCGACTGGCGCGCCGAAGCGGCGCCTTTACCTGACGACCCCGAGAAAGCCCCGCGGGTGCTCGTCTATCGCCGCGCTTACGCCGGCCTTCTGCAGGGCGAACTCGGCGATTCGACCTCGAGCGACCGACCGGTCTGGGATGAGATCAAGGAACGCCTGCCGATCTCGGCGTGGTTCGGCGCCTGGTCCCTGCTCCTTGCGTACGGCATCTCGATCCCGCTCGGCGTGGCCAAGGCGCTGAAGCGCGACGGCTGGTTCGACCGTGGCTCTTCGCAGGTACTCTTCATCTTATATTCGATCCCCGGCTTCATCCTCGCCGTCGCCGCCCTGCAGTTCCTATGCTTCCAACTCGGCTGGTTCCCGACCAAGGGCTTCGACTGGGAGTCACTCACCTGGGGCGGCCGCCTGCATCATACCGTCGTCCCGCTGGCGTGCGAGATGGTCGGCGCCTTCACCGCGCTGACGCTCTTCACCCGCAACGGCCTGCTGGATAATCTCGCCGCCGACTACGTGCGGACCGCCAAGGCCAAAGGCCTGAGCCACGGCCGCATCGTGTTCGTCCACGCCCTCCGCAACGCGCTCATCCCGCTCGCCGCTACCTTCGGCGGCAACCTCGGCTTCTTCCTCACGGGCTCGTTCCTCATCGAGGTGACTTTCAACATCCCCGGCCTCGGCCTGCTGGGTTACGACGCCCTCACGCACCGCAACTTCCCCGTCTTCCTCGGGCTCCTCACGCTCTCCAGCCTGGCGATGCTCATCGGCAACATCGTCTCCGACCTCTGCGTCGCCGCCGTCGACCCGCGCATCCGGTTCGACAAATCCGCATGAGCTTCTTCGGCCCCATCACGCTGCAGCGATTCGATCGGTTCCGTCGCAACCGCATGGGCTGGTGGTCACTGCTCACGCTGTTAGTGATTTCTGCGCTCGCCTTACTCGGCCCGCTGCTCGTCGGCCACCGCCCGCTGATCCTCCAGGTCGACGGCGTCACGCGCTTCCCGGTCTTCGCCGGGTATATCTCTGGCCGGGAACTCGGCCTGAAGATCGAAGGCGAGCCCAACTATCGCCTCCTCGCCGAGGAACTGAGGCGCGACGGACGCGGCTGGCTCGTCATGCCGCCGGTGCCTTTCGCGCCGGACGAGGTCTGTGAAGTCATGCCTGCCGTCTCGCGCGATGACCAAGGTCGCTGGCAGGATCCGCGCGGCCTGATTGCCGAAGGACGCATCTTCTCCCTGAACGCCGACGGTACCCGCCGGCAGGTCTGGACGATCATCAGCGGACGACCTGAAGGCGACGCCCGCCTCCTCGCCGATGGCGCGACGAACGCGCGGGCCAAATTCGCGAACGGCGAGCTTGTGCGCCGCATACCCGCCACGGACCGGACCGACTGGGCGCCCGGCGCCGGCCTGCGTACGCTGATTCCTTCGCCCTGCCCGCCCGGACTGGACGGCCACTGGCTCGGCACCGATGAATCCGGCCACGACATCGTCGCGCGGCTCTTCGGCGGCTTCCGCATGCTGCTCCTCGCCGCCGTCATCTTCCTGCCTTGCGTCTACGGCGTCGGACTGACGCTCGGGGCCGCGATGGGCTACTTCGGCGGCTGGTTCGACCTCGCGCTGCAACGCGTGATGGAAGTCTGGTCCAACATTCCCTTCCTCTACGCCATCATCTTCCTCGCGAGCCTGCTGGAGCCCTCGCTGGCGATCCTCATCCTGATCCTCGTGGCCTTCTCGTGGATCGGGCTCGCGCAACAGCTCCGTGCCGCGGCCTACCAGGTCTCTGCGCGTGATTTCGTGACCGCCTCGCGCGCGCTCGGCGCCGGCCATGCCCGCATCATCTGGAGCCACATCCTGCCTAACTGCGCGACCGTCATCCTGACCACGTTGCCGTTCAGCCTGCACGGCTTGG
>Ga0255121_1000312_pt1 | contig 14492 bp, 15 predicted proteins | sample Law_Colum_RepB_8_2_FD_188580 | JGI IMG/M metagenome (GOLD analysis project Ga0255121, IMG submission 188580) | Freshwater microbial communities from St. Lawrence River, New York, United States - Law_Colum_RepB_8h | ecosystem: Environmental > Aquatic > Freshwater > River | place: USA: New York... | reverse complement strand
TTCCCGCATCGGTATGCAGATCAATAGCGATGCTTTTCTTGTTTCGGTTGTAGTTTGGAAAGAACCCTGCCCCGAGCCCCAGCAATCGTCGCGTGTTATCCCCAGCGATTGGCTCGACTTTGATCACCTCTGCGCCGAGATCACCAAGGACCAGCCCACAGGTGGGGCCCATCACCATGTGCGTGAACTCAACCACCCGAATACCCGCGAGGGGCAGCGCTTTAGACGCGTGAGCCTCCTCTTGCATCGGCTGATTCTCATTCATAGTGCAGAGGGCCCACCTACCTGAGCGAACCCCTTGGGCAGCCCAGCCGTGGGGACCATGCCATAGGTAGGCTCATCGGGCAGGCCCTTGGCAAAGACCTCCCGCGCAGCAAATAATTTTTCTAGGTTTATCCCTGTGGAGACCCCCATCGACTCGAACATGAACACGAGATCCTCGGTCACTACGTTGCCTGAGGCGCCAGGCGCAAAAGGGCACCCTCCGATACCACCCATTGAACTGTCAAAAATTCGTATGCCCGCCTCGTAAGCGGCAAAGGCATTGGCGAGCCCTAAGCCACGCGTGTTGTGCATGTGCGCGCTCGCGCAGCGCTCACCAACCTGCGCGCGTACCTGGTCGAACAGCCTGCGCACCTGGCCTGGATTTGCATACCCGGTGGTATCCGCTAAGCCAACCTCGTCAACCCCAAGCGCAACAAGTTTCTCAGCAAGGGTGACAACCAAGGCCTCTGACACGCTGCCTGCGATCGAACAGCCAAAGGCCGTCGAGAGACTAGCCTCGACTGCAATTCCTGGGTAGTCCGACTGACGCAAAGCGAGAATATCGCTCACCTCTTTAAGCATCTGCGCATGGGTCTTGCGCACATTGGATAGCGAATGGGCCTCGCTTGCCGAAAATGGAATCGTGATCTTGTCCACGCCCGATGCAAATGCCGCCTGCGCGCCTTTTAGGTTAGGCACCAGCACCGTCACCATCAGCCCGGAAATTGTCTTGGCGTGGGCAACGACCTCGGCAGCATCAGCCATCTGCGGCAGTAACTTTGGCGGGACAAACGAACAGACTTCAATTTCCCTTAGACCCGCACTCGCCAGGCTTGCAATCCACGCATGCTTGTGCGGCGTCGGCATTGTTCTCGCGATCGCCTGCAGGCCATCTCTGGGGCCGACTTCACTGATCAACACCTGGGGCATAAAGACGAGAACACCTCAATGGTTTGGACGGCTATAGAATACCTTAGGGATGCTCAGAACCGCTCGTTTAAGATAAAGATCTACAATAAGTGCCGTCAGTGTGAGTCTAGCGTTGTCCAGCAAATCGAGGAGAATGAGCGCCTGATGAAACTACGCTCAGATTACAACGAACGGGTGGTGCTGAATCACCAAGAACTGCCCTGGGTAGAGAGCTCAGAGCCAGGCGTTACCCGACGCATGCTGGAGCGTGATGGCGATGAGGTCGCGAGAGCGACATCTATCGTGAAATACGCTCCGGGCTCAAAGTTCGCCTCGCACACCCACGACTTTGGGGAGGAGATTCTCGTCTTAGATGGTGTTTTTAGTGATGAGACAGGCGAGTATGCGACCGGCAACTACATTATGAATCCGCCGGGCTCATCTCATGCACCCTATAGCACCACGGGCTGTACGCTGTTCGTAAAGCTCCGTCATCTAGGCCCTGAGCAAACCCAACGAGAAGTTGTCGATACAACCACCGCCCCTTGGCTACAGGGGATCGCAGCGGGGCTGCATGTTATGCCTCTGATGAGACAAGGCAGCGGCTCAACCTTGGTGCGTTGGGCGCCACAGACAACCTTCAGCCCCCATCGACACTATGGAGGTGAAGAGATATTTGTAGTACGAGGAACATTTGAAGATGAGCACGGACGCTACCCAGAGGGCTCGTGGATTCGCAGCCCACACCTGAGCTTGCACCAGCCTTTTAGTAAGGAGGGATGCATAATCTTCGTTAAAACGGGCCATCTTCCGATACCCGCCTAAAGTGGCATGAGATTGGCTGGTGGTACGCGGATCCGAGGACCTCAGTTGCAGGTTCTAAACGGATATTTTTTAAATCTGGGCTGTGTCGCTCCAATAGCCATCTGAATTGGAAGCATCGCAGCATTTTTGATTTGCCGCCAGAAAGCTATAACATCGCGCTTCGAATAAGTCCGAAAAACGCCTGCCCTAGTTGTTCAGACCCAGCATATGGATCATAATTTGGCTAACGGAACAGAAGGTTCTCCATGCCCTACGCGATTCAATCCATTCTCTATGCATCGGATCTCTCACCCGAGGCACCTGTCGTGTTTCGGCATGCGGTTGGCTTGGCCCATGAATTTGGTGCCAAGCTACATGCCATTACGGTCTACCGAACAGGCATTACCCTGCCGGAAGATAGGGAAGAAGATAAACCCCACCCTGGTGAGGATGTTCTCAACACCCGAGTCAACGAGTTTGATGAGAAATACCCCGACTATGAAGTGCGAAAAGTTCTGGCAACGGTAAAGGAATTAGGGGGCGACCCCGCCAAGGTGATTCTTGAGATGGCAGATGAACTGTCTGCCGATGTAATTGTGATGGGATCCCGCGGACATAATGCGCTTGAGGAAGTCTTGCTGGGATCTGTCTCCCACAAGGTGCAGATGAAATCAAAAATACCCGTGTTTCTTGTTCCCATTGACCGGGAATAAATAACGAAAGCTTGTACTTAAAGCGATCGGGGTCTTCAGAACATGTGATGTCGTGATTATTGGCGGCGGTTTAATCGGCGCCTGGGCTGACCTGTCCTAGGATTTTCGGACCAAGGGTATTTAGAGACAATGGCTCCTCGAACATGAGGAGCAGTCGATGAAACGAGCGGGGTTTACGGACAAGAGGATCGTTCGGATATTGCAGGACAGGCAATTCACATCAGGGGCATTAATACGCCCCCACCCAGCTTCTCTAAACGTGTGCTGGGCATGAGATTCACATTTAATACATTGATCACTCTTCTTTTTGCAAATCTTGGGTGGTCGTTATCCCAACTGTATTCCTAGAATCCTCGGCGGGACAAGGATGACACATTTTCTCACCATCCCATTTTTGTCCGCACCAACACTCGCCCTGAGCATTGATAATGCAAGTACCGCTACCGCAGCATCTCTCGTCTTTCATGTATTCCCCTGCGGTCATAAATTTCAAATCACTCATGTCATTTCGTAATTTTTTTGATAAAAAGCCATTTTCTCGCAGCTCCCTGATCAGAGCTGCCTGAAGAGTCTGCGATAACCCCTGTAAACGCGGTGGATTGAACACTCCGAAGGGAAGCGTCTTCTTAGACGCTTCCCGCACCGGAAGCTCGCAATCAATACGCGATTAGATTAGCCCGCTTTCTTTGCCCACGCCGAACACCAGCCAGGTCCTGCAACCTGTTTGGTTCCGAAAATGCTACAGCCGCCGGCTGCAGAGTCAGACTTACCTTGGTACAGGGTGCAGTTTGTACATTTCTGGGACACATCATGCTTTGGATACTTTTTCTTGTCTACTTTAGTTGTGTCCGCTTTGTATCCTAGTGCTACCGCTTGCGGATCCGTCTCAGCAAGCATCGCTTGAGCCTGTACAGACTTATTCAAAGCCAGTGTTGCCGCCCCGGCTACCGACAAAAGCATAAATGAACGACGATGATTTTTCATTTGGGTTTCCTTATAATTAACGCTTAGATCGTAAAACCTTTCAGGTGATAAAACCCAGCGGTTCATTAGGGGAAAAACATCAAGGCTCCCTAAGTAACTCAGTAAAAACGATCCCTAATCTCGAATAAATCTCGCACCACCAAAATCATAAGAAATCGGATCGGCCGATCAAAGCTTGAAGGATTAAGCTTCTTGAAAATCTCATTTGTTAGTAATTTGATAATTGCCTGCCAAAAACAAATAGCCGTATTGTAGAAATTGTCGTTTCAGGAAACCTCAGTTAAACCACCCAGCGGAGATTCGCCATGATAGATGTTTACCGTTACATAACGTTTGCAGAAAAAACGATATTAGTTTTGATTGCCTTCTTTACAATTTTTGGTGTCGGCACTGAAATGCAAAAAGTATTTGAGACCGGCACAGTAGCGCTCACAGACTTATTGTTAATGTTTATTTACGCTGAAGTGTTGGGAATGGTTGCGGGATTCTATAAATCAAGAAAGATTCCAATTACAATCCCGATTTTCATTGCAATTACAGCGCTATGCCGACTGATTATTCTTCAGGGAAAAGGAGTTGGCGCGGTTGATTTGATCTATGAGAGTGGCGCAGTAGTTCTCTTGGCGCTTGCAGCACTAGTAATACGCTGGAACTTGATAAAGCTAAAGAGAGACCCTGAAGATATCAATAAACTGCCTTGAGAAAATACAGTCGGCTGCTGCCTTTTTTAAAAGGTAGAACTATGTATCCAGAAAATTTCCTGCGAAACACAGCATTTGGTGAGCTAACGAAATTCGCTCTGAAAAAAGAGTGTTAATGTCAATTCTTGTTAAGACAACAATCTTCTCTCAGAAATCGAAGGCGCCCTGAGTATCGACCGGGAGTGTTCTCGACTTCGGGTTTCGAGATCCTGAGCGACTGCCGTGTTTTTGAAAAATTACTTGGGATTGCAACCGAGATACAGTGGTCTTTCTCAACCCCCAGAGTAGATCTCGGGCACGCTTAGCCGAATCAAGATGGTCAACAATCGGGCTGGGATATCCCGGTAAGGTTGATTCGGGCACCCAACGCTGAACGAACGCCCCGTCTGGGTCCTGGTCCGTAGCTTGTTTTTCCGGGTTATAGATCCGAATCGTATTAATTCCCGTAGTACCACTCTGCATTTGGATCTGTGGCCAATGAATTCCCGGCTCATAATCAACAAAAAGTTTTGCTAGATGATGCCCGGTAGCTCTCCAATGAAGCCAGAGGTGCTGACTTGCAAAGGAAATTAGCATGGCTCGCATACGAAAGTTTAACCATCCGTGATGCTGTAAAAAGCGCATGCAGGCATCTACAAAGGGAAGGCCCGTAGCTCCGCTTTTCCAGGCCTCAAGGAGAGCTAGTTCAGTATCGGTTAGAGTCCCTTCGTTCCTCACCGCCCTTGTCGCCGGGTGCAAGCACTTCAACTCAATATCCGGCTCAGATTCAAGCTTCTGAATAAAATGACATCGCCAATGCAGACGACTCTCGAAACTTTTTAGACTCATCAACATCGCTTGCTGCAGTGGATGCCCATCTCGCTCTCGCCACTCGAATCGCGCCGCCCTAGCGGCTTGAACTACCTCGCGAATCGACAACACACCCCAAGTCAGATAGGGAGAGACCCGGGAGCAAGAATGCTCTGATGTGCCCGGACTACTCATATGACGTCGGTAATCAACGCCCCGTCCGTCAAGAAAGCTTTTCAAGTAACTGATACCCGCCCTCCTTCCCCCATGAAGCCGTCCAGGGCAAAGATCAAGGTCAGCAAGGCGTTCCCATGGATAAAAATCATCGCAACGAAAAGCCCCAGGAAGCGAGGACAAGGCCTTTACTACCTCAGCAGATAGGGAAATTAATTGAGGGGTACTCAATCGTGGCCGCGTCATGCGGCTCTCCCAAATACGAGTCCATTCATCGCGGCTATCAAGCCTTCGCACCACATTATTCTGAGGAACTTCTTGCCAGGAAACCCGATGGAATCGACACCAATCAAGTACTCGTCGATCTCGAACAAAGCTCTCCCAATTACCGGTCTCTTGATGACTGTGCAAAGCAAAAGGCCCAATGGCTTGCCTTAAGCGCTCCAAAAGCTCTGGCATCTCTCCAGAGGCGATGAGCAGCCTCAAGCCGATTTTGTCGGCAGACAGCTTAAATTCAGCTAGACACTCCTGATAAAAAGCCGCATGTCGTCCACTCGAGTCTGGAAGCGACCAAAGCGAAGGCTCATAAACGACCAAACCAACAACAGGCCCTCTTGAGGCTGCCACTGACAGGGCCTCGTGATCACGCAACCGGAGATCCCGTTTAAACCAGACCACCTGAAGATTATTCATCAATAGAATTCAAGCGTCCGTTATTTGTCGAAGAAAATCCGGAATTCGCTGCTTTATTTTTGAAAAACCTGCACCTGCATGTGGCCAAATCTGCGCATCCCAGTCTCGGCGTAACTCACATAAGCTTATACCATGAGCTTCAAAAAGAGTCTTTTTCGTCTCCAAGAGATCTCGCGCTGGACCCTGCGTCAGGTAGGGTGCAACCAGCTGTTTTACTCCACTTTCAAGAATAAAATCAACAAAATCCTCTAAGGAGTTGGTTCCTAAATCCGCTTCAAAATGAACGGGTAAGAATTCGTTTCTCTGCGCGACATCCGCTAGTGCATCACGCTCAAAGTCAACTACCTTAGTGGACACCTTACGCGGTGATCGACAGTGGCTGCAGACTATTGAAGCCACAGCTTTCAAATTACACTCTGCTAAATTAAAGTCCTCAATGCGACAATCCTCATCAATAAGCAAAAGGATACTTGGCGTCCCTGTCGTGGGCCTAATAGGATCACGCAGCATCCGTAACTCGGGTAGGCCTGCCGGCTCAGTATGGTCCAGTGACTCTATATCCGATCTCAGTTCGTTAAGAGCTGGATGAAAGCGGCCGCCCGTAAACTTCTCAATATTCCAGCTCTCCGCTGCATACGCTTTACCCCGGGTATGAAGACCTGCCACCCATCGCCAGCTTAAGGTATTGGAGGCAGCATCACCGTCGAGAAGATTTCGATAGAAGAAATCAGCACCGATCCGCCACGGAAGCTCAAGGGTAAAGATCCAGATTGAAGCAAACCACATCCGCGCGTGGTTATGCAGATAGCCCGTTTGAATAAGCTCTTGAGCCCATGCGTCAAAATATGCAAGTCCGGTTCGTCCCTCTTCAGCGGCCTCAACACGCACCCTGCGCTCAGGATTGGTCTGCAGGCGAGAGAGATCTTCCGCTAGGCCTTGGCGATACTGCTGCCATATGCCGGGCCGAAGCTCAAGCCAGCCTTTAAAGTAAGTTCTCCAAAATACCTCTTGAATGAACTTTTCGCTGGCTTTTGACCCGTGACGATCAAGCGCAGCCTGGACTACTTCTGATTCGAGAACTAGCCTTCTTCGAAGATAAGGGGAAAGCTGAGAGACGTAATTGTGCCGACCGGGTCCGTAATCAAAATTACGCTGCCGCTCGTAATCAGAGCCCATTCTCGCAGAGAACTCACGGATGATTATTTCGCCGGCTTGTCGGGTTGCTTTGAGGAAAGTTTCATGAGGGAGCATTAATCGAGAGTATCTCGTGTCAGAGGTGGGAAACATAGAGTCCCGCAACTACTTGTCGCGTGCTCACGAGGTCTAGCAGAAATACTTTTTCTTGAGCAGACCCTGCTCAGAGAACGTCCGGGAACAGGACACTAACAGGCGAGGCCCTGATTATGAGCAGGGCCTGGTGTTGAACCAAACTCAAGGACCAAACATTTGTAGTAGAGTTTTGAGTATGCTACTTTTTCTTCAGTGTGCTACTTAGGAAAACCGTCGAAGTCATTGAAATTGCAGGGATTGTCTGGTGCCGATGAGAGGAGTTGAACCCCCGACCTTCGCATTACGAATGCGCTGCTCTACCAACTGAGCTACATCGGCCCGTGCACTGAGACTCAAAGCTATTTCAGCTCAATATGAGCCGGCCTAACTCAAGAGTTTAATTCAAACCCTTCGGCATCGGAAAACGAACATGCTCCTCAACGCCTGGGAGCTTTCGTACCGAGGCTGCACCCAACTCTTTTACGGCTGCGAGCAGGCCCTGCACCAAGGCCTCTGGCGCAGAAGCACCCGCAGTAATCCCAACGCGGGCCGCATCCTTGAGCCATTCGGGCTTTAATTCGGCTGCGCTACCCACCAAATAGGCATCCACACCGAATCGCTCGGCGACCTCACGCAGGCGATTGCTATTTGAACTCGTGGGACTGCCCACTACCAGCACCACATCAACATGCTTGGTCATATCTTTGACCGCATCCTGCCGGTTTTGAGTGGCGTAACAAATATCGCTTTTCTTGGGCGCCAGAATCGCAGGAAATTTTTTCTGCAATGCGCCCACAATCACCTGGGTATCATCCACCGAGAGTGTGGTCTGACTCACGTAAGCAATTTTCTCTGGTGTTTTAACCTCGAGTGCTTCGACATCCCGAACATCCTCCACCAGATACATTCCCGTATCGGTTTGCCCCATGGTGCCTTCAACCTCGGGGTGCCCAGAGTGGCCAATCATCACAATCTCGTATCCATCGGCGCGAAGTTTTTTCACCTCAACATGCACCTTCGTCACCAGCGGGCAGGTTGCATCAAAGACCTCTAACTGGCGCAATGCCGCGTGTTCACGCACCCTTAGCGCTACGCCATGCGCGCTCATGATGACACGTGCACCCAATGGGACCTCTTCGAGGTCTTCAACAAATATCGCACCCTTTTCGCGCAGATCGGCAACGACATGATCATTGTGAACAATTTCGTGCCGAACGTAGATCGGTGCACCAAACTTCTCGAGCGCTCGCTCAACAATCTCAATGGCACGCTCAACGCCCGCACAAAAGCCACGCGGCTCAGCGAGAACAACTTCTTGAAGTTTCTCAAAATGTGCGGCCATAGGTTTATAAGAGTCCAATAATTTTTACATCGAATCGCATGGATTGTCCGGCCAAGGGATGATTAAAATCAAAGAGCGCCGATTCACCTTCCCAGCCCTTAAACACTCCCGCAACACGCCCTCCATTGCCATCGGGGGTTGGAAACTCCACTACATCCCCGGGCGCAATTGGATCAGAGTCATCGGCGTATTTATCCATCAATGACTTACTAATTTTCTGCACAAGCTCCGGGTTGCGTGGCCCAAACCCATCATCGGATGCGAGCTCGTAAGAACGCTCATCGCCCTCTTTGAGCGCAATCAGACAGCGCTCAAGCGCGGGCGCCACCTGACCTTCACCCACCTGGATCGTCGCCGGTTTATCCGTAAAGGTATCAAACACCACATTGCCATCGCCCAAGGTCAACCGAAAGTGCAATGTCACATGGGAACCATTTTGAATGCCCAGGGCAGGCCCCGAGTTGGAGGCGACGGCGCCGGGGGTGGTGTTAATTGAGCTAGGCATCATGGGCGATTGTGGCCCTCGGAGAATTTAGGAATAGTGCGTGATTTTAGGCGCAAGACCATGACATCGATACTGCAGCCCCACCTAACCCCGCCAAGACCAAGGGAAAAACTTCTATCTCGAGGCGCACAAAGCCTCGAGGATGTCGAGCTCATTGCTCTTTTACTCGGGACCGGCCAGCCCGGGAGCTCGCAAAACAGGCCTCCGCAGAACCGTTGAGTGAGCGTCCACTAATGAACGCCCCTGAAAAGGTCTCTCAGCTCCTCCTTGCCCGCAGCCTCCCCTCGGAAACCGCCGAGCGTAGCCAAGCTGCTCAATTATTAACCACTCTACTACCAAGAACCCTTGCGGGCCCTGAAATCGTCCTCCTCGACCACCTTATTGCTGCTGGCAGCCGAACCATTTCGGCCAGTGAGGTTTGACCTAAGTCCTTGTTTTCTCATAGAATTGCGGTCTTTGCCGAAATCTGGCGAAAAAGAAAATTTAACCGCAACGCGATGGATTCAGATCGAGTAGACCGACGAATTCAGATTGCAACAACGGTTTGACGAAGGTCAAACGACGAAGGAAATGATCATGGCACGTGTATGCCAAGTAACGGGCAAAGGCCCCATGGTGGGGAACAATGTCTCCCACGCTAATAACAAAACCAAGCGTCGGTTTTTACCGAACGTGCAGTACAAGCGTTTCTGGGTGGAGAGCGAAAACCGTTGGATACGTCTTCGCGTAACCCCGGCCGCCGTTCGTACCATCACCAAAAATGGCATTGATGCGATTTTGGCGGATCTGCGCGCTCGTAACGCCCTGTAATTCAGGCCATCGCTCGAATCAGAACACCACTACCCGTCAACGCAACACGTATTAAGAATCGAGACAGATCATGGCAAAAAGCGGCCGCGAGAAAATCAAACTAGAGTCCAGTGCAGGCACCGGGCACTTCTACACCACCACAAAGAACAAGAAGACAATGCCCGAGAAAATGGAGATCAAGAAGTTCGATCCCAAGGCTCGCAAGCATGTGATGTACAAAGAAGCAAAGATTAAGTAAGCCTCAATTCGGATCCCGCCGCAGACCAAATTGTGGCGCCTAGAAAGCGACTAGCTCTATCAAAAGTGCGAGTCGCATCCCCCTTCACAATAAAAAATCGTTCCTCACGGCCTCGCACCAAGCGAGGCTTTTTTCTTTGGTTAACTTACTCCGACTTGCAGAGATTGGTAGCAAAACGTCTTTGAATCAATATCTGGTCAGAAACACCAGACGCCAATGTACTTAGGCACGTTTCGGTGTTCCCGTAGGAAAACCTAACAGTCATCCGTTTGGATAATTTCCAAAAAGCGCCTTCCGTTGGATCATCCCAGTTCAACCGGGGAGATAAGCATGACAAATCGAGCTAGCACCACTGAGGACTTGCGAATAAACGACGAACGCTGGAGAAAAGTTCTGAACCGGTTCGAATCACTTGAGGCTGAGCTACAAGAGCTTTATTGGGAGATTCTCGAATTCCTTGATAAGGAGCACGAGATCCAAATTCACTAAATTTTCTAGTTTCTTAAAATAGTTAGCCCAGAACCTTTTGATTCTGCGTTAATGCCCATGCAAAAAGCTTGCAGCAAACCCTGCAACTGCAATGCCCGTAAGCATTAAAACGGGCTGCTGCCAGGCCGCCATCTTAAGCCCACCATGATGGTGGGAGTGGGCCTGTGCGTGTAACTGCGGGATCAGATCCGAGAGCGCAATATAGATAAAGTTTGCGGCAGCGACCACCAATACATAAGGAACCCAATCGCCCGCCTGCCCTAAAAAGAAGTATCCCAATAGCGCGCCCGTAAATGCGCCAAGGCCGGTTAAGACATTGAAAAATAACGCCTTGGATTTAGTGAATCCGCTATTTAAAAGCACTAAGAAATTACCAATCTGCTGCGGGATCTCATGCGTCGCAATCGCCAGCGCAGTGAGAATGCCCAGTAATGGGTCTGCAAGAAATGCAGCTGCAATGAGCACCCCATCGGCAGTCGCATGAATCGTGCTGCCAATTAAAAGCGTCCAGCCTCCGTGGCCAGCAGACTGGGCATCATGCCCATGGGGGTGATCATGCCCATCATGCTCGTGGTGATGGTCGTGACGAAGAATAGCCAGACGCTCGAGCACGAAAAATCCAACCAAGCCCGCTAATAGGGCCACGCTCACGCCATGAATCTCACCGCCCATATGAACGCTCTCAGGGAGCAGATGCAATAAGGCTGTTCCCAGGAGCATGCCCGCTGAAAAACTAACTAACCGATCTACCGCCTTTGATAGGGGCCCAAGTGAAATCGCTGCAGCCAATAGGATAGACACTACTGTTGCAGCTGTAGCCGCCAATAAGGTGTAGACAATCAACATTTAATCGCCAATCGAAACCCGAGATGTAGTGGTTTTGACGTCAAGCCACCCCGTGTTTCTTAAACCAGGCGACTGCGCGCTTAAACCCATCATCCGCTGCCTCTTTGCGATAACTCGGACGGTAATCGGCATGAAAAGCGTGAGGGGCTTCGGGATAAATGACAAACTCCGAGGCCTGGGATGCCTTGCCGCCAAATGACAGACGGGTCTTCATTTCTTCAACCGTATCTAATCCAATGCCATCATCTTTTCCGCCGTACAAACCCAGCACCGGCCAATTCAATTTATCAGCAATATCGTGGGGATGATTCGGGTTTGCTGCATTGACCTGCGTCATCAGCCGGCCGTACCAGGCCACGCCCGCCTTCAGCTTTGGGTTTGCCGCAGAGGCCATCCAGACAATCCGGCCGCCCCAACAAAAACCAGTAATTCCAACCTTGGCAGAGTCTGCTCCATTTGCAGCGGCCCAAGTTAAGGCGGCATCGACATCTGCGAGTACCTGAGCATCGGAGGCTTTGCTAACAACATTTGAGAAAATCTCTGGCACGGTCTTGTACTGAGTCACATCGCCTTGGCGAACAAAGAAGTTAGGTGCGACAGCCATGTAACCTAACTTTGCAAATCGGCGGCAGACATCTTGAATATATTCATGCACGCCGAAGATCTCATGGACAACAATCACACAGCCCAGCTTTGTCTTGCCGCTTGGCATGGCCCGATAGGCCGGTATCGACCGATCTTTCCCGGGAATCTCCACGAACCCGGCGGTAAGCCCTTGGGAATCGGTCGTGATGACCTGCGCCAACAAATCACCGGTGGGCGCCACTGCCGCTGCAAAACCAGCCGCGATCGATCCTTGAATAAAACCTCGGCGACTCGCACCGGTCTTATTCTCAGGGGAAAGGGAATCAATTTCATCTTTAAGAAAACTATTCATCATCATCTCCTGTGTTGTTTCATCAACAGACTTAATGCGCTTCATCCCAGTTATTGCCCACACCCACATCGACAATCAGGGGCACCCGAAGGCTTGCGACCTTCTCCATCTTCTGCGGCAGCAGGGCGCGAATCGTGTCAACTTCATCCTGGGGCACCTCAAGAACTAATTCATCATGCACCTGCAAGACTAAGCGAGATCTTAGCTTTTCTGCCTCCAGCGCGCGCTGAACCTGAATCATGGCCAGTTTGATCAGGTCAGCCGCTGTTCCCTGCATGGGGGCATTAATTGCTGCCCGCTCGGCCCCCTGACGCCGCGGGCCATTCGGAGAGTTGATCTCGGGCAGCCAGAGCCTGCGACCAAAAACTGTCTCAACATAGCCTTTAGCTTTAGCAGCTGCGCGAATATCGTCCATATACCGCAGCACACCAGGATACTTCGCAAAGTATTGATCAATGTAATTCTTGGCCACACCCCGATCGATATCGAGATTACGCGCAAGGCCAAAAGCGCTCATACCGTAGATGAGCCCAAAGTTAATCACCTTCGCATACCGCCGTTGTTCCCCCGAGACCTGATCAAGCGGCACGCCAAAGACCTCGCTCGCCGTTGCACGGTGCACATCTTCGCCAGCCAGAAATGCTTTTAGAAGGCCTGCATCCTCGGAGAGATGGGCCATGATCCGTAATTCAATCTGCGAATAGTCGGCCGACATGAGTTGAAATCCCGCAGGTGCGACAAACGCCTGCCGGATTCGCCGGCCCTCTGGCGTGCGTACTGGAATATTCTGTAAGTTGGGATCACTCGAGGCGAGCCTTCCCGTTACCGCAACAGCCTGCGAGAAGGTGGTATGAACCCGGCGTGTCTTTGGATCTACCATCTTGGGTAATTTATCGGTGTAGGTCGACTTGAGTTTGGAAAAACTACGCCACTCCAAAAGCACTCTCGGCAGCGGGTAGTCTTCTGCAAGCTTTTCCAATACATCCTCGTCAGTGGATGCCGCTCCGGTTGCCGTTTTCTTCACCGGGGCATAGCCCAGCTTTCCAAAAAGAATCTCGCCTAACTGCTTGGGCGAGCCGAGATTAAAGGGCTGGCCTGCAAGGCTATGGGCCTGGGCCTCAAGGGCCTCAATTTTCTTGGCAAGTTCATCGCTTTGGCTAATGAGTAACTGGCTATTGACCTCAATGCCGTTGTGCTCCATCTGCCACAACACCTGCGCAACCGGTAGCTCGATATCTTGATAGATTTTTGTAAGAAGGCTCTCACGCTGAATCTGGGTCCAGAGGGTCTCATGGACATGCAAGGTAAAGTCGGCGTCCTCGCCGGAATAACGGGTTGCGATCTCAACCGAGACCTGTTCAAAACCGATACGCGCAACCCCTTTACCCGTGACCTCGTCGTAGCTTAAGCCCTTACGACCAAGATGCCGTTGGGATAGCGAATCTAAATCATGCGGCTTGTGGGCCTCGAGAACATAGGACTCTAAGAGGGTGTCGTGTGCAACACCTTTTAACAAAATTCCCGCACCTGCAAACACATGCATGTCGTACTTCAGATTCTGTCCTACCTTTTTAGCCCTTGGATCTTCAAGCCAGGGTTTTAATCTGCCGAGCACCTCCTCGCGCGGTAACTGTGCTGGAGCACCCGCATACCGATGCGCCAGCGGGATATAAACACCCTGACCTATTCTGGTTGCAAACGATAAACCCACAATCTCCGCTGCCCGAGCATCGATCGAGGTGGTTTCTGTATCGACCGATACCAATTCGGCAGCATGAAGATCGGCAAGAAGCGCATCGAATGCAGGCCAATCACTGATGGTGCGATAGTCACCCTGAATTTCAAAAAGGCTGGGCGTAGCCGGGGTCTCGGGAATGGGCTGGGCGTTCGATTCAGGCTCGCCAATTCCGCGCAGACTTCGCTCAAGCTGATATTTCTCTTTAAGCGTCGCAATCACTGCCAAATCAATTGGCTGCCAGACCAGCTGCTGATCAAAATCTGTAATTGCCGAAGAGAGATCACAAT
>Ga0255121_1000302_pt1 | contig 14760 bp, 13 predicted proteins | sample Law_Colum_RepB_8_2_FD_188580 | JGI IMG/M metagenome (GOLD analysis project Ga0255121, IMG submission 188580) | Freshwater microbial communities from St. Lawrence River, New York, United States - Law_Colum_RepB_8h | ecosystem: Environmental > Aquatic > Freshwater > River | place: USA: New York... | reverse complement strand
CGGCAACCACGATCCGCCCCAGCGATCGGTATGGGCCATCGGACACTCATCGCGAAGGACCGCCCAAATGCTGTACGGATCATTCACATATTGCTGGTCAAAAACATCAAAATCTGTCGCCCAATTCGAAACTGGTTTTGTATCAGTCATAATGACAAAACTTTAGATGTTTTGACAATGTTCACGCACTGCAGACACCAAATTTGTCCAGAAATATTCCGGATAATCGTGACCCATACCCATTATTTCAAGAAAACGGGCATGAGGAATGACTTCAGCGGTACGAAGGCCGCCAGAAATATCGATCAATGTGTCGCAATCACCATGCATCACGAGAGTAGGCACGTGTAACAAACGCAAGCGTTCAGTACGGCTGCGGTCGGCTCGAGACGCTTTGAATTGTCGCCCGACGCCCATCGGACGACAGGCCCGATCAAAAACCTCGCCAGCAAAAGTTCTCTCACTGGCTTCGTCGATATGTCCTGGACTTCCCCACACCCTCTTGCCGGCAAGATGAAGTTCAATGGCAAGATCACGTTGGGTAGATCCGGGTGTGAGCAACAATTCGCGAGCTTCATCGGTTGGGCGTCCCACATCGGAGTCCCCAGTTGTTGACATGACCGAGATGAGTGAGGCGCAACGATCCGGAAACTCGATTGCAAAGGTTTGAGCGATCATTCCCCCGAGCGAAACACCAAAAACATGGGCCTTCTTAATGGCGAGATCATCAAGTACGGCGACTGCGTCACTTGCCATATCTTTCAATGAGTAACCCTCTGGCCCGTCGCTTGAAAGACCGACATCGCGATTATCGAAACGCACAACGTGAAAACCAGCTTCAACGAACAACTCACAGAAATCGCTGCGATAAGCAATGCACTGATTACCCAAACCATTGATCAGAACCAAGGTGGGATCTGCGATGTTCCCAAAGGTTTCAAAATAGATCGATAGTTCGGCGCTCTCGGCAAAAGCCATATCAGCCTCCTGGGTTCGCGGCGAGATGATCGAAAACACCCATTGGACGTGTCGCTCGGTATTCGTGCACTATCGGAGCTAAATCTTCCGGACTCGCTCCGTGCATGATGACTCCATCGACACCTAAATCAAACTGGTGACGAATACTTGCGACACACTGTTCAGGCGTACCAGAAGCCGCACTTACTAACCATTCACTCGGAATCAGGGTTGAGACATGTTCAAGTTGTTCGGTCGTCGCAACACCATCAAGCGCGCCACGGAAGGACTTAATGAATTCATCTTCTCGGAATCGTTGTAAAACTTGAGGATCCCAGTTGTTGGTCGTGACCATTAAGTCGCCATAGCCCTGCAGATACGTTGCAAGACGCCCGACTGTCTTTTTCAGTCGAACATCTTCGGGAATGTGATCGCCGATTGTTGCAAAACACGACCACACCCGAACTTTGTCGGGATCACGCCCAGCACGCTCAGCGCTATCTTTCACCGTCTTCACGCAACGTTGAGTTGTTTCATCCGAGAAAAACGTATGCAAGATCACACAATCAAAAGCCCGACCAGCCAATTCGAGAGTGTTGTGACCAAAAGCCGTGATACCAAGCGGAATGTTCTCATCGAATGTCGGATCAAGAGCGAGGATCGGATATTTGCCGATTGGACCATCGTGACCGAAAATAACCTCACCCTTGAAGAGTCGCTTCATCACGTTCGCGAAATCTTCCATTTGTGCAGTGGTGATTTTGGACATTCCGTAGGCGGCAAACAAAGGTCCAATTCCTCGGCCGATGCCGAGACAAAAACGTCCTTCAGTGAGGCGGTGCATCGTGGTGGCATACGAGGCCGTCACTAATGGATGACGCGTGTTGTGATTGGTTGCGGCAGTCGCGATACCGACTGTTGTAGAAACAGCACCAACTGCACCAGACAGTGTTACTGCCTCTTTGATATTGAATCGTTCAGAGATAAAGCAAGCGCCGATCCCAAGTTCTTCGGCTGCCTGCACTTCATGAATGAGATCACGTGGAGACTTAGGCGCGCCTGGCAGGGTGTAGAAACCCAGCTCGTTCATTTGGTGACGAACTGTTGACATCTCATTCATCCTTTACCTGGGATACGAAAGCCGCGTAGAAGATTCTTCACTGCGCGAGAGCCAAATGCCGTAACTGGCGAAGGTTCCGAAGCCATCAATGCTGTCTCGTTCTGGGCAATGAGTTCAGGAGTTAACTCGCGTTCACTGTAGCCATCAGTCATTGAAATTGACATCGCCGCTTGCCATCCGGCACCGACGCTCAAAGTTTCACCGTTGAGGGCACATGATGAATGGCCAAGCCAGACAACTAAGGGAGCTACAAGATTGGGGCTTAACCACTCCCCGAGTTCGGGAGACCACGGGATGGGTCCAAAACTGGTTCCTGGTCGAGTTTTGGCATACGGAACAACAACATTGCTCGAGATTCCAAATGGAGCTCCTTCACTCGCCATACCTCGCGTTAAGCCAATGACGCCCATCTTGGCCATTGCATAGACAGTTCCATTCGGAACACCACCAAAGGCCGCACCAGACGACACATTGATAAATCGTCCCCCACCGTTGTTCTTCATCCACTTCCAAGCGGGACGACTGACGTTGAGTGTTCCGCGCAACTGAGTATTCACAAGTGCATCAATACTCTCTTCGGGAAAATCTTCAAAAGGCGCCATACGAACTTGGCCAGCATTGTTGACGACAACGTCGACACGCCCGAACGCCTTAGTTGCAGCATCAACAATGCTTCGCCCACCTTCGGGTGTTGCGATTGAGTCATAGTTGGCTACGGCTTGCCCTCCAGCGGCGATGATTTCATTGACAACTTCGTCCGCCGGATTGATGGTCGGCGCGACGGCGTCGCCATCAGTATCAGATATACCGACTCCCAGATCGTTCACCACTACCCGTGCACCACGACGAGCAAACTCAAGGGCATATTCGCGCCCAAGGTTTCGACCAGCGCCGGTAATGATGACGACACGACCGTCAAAGCAAATTGATTCTCTATCTTGGCTCACGGCTGAATCCCCTTAGGCTGCTCGATCTCCGAACACTTAATCAGAGGATATTTCAGGACCACGAGTAAAAAGCCAACGAGCAGCGAGGAATGTTCAACATTTGTGTCGAACAGTGATTTGGGATACAAAAACCTGCAATTTACGAAATCATTTCCTAGCTACTTCAAGTGGCCCTACATTCATCACACCGTCACATTGTCTCGGGCGGCCTGCAAACGGTGGCGTTTCAGAGTTTCCTAACCCAACAGAAACGTAGCGATGAGTTGATTGGCCTCGGTCGCATAGGAGGTGTTGCTGCCGATTCTCAGCCCGTGATCACCACCGATAAGTTTGTAATGGACGACCTGGCCGTTGAGGTAGGTGTATTTCACGAAGGGAGCCGAGTAACCGTTCGTGCCGTTTCCTGGGATGCCTGCAGCATCGCTCAGTTGCGGACCGGTTTCACCCATCTGTTGGGCGAAGCGATAGACGCTCTCTTGGCAGTCCATGAAAGTTGTGCCCGCACCAATTCCTCCCGTGTATGGGATAATTGGATCGACAGTGCCGCTGATCGAAATGATCTTTCGCCCGATGGCTGGGGTAATCGTTTGGTCATAGTTGTTGTTGCCCGCAGCGTTGAACCAAAACGATCCGTCGTGATACATCTTCGTGATCATTTGCGAAACACGAGTGGCGGCTTTCTGGAAGGCGGCAGCATCGAGCTCGATGAGAAGCCGGTTGGTCATGCCTGAGCCGTTAGAACTTCCATAGATCGAAATATTTCCAGCATCAACGTTGTTGTAGGTCTTCAGCAGGGTGATCAGATCTCGAATGAAATCCACGTCAGGTGCTTTCGAAGCTTCATTGTCGACATTCCAACTCTTCGCATATCCATTGGGAGCCACGCGGATCGCACTGTTCAGCGCGGTGCCCATCGAGTTGATGAAAGATGAGTCCCCTCCATTGCCGTGAAGCATGATCACCACCGGATAGGGCCCGGATCCTGAAGTCGGGACGAGGACAGCAGCTGTCCGACTGTATCCGTTCGGCTCCTGTGCCCAGGCTTGAGTGATAGAGAGAGTGGTGCTGGTGAGGTTTGCACCCTCCACCGACGTCGACGGGACAGTTGTAGCTGATGGAACAGTCGATGACGCTGATGGAACAGTCGATGACGCTGATGGAACAGTTGTTGTCACTGATGGAACAGTTGTCGTCACTAATGGAACAGTTGTCGTCGCTGGGGAACACGGATCAGTGAATAACGGGACAAACGCTAAACCACCAAACAACACCAACGACGCTACAACAACCGACAATCGTCCAGTTGAAGTTCGCACCCACCGGCTCACAATCACACCAGCAATCAACAAGAACACACCAGCGACCACAACAAACGACGAACTACCGACATCAGGCAAGTAACACACACCAACTGCAATCACAAAATTCCCCGTTCTGTAAAAACTGATAGAGAATATAACAGGTGTCCATCCAGTGCGCCGGCGCCTCCTACCTCAATCCGAGATCGATGTGACGTCGGATGTATCGGTGTGGGGTGCAGCCTGTCGTCGGGCGACAACATCAGATGCCTTGATGGTCAATTCGCTGACCTCACTGTTCGGTGGCATCTGGTTGGAGACTGGCGAGCAGGCGACGAGCCCGAAATCAAAATAGACCAACGAGCCCCTAATGAAGATTGAAGAATTCCACGATTTCCTTGAGCGCACTGCGGTCTTGGATGAAGAACATGTGGCCACCGTTGTACTCGCGATACTCAGACGATGCAATTCTCAAAGCGATCGCTTGCCCGTTTGCGGGCGGCGCGATTCCATCAAAGGTTCCGCTCGCTATCAACACTTCTGCTGTCACATTCGGCAGACGATTCCAAACGTCGTGATGAGAACGGGCTTCTAGTTGTAACAGTTCACCCCGACGCTGCTCCGTATCAACAGTTGCGACAACTGATCGGCGATACATCTCATCTTCGGGGTGATCAATGAACCACTGCTCGTTGAATCGAGTGTCACTCAAGCGTAAAGATTCATCAGCACGAGCCTCTGAACCTAACAAAGCCAATTCGTGCAACGGATATGAACTACCGCCATCTCCGCCGGGACTCGTGCAACACAACACCATTCGCTCCACTCGTTCGGGATACGTAACCGCCAATTCTTGGGCCACCATTCCCCCGAAACTGATCCCCAAAACGTTGAAAGTCTTCCAACCCAGGTGATCGGCCAAGGCAACTGCATCGGCGGCGTATTGAGCCATTGAATACGGACCTTTTGGTACCGCTGTTCTGCCAAGACCTCGTTGATCGTGAATTGCAACGGTGAATGACTTGGCAAAATAGTCAACAAGCAGGCTGACGGCTTCAATGGTCGATCCAGAGCCATTCAAAAACAACAATGGAGATCCTGATCCCCTTACTTCGTAGTAAAACGAACAACCATCATGAGTGAAGAAGCCACCGGTACCAGACATCTCATCAGACACCGCTACAAACTAACCTAGCGAGATGGCAACAGACCTACCGTCTCCCGATGAACAGGGCACCGAACGCGCCGGAGTTGTCTTACTCTGCCAAGATTTTGCCGCCAATCTTGCCTTCTTCACTGAAACTCTCGGTTTTCGTGTGGAAACAATTCACCCAGCCGATGGGCCAACTCACGCGTCACTCATCGGGCATGGCAGTCGTCTGTTTCTCGAAATTGGCCAAGACCAATCACTCAAAATCCGTATGTCTATAGCGACAGATAACCCACTGTTTGGTAAAACACTCACTGCGCCTAATGGATCAACAGTTGAATTCGTGAATGCGAAGCCAGGCTTAGTCATCGAACCGCTCGTTTCGTCTTTAGTTGTCGATCATGTAGTTGCAGATGGATCTTCGCAAGTTGGTCGAGCGGGCATGTTGTATCGCGACCTTGTCCCCGGAAGACAGGGTGGGGCGATTATTGCCTCGCTCATCAGCATCGCCGAAGGTGGTCCTGTCCCCGACTATGTGCATTACCACGATGTACTTTTCCAACTCATCTTCTGTCGTTCGGGTTGGGTCAAAGTTGTGTACGAAGATCAGGGTGAACCGTTCATCCTTCACGCAGGCGACTGCGTCATTCAGCCCCCAACGATTCGTCACCGTGTGCTCGAGAGTGGGGACAATCTAGAGGTGATTGAAATTGGTTACCCAGCCGAGCATCTGACGAACGCCGATCCAACAATGTCATTACCGAATTCAGAGATAAATCCTCATCGCGTCTGGGAAGGGCAAAGTTTCATCAGGCACATTGCAGCAAATGCAAAATGGCAACAACTCTCGACAGGGGTTGAATCAACCGACACCGGAATCCTCACTGCGACGCAAGATTTAACCGATGTGAAAGTCATCAAGGCCGACGCAACAAGTACTTGGAAGCAAGAAACGATTCAGCCGTTGACGTTTGAGTTCCTCTTTGTACTTGAAGGCGACGCACATGTATCAACGTCAAACAACGGCGAACATGCTCTCGCCAATGGTTCTAGTCTGGTGATTCCACCAGGCAACTCGTACACGGTGAAACACGACAAAGAGAGTCAAATACTCAAACTCTCGTTGCAAGCAATCAAATAGCCAGGAAGATTTTTACTGGCGTCCCATTTCAGCACGAGCTTGTGATTCAGCCACTTTCGGATCCTTCTTGGTATCAATCAAAGTAATTGTGACCGATTCCAAATCTCCTTCGAATGGGAAACCGTCACGACGACTTGCGTAATCGAATGCCACTGGCGATCCGTGGTCGTACGCGACGGAAGGGCCGACACTTGAAATAACCCGCATGATGAATGGAAGTTCAATTCGTCCAACTTCTTCCCCGTTGACGAGCAACACGGCATAGCCAGCCTTGCCTGTGCGACGGAGCTGACATGTCAGAACTGATGAACCAATTGGCAATTCTGAATGAGAACGAACGACGAGATGCTCACCAAAGAAGTTGTAATCAAACACCAGATGATTATCAAAGATGTAAAAGCTGAAGCCAGAGTTTTCAGTTCCAGTGGCGTAAATAACTCCACCCTCAGCGGGCCCGCGAGAGACGACAGCTTCCATATCCCAACTACGACCTCCCATCGCTGCCGATGCCTGTGAGGGCAATGGCGCCATTGGTGGACGGTAGACGTACTTACGTGATTCTGGGTGAGGGCTGTTCTTTTTGAAATTGATTCCGAACAATTCAAGTCCACGATCATCAAGTGGAAGGACGCCTTCGTTCTCGGCCTCTTCCCACCACAAAGCGATGAGTTCGTTCAAACGATCTGGTTCTTGTTTTGCCAGATCATTGGTTTCTGAACGATCTGCTTCAACGTGATACAACTCCCACACGTCGTCGTCAAATGAAACGCCTGGAGTATGACGAGTCACGGCTTTCCAACCATTGGCATAAATACCTCGGTGGCCGACCATTTCGTAATACTGAACGAGTTTGCGAGTTTTCACCTCTTTGTCATCAAAGGTGTAGTTCATCGCCACACCAGAAATCGGCATCTGCTCTAGACCGCGATAAGTATCAGGCGGTGTGATTCCGATCGCTTCGTAGATCGTGGGCACGATGTCATTCACATGATGGAACTGGTCGCGTAATGAACCGGTGTCCTTCACTCCCTTGGGCCATTTGATGATGAGCGGCACATGAATTCCGCCCTCGTGGGTGTTCTGTTTGTAGAACTTGAAAGGCGTGTTACCAACTTGGGACCAACCCCATGGGTAGTTGCTATGGCTATGTGGTCCACCGATTTCGTCGATGCGATGAATTGCTTCATCTGGCATTTCAATCATCATGTTGAAGAATTTCATTTCGTGAAGAACGCCAAAAGGGCCGCCCTCTTGTGATGCACCATTATCGGCAAGCAGCACAATCATGGTGTTGTCATCTAAACCGAGTTTCTCGATTGAAGCGAGAAGTCGACCGATTTGTACATCGGTGTGATCAAGAAAAGCTGCATATGCCTCTTGCAACCGGCATGCGAGGCGCTGCTGGTTCTCTGAAAGTGTGTCCCAGGCTTCAACACCCGGATTGCGTGGGGCCAACTTGGTGTCTTCGGGCAAAAGTCCCAGTTCTTTTTGTCGGGCAAACCAACGATCGCGAAAAACATCCCAACCTTCATCAAATGCACCGCGATACTTCGCCATGTATTCGGGCGGCGCTTGATGAGGTGCATGCGTGGCACCGAATGCGAGATACATAAAGAAAGGACGATCGGGGCGAACGCCGACTGAATCGTGCACAAAAGTGATTGCATGATCTACAAGGTCCTCGGTGAGGTGGTAACCGTCATCAGGCCCTGCTGGTGGCTCAATCCAATGGTTGTCGTAGACCAACTCAGGATGGAACTGATCAGTCTCTCCATCGAGAAAACCATAGAAGCGATCGAAGCCTCGTTGTAATGGCCACTGATCGTACGGGCCCGCTGGTGACGCATCGACCATTGGGCACAAGTGCCATTTACCTAATGCGAAAGTTGTGTAGCCCTCTTCGCGAACCACTTCAGCAACAGTTGCAGCATGATTAGAAATCTGGCCACGCATATGCGGGAAACCAGAATCGAAGTTTGACACCCCGCGCATACCAACCGCATGATGATTACGCCCGGTGAGAAGAGCAGCGCGCGTCGGCGAGCACAACGGGGTGACATGGAAGTTCGTGTAGCGGAGACCTTGTTCTGCCAATCGGTCAATATTTGGTGTGTCGATAGTGGAACCAAAACAACCAAGATGAGAAAAGCCCAAGTCGTCAAACAACATCACGATCACATTTGGGGCCTGTTCACCTGGGTGTTTGTTCGGCGGCCAAGCAGCCTCCGACTCGGCAACGGTACGACCAATTTTTCCGGTAAAGCCTTCGTAATCTTTCACAAGTATTGACAATAGCCCTGCCACTACCTACCCTCGGCATATGACTGCAGAATCTTCGTCCTCGTCTCGCCCGGTTGCCATCGTTGCTGATGGCCATTTCTATGTTGGGCCCGAATTGTGTCGTCACTTGGCGGCACGAGGTTTCAACCTTGTTGTGGGCAATGCTTCAGATGAACTCGCGAACGAAATTCGTGGTTTAGGAGCAGAAGTCGAGGTGGTCCCTAACGTTCAAGATCTTGCCGACCCAAAGAACTCTGATCTCCTCGTTGAGCGAGCATTGACAACATTTGGCCGAATCGACTCGGCGGTGATGTTTTCCGGGCAAATCGTGACCGGTCGTTTCGTGAATTCATCGTTAGAAGACTTGCGGTCGGTTCTCGTTGGTTGCGTTGAGGCGCCATACAACTTCATGAAGGCAGTGGTTCCGAAGATGACGCCACAGGGCGAAGGCCAGGTATTGGTCATTACCAGCGCTTCAGCGGCCCGTCCTACGCCTGGTGCTCCCCTGTATTCGGCTGCTCGCGCTGGAGCCTCAATGCTGGTCAAGAACGTGGCTGACGAGGTAGCTCGCACCGGTGTGCAGGTCAATGCCGTTGGCACCAACTTCATGGACTTCCCGGCCTTCCTCAAAGCCTCTGGGGCGACCGATCCCGAAGTACGGGCCAAGATCGAGTCTCAAGTGCCGATGCGGCGCCTTGGCACGATGACCGAATTCGCGGCATTCTGCATGGCATTCCTCGATGGATCAAGCCGATTTACCACAGGACAGTTCGTCGCCTATGCAGGAGGCTGGGCGTAACGGCAGAATAGAGAGGTGAAACGTTCCCTCTACAACGACGACCATCTCGCCTTCGGTGCCAGCTTCAAGAGCTTTATCGCGAAAGAGATCACACCTTTCTACGATCAATGGGAGAAGGACGGAATCGCTCCGCGCGAGATGTACGCGAAAGCTGGCGCGAGCGGTTTTCTCGGAATGGCGATCCCCGAACAATACGGTGGAGGCGGAACTAACGACTTTCGTTTCAATGCGATTATTTCTGAAGAGTTAGCCGCTGCAGGCATTGGTGGTGCCGGTGCCGGAATCACTCTGCACAATGACATCACGACTCCGTACTACATGGAGATTTGTACTGATGAGCAAAAGGCCCGTTGGCTTCCTGGAATCGCCAGCGGAGATCTCATCACAGCGATCGCGATGACCGAACCAGGTACTGGAAGCGATCTCGCAAGTATTGCCACGACCGCTAAGCGCGACGGTGACCGTTACATCTTGAATGGTTCAAAAACCTTTATCACGAATGGCATCAACTCTGACATCATCATCGTTGCGGCCAAGACCGACCCGACACAACGCCACACAGGTATGTCGCTGATGGTTGTTGAGCGTTCAATGACCGGTTTTGAACGTGGTCGCAACCTCGAAAAAATTGGCATGCACAGCCAAGACACAGCTGAGTTGTTTTTCAATGACGTTGAAGTCCCGGTTGAGAACCTTTTGGGTGAAGAAGGCCGAGCATTTCATTACCTGACATCAAACTTGGCGCAAGAACGTCTTTCGATTGCCATTGCTGGAGTCGGCTTTGCCCGATCGGCGCTGAATTGGACTATTGACTACGTCAAAGAACGTAAGGCTTTTGGACAATCAATTTCTAATTTCCAGAATACGAAGTTTGTTCTTGCTGAACAACGTACGGCGATTGATGTTGCGCAGGCTTACGTAGATCAGTGCATCTTGGCTCTTAATGAAGGCGAACTGACCGCGGCCGAGGCCGCAGCGGCAAAGTTCTGGTGCACTGAGTTACAGAACAAGGTTGCCGACAAGTGCCTCCAACTATTCGGTGGTTACGGATACATGAGTGAATACCCGATCGCTCGCACGTACGCCGACGCCCGTATCACAACTATTTACGGTGGCACGACCGAAGTTATGAAGACCATCATCGCCAAAGACATGGGTTTATGAAAATTGCACTCAACGCTGAGGCGTACCGAGAACCAGATGTTTACAAAGTTGAACGTCAATCTATTTGGGCGACCGAATGGATCATGTTTTGTACAACGGCCGAGTTGGCAAAATCGGGAGACTATTTCGCTGGTGAAATCGCTGGCTTCAATCTTCTCTTAGCGGTTAATCCCGAAGGTTCAATTGTCGGATTCCATAACGTTTGCCCTCATCGTGCAGGAGTGCTCGCGTGGCCAGGTCAAGGCACACTCGGAAATCTCGTGTGCAAATACCACGGTTGGGCCTTTGGTTGGGACGGTGCACTCAAATCAGCACGAGATTTCGGTAACGAAGAGCCTTTGTGCGCCGAACATTCCGAGCTAAAGAAGGTTCGTGTCGAGACCTGGGGACCATTGGTGTTTGTGTGTCTTTCCGAAAGCACTCCTCCGCTGCACCAATCACTCGGTTCACTCGTTGACAAGGCTTCGTCTTTCCCCATCGGCACGTTCAAATACGCCCGGCGTATGACCCGCGAACTGGCGTGCAACTGGAAAACGTATGTTGACAACTACCTTGAGGGATACCACGTTCAACTCATTCATCCGTCGCTGAATCGATCTCTCAAGATGTCGACGTATCAGGTTTCGGTTCACGATGATTCGTATTGTGTCCACGAATGCGAGCCGTCAGATGGATCGCCGGTAGCTGGCCTGTGGCTATTTCGATTCCCAAATTTAGCTCTGAACATTTACCCCGACGGTATGAACGTTGAACGCATCATGCCGATCGGTCATAACAAGACCCACGTTGTTTACGACTATTACTCGGATGACACATCGGAAGAAAATATTGCTCGGATGGTCGCGATGTCTAATGAAATCCTCGATGAAGACCAAGACATGTGTGAAGTCGTACAAAAGAACCTTGATGGCGGCATTTATCGGGCCGGTCCACTCAGTTCAAAGCACGAGATCTGCCTTGATTGGTTTCAATCAAAAGTGAAGAACGCCGTTCACACATAGGTAACTGGGTCGCTTGAGAAGCATAATTTCTGCGAGAATGAATAATGGCCGTCGCTCAGCAAGCCCATCAAACCATCGTTACCCTCGATCTAGAAGGTGTTTTGGTCCCCGAAATTTGGATCGCCGTTGCCGACACCACAGGCATTCCAGAACTTCGCCGTACCACCCGCGATGAACCCGACTATGACCTTTTAATGAGGCAACGTCTGGCCATCCTTGACGAGCACGGGCTCACCATGAGCGCAATTGAGCAGGTCATCGCGACATTGAGCCCGCTACCTGGCGCTATTGACTTCCTCAATGCTCTTCGTGAAATGACTCAGGTCATCATCCTGTCAGACACTTTTGAACAATTCGGACGACCGTTCATGCGTCAACTAGGTATGCCGACCCTGTTCTGCCATCGCCTCATTGTTGAGAACGACCGAATCACAGATTTCGAATTACGACAGGTTGATCAAAAGCGTCACGCAGTCGAGGCATTTAGATCGTTGAATTACCGAATCGTGGCCGCTGGAGACTCGTACAACGACACCGCCATGCTGACTGCTGCGGACGCCGGATTTCTTTTCCACGCACCGAGCAATGTTGTCAAAGAATTTCCTCAATTTCGAGCAATCAATGATTTTGAAACTCTTCTCACGGCGATTTCAGAAAGCCTCAGTTAATTTCTCAATTGCACACTTGGGAGTTTTAGAAAAAGTACTCAGGTAGGAAACCAGCCGTTGATGTCTGCGATGAGGTCAGTTTCGCCACTCGAATAGAAACATATTTGGCCGAATTGGTTGATGGGTACGAGGACAGCATTCGGAATGGTTTGGTTGGCGATGAAGTTCAGGTTTGATGCTGTCGGTACTTGGCCGCAGGAGTAGACGGTAATGAAACCTTCTGATGTGGGCCCAGTGACCGTCACGTTCAGTGACACTGCGCTCACTCCACTTGTTGGTATTCCCGCAATACCGGTCACCTGGATTTTCAGAACTTCGTCAGCTCCGATCTTGGTTTTAGTAACCGTGCGAAGACCTTGAGGCGAACCACGTCTCGTATCAAACAACCTGACCGGATTCACAGTTTCAAAACCTGAACTAGTTGGGAACCAGCCGTTGATGTCTGCGATGAGGTCAGTTTCGCCACTCGAGTAGAAGCAGATTTGGCCGAATTGGTTGATGGGTACGAGGACAGCATTCGGAATGGTTTGGTTGGCGATGAAGTTCAGGTTTGATGCTGTCGGTACTTGGCCGCAGGGGTAGACGGTAATGAAACCTTCTGATGTGGGCCCAGTGACCGTCACGTTCAGTGACACTGCGCTCACTCCACTTGTTGGTATTCCCGCAATACCGGTCACCTGGATTTGCAGAACTTCGTCAGCTCCGATCTTGGTTTTAGTAACCGTGCGAAGACCTTGAGGCGAACCACGTCTCGTATCAAACAACCTGACCGGATTCACAGTTTCAAAACCTGCCGGGATGTAAGTTGCCGACGCCTTCCATTGTTGATTTTGAATTCCACTGCAATTCACTAATGTCAACTGGGCGATTGGAGAGGCACTAGAAAGACACAATACATTTTGGGGCGAACTAGGCCGAATCGTTCCGTCCTCTGCTTGCGCCCAAGAGGATCGAGGGACGGTTGAATCCGAACACAATTCTAGTTTGACTGCTGGCGACGGCGTAGCCACCCATGTCAAGCATCGACCTTCGATTTCTATCGTTCCGATCATGAAGCCTGATGCTTCTCCAAATGGTGCACTCAAATACCAGCTCTGATACTTCGAACCTATTGCACATGTTTCAAGGGTGGGAATCGTCACCAAAGATTCTCCCACTAAGCCTGTGATGCATCGACCATCTGACGCAATGACCTGATGCCCGTATTCCGATCGCCTAGTGCCGCCTAAAGAAATGTCAACGAAGGAGGAAATCTTCGAGATTGTGGCATTCGCTCCACCAACTTCGCTACAACGATCGGGCCCACGCATCACCGAAAGGTCTCTATTGAAGATGAATTCGTAATTCGAATTACCAACAATTTCCTGCGGAGGAAAAAATCTCGCCTTAGTCATGGGAATCGACTCGCACAAAGTTGGCATCTGCCCAAAGTATTCCTCAAAATTTCCGACGCTATTGATTTGGATTGCACTAGAAAGCGAATCAATGTCTCCAATTACAGTGCTCTCAGAACCTCGCTCCGAGATGGTCGCTACCGAGGCTCGCCACTTCCACTCTCCACTTTGGCTGTTGAAAGACACTCTTTCAATTGAGAAGATGTATTCAGCTCCGGGAACATATGTAGCTGGATTTGTACACCTATGACCGATGCCTTCGCCTCCAAACGGGCCGCAATGGTCGCCGGATGATTCTGTCGAATCCCAGATCGCGAAATTAAAACCAACTGGTGGAGGGACCGATCCGTCTGGAGTGGTCGGATCGGTTTGCACTCCAACGTATCCTCCGACCCCGGATGTAAACATCCAAGTGAAAGCGATGTAGCTTGCCGAACCCAACGAACTGACTTCGATTTTCTGTTGAAGTTTGGTTACTCCGGAGCTTCGTCCAGTCGGTCGAAGCCACCCAACACTGATACTTGACCATTGTGCTTGTGCAGCCTCGGCCTCAACGGGTTCAAATAGAACCAAAGACAGCAAAAGGGACGCCAACACTGCGAAAGATAAAAGCAATCTTTTCATACTTCGGATAACGACAAATCAACGAAATTGTGACATTTCTGTTTTGAGAAACGGTGTCACGGCAACAAACAACTTGGTGTCGAAGGGGGGACTTGAACCCCCACGATCTTACGATCACTAGCCCCTCAAGCTAGCGCGTCTGCCTATTCCGCCACTTCGACGTGGTGTTGAAACTCTATCGGTCGACCTAAAGTCGCCCAACTGTGTGCTACCGATG